>Ga0247812_10000140_pt1 | contig 89249 bp, 83 predicted proteins | sample UWRJL149409B1_FD_178011 | JGI IMG/M metagenome (GOLD analysis project Ga0247812, IMG submission 178011) | Plant litter microbial communities from Arlington Agricultural Research Station in Wisconsin, United States - UWRJ-L149-409B-1 | ecosystem: Environmental > Terrestrial > Plant litter >... | reverse complement strand
CCATCGTCGAAGCGGCGGCGCTGGAATGCCGCGTGCTGCCGATCGGCAGCGCCGACTACCCGACGCCTGCCAAGCGCCCCCAATACTCGGTGATGTCGTCCGAGCGCCTGATGTCCCGCTTCTGCCATCTGCCGGAATGGAAAGAAGCGCTGCACCTCTGCATGCAATAAACCTTGGTGTCAGTGCCGACATTCGGACATCGCGGAACTTTTTGGCTTCGCCGAAGTTCCGTAATGTCCGAATGTCGGCACTGACACCAAGTTGTGACCCCAAGTTGCTGACCCATAGTTGTATCGATTGGTAAGCAATTCCACCGCGACGAACCACTGCTGGTATCATGCCGGCGCGCTGCTGGCAGATGGATAGTTTGCCATCTGTTGCAAAAAATATATTTTTGCTGCCGCAGCAGTAATCCCCGCGATCAATTCCAATCGGCCTCTCTGAATCCGGTACAATCGCCGGCTGGCGCGTTGACTATGCTTCGTGTTGCGGCGCAACGCAAAATTCTAAATAAAATATGTTTTCCTTTCTACTGAGCTTTGTCGCTTCCGCGCTGCTAACCCTGCTGGTGATTAAAGAAGCGCGATTGCACGGTCCGGCGCTCGATTCCGACTTCAGAGGTGTACAGAAAGTACACAAGCACCGCGTCGCCCGGATCGGCGGCCTGTCGATCTTCCTGTCGGTGGCGCTCAGTTCGGCCATCTCCATCTGGCGCGTGCCGGCCCTGAGCCAGTGGCTGCTGTCGCTGCTGGCCTGCTCGTCGGTCGCCTTCATCGGCGGCATCGTCGAGGATTACACCGGCCGCGTCAGCGCCGCCCGCCGCCTCATCCTCACCATGGTCGCCGCCGCGATGGGCTACTTCCTGCTCGACGCCCGCATCGACCGCATCGACTGGGCCTTCTCGGCCTGGCCGATCCAGTACGTGTGGATCACGCTGCCGCTGACGGTGCTGGCCGTGGCCGGCATCGCCAACGCGGTCAACATCATCGACGGTTTCAACGGCCTGGCCAGCGTGGTGTGCATCTGCATGCTGCTGTCGCTGGGCTACGTGGCGCTGCAGGTCAACGACATGTTCGTGCTGATCGCCGCGCTGATGGTGGCCGGCGCCACCGCCGGCTTTCTGATCTGGAACTACCCGGTCGGCATGATCTTCCTCGGCGACGGCGGCGCCTATTTCATCGGCTTCATGCTCGGCGAGCTGGCGCTGCTGCTGGTGATGCGCAATCCGCAGGTGTCGACCTGGTACGCCGCGCTGCTGCTGATCTATCCGACCTTCGAGACGCTGTTCTCGGTGTACCGGCGCATGTTCGTGCGCGGCAAGTCGCCGGCCATGCCGGACGGCATCCACCTGCACAGCCTGATCTTCCGCCGCATCGTGCAGTGGGCGGTCGGGCGCAAGGAGGCGCGCGCGCTGATCCGCCGCAATTCGCTGACCTCGCCGTATCTGTGGATGTTTTCGCTGATGGCGGTGATTCCCGCCACCGTGTTCTGGCAGTACACCTGGGTGCTGATGGTGTCGTGCCTGCTGTTCATCGGCAGCTATATCTGGATCTACGTGCGCATCGTGCGCTTCAAGTCGCCGCGCTGGATGATCCGGCATAAGAAAAATTAGTTCAGTAACAACACGTTATAATAATCGTTCCCTTTCATTACGCTCATTCCAACATGGTCACCTTATCCAAAACGATCTTCAAAGCATACGATATTCGCGGCATCATCGATAACACCCTGGACGAGGGCGTGGCACACAAGATCGGCCGGGCCTTCGGCCAGGCGGCGCTGGCCAAGGGAGAGAAAAAAGTGGTGATCGGCCGCGACGGCCGCTTGTCCGGCCCGGCGCTGGCCGCCGCCCTGGCCGAGGGCCTGCAAGCCGCCGGCGTCGACGTCATCGACCTGGGCGTGGTGGCCACGCCGATGGTCTACTTCGGCACCAACGTGCTGGGCGCTGCCTCGGGCATCATGGTCACCGGCAGCCACAATCCGCCGGACTACAACGGCTTCAAGATGGTGCTGGCCGGCGAGGCCATCCACGGCGACTCCATCACCGGCCTGTACGACAGCATCGTCGCGCACGACGGCTCGTCGGCGGCGACCAAGGGTTCGTACAGCACCCACGACATCCGCGCCCAGTACCTGCAGCGCATCATCGGCGACGTGAAGGTGTCGCGCCCGATCAAGATCGCCGTCGACTGCGGCAACGGCGTGGCCGGCGCCTTCGCCGGCGACCTGTATCGCGGCATGGGCTGCGAAGTGATCGAGCTGTTCTGCGAAGTGGACGGCAATTTCCCTAACCACCATCCTGACCCGGCGCATCCGGAAAACCTGCAAGACCTGATCCGCTGCCTGCAGGAGACCGACGCCGAAATCGGCCTGGCCTTCGACGGCGACGGCGACCGCCTCGGCCTGGTCACCAAGGATGGCCAGATCATCTACCCGGACCGCCAGATGATGCTGTTCGCGGCCGATGTGCTGTCGCGCAATCCGGGCGAGCAGATCCTGTACGACGTCAAATGCACCCGCCACCTGGCGCCGTACATCGAGAAGTCGGGCGGCGTGCCGCTGATGTACAAGACCGGCCACTCGCTGGTCAAGGCCAAGCTGAAGGAAACCGGCGCCCCGCTGGGGGGCGAGATGAGCGGCCATATCTTCTTCAAGGACCGCTGGTACGGTTTCGACGACGGCCTGTACGCCGGCGCGCGCATGCTGGAGATCCTGACCAAGGAAAGCGATCCGTCGGCGCTGCTGAACGCGCTGCCGCAGTCGGACAGCACGCCGGAACTGCATCTGCACCTGAAGGAGGGCGAGAACTTCACGGTGATGGACCACCTGCGCGCCAACGCCGAATTCCCGGGCCATAAGCAGATCATCACCATCGACGGCCTGCGCGTCGAATACGAGGACGGCTTCGGCCTGGCGCGTTCGTCCAACACCACGCCGGTGATCGTGATGCGCTTCGAAGCGGAAACGCCGGAAGCGCTGGCGCGCATCCAGGGTGAGTTCAAGCGTGTGATCCTGGCCGCCAAGCCGGACGCGGAACTGCCGTTCTAAGGCGATGGCGACGCAAGGCAAGCCGTTGAACATTTTGCTGGTGCGCGTCTCCTCGCTGGGCGACGTGCTGCACAACCTGCCGATGGTGGCCGACATCGCCCGCCATTTCCCGGACGCGAATATCGACTGGGTGGTGGAAGAGGGCTTTGTCAGCCTGGTGCGCCTGAACGCGCGCGTGCGCACCATCATTCCGTTCGCCTTGCGGCGCTGGCGCAAGAGTCTCGGCAAGCCGGAAACGCGCGCCGAGATCAAGAGCTTTTTCCGTACCCTGCGCGCGCAGGAATACGACTACGTGTTCGACACCCAGGGTCTGCTCAAGACCGGCGTGATCATGGGCGCGGCCCGCGTGGTGAAAGGCGGCCGCAAGGTCGGCCTGGCCAACGGCAGCGAGGGTTCGGGCTACGAGGGCATTTCGCGCATCTTCCATAATCAAAGCATTCCGACCGATCCGCGCACGCACGCGGTGGCGCGCGGGCGCATCGTCGCCGGCGCGGCGCTGGGTTACGCGGTCGATACGCCGGCCGATTTCGGGCTGCCTGCGGTGTCGGCCGACGAGGCGCGGCCTTCGTGGATGCCCGCCGAGCCTTATGCCGTCTACTTCCACGGCACGGCGCGCGATCCGAAGAAGTGGGCACCGGAGCACTGGATCGCGCTCGGCCGCGAGCTGGCGCCGATGCCCATCCTGCTGCCATGGGGCTCGCCGAAGGAAAAGGCGGAAGCGGAGCACATCGCCGCCGGCCTGCCGAACGCGCGCGTGCTGCCGAAATTGTCGATGGCCGAGGCGATGCTGGTGGCGCGCCATGCGTCGCTGGTGATCGGCGTCGATACCGGATTGACCCATATCGCCGCTGCCTTCGTGCGGCCGACGGTGGAAATCTACGCCGACTCGCCGCGCTGGAAGACCGAGGGCAACTGGTCGCCGCGCATCATCAACCTGGGCGACCGGGGTGCGCCGCCGTCGGTGTTCGAAGTGCTGGCCGCGGCCAGGAGCTTGCTGGGCTGATGATGCGGATTCTTTACTCCATCGCCTGGTGGCTGGCCTTGCCGCTGGTGCTCACGCGCCTGTGGCTGCGCGGCCGTAAGGAGCCGGGCTATCGCCTGCATTGGGGCGAGCGCCTCGGCTTTTACAGCGGGCCTTCATCCAGCACCAACACGCTGTGGGTGCACGCCGTCTCCGTCGGCGAGACGCGCGCCGCCGAGCCGCTGATCGATGCGCTGCTGGCCGACTATCCGTCGTCGCGCATCGTCCTCACGCACATGACGCCGACCGGGCGCGCCACCGGCAAGTCGCTGTACGCCAAACATGGCGCGCGGCTGGTGCAGTCGTATCTGCCGTATGACACGGGCTTCATGGTGCGCAGCTTCATCAAGCATTTCAAGCCGTCCGTCTGCATCCTGATGGAGACGGAGGTGTGGCCCAACCTGATCGCCGGCTGCAAGACGCGCGGCGTGCCGGTGGTGCTGGCCAACGCGCGCTTGTCGGAACGTTCGCTGCGCAAGGCCAAGCGCCTTGGCACGCTGATGCTGGAGGCGGCGCGCGGTATTTCACTGGTCGCCGCTCAGACCGAGGCCGACGCGCAGCGTATTCGCTCGCTGGGCGTGCAAAAAGTGGAGGTCACCGGCAGCATCAAGTTCGACGTGGCGGTGCCGGAAGCGGCGCTGGCGATCGGCGCATCGCTGCGCGCGACGATTGGCGCGCGGCCGGTGCTGTTGTGCGCCAGCACGCGCGAAGGCGAGGAGGAACTGATACTGGACGCCTATCGCCAGGACCGTTCCTCGCTGCCGGCCAACGTGCTGCTGCTGATCGTGCCGCGCCACCCGCAGCGCTTCGACGAAGTGGAAAAGATGATCGGCGCGCACGGCCTGAACGTGCAGCGCCGCAGCAAGCTGGCGCTGGACGGCGGCGCGCTGGCGGGCTACATCGATGTGCTGCTGGGCGATTCGATGGGCGAGATGTTCGCCTACTACACGGCCTGCGACATCGCCTTCGTCGGCGGCAGCCTGCTGCCGCTGGGCGGGCAGAATCTGATCGAACCGGCGGCGCTGGGCAAGCCGGTGCTGATCGGGCAGCACACCTTCAACTTCGCCGAATCGACGGAAGACGCGCTGGCGGCGGGCGGCGCACAACGCGTCGCCGACGCCGCCGGCCTGATCACCGCCGCCTCGCGCCTGCTGGCCAACGCCGACGCGCGCGAAGCGATGGGCCACAACGCCCAGACCTTCGCCAACCAATACCGCGGCGCCACCCGCCGCACCCTGGCCCTGCTGCCTGCGCTGCTGCGCTAACCCGTGGTGTCAACCCGTGGTGTCAGTGCCGACATTCGGACATCGGGGGAACTTATTCGCTCTGCGGAAGTTCCCCAATGTCCGAATGTCGGCACTGACACCATGTGTGGGGTTAGGCGGCCAGCTCGGTTTCGTCGGCGAAGCGCAGCAGGTCGGCGTGCTGGCGGCAGAAGCGGGTCGCGGCCTTGTAGCCGACGTCGAACAACAGCTGCATATTCGATGTCGACCAGTCCATCGTGTGCGGGATGTGCTCGTCGGGCACCGCCGCCATCAACTCCAGCTTGAGCAGGCGGCGCTTCGGCTCGCCCGTCTTGCGGTCGGTGTTGTGCTCCAGCTCGAACAGGCGCATTTGATTCTGCGACACGGCCACCAGCGGCGTGATCATCGAACCCACCCAGGAATCGTACAGGTCGCGCGGCTTGCGCAGCAGGCGCTCGTCGCCGAGGATGTCGAGCACGATCAGCGTGTCGACGTCATGGTGCTCGCCTTTGCCTTCGATGAAGGGATCGAAGTTCAGCGTCTCCAGCGCGGCGCCTTCGATGTAGTCCTCGCCGTCGATCTCGGTCGGCGCGTACAGGAAGGGGAAGGACAGCGCGGCGCGCACGTGCGGCGCCTGGATCTCGTGCTTGCCCCAGCTGACCATGCGGTGCTGGTTCAGGTTGTAGGCGTTGATGTAGAACGCCGGCTTGATGCCGGCGATCGCGGAAAAATCCACCGCGCCTTCGAGGAAGGGCGCATGGGCGCACAGGCCCAGGCTCTTCGACGACAGGTTCGACGGCGACATGGTCGACATCATCAGCTGGGTCCAGTCGGACCACGGCGCGCCGCCACCGGCCATCAGGTTCTGCATGCCGCCGAACAGCGCATTGCCGGCCGGCTGCTTGAACACGCCGCGATAGGTATCGGCTTCCTTGCCCGGCTTGTGGAAGATCTTGTAATTGACCGGCATCATTTTGTAGATGCTGTCGGCCACGCCGGCATCGGCCCAGCGCTTGAGCGCATCACGCGGCGCGCCTTCCAGCGGCGCCGCGTACAACAAGCCCATCAGAACTCCGGCGCCCGAGGCTGAAATGACGTCAAACTCCACTTCCTGGTCGAGGAATGCCGCCAGCGCGCCCGCGATCAACGGCGAGTTGGGGGCGCCGCCCCCCAGCACCAACCCGGTTTTCTTGCAAAGTTGTTTCGTTGTCATAACCGCTCCCGAAGAGTGAAAATTGCCGCATGGCAATTTCAAAGCAAGTTATCACAATATTGTGCGGTGCGTCAATTGCCTTATTTTAAAGTAAAAATGAACTTGTCATGTTCCGGCGACAGGCAGGAAAGATCCGGCGCCGCGCCCGGGTCGCGCAGGTAGGCGCGGATCATGCGGCGCACGCAGGCGCTGGTATGGAAGGCGCCGTGGGTGGTATTGGGTATCGATGCCAGCTGGCCGTGGCTGAACAATTTGGCCGTGGCGGCAGCCGCTTCGGGCGGACAGCCCGGGTCGATTTCAGGCGCGATGAACAGGGTCGGCACCGCGCTGCGCACCGGCTTGGCCTCGCCCGGATCGATGGCGCCCACCGGGTACGAGGCGCAGACGTCGAAATAACGCTGCAGCGAGGTCACCGCCAATTGCGCCACCGGATCGCCGGCGGTGCCGTCGGCGACATGCTCGCGCCGCTCGAACGGAATCTCCTCCTTGCACAGGAAGGCCATGTGCTGCGCCTTGGCGTAGCCGCGGCCGAGAGCTTGCGCGTCGATGGCGCTGAAGTCGCCGGCGGCGATGGCCGCCACGTCGCGCGGCAGGCTGCGCGCGCCTTCGGCATCGTAGACCGCGTCCATCAGGAAGCCGCCCAGGTCCGACGCGGTGTAGCTTTGTCCCGATGCGGATGTTTGCGGCGCGGCCAGGAAACGCTGCGCCGTCCTGGCCAGCAGCGCGGCCGGATCGGGATAGGCCGCGTGGCAGGCCGCATCGGCGCCGCACAGCCGGAAGAGCAGCGCGACCGCGCGCGACATCACCAGCGGCGCACCTTCGGTCCAGGTGGCGTCCGGCGACCACACCGAATCGAGCACCGCCGCGCGCACGCCTTGCGGCGCATGGTCGAGCACCGCGAAGCCGACCCGCGTGCCGTACGAGATGCCGAACAGGTCGAATCGGTCCAGCTTGAGCGCGTGGCGCAGATCCTGCACGTCGTGCGCCACCACCGTCGAGTTGTAGCTTCCCAGGTCGACGCCTGCCGCCGCATGCCGCGCGCCGCAGGCGCTGAGCTGGCGCGCCGACAGTTCCGACAGGGGGCCGATGTCGTTCAAGTCGGCGTCGCCGCAGTTGAGCTCCGGCGCGGTCAGCTTGCCGCCGCGCTGGTTGAAGAAGATCCAGTCCTGGTCTTGCGCGACCAGCTCGCGGCCGACCGGGCCGCGCAGCATCCCGGGCAGGCCGGCGATCACGCCGCTCCCCGGTCCGCCGTGCAGGAAGATCACCGGCGGCATGCCGTCGCGCGGGTGGGCCGCGCGCACCACGGCCACCGGCATCGCCACGCGCCGGCCATTCGACTTGCCGGGCGTTTCATCGACGCTCAGCATGCCGCATTCGACTTTTTGCGCGACACCGCTAAAGTCGCCGAGGCAGGGGGCGGGGGTGTACCGGGGCGCGGCGGCGCTGGCGCCGCCCCCCATCAGGGTAGAGAGCAGCAAGGCTGCCCAGGCTAGACGCTTCATGGAGACTTTCGTGGAGTGAGAAATTTAGAACAGGACCGGCAGTTCCTGGGCGCGTTTGCGCAGCAGGTTTTTGGCTTCTTCGTATTCGGGATAGATGGTGCCGACGGTGTTCCAGAACTGCGCGCTGTGGTTCATCTCCAGGATGTGCGACAGCTCGTGGGCGATGACGTAGTCGATCAGCGGTTGCGAGAAGTGGATCAGCTTCCAGTTCAGGCGGATCTTGCGGTCCGCCGTGCAGGAGCCCCAGCGCGTGCCGGCCGACGACAGGCCAAACGAATGATAACGCACGCCCAGCCGCTCGGCGTACACGTCCAGCCGCTGCTCGAACAAGACCTTGGCTTCCTGCTGATACCAGGCCTTGACCCGTTCGCGCAGCAGCGTCTCGGTGGCGCCGGGCACCAGCACCATCGACAGCTCGCGCGTGGCCGGATTGTAGCTGGTGCGATTGCGCCCGCCGACCAGCAGCCGCAGCGTGATGTCGGCGCCAAGGTAGGGCAGCTGCGCGCCGTCGGTCCATTCCACCGGCGGCTTTTCAAGACGCGCGGCGCGGCGTTCGCGCCGTTCCTTCAGCTTGCTGAGGATCCAATGCTGCTTGGTGCGGATGGCGTTGTCGATTTCGGCGATGCTGATGCGCTTGGGCGCCGTCACGCGCAGGCCTTCGTCGTCGATCATGAAGCCGATCGAGCGGCGCGTCGAGCGACGCAGTTCGTATTCGAGGATGAATTCGCCGATCATCAACTGGCGGCGGGGCGGCTGCTCCGGCGGCGGCGCGATCAGCGCGCGCGGCTTGACCGGCACGGCGGTCGCCGGCGGTGCGACATAGGGAGAAACAGGAGGCGGAGTATTGGATGCGGATGGCGCCGGCACCGACCACACGGGCGCGGTGTAGACCGGCTTTGGAGACGACTGCGCCTCCCGTCCAAACAGGTCCAGCTGGTTTGCATCGGGCGACGCCGGCTTCACCAGCGTCGCCAGATCGTCTAGCCAGCGTTGTAGGCGTGGGGCGAAATGACGCGCATTTCTGATTCTATCCAAGTTTCCACCTGTTGCATCATGCCGTCCGGCGTCTGGCCTTCCGGCGAAATTGGCTTACCTATCGATACTGTAACAAGGCCGGGCCGTTTGATGAAAGAGTTTTTTGGCCAGCACTCGCCGGAGTTGTGGGCAATCGGCACCACCACCGCGCCGGTCTCGATGGCCAGGCGCGTGCCGCCGCTCTTGTACTTGCCCGTCTGGCCGACCGGAATGCGCGTCCCCTCCGGGAACATGATAATCCATTGACCGTCGGCGAGCCGGCGCTTGCCGTGGCGGACCACGTGCTTGAAGGCGTTCTTGCCCTGCGAACGGTCGATCGGAATCATGCGCAGCAGCGCCATCGCCCAGCCGAAGAAAGGAATGTACAGGATCTCCTTCTTGAACACGAACACCAATGGACGCGGCATGTTCGGCAGCAGGAAGATGGTCTCCCACGCCGACTGGTGCTTCGACAGTACGACCGCCGGCGCGTCCGGGAAGTTCTCGGCGCCGCGGATTTCGTAGCGGATGCCGCAGATGACCTTGAGGCACCAGATCATGAACACGTTCCAGCGCGAGGTGACCCAGAAGCGCTGGTTGTACGGCAGCGGCGCCGCCAGGAAGCAGACGCAGGCCCAGATGATGGTCGACACCACCATGATGACGGTGAACACCAGGGAACGCAAGAACAGTACGGGATGACCCAATGCAGACTCCAAATTAACTAACGATGTGCAGCGCCGGCGGGACGCTGGTTTTCAACAGGTGGCTGACCATCGCCGCGAGGTCGGGGAAGATCATGGTGCCGGGCGGCAGGCCGCCGGTGGCCTGGGTCTTCTCGCCCTTGCCGGTCAGGACCAGATAGGGCACGCAGCCGCTGACATAGCCCGCCTGCAGGTCGCGCAGCGAGTCGCCGACGACCGGCACGCCTTTGAGGCTGATTTTATAGCGCTGCGAGATCTCGGTGAACATGCCCGGCTTGGGCTTGCGGCAGTCGCAGTTGTCGGCCGCCGCGTGCGGGCAGAAGAACACCGCGTCGATGTCGGCGCCGACCTGCTGCGCCAGGTTGTGCATCTTCTGGTGGATCGCGTTCAGGATGGTCATGTCGAAGAACTCGCGGGCGATGCCCGACTGGTTCGACGCCACGACCACGCGATAGCCGGCCTGGTTCAGCCGCGCGATCGCTTCCATCGAGCCGGGGATCGGAATCCACTCGGCCGGCGATTTGATGAAGTCCGGCGAATCATGGTTGATGACGCCGTCGCGATCGAGAATGATCAGTTTCATGGACGGCGTACCCATTTACGCCGCCAGTTTCGAGATGTCGGCCACGCGGTTCATCATGCCGTGCAGGGACGACAGCAGCGCGAGGCGGTTGTTGCGCAGGGCGACATCTTCGGCCATGACCATGACGTCGTTGAAGAAGGCGTCCACTTCGTCCTTCAGCTGGGCCAGCGTTTTCAGCGTGCCGGCGAAGTCGCCGTTGTTGAAGGCGGCATCGATTTCCGGCAGCACGCGCACCACGGCGGTGTTGAGGTTTTTCTCTGCGGCGTCCTGCAGCAGCGAGACGTTGACGCCTCGCTCGCCGACGGCGGCCAGGGCTTCCTCGTTCTTCTTCAGGATGTTGGTGATGCGCTTGTTGGCCGCGGCCAGCGAGGCCGATTCCGGCAGCGCGGCGAAGGCCTGCACCGCTTCCAGGCGCTGCACGATGTCGTCCAGGCGGTCCGGGTTCTGCGCCACCACGGCCTCGATCTCGTTCGGCGAGAAGCCGCGCTCGCGCAGGATGCCGCGCAGGCGGTCGATCATGAAGGTGGTGACGTCGGCGCTCGGATCCTTGAAGCCGGCCACGAACGTGAACAGCTGCGCGGCCTGCGACAGCAGGGCGCTGATCGACAGCGGCAGGCGCTTTTCGATCAGCATGCGCAGCACGCCCAGCGCGTGGCGGCGCAGTGCGAACGGATCCTTGTCGCCGGTCGGCGCCAGGCCGATGGCCCAGATGCCGACCAGGGTTTCCAGCTTGTCGGCCAGCGCCACGGCGGTGCCGGTGACGGTCGACGGCAGCGCGTCGCCGGCGAAGCGCGGCTGGTAGTGCTCGGACGCGGCCAGCGCGACGTCTTCCGGCTCGCCGTCGTTGCGGGCGTAGTAGGTGCCCATGATGCCTTGCAGCTCGGGGAACTCGCCGACCATCTCGGTGACCAGGTCGGCCTTTGACAGCTTGGCGGCGCGGATCGCCAGCGCGGCGTCGCCGCCGATGGCGGTGGCGATGAAGCCGGCCAATGCCGCGACGCGTTCGCCGCGCGCGGCCTGGGTGCCCAGCTTGTTGTGGTAGACGATTTTATCCAGCAGCGGCAGGCGCGATTCCAGCGTCTTCTTCTTGTCCTGCTCGAAGAAGAACTTGGCGTCGGACAGGCGCGGACGCACCACGCGCTCGTTGCCGTCGATGATGGCGGCCGGCGTGTCGGTGGCGATGTTGGAGACGATCAGGAAGCGCGAGCGCAGCTTGCCGTTGGTGTCCGTCAGCGCGAAGTATTTCTGGTTGGTCTGCATGGTCAGGATCAGGCATTCCTGCGGCACGGCCAGGTATTCTTCCTCGAACTTGCATTCGTAGACGACCGGCCATTCGACCAGCGCGGCCACTTCGTCCAGCAGCGCTTCAGGCATCAGCACCAGGTCGGCGCCGGCCTTGGCCAGCAGCTCGGCGCGGATCTGTTCCTTGCGCTGTTCGACGCCGGCCAATACCTTGCCTTCGGCGGCCAGGGTGGCGGCGTAGCTGTCGGCGTTGGCGATGGTGACGGCGCGCTTGCCGGGCGCGGTCAGGAAGCGGTGGCCTTCGCTGACGTTCGATGCTGTCAGGCCCAGCAGGGTCAGTGGCAGCACGGTGCCGCCGTGCAGCGCGATCAGGCTGTGGGCCGGACGCACGAATTGCACGGTGGCGCCGTCGGGACGCTGGTAGCTCATCACTTTAGGAATCGGCAGCTTGGCGACGGATTCTTCCAGCGCCGTTTGCAGTCCGGCTTGCAGCGCGCTGCCGGCGGCGGTGTAGGTGTAGAAGAAGCTTTCGGCCTTGCCGTCCTGTGCGCGTTCCAGATCGGCGACGCTCAGGTTCGGGAAGCCCAGCGCGGCCAGTTTCTTGGCCAGCGGCGGCGTGCCGTTGCCGGCGGCGTCCAGCGCGACCGACACCGGCAGCACTTTTTCGCGGATCGACTTGTCCGGCGAGGTGGCGCGCACCTTGGTGATGGAGACCGCCAGGCGGCGCGGCGTGGCGTACGCCGTGGCGACGCTGTCGTCTTCCAGGAAGTCGCGCGATTTCAGGCCTTTGACGATGCCGTCGGCGAAGGCCGCGCCCAGTTTGGCGAGCGCCTTCGGCGGCAGTTCTTCGGTCAGCAGTTCGATGAGCAGAGTTTGAGTCATATTATTTATACAGTTATTCAGCAACAGCGTCAGCGGCAGCGGGCGCCATAGGGAAGCCCAGGCGTTCGCGCGAATCGTAGTAGGCCTGCGCGACCAGGCGCGACAAGGTGCGCACGCGGCCGATGTAAGCGGCGCGCTCGGTCACGGAGATGGCGCCGCGCGCGTCCAGCAGGTTGAAGCTGTGCGAGGCCTTCATGATCTGCTCATAGGCAGGCAGCGTCAGTTGCAGCTCGATCAGGCGCTTGGCTTCCGATTCGTGGTTGTTGAACTGCGCGAAGAGCAGCTCGGTGTTCGAATGCTCGAAGTTGTAGGCCGACTGCTCCACCTCGTTCTGGTGGAACACGTCGCCGTACTTCAGCGATTTGGTCACACCATTTTCTTCCCACGTGGTCCACACCAGGTCGTACATATTCTCGACGCCCTGCAGGTACATGGCCAGACGCTCGATGCCGTAGGTGATCTCGCCCAGCACCGGCTTGCAATCCAGACCGCCGACCTGCTGGAAGTAGGTGAACTGCGTCACCTCCATGCCGTTCAGCCAGACTTCCCAACCCAGGCCCCAGGCGCCCAGCGTCGGCGATTCCCAGTCATCCTCGACGAAGCGGACGTCGTTCTGCTTCAGGTCCAGGCCCAGCGCTTCCAGCGAACCCAGATACAGGTCGAGGATGTTTTCCGGCGCCGGCTTCATCACCACCTGATACTGGTAGTAGTGCTGGCCGCGGTTCGGGTTTTCGCCATAGCGGCCATCCTTCGGGCGGCGCGACGGCTGCACGTAGGCGGCGCGCCAAGGCTCAGGGCCGATCGCGCGCAGGAAGGTGCCGGTGTGGAAGGTGCCGGCGCCGACTTCCATGTCGTATGGCTGGAGCAGGGCGCAGCCTTGCTTGTCCCAGTAGGTTTGCAAGGTCAGGATAATTTGTTGAAATGTCAGCATCTTGTGTGGTCGGTGGCGTGCTTAAGAAGCGCGCGGTTGCAGTTTCGCTAAAGCGGCAATTTTAGCGGGTTTTACTGGGGGGCTGTAGAGATTAAGCGGCTTTTGACCGGTTTTTTGCGCGGCGCGCCCAAATCCACGCGCCCGCCAGCGACAGCGCGGCCAAGGCCAGGAACAGCTTGTTCCCCCACAGGATATACGGGGTGCTGCCGGCCGTGCCCTGCACCTGCGCCGTCAGCACGCCGTAGGTGTTGACCGGCAGCTGCTCGACGATGACGCCGGCGCCATTGATGATGGCGGTGGCGCCGGTGTTGGTCGCGCGCAGCATCGGGCGGCCGGTCTCCAGCGTGCGCATCTGCGAGATCTGCAAATGCTGCGGGATGGCGATGGTGTCGCCGAACCAGGCCAGGTTGGAGGTGTTGAGCAGCATGGTCGCCGGCTTCTGGCCCTGCGCCGGGGTGTTCAGCTGCGCGGCGATTTCTTCACCGAACAAGTCTTCGTAGCAGATGTTCGGCAGCACGCGCTGGTCCTTGATCGGGAACGCCGGCTGGATGTCGCGCCCGCTGGTCATGTCGCCCAGCGGGATCGACATCAGGTTGACGAACCAGCGGAAGCCCAGCGGGATGAATTCGCCGTACGGCACCAGATGGTGCTTGTCGTAGCGGTAGTAGCTCGAACCGAGCTTGGACGGGATGCCGATCACGCTGTTGAAATACGCGGTCTGGCTGTCGGCCAGCGGGATGCCGAGGATCAGGTTGCTGTTGGTCTTGTTGAGGAACTGCGCGATGCCCGACAGGTAGTCCGGCGGCAGCTGCTGCGGCAGCATGATGATGGCCGTCTCCGGCGTGGCGATCAGGTCGGCCGGCGCTGCCATGATGGCGTCCTGGTACAGCTTCATCGTCGCCATCACCTTGGCGCCGTTGAATTTTTCTTCTTGCGGGATATTCCCCTGCAGCAGGCGCACCGAGATCGGCTTGCCTTCCGGATGCGTCCATTGCAGGAAGCCGAGACCGACCCCGGCCGCCGAGATGGCGACGATCAGCCCGGCCGCGCGCACGCGGCTGCGGTGCAGCAGCAACAGCAGCGCGCCGGCGATCACCGCCGCCAGCCAGCCCAGGCCATACATGCCGATGATCGGCGCGTAGCCGGCCAGCGGACTGTGGTTGTGCGCGTAGCCGGCCGACAGCCACGGGAAGCCGGTAAACAGCCAGCCGCGCAGCCATTCGAACAGCGCCCACATGGCCGGCAGCACCAGCAGGTTGGCGGCCGGCAGCGGCAGCGCCCAGCGCTTGCGCAGCCAGGCCGCGCCGCCCATCGCCATGCCGACGTAGATCGCCATGGCGGCGGCCAGCAGCAGCACGGCGGCCACCGCCAGCGGCGCCGGCATGGCGCCGTAGGTGTGCAGGGATACGTAGAGCCAGTGGGTGCCGGCGGCGGTCCAGCCGAAGCCGAAGGCCCAGCCGATCAGCGCGGCGGCCTTGATGTCGCTGCTGCGCAGCACCTGGTAGAACAGGGTCGCCAGTCCGAGGATTTCCAGCGGCCACCAGCCGAACGGCGCGAAGGCGAACACGCACAGCGCGCCGGCCAGGCCTGTGATGAGCATCCGGCCCCGGGTGGAGCGTTGCGGCTTCGGTGGGGCGTTGGGATCGGCGCGGCGAAAACGCATTATGCGTCGTCGCCTTCGGCGGCGACTGGCGGCAGTTTTTCCACCAGCAGCACGTGGATCTGGCGGGCGTCGGCGCGCAGGATTTCAAAGCGCAGGCCGTCCATGTCGAAGGTGTCGCCCTTGTGCGCCATGCGGCCCAGGTGCTTGGAGACCAGGCCGCCGATGGTGTCGGCGTCGTCGTCGGGCAGGGCGGTGTCGAGTTCTTCGTTGAACTGTTCGATCTCGGTCAGCGCCTTGATGCGCCAGCGCGGGCCGTGCACGCCTTCCTTGATCGAGAGGATGTTGTCCTCTTCCTCGTCGAAGTCGTACTCGTCCTCGATGTCGCCGACGATCTGCTCGAGCACGTCCTCGATGGTGATCAGGCCGGCCACGCCGCTGTATTCATCGACCACGATCGCCATGTGGTTGTGGTTGGCGCGGAAGTCGCGCAGCAGCACATTGAGGCGTTTCGATTCGGGGATGAAGATGGCGGGGCGCAGCATGTCGCGCACGTCGAACGATTCCTCGGCGTAGTAGCGCAGCAGGTCCTTGGCCAGCAGGATGCCGATCACCTTGTCGCGCTCGCCTTCGATGGCGGGGAAGCGGGAATGGGCGGTCTGCAGCACCGCAGGCATCCACTCCTCGATCGGCTTGGAGATGTCGATGACATCCATCTGCGAGCGGGGAATCATGATGTCACGGGCGGACAAGTCGGAGACCTGGAACACGCCTTCGATCATCGACAAAGCGTCGGCGTCGATCAGGTTGCGTTCGTGGGCGTCGTGCAGAACTTCGAGCAGTTCCGCGCGGTTCTCTGGCTCGGGGGAAATCAGTGCGGTCAGGCGTTCAAACAGTGACCGATGGGGTTTAGCGTCAGTCTTGACGCTACTAGAGTGCTCTTGCATAGGAGGCGTGAGCCGTTGTTTCGAAGGGGTATAGGATACACCAAAAGCGGGAGTCGACCCGGTTTTGTCAAAAATACAGCACAAATGCGCGCCGGCGTTGGTATGCTCCCTATAGACAAGAACTATGCAAAGGACGCTTTCAATGAAGGACCAGCCAGACTTGCCGATCTCTTTTATGCGGCGCGCGATGTTGCTGGGGCTACCGGCCATGGGGGCGACAGCTCACGCGGCGCCCGGACTGCGCGCCGTCAACCTGACGGCGCCGCTGTTCGGCATGGAGCGGGACGGCCAGAGCAGCGGCATCTTCGTCGATGTGATGCGCGAGCTGTCGCGCGCCAGCGGCATCGCCATCGCCGCGACCATGGCGCCGAAGGTGCGCGGCCAGGCGATGCTGCAGACCGGCGGCGCGGATTTGATGATCGGCTTCGACAACGCCGATCTGCAGGCGCACGCGCGGCAGGTGGCGCTGGTGGCCAGCTTCGATGTCGGCATCGTCGCCCGCGCCGGCGTGCGGCTGAAGACGCTGAGCGACTTGCGCGGCAAGACCGTGGGGCAGATGCGCAGCGCCGATTATTCGGCGGCCTATGCGCAGGACGAGGCCATCCTGAAGTACAGCACCAATACCATGGAGCAGATGATCAAGATGCTGGCGCTGGGCCGCATCGATGCGGCCATCGGCGTGCGCGAGTCGCTGTACTTCGCGATCCGCAACGAGGGCATCGCCCAGGACCGCATCGGCGAGTTCCTGCCGCTGGAAAGCCGGCAGGCGTGGCTGCATTATTCGAAGGCCACCTACAACGCGGCGACGGCCGACAGGCTGGCGGCCGCCGTGCAGCAGATGCGCGCCGCCGGGACCATCGCCGCCATCATCCAGCGCTACGGCGGCAAATAAGATTTATTCGGCGTAGGGATCGGCGTAGCCGAGCGCGGCCAGCAGTTCGGTTTCGATGCCTTCCATTTCGGCGGCCTCTTCATCGTCCATGTGGTCGTAGCCCTGGGCGTGCAGCACGCCGTGGACGATCAGGTGGGCGGTGTGCTCTTCCACGGTTTTCTTTTGCTCGGCCGCTTCCTGCTCCAGCACGTCGGTGCAGAGGATGATGTCGGCCTGGGTCGGCGCGTCCTCTGGCATTTCTTCGCCTTCGTTGTAGGCGAAGGTCAGCACGTTGGTGGCGTAGTCCTTGCCGCGGTATTCGCGGTTCAGCGTGCGGCCTTCCTCGGCATCGACGAAGCGGATGGTCAGTTCGGCCGGCGCGAACAGCGCGGCCTGCACCCAGCGGCGGATCTTGGGACGGGTGATGCTTTCCTGCAGGCGCGCGTCGGGATATTGCACCGACAGCGTCAATTTATTTTTTACGGACATTTTTCAGTGCGGTGGCTTTGAGTAAGGGGGCGATTTCGGCTTCGTGGTTGTGCGCCGTTTCGTAGGCGTCGACGATGCGCGCGACCAGCGGGTGGCGCACCACGTCTTCGCTGTTGAAGTGGCTGAAGGCGATGCCGCGCACGTCCTTCAGCACCTGCACCGCGTCGACCAGGCCGCTCTTCTGGCTCTTGTGCAGGTCGACCTGCGTGACGTCGCCGGTGATCACGGCCTTGCTGCCGAAGCCGATGCGGGTCAGGAACATCTTCATCTGTTCGACGGTGGTGTTCTGCGCCTCGTCCAGGATCACGAAGGCGTGGTTGAGCGTGCGGCCGCGCATGTAGGCCAGCGGGGCGATCTCGATCACCTGCTTCTCGAACATCTTCTGCGTGCGGTCGAAGCCGAGCAGGTCGTACAGCGCGTCGTACAGCGGGCGCAGGTACGGGTCCACCTTCTGCGCCAGGTCGCCCGGCAGGAAGCCCAGGCGTTCGCCGGCCTCCACGGCAGGGCGGGTCAGGATGATGCGCTTGACGGCGTCGCGCTCCAGCGCGTCGACCGCGCAGGCCACGGCCAGGTAGGTCTTGCCGGTGCCGGCCGGGCCGACGCCGAAGCTGATGTCGTGTTCGAGGATGTTGCGCAGGTAGCGGATCTGGTGCGGCGTGCGGCCGCGCAGGTCGGCGCGGCGGGTTTTCAGGATCGGGCTGTTGATGTCCGGCTCGTTGAACGGGGCGAGCACTTCGGCCACCACGTGCGGCTTGTCGCTGGCGGCGGCGCCGATGGCGGCCGCTGCGGCGCCGGCGGCGGCGTTGACGTTGGCGCGCTGTTCGACCAGCGCCAGTTGCACTTCTTCGATCGGTACGATCTTGTTGGCGACGGCGTAGAACTGTTCGAGGATCTGCACCGCGCGTTCGGCATTGTGGCCGCTGACGATGAACTTCTCGCCGCGGCGGAAGATGGTCACGTCCAGCGCGGCCGAGATCTGGCGCAGGTTTTCGTCGAGCGGGCCGCACAAGTGGGCCAGGCGCGCGTTATCGAGCGGCTCCGGGACGAAATAGTGCGGCTGGACTGGAGTTTTGGTTTTCAATGGGATGCTTTATGAGAGGAGGCCGGCCGTGCCGGCACAGGCGATAGTTTAACGTAATTTAGCGGCGGCAGCGGCGATCGTCCTTGATTTTGCCGCGTCTTGCTTCTACAGTGAAAGAGTGGCCTGTTGGCAATTTCCACGGAGGTTCTGATGGCGGTGAATTCGGTATCGACGGCGCAGGCGGTGAACCTGCTGGAAAGCCGCAGCAACCGCGTCGAGCAGCGCTCGCAGGATGCGCGCCAGGCGCAGCGCGCCGAGCAGGGGCAGCGCAGCGAGAAAAACGCCGACGCCTTGCGCAACCGCGTCGAGCAAAATACCTCGGCGGCGCGCACCCGCGCCCAGGCCAACGACGATGCCGCCACGCAGCAGCGGAGGGAAGTCCAGGCGTCCGACAAACGGGCAGAGCTGGAGCGCCGCCAGGCTGAAAAATCCATCATCGGCAGCCGCATCAACACTACTGCATAAATTCCCGCCGCCGGGCGTTCTACCCGGCCGATCCGCTCTGTAAAGCTGAACTTGCTATGTGTAACAGTTTCCTACAAGTTCTTGCGTGCGACACCCTCCCGCCCCATATGTTGAAATAGCATTGTTATCAAGGTTTCTAGCCAGCGATTGATGTCGAACAATCTTGGTTCGGCGCGCGCTGGCGGGAACGGCCCCTTTTGAGCATAGAATTATCTTGCATGAAAGGCAATCATGGGCCGGCGAACTTATTGACGGAACCTAAGTTGTTTTTAAGATCGAACCAGCACTATCTCTTCACCCAACCAACGAGGAATATCATCATGGCACACCACGCTCTCGCTTCTCAAGAAAGCTACAACCCCAACCATCTGCTCGATATCCTGCTCGGCAAGATGCAATTGAAAAACGATGCCGCGCTGTCGCGCCTGCTGGAAGTGGCGCCGCCGGTCATCAGCAAGATCCGCCACCACCGCCTGCCGGTCGGCGCCTCGCTGCTGATCCGCATGCACGAAGTGACCGGCATGAGCATCCGCGACCTGCGCGACCTGATGGGCGACCGCCGCACCAAGTACCGCCTGTCCGACGCCCAAGGCCGTCCGAAGCCGGAAGATCGTACTGAAAAAGCTGAAGCCGGCAACTACGCTCGTCACTGATGTACCCGCAGGGCCCGCACTTGCCGCGCCGACCGCAACACCGGCCCGGCAAGTAGCCGCATCAGCTTAGCAGCACCATCGAAATTTCTTCATACTGCAGCTCCGTTTCGCGGAACAGTTGCAGATAGATTTCTTCATCGAGGCCCAGCGCAGTCCAGGCCACGGTGGAAACGGGCGGGACCAGATCGTCCTGCACCTGCGCCAGATCGAGCGCATGCACGATCGCGTCGGCCACATGGATGATGGCCGCCAGGAACCCTGCGCCCGGCGCTTCCGGGTCGTGGTGGCCGCCGATGGCGAGGCGCATCGTGTCCGAAAAATTCCAGTGTTCCGCCAGGGCCAGGCCGGCGTCGACGTGATCGACGCCGAGCACCGCGCGCTCCGCCTCCAGCAGATAGCAGTCGTGCTCCTTGCGGTAGGCGAGGGTGGCCGAATATTGTTCCGGGAAGCACGCCACCAGCACCAGCCGGCCGATATCGTGCAGCAGCCCGGCGGTGAAGGCGTAGTCCTGGTTGAAGCGCATCTGCCGCGCCAGCACCTTGGCGCAGGCGGCGGTGGCGATCGAGTGGCGCCAGAACGCCTTGTGGTCGAAGCCGGGGCAGTGGCCCTCGGCGAAGCAGCCGGTGATGGCCGCCGCCGTGATCAGGTTGCGCGTGGTCTGGAAGCCCAGGTAGGTGATCGCCTGCTGGATCGTGGTGACCTTGACCTGCAGCCCATACAGCGAGGAGTTGGCCAGCCGCAGCGTCTTGGCCGTCAGCGCCTGGTCGTGCGAGACCTTCTTGGCCAGCACCGAGATGTCGATGTCGTCCTGGTCGATACTGTTGAGCAGCTCCATCACCACCGCCGGCAGCGACGGCAGGTCGTCCAGGTTGCGCACCACGTCGTCGTAACTCAGCGTCTTACTCATGCTCGGGAGTCTCCTCTATGCCCAGGCGGAAGTCGGTGACGAAGCGGCGCAGCGTGGCGGTGGCCCAGTCGCTGTCGCTGTCCGCATCGTTCTTGCGGAACAGCTGGGCGATGCGCGTCTCGTGGTGCTCCATTGTCGCCGCGACCTGCGCCGGCGACACCTGTTCCATGACGATCGGCAGCACCGCGATGCCGTGGCGCGGCATCAGCGCCAGCATCGCCTCGGTCAGCACCGCGCCCTGCGGCAACAGCACGTTGCCTTGCACGTCGAGCAGCACGTCGGACAAGACCATGCCCGGGCGCACCTCCGCCAGCGTCAGTTGATGATAATTGTCTGTCATGCCGCCTCCTGAACGATATTTCCCGATCTTACCATCGCCAGAGGGCAAAGTCTGCCGCGCCAATTTCTTGCCAAGTGACGGCCCATACCGTACATTGGGATGTTGCCGTGAAATCCACATTGTCGGGGAGGGGAGTAGATGTTTGGTATCCAAGGCCGCTTGACGCTGCTCTTCGTGGTCATCGTGACCCTGGTGCTGGGCATTTCCGGCACGTATGCGCAGTACAGCCTCGGCCACGAACTCGAAGTCAGCAGCCAGCGCCTGCGCCAGGGGGTGCTGACCCGGCTGCAGACCAGCCTGCCGTCGGCGCTGTGGGACCTGGACAAGGCCAAGGTCGACAACATCGTCGCCGCCGAGATGCTGCCGCCGGAACTGGTCTCGATCCGCGTCTACGACACCTCGGTGGGACTGTTCTCCGGCAAGCTGCGCCATGAAAACGGCAGCGTCAGCGCCATCGAGAACGATGCCGCCGTCGGCGGCTCGCCGGTGGTGGCCGACCTGGCCTACCGCGATTCCGGCGCCGCCGGCGCCGCGCTCAAGCCGGTCATCGTCGGCCGGGTGGTGGTCAACTTCAGCCGCGCCCAGATCGACGCCACCCTGGCCGCCGAGGTGCGCCGCAAGGTCACCGAGGTGCTGCTGCTGGACCTGATCCTGGTGGCGGCGCTGGCGCTGTCGCTGCGCATCGTGTTCGATCCGCTCAAGCAGCTGAGGGACGGCCTGTTCGACCTGGCCACCCGCGGCAGCGACGAGGTCGAGGAGCTGCCCGACAACCGCCACGACGAGCTCGGCGAGGTGATCCGCGGCTTCAACGCCATCCAGCGCAAGGTCAAATCGAACATCCAGCGCATCCGCGAGGCCGAGGACGAGGCGCGCAAATCGGCCCAGGCCACCACCAAGGCGCTCGACGACCTGCGCCGCACCCAGGAATCGCTGCTGCAGGCCGAGCGGCTGGCCTCGCTGGGCGGGCTGGTGGCCGGCGTCGCGCACGAGATCAACACCCCGGTCGGCATCGCGCTGACCAGCGCCTCGGTGCTGATGGAGGCCACCGAGAGGGTGCAGGCCGCCGTGCTGGACGGCAACATCAAGAAGTCCGACATCACCCGCTACCTGGAGACGGCCGCCGAGAGCACGCGCCTGATCATGAACAACGCCTACCGCGCCGCCCACCTGATCCACAGCTTCAAGCAGATCGCGGTCGACCAGGTCAGCGAGGCGCGCCGCCGCTTCGAATTGCGCGACTATATCAACGAGGTGGTGTCCAGCCTGCAGCCCAAGCTGAAGAAGACGCGCATCACCGTCAGCATCGCCTGCCCGCCGGACGTCATGCTCGACAGCTATCCGGGAGCGCTGGCGCAGGTCATCACCAACCTGACCCTGAACTGCGTCGAGCACGCCTTCGGCGCCGAGGACGAGGGCCGCATCATGATCGGCGTGGCGCAGCAGGGCGACTGGATCGAGATGCAGGTGACCGACAACGGCAAGGGCATCGCGCCGGACATGCTGGACAAGGTGTTCGATCCCTTCGTCACCACCCGGCGCGGCCAGGGCGGCACCGGCCTCGGGCTGAACATCGTGTTCAACCTGATGGCCAAGCAGTTTGCCGGCAGCATCACGGTATCGAGCGTGCTGGGGCAGGGCGCCAGCTTCGTGCTGCGCATGCCGTGCGTGACGCCGGTCGACGATCCCGCGCCGCACGCCGACGCCCGTCTGCACGCTTAATAAGGAGATCGCTATGCCCGTGGTTAGCGGCGAATTCGACGTCAAGATGGGGCCCGAGGATTTATCTTCCGTCGCGGCCGGGAGCGGCATCGGCCGCATGTCGCTCGACAAGCGTTACCACGGCGCGCTGCAGGCCAGCGGCAAGGGCGAGATGCTGGCATATATGGACCGCGCGCTCGGCTCCGGCACCTACGTCGCGATGGAGCGGGTGCAAGGCAGTCTGGAGGGGCGCAGCGGCGCCTTCCTGCTGCATCACACCGGCGTGATGACGCGCAACGCGCCGGACCTGGCGGTACGGGTGGTGCCGGACTCCGGCGACGGCGAACTGGCCGGCCTGGCCGGCACGCTCGCCATCCGCATCGAGGGCGGCAAGCACTACTACGATTTCGATTACACGCTGCCCGCCGTTGCTTAAGCCTGTCGCGGCACGCTAGAATGCCGGCATGAATAAAGAGACGATCAAAGGTTTGGCGATCCTGGGCGGCACCGTGGTAGTGGTGGCCTTGTTTGCGGTGATCGCCACCGACAACGGCTGGCAGAAGCTCGGGTGCGTCTTCCGCGCCATCCTGCACGGTGTGGCGCTGAGCAATATCCGTGCGATCTGCCTATAGGCAGATCGCTTGGCGAGCTGGTCAGTCTTTGAATTTTTCCGAGGGTGCGCCGCGGCGCGACGCGAAACCCAGCACCACCAATCCCAACATCAGCATCACAAACGTCTGCGGTTCCGGCACCGGTGTGGCCGGCTCGCTCGCCGGCTGGCGCTTCGGCTCCGTCGGTGGCAGCGCGTGCAAGTCGACTTCGCCGGTGTTGGCGGCAGCCGCGTTGCCGATGCCGCATGGCACGGCGGCGTCGGCGTCGCAAGACGCGAGTTCAATTGTTGCAGTTGCGATATGCTCTTTCGCCGGCGCGGCGGCGTGGGCTTGGGTGAGACTTAATGCGAGTAAGACAGTCGAAATCAAAAATGAAACTTTCACGGTACACTCCTGGCGGTATGGCTTGAACAGGGCGTTAAGGGTTGTTTAATATAAGAAATCTATATTGCCACGGTCCTGCGACTTCGGATTTGATATTAGACCATATTTAATAGCACAATGCTATCTTGATTTATCAAAAAGAAATTATTTTTTGCGTCGCAACAACAATCTAACATGCCGTGCCACTGGCGCACATGATTTACACTTGTTCAACCCATAATACGATGCACATTTCGGCATATCAGATGAATTCCACATACAAGGCCGCGGCGGCGCTGGCACTGGTCTGGCTGGCCGGCTGTGCCAGCGGTGGCAAGCCGGCTGCGCCGGCGGCGCAGGCGCCAGCCGGCAATCCGCAAGTGCTGCTGCTGGGCGAGGTGCACGACAACGCCCAGGGCCACAAGGCGCGCTACGAGCTGCTGCGGCAGCGGGTGGAGGCGGGCTGGCGCCCGGCCATCGTCATGGAGCAGTTCGACCGCGAACACCAGGATGCCCTGACCCAGGCGCAGAAAGGCTGCCTCGACGCGCAATGCGTGATCCGGGTGGTCGGCGGACCGCGCTGGGACTGGCAGCTGTATTACCCGGTGATCCAGCTGGCCCTGACCTATCACCTGCCGCTGGTGGCCGGCAACCTGTCGCGCGCCGATGCGTCGCGCGTGGTGCGCGACGGCGTCAGCGCCACCTTCGACCCGAAAAGCATCAAGGACTACCGGCTGGACCAGCCGCTGCCGGCCGACATCCGCAGCGGCCAGCAGCAGGAAATCGCCGCCGGCCATTGCAATATGCTGCCGGAGATGATGATCGGCGGCATGGTCGACGCCCAGATGGCGCGCGACATCTGGATGGCCAAGATCCTGCGCGACCAGCAGCCGCTCGACGCGGTGCTGATCGCCGGCAACGGACACGTGCGCAAGGACATCGGTGTCGCGCGCTGGATTAACCAGACCTCGCCTAAACTGACGGTGCGCAGCATCGGTTTTACCGAAGACCAGAAGGACGCGGCCCGCTACGACAGCATGCAGACGGTGGCGCCGCAGCAACGCAACGATCCCTGCAAACAAGTGAAAGCCAAATGAGCCCAATGAAGACCCGCTATACCCCCGAGGCGCCGCAGCGCGCCGACGTCGACGCCATGCCGGGCGCCGTCATGCTGGAGTTCGGCGCCAACTGGTGCGGCCACTGCATCGCCGCGCAGGCGCCGCTGGCCGAGGCCTACGCCGGCCATGAGGGCGTGGCGCACTACAAGGTCGAGGACGGTCCCGGCCGTCCGCTGGGACGCTCCTACCGCGTCAAGCTGTGGCCGACGATGATCTTCCTGCGCGACGGCCAGGAGGTGGCGCGGGTGGTGCGTCCGTTGGCTCCCGGCGACATCGCCGCTGCGTTTGCGCAAATCGAAGCTAAAGCTTAATCATATCTGCTTGGCAACCTGCGGAAACGGTGTGTATGATGGCCCGCACACCCATCCGCAGGAGCGTCAAGTATGAGTCAGCCTCACCCGGGATCGCCCAAGGTCAATTCGCCGGCCACCGTGCTGTTTGCCAGCCTGATCGGCACCACCATCGAATTCTTCGATTTCTACATCTACGCCACCGCCGCCGTGCTGGTGTTCCCCAAGCTGTTCTTCCCCGCCAGCGACCCGTCCGCCGCCGTGCTGCAATCGCTGGCCACGTTCGCCATCGCCTTCTTCGCGCGCCCGGTGGGTTCGGCCGTGTTCGGCCACTTCGGCGACCGCATCGGCCGCAAGGCCACGCTGGTGGCGGCGCTGCTGACCATGGGCATCTCGACCGTGGTGATCGGCATGCTGCCGACCTACGCCTCGATCGGCACGCTGGCGCCGGCGCTGCTGGCGCTGTGCCGCTTCGGCCAGGGCCTGGGTCTGGGCGGCGAGTGGGGCGGCGCGGTGCTGCTGGCCACCGAGAACGCGCCGCCGGGCAAGCGCGCCTGGTACGGCATGTTCCCGCAGCTGGGCGCGCCGATCGGCTTCTTCCTGTCGGGCGGCATCTTCCTGCTGCTGAGCCAGACCCTGAGCGACGCCGAGTTCTTCAGCTACGGCTGGCGCATCCCGTTCCTGGCCAGCTCGCTGCTGGTGATTGTCGGCCTGTACATCCGGTTGAAGATCCATGAGACGCCGGACTTCCAGAAGGTGCTGGAAAAGAACGAGCGCGTCAAAGTCCCGGTCGTCACCGTCTGGCGCGACCATCGCCGCGTGCTGGTGCTGGGCACGCTGATCGCGCTGTGCACCTTTGTACTGTTCTACCTGATGACGGTGTTCGCGCTGAGCTGGGGCACCACCGCGCTGAAATTCTCGCGCAAGGATTTCCTGATCCAGCAGCTGTTCGCCGTGATCTTCTTCGGCCTGACCATCCCCATCGCCGCGCTGTGGGCAGACCGCTACGGCCGCCGCACCACGCTGATCTGGGTCTCGGCCGCGATCGCCGTGTTCGGGCTGGCGCTGGCGCCGCTGTTCGGTTCCGGCAGCAGCGTGCAGGTCACCTTCTTCCTGTCGGTCGGCCTCGGCCTGATGGGCATGACCTACGGTCCGCTGGGCACCATCCTGTCGGAGCTGTTCCCGGCCGAGGTGCGCTACACCGGCGCCTCGCTGACGTTCAACCTGGCCGGCATCCTGGGCGCCTCGCTGGCGCCATACGCGGCCACCTGGCTGGCGACCAACTACGGGCTGCAATACGTCGGCTACTACCTGTCGGGCGCTGCGGTGATCAGCCTGATCGCCCTCGTGATGGCGAAGTCGTCCAAATAATGGTTGGCAAGTAGTCATCGTACAACTACGCATATTTCCGCTTGCTTATCGGGTTTTATGGTTGTACGATGACATACGACTAGAATGATCTCGTGGAGACCGAGAGATCATCACCAAAACCAAATATAAAGTGATGCCATGAATCTGAGCGAGCCTGTAAGTGCGAGTGCGGTGGGCAAATCCGTCGGTAAATACCGCTGGACCATCTGCGCGCTGTTGTTTTTTGCCACCACCGTCAACTACCTGGACCGCCAGGTATTGAGCTTGCTGGCTCCCTCCCTGTCCACCGAATTCGGCTGGAGCAATACCGACTACGCCAACATCGCCGCCGCCTTCCAGTTCGTGTACGCGATCTCGATGCTGTTCGCCGGCCGCGTGGTCGACAAGATCGGCACCAAGGCCGCCTACGTGGTGGCGATCTGCGTCTGGTCGCTCGGCGCGCTGATGCACGCGGCCTCGGTGCCGATGGGCGAGGCGGCGGTCAAGGTGCTGGGCCTGTTCGGCGTGGTGGCGGTGCCGTCCATCCTCGGCTTCATGATTTCGCGCGCGGTGCTGGCGATCGGCGAGGCGGGCAACTTCCCGGCCGCGATCAAGGCCACCGCTGAATACTTCCCGAAGAAGGAACGCTCCTTCGCCACCGGCATCTTCAACTCCGGCGCCAACGTCGGCGCGATCCTGGCGCCGATCTGCGTGCCGCTGATCGCCGCGATCTGGGGCTGGCAATCGGCCTTCGTCATGATCGGCATGCTGGGCTTCATCTGGATGAGCGTGTGGCTGTGGCTGTACGAAAAGCCGGAGCAGCAAAAGCGCTTGTCCAAGCAGGAGCTGGCCTACATCCGCAGCGACTCGGTGGCGCCGGTGGAGACCACCGAGGAAGCGTCGATCGCCGCCGCCAAAAAAGTCTCCTGGTTCCAGCTGCTGAAGTATCGCCAGACCTGGGCCTTCGCCTTCGGCAAATTCATGACCGACGGCGTGTGGTGGTTCTTCCTGTTCTGGTTGCCGACCTATCTGTCGGCGCAATACGGCATGAAGGGCGAAGCCATCGTGCTGCCGCTGGCCGTGTTGTACAGCATGACCATGATCGGCTCCATCGGCGGCGGCTGGTTCCCCAGCTACTTCATGGCGCGCGGCTACGCGCCGTACGACGGCCGCATGAAAGCGATGCTGATGATCGCCTTCTTCCCGCTGGTGGTGCTGCTGGCGCAGCCGCTCGGCTCCATCAGCTACTGGGTGCCGGTGCTGCTGATCGGCGTCGGCGCCTCGGCGCACCAGGCGTGGTCGGCGAATATCTTCACCACCGTGTCGGACATGTTCCCGCAAAAATCGGTGGCCTCGGTGATCGGCATCGGCGGCATGGCCGGCGGTATCGGCGGCGTGCTGCTGACCAAATTGGGCGGCTGGGTGTTCGACTACTATAAATCGGTCAACGACATCCACACCGGCTACATGATCATGTTCGCCATCTGCGCGCTGGCCTATCTGGTGGCGTGGGGCGTGATGAAGACCCTGGTGCCGCGTCATAAGGAAATCACCGATCTGTAAGCGAGCCATATGGATGCTGGCGCCGTTGCTGGCCGCTGGTGCGGCGGCGGCGGCCACCGGCATCCGCGTCCAGCCGTACGGCGTCACCGCCAAGGGTGAGCCGGTGGAGCAGGTCGTGCTGGAAAATGAGCGCGGCATGCGGCTGGCCTATATCGACTACGGTGCCACGCTGGTCGCGGCCGAGGTGGCGGACCGCCGCGGCAAGCGGCGCAACGTGGTTCTGAGTTTGCCCGATCTTCCCGCGTTTGAAAAAACCAGGGGCCGCTACGGCGCCATCATCGGCCGCTACGCGGGGCGCATCGGCAACGCCGGCTATACCCTGGACGGCAAGGCGGTCCATCTCAACGCCAACAGCAAGGGCGTCTTCATCCACGGCGATCCCGACCCGTACGACAAGCGCGTGTGGCGGCGCCAGGACTTCGCCGACCGCGAGTCGATCGGCTCGATCTACCGCCTGCACAGTCCCGACGGCGACCAGAACTTCCCGGGCGCGATGGACATCAGCGTCACCTACCGGCTGCTGCGCAAGAGCGACGAATTCCGCATCGAATACAGCGCCACCACCAGCGCGCCGACGGTGCACAACCTGACCAACCACGCCTACTTCAACCTGGCCGGCGCCGCCGCCGGCGTCGCGGGCATGGAGACGCACCGCTTCCGGATCGACGCCGACCGCTACGCCGAGACCGACGCGCAGCGCGTGCCGACCGGCGTGCTGTCCAGCGTGGCCGGCACGCCGCTCGATTTCCGCGTCGCCGCCAGCGTCAGCGCACGGCTGCGGGCGATGCCCGGGACGCCGCTGCAGGCGCCGAACGGCGGCCTGTCGGGCTACGATCACAGCCTGCTGTTCACCAAGAAGCCGGGCACTTATGCGAAGGTGGCGGAGATCGTCGATACGGCCAGCGGCACGCGCATGGAGGTGCGGACGTCGGAGCCGTCGGTGCAGCTGTACAGCGTCAACGGCATGGACGGCAAGGAGGTCGGCAGCGAAGGCGTCGGCTACCAGCGCTACGGCGCCTTCGCGTTCGAGACGCAGCACCTGCCGGACAGCCCGAATCATCCTGAGTTTCCCACGACGGCGCTGTATCCGGGCCAGCGTTTCGAGTCGACCACCAGCTTCCGCTTTTCGACCACGGCCGCACAGCGATAGACGGGCCATGGCGCCATGATAAGATTGTCGTTTTAGCGCAGCAACCGCCACGCTTCCCGACATGCCGATCATGAAAAAAAACGTAGCAACCATCCGCGATGTCGCGGCGGCGGCCGGAGTCTCGACCGCCACTGTCTCCAAGTTCGTCAACGGCGCGCAGCGCTTCTCGCCCGCCGTGGAAGCGACCATCAAGGAAGTGATCGCCAAGCTGGGCTACCGTTCCAATCCGCTGGCCGCGTCGATGATCACCGGCCGCACCAAGAGCATCGGCCTGTCGGTGCTGGACGTGAGCAATCCCCACTTCACCAGCATCGTCAAGGGCGCCAACCGGGTGGCGCAGGCGCACGGCTACACCGTGCTGCTGGTCGACACCGAAGAGAATCCCGACCGCGAACGTCCGCTGCTGGAAGCGCTGAGCCGCCGCGTCGACGGCATGATCGTGTTCTCGCGCATGGTCGAGGCGGAGATGGACTGGATGACGGAGCTGGGCAAGCCGCTGGTGTTTTTCGGCCGCCTGACGCGGCTCGACATCCCGTGGGTGATCAGCGACGACCATCGCGGCGCCTACATGCTGACGCGGCACCTGGTGTCGCTGGGGCACAAGCGCATCGCCTACCTCGGCTTCCCGCGCTCGCGGCGCGACGAGGAGCGATTGGGCGGCATCCGCGAATGCCTGGCCGCGCACGGGCTGGAGCTGGCGGTGCACGAAGGCAGCGCGCCGACGGCGGCGGAGGGGGAGCGGGTCTGCTCCTCGATCATGCTGGGCGCCGAGCATCCGGAAGCGCTGATCTGCTACAACGACCTGATGGCGCTGGGCTTCATGAAATCGGCGCAGACGCTGGGTTTCAAGCTGCCGGAGGATATCTCGGTGGCCGGCTTCGATAATATTCAATACGGTTTATACACTTCGCCGCCGCTGACGACGGTGGACCTGCAGAGCGAGCGGATGGGCTCGGCCGCGATGGAAAAACTGCTGGCGGCGATCGACGGCAAGACGCCGCCGAACACCACCACGATCGAGCCGCAACTGATTCTGCGCGGCTCCATCGCCAAGCGCTAACCCCAAGACGGTGTCAGTGCCGACATTCGGACACGAGCTCTACCATAACGCGCGCGTTATGGTAGAGCTCGTGTCCGAATGTCGGCACTGACACCTTCTTTTTTTAGAAGAAGTTGCTGACGTCCGGCCGGGTCGCCAGCGCCTGCTGGACGATGGCGGTGACGCGGGTGCGGTCGGCGCCTTGCAGCGGCTGGCGCGGCCGGCGCACGTTCTCGTTGCCGACGCCGGCCAGCGTCTCCACCAGCTTCAGGTTCTGTACCAGCTTGTTCGACACGTCCAGGTGCATCAGCGGCATGAACCACTGGTACAGCTTGAGCGCCTCGTCCCAGCGCTTGGCCTTCATCAGCTTGTACAGCGCCACCGTCTCCTTCGGGAACGCCACCACCAGGCCGGCCAGCAGGCCGTCCGCGCCCACCGCCAGGCCCTCGAACGACAGATCGTCCACGCCCATGAACAGCTGGTAGCGGTGGCCGACGGCGTTGCGCAGGTCGGTGATGCGGCGCACGTTGTCGGTCGATTCCTTGATCGCGACGATCCACTCGCAATCGGCCAGTTCCTTGAAGTCGTCCGGTGTCAAATCAACCTTGTACGATACCGGATTGTTGTAGACCATGATCGGCAGCTGCGCCGCCTTGGCGATGGTGCGCAGGTTGTCCATCGCCTCGCGCGAATCGGCCGCGTACAGCACCGACGGCATCACCATCAGGCCCTGCACGCCCAGCTCGTGCGCCTTCTCGACGAAGCGGCAGGCGGTCGCGGTGCGCGTTTCGCTGACGTTGACCAGCACCGGCACGCGGCCGGCGGCGACGTTCAGCGCGGTCCTGGCCACTTCCAGTTTTTCATCGAACGACAGCGTGCTGGCTTCGCCCAGCGAACCGCAGGTCAGCAGCGCGTTGACGCCGCTGTCGATCTGGAAGGCGAAGTGCTGCTCCATCGCCGCGTGGTCGAGATCCTCGTTCTCCTTGAACTTGGTGGTGACGGCGGGGAAGACCCCTTCCCATTTTGCTGCTGCCATGCTGCTCTCCTTGGTAGTGTTAATCAATGATGCTTGAGACCCGTGCGGGCGATATCGGCAAGCGGACGGCGTCGGGGCGCCAGCCGTACAGAATGTCAGTGGCGCCGCCGCAGATGCGGCCCTGGCACGGCCCCATCCCGCAGCGCGTTTGCAGCTTGGCGCTGCGCCAGCTGGTGTGGGTGCGCAGTTCGCCGTGGCAGACGTCCTCGCAGCGGCAGACGATGGTGTCGTCGCCGGCCAGCGTGGCCAGCTCCGGCCGCAGCGCGAAGCCGCGCGCCAGCCTTGCGGCGAATTTTTTCCAGCGCGCGCGGCGGCCGAAGGCTTCCTGCGCCTGTTCGACATGGCCGCTGGCGGCCAGGCCGGCGATGCGGCCCTCGGCCAGCGCCAGGTCGACGCCGCCGACGCCCGTGCCTTCGCCGGCGCAGTAGATGCCGGGCACGGAGCTGTGCTGCCATTCGTCCACCTCGACCGCGCCGTCTTTCGTGGCGCAGCCCAGCGCCTGCGCCAGCTCAAGGTTGGGCAACAGGCCGTAGCCGCAGGCCAGGTAGTCGCACTTCAGCGACTCCAGTTCGCGCTTGCCGCCGCGCTGGATCCGCACCGACTGCAGCGCGTCGTCGCCCTGCGCGGAGTGCACGTAGCTGCCGCGCAGGTAGGGCACGCCTTTCAGCTGCCGCGCCAGTTGCAGCGCCTGCGCGATCTTGGACGGCGTCGCCAGCAGGCCGAGGACGAAGCGCGCCAGCGCCGGCGTCGACGCTTGTTCGACGACGGCGCCGATGCGTGCGCCCTTGGCCTGCAGCGTGGCCGCCACCGCCAGCAGCAGCGGGCCGCTGCCGGCCACCACCACGCGCTTGCCCTGCAGCGGATAGCCGCCCTTGGCCAGGGCCTGCAGGCCGCCCGCGCCGGTCACGCCGGGCAACGTCCAGCCGGGGAAGGGAAGCAGCCGCTCGCGCGCGCCGGTGGCGATGATCAGTTGTCCGTAGTGCAGCGTGTCCGACGCCGCAGGCGTCTGCACCAGCAACCGTCCCGGCTCCGGCGCGTACAGCACGCGCGTTTGCTGCAGGAAGTGGACGTTGGCCGACGTCCGCAGCTCCCGCCACAGCTGCTGCGCGCGCGGGTCGGCTTGCCGGTCAGGCCCGCCGCGCCAGATCTGGCCGCCCGCCAGCGGATTGTCGTCGACCACCGCGACACGCGCGCCGTGCGAGGCCGCGGCCTGCGCCGCCGCCAGTCCGGCCGGGCCGGCGCCGATGACGATGATGTCGTAGCGCTTCATGACGTCACCACACGCATGCCTTCGGCGCACAGGGTCTGGCACGAGAGCTGATGCATCCTGCCGTCGATGGTGACGCGGCATTCCTGGCAGACGCCCATGCCGCACAGGGGCGCGCGCGCGGCGCCGCCGACCGAGCGCCGGGTGACGCCGCTGCCGGCCATCGCGATCGCTGCGGCGACGGTGATGCCGGTTTCGACGCTGATTTCGCGCGCGTCGATGTTGAGGGTGACAGTGGTGCTACGCATGGAAGCGCCCCGGCAAATAAGGCGCGGTCGGAATGCGCGTGCTTTCGCCCTGAATCTGAGCGGCCAGCAGCTGCGCCGTCGCCAGCGAGGTGGTGATGCCCAGGCCTTCATGGCCGGTGGCCAGCCACAGTCCGCGCCGCGCCGCGCAAGGGCCGATCAGCGGCAGACCGTCCGGCGTGGCGGCGCGCAGGCCGGTCCAGCAGCGCACCACGTTCAGCTGCGCCAGCTGCGGCGTGAAGGTGGCGGCATGGCGCAGCATCCGCTGCAGCATGGCCGGTTCCACCGCCGTGTCGACCGTGTCGAACTGGCGCGATGAGCCGATCAGGATTTGTCCGGTGGGGCGCGGCTGCAGATTGAAGGCGACCGAGTCGCCGCTGGGCGCGTGCGCGCTCTTGATGTAGCCCAGCTCCACCAGCTGGTGCCGGACGAAACCCGGATAGCGGTCGGTGATGGCGAGGTGTCCTTTTTTCGGCTGCAGCGGCAGTTCCGGCAACAGCGCGATCGAGCGCGAGCCGGCGGCCAGCACGATGTGCTGCGCCTGGTGGCGCGTGCCGTCGCTGAGCAGCACGCCGTGGTCTTCGATCGCCGTCACCGTGGTGCGGCGCGTGACGGCGCCCCGGCGCATGGCGCGGTCCAGCAGGATGCGCGCGCTCTTGGGCGGATACACCAATCCATCGCCGCCGACCAGCAGGCCGCCCGCCAGGCCGGCACGCAGCTGCGGCTCGCGCGCATAGAGCGCGGCCGGCGACAGCAGCTCGCAATCGAGGCCGTGCGCCGACAGCGTCTGCGCCTTGACGCGCGCGGCGTCCATTTCCTCTTCATCTGCGGCGACCCAGATGGTGCCGCAGCCGCTGTATTCATGACGCTGCGGGCGCTCGCCCACCAGATCCTTCCACAAGGCGACCGAGTACGACGACAGCGCCAGCTCCGCCGCGTTGTCGTCCATGACCACCAGGTGGCCCATGCCGGCGGCGGTGGCGCCGCCGCCGGCGATGTCCTGCTCGATGACCGCCACCCGCAGTCCGCGCTCGCTGAGCGCATCCGCACAGGCGGCGCCGACGATGCCGGCGCCGATGACGATCACTTCGGGGTTGTTCACCGGATGCCCCACACGAAAGGATCGGTCGGGTCGAGGATCAGCTGCGCCTGCGCGTTGACCCAGGCCTTGCCGCGGATGCTGGGGATCAGCTGCTCGCAGTGATATTTGTAGGATGCCTCGAACACGCTGCCGATCACGCTCTCCTGCTTCCACAACGCGCCCTCGGCGAGCTTGCCGTCGGCGGCCAGGCAGGCCAGCTTGGCGCTGGTGCCGGTGCCGCACGGCGAACGGTCGTAGGCCTTGCCGGGGCAGAGCACGAAGCTCTGGCTGTCGGCGCCGGTGCGCGATGGCGCGAACAGTTCGATATGGTCGATCAGCGCGCCGCCGTCGCCGGTGATGCTGGCCTTTTCCAGCGCCAAGGCTATGGCCGCGCTGCACGCCGTCAGCGCCTCGACGTTGTGCACACCCAGCTCCAGTCCATGGTCGGACACCAGGAAGAACCAGTTGCCGCCGTAGGCCACGTCGCCGGTCACGGTGCCGTAACCCGGCACAGCGACGCTGACCTGTGCGCGGCTGCGGTACGAGGCCACGTTGTCCACGGTGACGCTGCCGTCGGCATGCAACTCCGCCTCGACCACGCCGACCGGCGTATCGATGCGGTGCCGTCCCGGCCCGATGCGGCCCATGAACGCCAGCGAGGCGACCAGGCCGATGGTGCCGTGACCACACATGCCCAGGTAGCCGACGTTGTTGAAGAAGATGACGCCGGCCGCGCAATCGGCTTCGTGCGGTTCGCACAGCAGCGCGCCGACCAGCACGTCCGAGCCGCGCGGCTCGCACACCACGGCGGAGCGGAAGTTGTCGTGCGCGGCGCGCAGCCTGGCCAGGCGTTCGGCCAAAGGGCCGGCGCCCAGGTCAGGGCCGCCGTCGGTGACCAGGCGGGTCGGTTCGCCGCCGGTGTGGGAGTCGATGATGGAGATGGTTTTCATGCTCAAATCTTAGACTTCGGGGCCGCCGCTGTCTTGCACCGTCTGCGCACGATGAATGACGAAATCCGCACAATCGCAAAAAACCTCGCTACAATCGTCGGCATGAAAACCGAATCCCCGCACGACGACGCGCGCCGCGCCCTGGGCGCCGGCATCGCCGATCCCTTCTTCTCCGAAGCGCTGTTCGACGCGCTGCCGGACGTGGTTTTTTTCGTCAAGGATGGACAAGGGCGCTACGTGGTGGTGAATCAGACGCTGGTGCAGCGTTGCGGCCAGCGGCACAAGTCGGCGCTGATCGGGCGCACGCCGGCGGAGGTGTTCGCCCATCCCTTCGGCCAGACCTACATGGCGCAGGATATGGCGGTGCTGGCCGGCGACAGCGACATCGAGGACCAGCTGGAGCTGCACCTGTACCCCAGCCGCGATCCGGGCTGGTGCCTGACGCGCAAGACCGCGCTGCGCGACGAGACGGGACGCATCGTCGGCCTGACCGGCATCTCGCGCGACCTGGCGATGGCGGACAAGAAGAACCCGGCATACCGCAAGGTGGCGGCGGCGGTGAGCCTGATCCATGAGCAGTACGGCCAGCCGCTGCACCTGCCGGAACTGGCGCGCACGGCGAACATGTCGGTGGCGCAGATCGAGCGCTACTTCCTTCGCATCTTCCACCTGACGCCGCGCCAGATGATCATCCAGACCCGGGTCGAAGCCGCCTCGCGCATGCTGGCCGGCGACGCCAGCGTGGCCGAAATCGCCCAGGCGTGCGGCTACGGCGACCACTCGGCGTTCACGCGCCAGTTCAAGGCCACCACCGGGCTCACGCCCAGCCAGTACCGCCAGCTGCCCGGAGCTTAGCTCGCCAGTTAGACCACCGTCTCGATATCGGCCACTTCGACGCGGTTGCGGCCCAGCTGCTTGGCGCGGTACAGCGCCGCGTCGGCGGCCTTGAGGAAGGCGGCGACGGAGTCGTGGTCGCCCGGCACCACAATCGCCACGCCGATGCTCACCGTCAGCACGCCGAAGGGCGAGGTGGCGTGCGGCGTCTTCATCGCTTCGATGGCGCGGCAGATGTTGGCCGCCATCGTCAGCGCCTGCTCCTCTCCCGCTGACTGCGAGATCAGCGTGAATTCCTCGCCGCCGTAGCGTGCGACGAAATCGCCGCTGCGGCGGATGCGCGTGGTCAGTTCGGCCGCGACCGCGCGCAGCACGTCGTCGCCCGCCTGGTGGCCGTAGTGGTCGTTGTATTGCTTGAACAGGTCGACGTCGAGCATCGCCAGCATCAACGGCTGCTTGCCGCGACGGGCGCGGCTCCACTCGGCGGCCAGCGCCTCGTCGAAGCGGCGGCGGTTGGCGATGCCGGTCAGGCCGTCGGTTGCGCTGATCGCGGCCAGCCGGTCGTTCGACAGTTCCAGCTCGCGCGTGCGTTCGCGCACCCGGCTTTCCAGTTCGCGCTCGCGCGCCTGCAGCTCGCTGAGCAGCACCGCGAAGCCGATGCCGATGATGCACAGCGTGAGGATGAACTCCTGCGCCCGCACCACCTCCAGGTGCACCGGCACGTCGCCGAACGGTTTCAGACCGGTGGTCATCATCATCGCGGTCGCCAGCGAGATCAAGGCCACGAACAGCGTGGTGAGTCGGGCGCCGAAGCGGAAGGCGATCACCGCCACGGCCGGCAGCAGCAGCGTCGGCGTGACGGAGACGCCGTCGATCTCGCCGCCGTGCGCGGTCAGGATGGCGGCCGCCAATATCAGCGTGGCGATCAGCGCCGCGTCGTCCCAGCGTGTCAAGCGCACGCGCTGGTGCTGGCGATGTGTGAAGGCGAGCAGCAGCGGCGTGTAGATCAGCAGCCCGAGGCCGTCGCCGAACCACCATACGCGCGCCAGAGTGAAGTAGGGCGTGGTGGCGCCGCCGAACTGCTGCAGCACCACCGCCGCCAGCAGGCCGGCCAGCATGGCGCCGAGCAGCGGCCCGGCGACGATGAACTTGACCAGGTCCTGCACCCGCTGCAGCTTGAACGAGGCGCGGCTGCGGCGCATCACATAGTAGACGAAGAAGATTTCCATCAGGTTGACGACGCTGAGCAGCACCGCCTCGTACCAGGGGAAGGGCACCAGGTTGGCCACTACGTCTGAACTGAAGGTGAGGGCGGCCAGCAGCGGCGCGCGCTGGCCGCGGAAGCGCAGCAGCGCCGCCAGCAGCACGGCGTTGGGCAGCCAGACCACCACCGAGTTTTCCGGGGTGGCGGCGCAGAAGAAGGTGAGCTTGACGCTGGCGAAGTGGAACAGCGGAAGCAGCAGGCAAAACAGCCAGTTCGGCCGCTCCCAGAATTTGTGGCGTTTTATCATTCGCACATCATCGACCGACAACCCGGGACGTGTCAATCCCCGGCTGTCGGATGAATGCCTATCCTTTAGCCAGTATCTCGCCGACATAGGCGCGGTAGCGACGTATCCGCCCGGTGACGCCGTCCGGCCCCTGGCGCGGCGTGTAGCGCAGGCCGGCCACGGTGGCCGGCTTGCCCAGGTCGACGATCAGGCGATGCGGATGCGCTGCTTGCGGCGCCTTGCCGCTGTAGGCCGTGTGCCAGTGGTCCGTGGCCTGGCCGTTGATGGCGTTGAGTGCTGAGCCGTCCTCCCTGGTGGCTTCTTCGCTGCTGGCGTAGGCGATGGTCCAGTTGGACTGGTTCAGCGGCTTGCCGTCGACGCCCAGCAGCGCCAGTTCGGCGACGGCGGCGTAGTCCTTGCCGTCGAAGGCGTCCAGCGATTCGAGGCAAAACTGGCGGCCGCTGGCCGGCTGCGCGAACATCACGTCCTGCGTGGCGGCGCCGCGGGCGAATTCGCCCTCGTGCACAGGCTTGACGCCGTCCAGCTGCGGCCTGACCTTGCTCGGCGGGCGAGGCAGGTCGCGTTCGGGATGCAGCTGGTCGAGGATCGGCGTCTTCAGACCGGCGATGCGGGCGCTGCGCGGGCCGGTCAGGTCCAGCACCACCACCTCGTTGTGTCCGCGCCTGATCCACGGGCCGGGCAGGTACATGGTCTGCGTCGGGCCGATGCTCCAGTAACGTCCCAGGCAGCGGCCGTTGATCCAGACGATGCCCTGGCCCCAGCCGGACATGTCGAGGAAGGTGTCGCCGGTCTGCGCCGCGTCGAAGCCGCCGCGCCAGAATGCCGGGCCGGCGCTGCGGCCGGTCTTCCACGTCAGCGGCGGCAGCACGCCGTCCGCGTCGAAATCGATGGCGCGGATTTCCCAGTTTTCCAGCGGCTTCCCGCCCAGCAGCACCGGTCCGTGCAGGCCCTTGCGGTCGTGGATCTCGACGCCGAAGTTGACGCGGGCGATGGTGTATAGCAGGATCTCCAGCGTCGCCGGCCTGTCGCGCGCCGGCAGGTCGACGCTGAAGCGGCGGTGGCGGGTGTCCAGCGTGCCGACCTGTTTGCCATCGACATGGACCCAGGCCAGGTCGCGCACCTTGGCCGCTTCCAGCGTGGCGGCCGGACCGGCGGGCAGCGTGACCCGGTAGGACACCAGCCCCCGGCTAATGTCGTACTGCTCGATCGGCTGCGGCGATACGGTCTTGATGGCGGCGGCGGGCAGCGCGGCGCGCACCGGCGACGACTCCCTGAACGCGAACGGCGCAATGGCGATCAGCGGATTTTGCGGCGGCGCGGGCGGCAGCGTTTCGCCGGCCATCAGGTGCGGCTTGATGCCGTCGCGGTAGGCCTGGAATTTTTCGCCGGTCCATCCGGCCTCGCTGATCGGCGCGTCGTAGTCATAGCTGCTGGTGTCGGGACGGAAGGGCCGGTCGCAGCCGCCCCACAGGCCGAAGGTGGTACCGCCGTGCGCCATGTACAGGCTGAAGGAGCCGTTCGCCTTGAGCATGGTCTGGATATCGGCGACGGCGCCGTTGGCCGAGCCGCGCCGGTGCGGCGCGCCCCAGGTGTCGAACCAGCCGGAGTAGTATTCGCCGCACATGCGCGGTCCTTTTTGGACCTTGTCCAGCTCCTTGAAGCCGGCCGCCGGATCGCTGCCGAAATTGACCACGTCGAACAGACCGTCGATGTGCGACTTGACCACGGCGTTGGTCGGGTTGCACTGGAACAGCGGCACATCGAAGCCGGCGCCTTGCAGCATGGCGCGCATCTCGCGCATGTAGTCCAGGTCTTCGCCGAAGAAGCCGTATTCGTTCTCGACCTGCACCATCAGTATCGGACCGCCTTTGCTGATCTGCTGCGGGCCGAGCACGCGGCCCACTTCCGCCATCCAGCGGCGCGCCGGCTGCACGAATGCGGCGTCGCGCGTGCGCAGGAAGGCGTCGCCGGGGTTCTTCAGTAGCCACCATGGCAGGCCGCCCATTTCCCACTCGGCGCAGGCGTAGGGGCCGGGGCGCAGGATCACCCACAGGCCTTCCTGCTGCGCCAGCCGGCAGAACTCCGCGGCGTCGCGCTGGCCGCTCCAGTCGTAGCGGCCTTCGCGCCATTCGTGGTAGTTCCAGAACAGGTAGGCGCAGACGGTGTTGAGGCCCATCGCCTTGATGGCTTTCAGGCGGTGCGTCCAGTATTCGCGCGGGACGCGGGCGAAGTGCATTTCGCCGCAGCGAATTTGCAGGCGCTCTCCGTCGAGCAGGAAGTCGCTGTCGCCGACGGCGAAGCGCGGCGAGCTGGCGGCTGCCTGCGTTGGCGCGGCGGCGGGCAGCAGCAGGCTCCCCATCGTCGCGCCGGCGCCGCGCAGCACGCGGCGCCGTGATTGCATCGGTTTGGTCATCAATAATCCACTGGGTAGTCTTTGGGGAATGTGGCGCCGGCGAACGCTTTCTTCTGCGTCCAGTCCTGCGCCGGCGCGGTCCAGTAGCTGTCGCTCGGCGCGAGGCCCAGCGGCAGCAGGCTCGCCGAGGCGATGTACATGCTGCCGTTGTTGGAGTACCAGTCGCCCAGCTCGGGGTGACGGCCGACGAAGCCGATGGTCAGGTAGCCGTCTTTGGTGAAGTTGCTCGGCTCCGTCCATACCGCCTTGTGCACCGCCTGCAGCGCGGCGCGCACCTGGCCTTCCGGCAGGCTGGCCGGCAGCTGCTTGCGCAGGGCCAGCAGCGCCAAAGGCTGGAACGCGGCCGTGCGATAGGTCAGCGAGCGGCCGATGGGCGGATAAGTGCCGTCGCCGCCGATGAAACGCTCCAGGTGTTCGCTGTAGCGCTGCATGCGCTTGAGGGCTTGCGCGCGCAGCTCCGCCGGCTTGCCTTTCCAGAATTCGCCCTTGCGCTCATCCAGCACGTCCAGGATCTCCACCATCATCGGGTGGATCACGTAGGCGTTGTAGTAGTCGAAGTGGAAGCGCTCGCCGTCGCTGATCCAGCCGTCGCCTGCGTACCATTCGTTGACCTTGCGGATGGCGCCGTTCATGCGGAGCGGATCGAAGCCCTCGCCGATGGACATCAGCCATGCTTCGTTCATGGCGGCGAACAGCATCCAGTTGGTGTACGGCGGCTCGATGCGGCGCAGGCTCTTGATCTCGGCGATGATGCGCTGCTTGGTCTTGGCGTCGAGCGGATCCCACAGCGCCTTCGGCGCGCGGATCAGCGCGTTGGTGAAGTAGGCCGAATCGACCAGCGTCTGGCCCGGGCCTTTCCACAGTAGATAGTCCGGGTTGGCCGGGTCGACCGAGTTGGTATAGCTTTGCAACGCCAGCTGGTGCAGGCGCTTGCGGGTGCGGCCTTCCGGCGTGCCGTCGTCGGCAAGGGCCAGCCACGGCGCGATGCCGGCGATCAGGCGGCCGAAGCATTCAAGGTAGGCCACGCCTTTGTCGCGGCCGTCCCACGTCGGGCTGACTTCCAGCGCGAAGTTTTTCTTCAGCGTGCCGGCCGCCATGTTGGTCAGCACCGGTTCGGACATCTTTTGCGCCAGCGCCGCCAGCTGCGCGCGCGCATCGCCTGCGCCGACCGTTGCCGCCGCCGCGCCTTGCGCCGCCAGCATGCCGCCAGCGGCGGTGCCGGCCACTACCGCCTGTATGAAATTACGTCGTTCCATTGAGTCTCCGTTGTTATTGTCGTAGCAGGCGCACCAACTCCGATGACGCCAGCAGGTAGGCGCCGACGCCGAACGCCGTGGTCGAGTTCTGGTCCACCACCTGGCCCGGTATCGCGCGGTCGCCGATCGGCTGCACGTAGCCGATCTTGCCGTCGGGTTGGAGTGCGGTCTTGCTCAAGTAATGCCAGCCCTTGCGCACCGTCGGCAGGTACTCGTCCCGATCAAGCACGCCGTTATTGATGCCCCACAGGTAGCCGTAGACGAAAAAGGCGGTGCCGCTGGTTTCCGGACCCGGCGCGTGCTGCGGATCGAGCAGGCTGCGGGTCCAGTAGCCGTCGGCCGATTGCGCCTTCTTCAAGGTCTGCGCCATGCCCCTGAACTTGGCCACGTACTCGGCGCGGTACGGATCGTCCTTCGGCAGGTCCTGCAGCACCTTGGCCAGGCCGGCGAACACCCAGCCGTCGCCGCGCGACCAGAAGTCCTTCTTGCCGTTCACGCTCTGGTGCTTGGGATAGACGTAGCGCGCGTCGCGGTAGTAGAGCTGTTCCGCGTCGTCGAACATGATGCTGTTCGAGTACTGGAAATACTCGTGCAGCTTCTCCAGGTACAGGCGATTGCCGGTGATGTTGTACATCTTGGTCATCACCGGCATCACCATGTACAAGCCGTCCGACCACCACCAGTAATCCTTGTTCGGAGTGCTCATCTGGTACTCCATCACCTCGCGGGCGCGGGCGATCTTGCGCGGATCCTTATCCAGCTGATACAGGTCGGCGTAGGTCTGGAAGCAGATCTGCCAGTCGCCGAACATCACGTGGTCGTCGGTCTCGCCGTACTGGTACTTCCACTTGGTCTTGTCGGTGCCCTTGGCGCCTTGCCACTGGTTGTAGGCCGCCCAGTCTTCCGAGTACTTGCGGTACGCGGCGTTGCCGGTGATCCGGTACGCCTCGATGTTCCCCGTATGGTAGGCGGCGATATCCCAGAAGGCCCACTTTTGCGGCGCCTCGCGCTGCTGCCAGTAGCCATTGACCTTGTTGATGATGCCGACAACCTCCTGCTCGGAGGTGTCGACCGCCGGCGGCAGCGTGCTGCAGCCGGCCAAACCCAGCGCCAGGGCGCTGGTTGCCACGAGTCGTTTGATCATGGATTAAAGTTTCCCCCGGATGCCGAACTTGATGGTGCGGCCATCATACTTCGCATAGTCCATGCGCGTCTTCTTGCCGCTGCCGTATTGGCCGCTCGCGTCCTCGAAGTAGTCCTGTGCCAGCGTGTTGCTCAGGTTGAGCGCATCGATACGGAACTCCAGGTTGTCGCTGATCTTGTAGCTGACGTTGGCGTCCAGGTAGCCGCGCGCCGCGCGCCAGCGGATCAGGTCATCGCCCAGGTTGCGCGGGCTGTCCGGATGCAGCGACTTGTCCTTGTAGTTGTAGGACATGCGCAGCGCCAGCGGGCCTTGTTCATAGTAGATCGTGGCGCTGTAGGCGTACTTCGGCACCGAGTTGACGTCGATGACCTTGCCCGCATTGGTCACCCACGGCACGCTGTTGAACGGGCTGATATGCGTGTAGCTGGCCAGCGCGCCCATGCCGTTGAACGGCGCAGGCAGGAAGCTGAACGCCTGCTGGTAAGCCAGTTCGTAGCCCTTGAGCGTCTGCTCGCCGGCGTTGGTGTAGCTGCGCAGCGTCATCGCCAGGTTCGGATCGACGTGACCGTTCGCGTCCTGGAACAGTGGCCCCAGCGCCGTGTCGGGGAGACCGAGCGAACCGAAGGTGACGACCCGGGTGTTGGCGACGGTGGCGTCGGTCAGCTCTTTCCTGAACAGGGCGGCCGACAGCAGGCTGCCCGGCTTGAAATACCATTCCAGGCTGGTGTCCAGGTTCTTCGACTGCTGCGGGCGCAGGTTCGGATTGCCCGACGTGGCCGAGTTGTCGAACTGGTTCGGGATCACGGTCTGGCCGGCGATGATCGACAGCGAGGCGCGGGTGATGGTCTTGCCCCACGAGGCGCGCCACATCAGGTCTTCCGTCAAATCCAGCGCGCCGCTGACGGCGGGCAGCACGTTGCTGTACGAGCCCTGTTCGTGGTTCGGCGAGTACACCAGGCCCGCACCCTTCTGCTTGAAGTTGTCGATCTTGGTGTCGGTCTCTGAGTAGCGCACGCCGGCGTTGAAGCGCAGCTCATGGCCGCCGACCGATCCCTTGAAGTCCGACTGCACGAAGGCGGTCTTCACGTTTTCCTCGGCTTCGAAGCTTTGCGAGGGCGTGAACGTCGATGCCGGGTTGTAGGCGTTCGGATCGAACTGCGAGTAGAAGTAGTTGCTGTCCCAGGTGGCCCAGCTGTGCGGCCAGCCGGCGCCGAAGTCGAGATGGTCGATCGGCAGCTGGCTGGTCATGGCGTTGCGCAGGCCGGCTGCACCGATGCTATTCAACTTCGCGGTCGCCAGCGCGGTGCCGTTACGCTTGTTGACGCCCTTGCCGGTGGAGACGTAGGTCAGGCCGGTCTTCAGGTGGCCGGTCCATTCGCCCGGCAGGTCGTAGTCCCAGTCTGCGGCAACGCGCGCCTGCTTGCCCTTGTCGGTCTCCTTGGTCCAGCCGGTGCCGATGGTGAAGCCGGACCAGCTGCCTGGATTGGTGTAGCTGGTGGTCGACGAGATCGACGGGTAGACGTGGTCGTCGCCGTAGCCGATGGTCGATTGCGCGCCGTAGATGTAGCCGGACAGCTGGCCGGTGGCGCTGGTCGCCGAGCTTTGATTCAGGCTGGCCTGGCCGGACAGCGTCAGTTTCGGGCTGGCCTTCCAGCTGGCGTTCAGCGCGCCGTAGCCGAATTTGGTCTCATCCTCGGTGTAGGCCGCGCCGGCGTTGTAGGTGGTGTTGGCGAAGGTGCCGGTCAGCAGATTGCTGGACGGGTCGATCTGCACGTTCACCGGAATCAGGCCGTTGTTGCCGGTCGCGCCGGGCGCCAGGTTGCGGTTGGTGGTGCTGGTGCTGCGCACCAGGATGCCGAACAGCTGCTCCGCGCGGGTGTTCTCCAGCTTCGAGTACATGGTGTCGAAGCTGATGTTCAGCGTCGGCGTCTTCCACTGCAGCGACGACACGGCGCCATCGCGCGTTCGGTCGTTCTGCGAGCCGTAGAAGCGGTAGATGCGCGGCAGGAAGGCCTTGGCGATCTGGTCGCGGGTGTAGCTTCCCAGGTTGGCGCGCGGATCGTCGAAGTCCAGCGTGTAGGCGAAGTTGCCCTTGACCGGGCTTTGGCTGCCGTTGAAGGAGCTGTTGTAGCCGCCCGTGGCCTCGAAGCCGGAGCGGGTGTTGATGCTGCCCGAGTGCGAGACGCCGATCAGGAAGCCGAGGTTGTCCCAGGTGTTGGAGAACAGCGCGAAGCCGTTCGGATCGTTGTGCTTGGAGCTGGTGTTGTAGGTGTCGGTCAGGCCGTAGCGGATGGTGCGCTTGGGATTGTCGAACGGGCGCGGGGTCTGCAGGTCGACGATGCCGCCGAGGCCACCCTCGGTCAGCTCGGCCAGCGGCGACTTGTAGAAGTCGATGCGGCCGAACAGCTCCGACGCGAACACGTCGTAGTTGAAGCCGCGCGCGGCGCTGCCGATGGTGGCTGTGGAGGTGGTGTTGACCGGCGCGCCGTTGAGCGTGGTGACGGAATACTCGGTCGGCAGGCCGCGGATCGAGATGCGCTGGCCTTCGCCCGACGATTCGTCGCGGTTCAGGATCACGCCGGGCACGCGCTGCAGCGATTCGGCCACGTTCGCCTCGGGGAACTTGCCGATGTCCTCGGCAACGATGGAGTCGCGCACGCCGATGGCCTGCTGCTTCAGGTTCAGCGCTTTTTGCAGGCTGGAACGGAAGCCGGTGACGGTCACGGTGTTTTCCGGCGCCGCCAGCGCCTGGGCCTTGATGTCGGCGTCGGCGGCGGCCGGCGCTTCCTGCGCGACCGCCGATTGGTTGTACATCGCCGCCAATGCTAGCGGTACCATTGTCTCCAGTAGTTTCTTTTTCATATCGTCCTCAGTGTCGTTTGGGATCTCTGAGTAGTCTCCTCAGTGCGTTCAGACTAAGCATTTACAAGGCGCCCGGCAACACGCGCAAAATCGCCGTGTCGTCGACGGCGGGCAGGCCTGCGGTGGCGGCGTTTTGCCGCGCCGCCCTCTGAAAACATGCCGAAACCGCTATTGACCTGAGCGCAAATATGGCTGAAATAATCAAGTTGCTGATTATTTACTGGCACAGGTATGCCCACTTCGTATAGGCAAATGCAAAATTTCTATAGGAATTTGTGGGGAAAAACCCACGTTCGCAGAAAATCGTTTTCCGGTTGGTGATTTTCATACTTGTCCATAAACCGAGCGTGGTGGAAACTAGCTGCCCCGGCACTTTATGGCGCATATCCATGAAATCGATTTTCCTCATCGCCCTCGCGGCGGCAACCTCGGTGGCGCAGGCCGCGCCGCTCGTCACCCTTGACCGCAACGGCGCCTGGGTCGCGATCCAGGCCTACGGCCCGAACATCGTCCACGTCAGCATCGCCGCCGACAAGGCCGAGGCGCTCAAGGCGCCGGGCTACGGCATCATCGCCGAGCACGCGGACGCCAGCGCCTTCAAGCACACCTCCGGCGCCGACGGCGACACCTTCGCCTCGAACGCGCTGACGCTGCACGTCGACGCCGCGCCGGCGCCGCGCGTGCCGACCATGGGCCAGAAATACTTCGCCCCGGCGCTGGCGCCGGTCGGCCTGCAGGTCAAGAACGCCAAGGGCGAGACGGTGCTGCGCATGAACGGCTGGGAGATGTCGCCGCAGACCGTCAACACCGAGAAGACCTATCAGGTCGGCGCCAGCTTCGCCGCGCCGGCCGACGAGCATTACTACGGCATGGGCCAGAACCAGGAATCGACCGGCGCGCTGGACCTGCGCGGCCGCACCATCGACTGCGCGCACTGGTACGACGCGCCGGCCGGCGAGACGGTGTGCGTGCCGTTCATGGTCAGCTCCAAGTCCTACGGCATCGTGTGGGATAACGCCTCCGCCACGCGCTTCGTCGCCGGCATCAACGGCCGCACCGGCTTCCAGTCCAAGGTGGGGGAGCGCGTCAGCTTCTTCGTCATCACCGGCGACAAGCCGGAGGCGCTGTATTCCGGCTACGCGCGGCTGACCGGCAAGACGCCGATCCCGCCGAAGTCCGCCTTCGGCCTGATTCAATCCAAGGCCCGCTACGACAGCCAGGACTCGCTGATCACCGTGGCCAAGACCTACCGCGAGAAGAAGTACCCGCTGGACGTGATGGTGCTGGACTGGTTCTACTGGACCCGCATGGGCCAGATGGACATCAACCCGGCCGAGTTCCCGGACCCGGACGGCATGAACAAGCAGCTGCACGACATGGGCATGCAGTCGATCATCTCGATCTGGCCGCGCTACGAGACGGCGGGGCGTTACTTCAACGAGCTCGATGCCAAGGGCTATCTGCTCAAGGACAAGGATGGCAAGACCGTCGACGGCCTGCCGTTCCGCTCCGACCGCACCGGCGGCTTGATCGACCCGACCAATCCGGCCGCGCGCGCGTGGTTCTGGGAGAAGGCGCGCGACAACATCCTGTCGCACGGCTTCGATTATCCGTGGCTCGACGAGACCGAGCCGGATCTGGTGCCGGACGGTTTCTTCTACTCGATCGGTTCGGGCGACCGCTATCACAACCTGTTCCCGCTGCTGCACGTCGAAGGCGTGGCGCAGGGACTGCGCGGGTGGAAGCCGAGCAAGCGCGTACTGATTCTGTCGCGCGCCGCGTATCTGGGTTCGCAGCGCACGGGCGCCTTGTTCTGGTCCTCCGATATCCAGCCGACGTGGGAAGCGCTGGCGCGCCAGGTGCCGACCGGCTTGAACATGACGGCGTCGGGCATCGCCTACTGGGGCAACGACATCGGCGGCTGGCAGAAGCTGTCGCCGACCACGCAGGCGACCAAGGCGCCGCTGCTCGATCCGTCCGACGCGCGCGACGTGGTCGGCCAGTATCACGACTATCCTGAACTGTTCACGCGCTGGTTCCAGTACGGGACCTTCCTGCCGACGCTGCGCGTGCACGGTGACCGCAAGGGCGCGGAGCTGTGGTCCTTCGGCCGCGCCGCCGAGACCATCCTGGCCGACTACGACCGTCTGCGTTATCGTCTGATTCCGTACCTGTATTCGAGCGCCAAGAGCACTTACGATACCGGTGCGCCGTTCATGCGTCCATTGTGGATGGATTTCGCGGGCGATCCTAACGTCGCCAACATTGGCACCGAATACATGTTCGGCCCGGCCTTCCTGGTGGCGCCGGTGACGGAGCAGGGCCAGACCCAGAAGGACGTCTACCTGCCCGCCGGCGCGGACTGGTACAACTACTGGACCAACGAGAAGTTCAGCGGCGGCCAGTGGATCAAGGTCGCGGCGCCGATCCAGCAGATACCGGTGTTCGTCAAGGCGGGATCGATCGTGCCGGTGGGCGCGGACGTGCAGTCGACCGCGAGCAAGCAGGCGATCGCCGCGATCCACGTCTACCCGGGCAAGGACGGCGAGTTCGCGCTGTACGACGACGACGGCGCCAGCTACGATTACGAAAAAGGCAAAGGCGCGACCACCACCACGCTGCGCTGGAACGACGCCTCGCAAACCTTGAGCGCCAGCGGCGGCGACAAGGCGCTGGCCGGATCGGCGGCCAAGCTGGTCAAGGTGATCGGCAAGTAAGCAAATCAAAAGCCAGCGTCAAGCTGGCTTTTTTTTCAGGGAAGATCTGATGCTCCGGGCGGGAGGATGTTGATGAAATCAACGGGATTGGTGGATGTCACGCCGTAGGGTATGCGGACTCTGCAGTCAGGGCGATCTCTGAAATCTTTCGTGTTGCGCGTAATGATGGTGGCGGTTCTGACGATCGCAGTACCCATGATGATGGCGTCTGGAACCGCAACCTTCTGCGCTGCACGAATGCTCACTTTACGAACATCGGCCGCGACCAGCATGATGGAGACGTTCGTCTGAATTACCTCGAAACCGAACTCTGACAGAAAGTGCCGGACCTCAGCCTCATCGTCCGGCCGGGCGCCGGCCATTACTTCGATCCAGGTTATCGTGCTGATGGCCGGTTCGCGCCAATACGTCAACTCATCGAGCGCTGGCCGATAGCCTTTTAACGCATCGATCAAGATGTTGCTATCGTAAAGAGCTAGCGCCATTCGGCCCTCAGCTGGCGTTGATAATCGACACTGTCAGCCGGAATGTCTTTTCGATCGGCCCAAATTCCAGCGATCCGCTCCAGCACGGCAATTCGTTTATTTTGTGCCGCGATCTCAGCATCGCTCATTGGTCTCTCTGTTTGCACAGAGTCCTGAGTAATGATTGTCGGCATAGCAAACCTCAATATGTGAGATGGTGCCACCAGTTTAGCGTATGCAAATTCTACGCACTGTGATATTGCTCAAATGTGGAGGAATCACTCTTTCTGCAATGGTCTCGTTTTTTGGATAGCGAACTCGAAGTCTTGCGTAATACCGATATCGATAAGATAGCGATCAAGGCCAAGATCGCTGTCACAACGATGGGCGCAACGAAGGCGCAAGATCATTGCCAAGACCCGGCAATAAATTGGTGCCCAAGAATATTGGTTGGCGCGTAGCGCCGTTTTGCGGTGTTGCAATAAGCTTGTCACGCGCGTGGTGTATTCTTGACCATTCTTTGATCTGGATTAAGCTTGTCTTAATTTCAATCGGGATACTGTTCGCCGTGCTATTCACCACTACAAGGAGCGGAACATGGCAATCAGCTTGCAAAAAGGCGGCAACGTCAACCTGAGCAAAGAAGCACCCGGACTGAAGCGCATCGTCGTCGGCCTGGGCTGGGATCCGCGTTCCAGCGACGGCGCGGCGTTCGATCTGGACGGCAGCGCCTTCATGCTCAAGGCCGACGGCAAGGTCCGTAGCGACCTCGATTTCATCTTCTACAACAACCTCAAGTCGGTCGACGGCTCGGTGGTCCACGCCGGCGATAACCGCGATGGCCAAGGCGACGGCGACGACGAGAAACTGACCATCGACCTGGCCGCCGTGCCGGCCGCGATCGACCGCATCGCCGTCAGCGTCACCATCCACGAGGCGCTGGCGCGCCGGCAGAATTTCGGCATGGTCGGCAAGGCCTACATCCGCTGCGTCAACGCCGACAACAACGTGGAAATCGCCCGCTTCGATCTGTCGGAAGACAGCTCGACCGAAACCGCGATGATCTTCGGCGAGATCTACCGTCTCGGCGCCGAGTGGAAATTCCGCGCCATCGGCCAGGGCTACAACGGCGGACTAGGTCCGCTCGCGCGCTCGTTCGGCGTCGACGCCTAGCCGCCATCCAGTACACAGGGGTATTCATGCGCGTCTGGTTCAACCGAACTTTTTCCTCCGTTTATACGGCCATGCGGCTGATCCGTGAAGCGGACCAGGAGCGGCGCTATCACCTGATCTACACCAGCACCTCGCCCGTCCCGGCGGGGCAAGCGGCGCATCAGTTCGAGCTGGAGCCGACCGGCCTGAAAGGCGAGGACTATGTCGCCTGGTGCCTCGCTTTCTGCCGTCAGCACGACGTCGGGATTTTCGTTCCGGGCAAGGAGGCGCGCCTGATCAGCGCCGCGCGCCAGCGCTTCATCGACGCCGGTACCCGCGTGCTGGCCGTGGCGCAGGCGGAGGCACTGCAACTGCTGCACGACAAGGCGCGCTTTTACGCCAGCGTCGATTGCGCCGCCGCGCCGCCGCCGCATTCGATCGCGGTCAACAGCGTGGCGCAGTTCGATGCGGCCTACGCCGAACTGCGCGCGCTGTATCCGAAGCTGTGCATCAAGCCGTCGGAGTCGGTGTATGGACTGGGCTTCAGCGTGATCGACGAGCAGCGCAGCTGCGCCGAGCTGCTGCTGGCCGGCGCGCAGTACACCATCGGCCTGGCCGACCTGCGCGGCGGCCTGGCGCAGCTGCCGCAGTTCCGCACCATGCTGGTGATGGAGTATCTCGAGGGGCACGAGTACAGCGTCGATTGCGTCGGCGACGACGGCCGTCTGGTGTGCGCGGTGCCGAGGAAGAAGCCGTTGTCGGCCGGCGTCGGCCAGACCATCACACTGAACCCGGAGATCCTCACCGCCAGCGCGGACCTTGCCCAGGCCTATGGACTCAATGGCGTCTTCAACGTGCAGTTCCGCGAAACCGGCGGCGTGGTGCTGCTGCTGGAGATCAATCCGCGCATGTCGGGCGGGATTGGCATGGCCTGCATGGCCGGACCGAATCTCCCCTACATCGCGCTGGCGGGCTTCGATCGCGGCTTCGATCACATCGAGATCCCCGCGATCCGCGAAGGCATGCGCGTGGCGGAAGTCTCCAGCGCGGTCGAGGTGCTGTGATGGAGCTGCTTGCCGAACGAGACTCCCTGCGAGAAGTGCGGCTGCCGACAGGCCTGCTCACGGTCAGGGCAAGGCCGGGACGCTACGCGCTCGATGCGCTGGTCGGCTTCGCCGCGCGGGCCAACGCCAAGCGCGGCTTCCTGTTTGTCAGCAAGGTGCTGGGCAAGCATTGGCCGGTGCGGCCGAGCGTCATGCGCGAACTGCATGTGTCGCTGGCGCGCGACCTGCCGGCGGCGCTGCCCGGTCCCGTGGTCTTCATCGCGATGGCCGAGACGGCGGTGGGGCTGGGGCAGGGCGTGTTCGAAGCCTGGCTGGATGCAGATGCCAGCCGCGAGGCGGTGTTCGTGCACACCACGCGCTACCGCGTCGGCCAGGGCGCGCTGATCGAATTCGAGGAGGCGCACAGCCACGCGCCGCGCCAGTTCCTGCACATGCCGGACGATTCCGCGATCGCAGCGCGATTCGCGCGCGCGCGCTCCATCGTGCTGATCGACGACGAGGCCAGCACCGGCAATACCTTCGTCAACCTGGCGGCAGCCTGCCGCTCGGTCAATCCGGCGATCGAGCATGTGCACCTGGTGTCGATCACCAATTTCATGGGCGAGGAGGGCAGCGCGCGCCTGATGCACCGCTTCGGCGTGCGCGCCAGCCATAGCGCCGCGCTGAACGGCGAGTTCGCGTTCGAGCCTGGCCAGCTGAAGGCGGGCGAGGCGCCTGCGCAGCGCTACGACAGCGAAGCCGATCGCGGCGCCAGCGCGGCTTTCGGCAGGACCGGCATCGCCGCGCCGTTGCCGCTGCCGCGCGCGCTGGCGGCGAAGCTGTCGTCCGCCATCGCGCCCGGTGAACGCGTGCTGGTGCTGGGCACCGGGGAGTTCATGCATCCGGCCTTCCTGCTCGGCCGCGCACTGGAGGCGCACGGCATCGACGTGGCGGTGCAGTCGACCACCCGTTCGCCGATCCTGGAATGGGGCGCCGTCGCCAGCGCGCTGACCTTCCCGGACAACTACGGCGAGGGCATCGCCAATTTCATCTACAACGTCGTGCCGGGTCAGTACGACCACGTCTTTGTCTGCCACGAGACCCCGCCCACCGCCGCGCTGCATCAGCTGGCGGCCAAGGTGCGGGGTCGATTGTTTCACTTCCAGCCGGAGAACATCGTTGAAGAAATTCCTGTTCGTTGACCTTGACGATACCCTGTTCAGCTCCATCGCCAAGTGCGCGAGCGATGCCGAACTGCAGCCGGCGGCCTACCTGAAGGACCGCACGGCGTGCTCGTTCACGACCGCCAGGCAGCGCGCCTTCTTCGGCATGATGGACGCGTCGACGACGCTGATTCCGGCCACTGCGCGCAATCGCGACGCCTTCGGCCGCGTCGACCTGGCCTTCAGCAGCTACAAGATCCTTAACTACGGCGGCTTGATCCTGAAGCCGGACGGCGAACCGGATGCGTACTGGATGGAGCACATGCGCGCCGAAACGGCGGCCGCGCTGCCCGGCCTGCGGCAAGCGATCGCGGTCATCGACGGCTACGCCGACAGCATCGGCCTGACCACGCGCGCGCGCCTGATCGAGGATGGCGGTCTGCCTTTCTACGTGGTGGCCAAGGACCCGGACAAGATCGGCGAGCGCCTGGCGCCGTTCGACACCGAGGCGCTGGCGCCGTGGGTGGCGGACGTCGGCGGCTTCTACATCCACCGCAACGGCAACAACCTGGCGCTGCTTCCGGACGCCTTGAACAAGGCGCGCGCGGTGGAATACGTCTCCCGTCTGCTGCGCCAGCAGCACGGCGAGATCCTCACCATGGGCATGGGCGACAGCCGTTCCGACGCCCGCTTCATGGCCGCCTGCGACTACGCCATCATCCCGAACGGGACGCAGCTGGCGGCGCTGACCGTGGGCGCGCTATGACGCACTTTTCCGGCAGCTACCGCGCCGACGACGTGCGCATCCTGCTCAAGCGCCTGCCGCTGCAGCGCTTCGTCAGCGTCGAGGAAAAGGAGCTGCTGATCCAGTCGAAGCAGAAGCACTACAGCGAAATGCTGTCGCCGGAATCGCTGCCGTCGGAGCGCTATCTGCAGATTTTCGAGGACGCCTGCGCCGCCAACCTGCCGCAGATGGCGCGCGACTGCCTGCTGCTGGCCGGCCTGATCGCCGAACGCCGCGGCGGCGACATCACGCTGGTGTCGCTGGCGCGCGCCGGCACGCCGGTCGGCGTGGTGCTCAAGCGCCTGCTGGGCGAGGTGTTCGGGCGGCGCGTCAGCCACTACTCGGTGTCGATCATCCGCGACCGCGGCATCGACGAAGCGGCGCTGCGCTTCATCCTCGCCAGCGGCCACGCGCCGGAGTCCATCGTCTTCGTCGACGGCTGGACCGGCAAGGGCGTGATCTCGCGCGAGCTGGCGCACTGGGTCGGCAAGTACAACGCGACGCACGGCACGCGCATCGACGCCGGCTTGCACGTGCTGGCGGACCTGGCCGGCACGGCCGCCTGCGCCAGCTCGTCGGCCGACTACCTGATCCCGTCGAGCATCCTCAACGCCACCGTGTCCGGGCTGATCAGCCGCTCCATCCTCAACGACGCCATCGGTGCGGAGGATTTTCACGGATGCGTCTACTATGAAGCGTTCGCGCCGCACGACCGCTCGCGCCAGTTCGCCGACGCCGTGGTGCGGGCCGCGCTGGCGATCGCCGGCGCCGGCATGCCGGTGCCGGTGGCGCAGGATCCGCAGGCCTCGGCCCGCGTCTCGCGCGACTGCATGGCGCGGCTGCTGGCCGATCACGGCATCGACGATGCTAACCTGGTCAAGCCCGGCATCGGCGAGGCCACGCGGGTGCTGTTGCGGCGCGTCCCGCGCCTGCTGATCCTGCGCGACGCCGAGGCGCCGGACGTGCGTCACCTCAAGTTGCTGGCACGGGAAAAGCACGTGCCGGTTGTGATCGACCCGGCGCTGCCGTACCAGGCGGTGTCCCTGATTAGGAGTGCGCTGGATGGCTAACAAACCGATGGGCGCGTCGCTGTACGTGCCGGGAACCCACAAGGATCTGCTGGAAATCGCCAACGGCGTAAAGATGCCGAAGCTGCGCTCGGTGATCTTCTGCACAGAGGATGCGGTGGCCGACCGCGAGCTGAGCTACGCTCTGTTCAACCTGTCGATGATGCTGGAGAACATGGACCCGGTCGGCGTGCTGGACCGCTTCATCCGCGTGCGCAATCCGGAGGTGCTGGAGCGGGTGCTGGCGATGAAGGGCGTGGAGAACCTGACCGGCTTCGTCATTCCCAAGGCGACCCGCGCCAACTTCGACGGCTACTTCAAGCTGGTCAAGCACACCGGCCACATGCTGATGCCGACGCTGGAGACGGCCGAGGTGTTCGACGAGCGCGAGATGGCCTTGTTCCGCGACGCGTTGCGCGCGCCGGGCGTGATGGGGCGCATCCAGGCGCTGCGCATCGGCGGCAACGATCTGCTGGCGCTGCTGGGCATACGCCGCCCGCGCACGATGACCATCTACCGCACGCCGCTGGGGCCGGTGATCTCGCGGCTGGTGACGACGTTCGCGCCGTACGGCTTCCGCCTGACGGCGCCGGTGTTCGAGCATCTGGACAACGAGGCGCTGCTGGACGCGGAGGTGCTGGAAGACCTGGCGCACGGCCTGGTCGGCAAGACCGCGATCCATCCGGACCAGCTGGCGCTGATCGAGAGCCACTACCGCGTGCAGCCGATCGACGTGGCGGTGGCGCAGAAGATCATGAAGCAGGACAGCCCGGCCGTGTTCAAGATGGGCAATTCGATGTGCGAAGTGGCGACCCACCGCGCCTGGGCGCAGGCGGTGATCCTGCAAGCCGACCATTTCGGTACCTACCCGAACAACAATTTCCCGGTTTATAAGCCGGCTGGCGATCCGACCTGACAGCAAAAAATAGTCGCTATTTGTCTGTTGTATCAGCTCGCTACCAGCTACTTGATACGGACGATGCCTGACTTCGTCGCACCGATCGGACTGCCGACTGGTGGGCGAATGTTGGTTACGATGTTAGTCTTTGCATCCCAGTCGTATGGGACGTGGACGGGCACAGACAGTTTGTGGAAGTCATTCGGATTGCGCGTGATGATAGAGATGTTCCATGCCTCGGCGGTCGCACCGATGATGGCGTCGGGAATTTTGATCTTCGGTGGTGCGATCAAGCTGTTACCACGAATGGCGATTGCCGCCAGCGTGACCTTCTCGTCGAGCGGAAGGATAGTAAAGGTTTCCAGTAGCGGGTCGAGAATGGCTTTGTCGCCAGGTCGGGGCAGCTCTCCAGCGCGCAACTCCATAAGCGTGATGACGCTGATAGCCGGCTCCGCGTAGGAGGTCAACTCGATGCCGGCTTGGGGGCAGCCATTGAGCAGGTCGATAAAGATGTTCGTGTCGAACAGCGTCATTGCCATTCGGACCTCAGCTTCTCCTGATATTCGACACCATCCTTAGGAATGTCATCGCGGTCCTTCCACAGCCCTTCGGCCCGTTTGACCGCCGCCAACCGCCGGCGGTGCTGCTCCTCCACCGTTCCGGCTGGGCGCCGAACATGCACCGTCAGTTCTTCATCATTGTTTGGCACTTCCATGAGAGCCTCCCTATTTTTACGAAATCTGATGATGTCACCAGTGTAGCGCAATCCATGGGGCGTGGCGTCATGGTGTTGGTGACGCGAACTAACCAAGTGTGGTCAATAGAGATCGCCTGCATTCGGCGGGCACAGGATCTTACCTATCCGGTGGCGATCATCGATGGTTGCCGTTATAAGCTGCCGTTCTGCCGGATCAGTAACGGTAAGCCCCGACGACAGATCCCGGATTTGTCAGATAATTGTCGGCGAGCCGAATTAATGCTCAACTCTGTATCAACAGCAGAGTCAAAACACAATTAGTCGAGTCGACCTGCGCGCAGCGCCGTCAAATGCGAAAAGCCCCTAAGCGTCTGATCTCTTAGGGGCTTCTGCAGTTATTCTTTGGTGGTGATAGGTGGACTTGAACCACCGACCCCAGCATTATGAATGCTGTGCTCTAACCAACTGAGCTATATCACCTGCAACGCCCAGCATTATGGGACTTGGCGCCTGGCCTGTCAACACCGGCCCAAAACTTTTTTGAAAAAAATGTGTTGGATCGCGGGACGGCTTTAAAAAATTGGCATATTAATATTAACCCAAACGGTCGGCGATGCGCGCCAGCATGGCGCCGGCCGGGTCGGGTGCGAGGCAGTCCAGCACCATGCGCTCCGGCATCGAGCGCAGCCACGTCAGCTGCCGCTTGGCCAGCTGGCGCGTGGCGATGATGCCGGTCTCGCGCATGGTCTGGTAGTCGATGGTCCCGTCCAGATATTCCCACGCCTGCCGGTAGCCGACGCAGCGCATCGACGGCAGCCCCGGATGCAGGTCGCCACGGCGGCGCAGCGTTTCCACTTCGGTGATCAGGTTGCCGTCCGGCGTTTCCTCCAGCATGATGTCGAAGCGGCGCGCGATGCGCTGGTGCAGCACGGCGCGGTCCGACGGCTCCAGCGCGAACGACAGCAGCTCGAACGGCAGCTCGGTCTTCTCCCGCAGCGCCAGCAGTTCCGACATCGGCTTGCCGCTCAAGGTGCAGATCTCCAGCGCGCGCTGGATGCGCTGGGCGTCGTTGGGTGCGAGCCGCGCGGCGGTTTCCGGATCAAGTAGCGCCAGCCGCGCGTGCATCGCCGGCCAGCCGATGGCGGCGGCGTCGTCTTCCAGCTGCGCGCGCAAGGCCGGATCGGCGCCCGGCAGATCATCCAGTCCGTCGGCCAGGCCTTTGAAGTACAGCATGGTGCCGCCGACCAGCAAGGGCAGCTTGCCGCGCGCGACGATGTCATCGACCAGCCGCAGCGTATCGGCGCGGAACTGCGCCACCGAGTACGAATCGAGCGGGTCGATGATGTCGATCAGGTGGTGCGGCGCGGCGGCCAGTTCCTCGCGCGTGGGCTTGGCGGTGCCGATGTCCATGCCGCGATACACCAGCGCCGAGTCGACCGAGATGATCTCCGAAGGGATGCGCGCGGCGATCGCCAGCGCGGACGCGGTCTTGCCCGACGCCGTCGGGCCCATGATGGCGACCGCCAGCGGTTTGTTCATCATGTCCATGTTATTGGCCGCGCAGGAACAGCTTGTCGAGCGCGCCGATTTCGACCTGCACCCAGGTCGGGCGGCCGTGGTTGCACTGGTCGGCGCGTTCGGTGATTTCCATCTGGCGCAGCAGCGCGTTCATTTCCTGCGTCGCCAGGATGCGGTTGGCGCGCACCGCCGTGTGGCAGGCCAGGGTGCCGAGCAGTTCGTTCTGGCGTTCGATCAGCACCCGCGAACCGCCGAATTCGCGCACGTCGCGCAGCACGTCGCGCGCCAGCGTTTGCGCGTCGGCGTTCTTCAGCAGCACCGGGACGGAGCGCACCGCCAGCGTGGTCGGCGACAGCACGGCGATGTCGAAGCCCAATGCCTGCAAGGTCTCCTGGTGTTCTTCGGCGGTGCCCACTTCCACCGCGTCGGCGTAGAAGGTGACCGGGATCAGCAGCGGCTGCACCTGCATCTCCTCGCCGGCGACGCGGCTGTCCAGGGCGGTTTTTAGTTGTTCGTACAGGATGCGCTCGTGCGCGGCGTGCATGTCGACCAGCACCAGGCCCTTGGCGTTCTGCGCCAGGATGTAGATGCCGTGCAGCTGTGCCAGCGCGAAGCCGAGCGGAAATTCTTCCTGCGCCATCGCGGCGCCGGAGACGGTGAACGGGCTTGCCTGCGGCAGCGCCATGTCGGCTTGCGCGCGGTAGCCGGTGACCGGGCCGGAGCCGGAGCCGGCAAACAGCGCCCCGTATTTTTCGGTGCTCTGCGCGACGCCGCCTTCCGTTGCGCCGCCGAAGCGTGGCGCGACGTAGCCACCAGCGCCGCTGTCATTGCGGGATCCGAACGGCGACGGCGAGAACGTCGGCGCGTAGTCCGGCGCCAGCAACGGCCCGAACGAGGTCTGCTCGCCGCGCCAGGTCGAGCTGCCCAGGCTTTCAGCCGCCGGCAGCGGCGACGGCACGCTGCCGTGCGAGGTGGCCGAGGTCTGCGCCAGCGCGCGCTGCACCGCGTGGAAGACGAATTGATGCACCGCGCGGCTGTCGCGGAAGCGCACTTCGATCTTCGACGGATGCACGTTCACATCGACCAGCGCCGGATCGAGATCGAGCGCCAGCACGTACGAAGGGAAGCGGTCGCCATGCAGCACGTCCTGGTAGGCGGCTTTGACCGCGTGCACCAGCACCTTGTCGCGCACGAAGCGGCCGTTCACGTAGAAGAACTGGCCGTCGGCGCGCGCCTTGGAGGCGGTCGGCAAACCGACGTAGCCGTGGATGCGCAGCGGGCCGGCCGTTTCATCGATCGCCAGGCGCGCCTCGGCGAAGCCGTCGCCGAGGATGTGCGCGCTGCGCTTGGCCATTTCGCTGACGTTCCAGTGGTCGATGGTGCGGCCGTTGTGGCTCAGCGAGAACGACACGTCCGGCCGCGACAGCGCGATGCGGCGCACGACTTCGGCGCAGTGGCCGAATTCGGTCTGCTCGGATTTGAGGAACTTGCGGCGGGCCGGCGTGTTGAAGTACAGGTCCTGCACGTCGATGGTGGTGCCCAGCGCGCCGGACGACGGCGCCGGCGTGGCGTTGTGCGAGCCGACGATTTCCCATGCATGGGCCGCGTCGGCGGTGCGCGAGGTCAGCGTGACGGCGGCCACCGAGGCGATCGACGCCAGCGCCTCGCCGCGGAAGCCCAGCGTGCCGACGTTTTCCAGGTCGTTCAGGGAGGCGATCTTGGAGGTGGCGTGGCGCGCCAGCGCGAGCGGCATCTGCTCGGGCGGGATGCCGCGGCCGTTGTCGGTGATGGCGATGCGTTTGACGCCGCCTTCTTCCAGCCGCACCGTGATCTGCGTGGAGCCGGCGTCGAGCGCGTTTTCCAGCAGTTCCTTGACCACGGCCGATGGTCGTTCGACCACCTCGCCCGCCGCGATTTGCGAGATCAGCTGGTCGGGCAGGGCCTGGATGGGGCGTGGGGTGCGGGGGGACGTATCGGGAGCGTTCATCTTGCGATTATAGCGTCTGCGGCACCGTTGCACCCCGCAAACCGCATGCCGGGGTCAGACCCCGTACGGGGTCTGACCCCTTTCGGTCGGGGTTACTTCGCGGGCCGCTCGCGCACCGGGATCGTGGCGTTGCACAGCTCCACGTAGTTGGCCGAGTACTTGTTCCACGGGCCGCCGCGATTGCGCTGCGCCTCGATCACCTGCTGGTAGATCGGCGCTTCGCTGCGCATCACTTCCAGGTTGCTGCGCTCCGCCTCCGGCACCTCGGCCGCCAGGCGCACCGATTTGATCGGCAGGCGCGTCTCGGCCTCCCCATAAAAGCCCATCGCCTCGCCACCGCGCGGCAGGGTGGTGAGCAAGGACATGCCCCACACCACCCGGCCGATCGCGGTGATGTTGCGGTCCAGGTGGCGCGGCGCGTGGCCGGTCACCGCATACAGCTCGGCGCCGCTGCCGCTGTCGGTGTCGTTGTCGCGCCCCACGCCGACGGTGGCGTAGCAGTGCGCGATCCAGGTGGTGCCGGCCTTGGGGTCGCGCCCGACCGGGAAGCCGTTGGAGTGGCCGATCTGCGGCGCGTAGCCGTCGAAGTCCTTCTGGCGCACAAAGCGCTTGTCGTTGGACAGCGGCACCGAGAACTCTCCCGGCACCTTGGCCTTGGCCGATCCAAGCGGCTTGGGATTTTTTTCGGCGTTCGGGTCGCCCCATTGCGCCACGTAGTTGTCCTGCGAGCGCAGCAGCGACAGGCCGTCGAAGTAGCGTTCCCTGATCAGCGTCTTGATGTTGGCGATGCCCAGCGGCGCGAACTCCGGCGCCAGCTCGATCACCACGCGGCCGGTCGGCAGCTCCATATAGACCGTGTTGTCCGGATCCAGCGGGCGCCAGTCGGACGGCTGGGATTTCTTGACGATGTCGCCGGCGCTGGGGCGCACCGGCAGGTCGGCGGCGGTGGCCGCGCCCAGGCTCATGGCCAGGACGGAGAGGGGCAGGGTGCGCAACAGGTAAGTCAAAGACATCCGAAATCTCCTAGGTTGGTCGCGGCCGCTTGCCGCGGTAGCATAGGGGATTGTAAACTGGATATCATGGGGCTGGAAACTTCCGCCGCGGCGCCGCCGGTGGTGTATGATTCCGGCGCACACTTTATGGGAAGAATATGGATTTTATGCAATTTTTTGACATGATCCTTCATGTCGACAAGACGCTGGAACTGCTGATTCAGCAATACGGTACGCTGATCTATGTCGTGCTGTTTGCCATCATCTTCTGCGAAACCGGTCTGGTGGTCCTGTTTTTCTTCCCTGGAGACACGCTGCTGTTCATTGCGGGCGCCCTGTGCGCGGTCGGCGAGATGAACCTGCCGCTGCTGATGGTGCTGCTGAGCGTGGCGGCCATCACCGGCAACACCTGCAATTACTGGATCGGCGAAAAGGTCGGCCAGCGCGTGTTCACCCACGATTACCGCTGGCTCAACAAGGCCGCGCTGACCCGCACCCATGAATTCTTCGAAAAGCACGGCGGCAAGACCATCGTGCTGGCGCGTTTCGTGCCGGTGGTGCGCACCTTCGCCCCGTTCGTGGCCGGGGTGTCGGACATGACCCACGCCCGCTTCCAGCTGTATAACATCTCCGGCGCGGTGCTGTGGGTGTCGCTGCTGACCACCGCCGGCTACTTCTTCGGCAACATCCCGATCGTGCGCGACCACCTGACCGAGATCGTGCTGGTCGGCGTCGGCGTGGCCGTGGTGCCGATGGCGCTGGGCGGCGTCTACAAATTGTTCCGCCGCTTCCAGACCCGCTGAACCCCGCATGAATGCACGCTGCGCAGGCCGCGCAGCGTGTTGTTCTGGAAATAATTTCCCTCTGCAAGGCCGGCACGTCTCAAGTTTTGCCTCAATGCATCCGTAAACCAGTAGGTAATTCCCATTCTGGACACCCATGCGTACTCTCCTCACCCTGATTGCCTGCTGCTGCGCGCTCACCGCCGCCAGCGGTGCGAACGACCCGCTCATTTCGCCGTCGGCGAAGTTGTCCGTGGTCGGCGGCACGGGCAGCGGTGCGGGATCGTCGTCCGGTTCCTCGTCCGCGCCGGCGCGCAAGCTGACCGAGCGCGAACGCGAGGCCGAGGCGGAAGCGGATTTGTCGGCCAAGATCGCGGCGCGCCTGGCCATCATGCGCGCCAACCAGCAGGCGCGCGCGGCCGCCGCCGCCAAGGCCAAGAAGGCCGCCGCCGTCGCCGCCGCCACGCCGCCGCCGCAGCGCATCAGCAATGTCTGGTCGTACGAGGGCGAGAACGGCCCGGCCTATTGGGGCAAGATCAATCCGGCGTGGGCCAAGTGCGGCGACGGCAACCGCCAGTCGCCGATCGATATCCGCGACGGCATGAAGGTGGAGCTGGAGCAGATCACCTTCGACTACCATCCGTCCTCGTTCAACGTGACCGACAACGGCAAGACCGTGCAGGTGATGGTCGGCGGCGGCAATTTCATCACGGTCAACAACCGGATGTATGAGCTGATCCAGTTCCATTTCCATCGGCCGTCGGAGGAGCGCATCAACGGCAAGGGCTATGAGATGGTGCTGCACCTGGTGCACAAGGACGGCGAGGGCCGCATCGCGATGCTGGCGCTGCTGCTGGAGCGCGGCAAGCCGCAGCCGGTGATCCAGACGGTGTGGAACAACCTGCCGCTGGAGAAGCTGGAAACGCTGGCCCCATCGACCGTGCTCGATCCGATGGAGCTGCTGCCGGCGCGGCGCGACTACTTCACCTTCATGGGGTCGATGACCACGCCGCCGTGCCAGGAGGGCGTGCTGTGGCTGGTGATGAAGGAGCCGGTGCAGGCGTCGCCGGCGCAGATGGCGCTGTTCAGCCGTCTCTATCCTTTGAATGCGCGGCCCATCCAGCCTAGTTCCGGCCGCATCATCAAAGAGTCGAACTAAACGCAGATCCGGTGCTTGCCGATCCAGGCGGCGCCGGCTTCCAGCGGCTGCTGGTCGATACGCGCCGGCTCGATGCAGACGAAGCGCAGATACTCGTCGTCGGCCAGGTCCGCCAGCGCGGCAGCATCGGCCTGTCCCGGATTCCACACCACCCATTCGCTGAACCCCTGCTGCTCGAGGCGCAGCGTGGCGTTGGCCGTGTTCAGCGTCAGCGACGGCGTCGACTTGTAGAGGCGGTCGTGCTTCTCGGTGAAGTGCAGCGCCGGATGCTCCTGCGTCGCGGTGTGCAGATGATGATCGGTGTACTGCTGGTGCTGCAGGCCGCTGATGCTGGTCGCGGCCAGCTGGCCGACGTCGTAATAGGTGTGCAGCGCGACGCCGAAATCGAAGACCTGCGCGCCGGTGTTGGCCACCTTGAACTCGGCGTCGAGCGCGTCGCCGTGCAGCGTGAAGCGCAGCGTCAGCGCGAAGGCGTGCGGCCACGCTTGCGCGTGTTCCGGCGTCAGGTCGTTCTGATCGAGGCCGAATTCCAGGAAGGACTGGCCGCCGTCGCCGCCGCTGCCGGTCAGGCGCCAGGTGCTGACGCGCGCGAAGCCGTGGCGCAGGCCGGGGCCGCGCACGTTAAACTGCGGGAAGATGACCGGCACGCCGCCGCGTATGGCCTTGCTGCCGTCGAGCGGCGTTTGCGAGCTGACGAACAATCGCTCATGGCCGTCGGCGGTTTTCCATGACAGCAGGTGCGCGCCGAACAGCGACACCGTCGCCTGCGCGCCATCGGCCGCGGTGATTTGTACTGCCGGCAGCGCGCCGTATTCCGTCATCGTTACAACAGCCATGTCTCTTCCAGTGGGTTAGGTCAGCCGGTTCTTCGCCAGCGGCGGGTTCTTCGCGAAATAGCGCCGGATGCCCTTGACGATGGCATCGGCCATTTGATTCTGGTAGGCGTCGTCGAGCAGCTTGGCTTCTTCCTCCGGATTGGAGATGAAGGCCGTCTCGATCAGGATCGACGGGATGTCCGGCGCCTTCAGCACCGCGAAGCCGGCCTGCTCGACCGAGCCTTTGTGCAGGCGGTTGATGCCGCCGATCTCGCCCAGCACCGAGTTCCCCAGCTTCATGCTGTCGTTGATCTGCGCCGTGGTGGAGAGGTCGAACAGCACGCTGGCCAGCTGCCTGTCGTGGTTCTTGACGTTGACGCCGCCGATGGTGTCGGCCAGGTTTTCCTTGTCCGCCAGCCAGCGCGCCGCCGTCGAGGTGGCGCCTTTCTCCGACAGCACGAACACCGACGAGCCGCGCGCCGACGGCTGCACGAAGGCGTCGGCGTGGATCGACACGAACAGGTCGGCCTGCACCTTGCGCGCCTTTTCCACGCGCGTGCCGAGCGGGACGAAGTAGTCGCCGTCGCGGGTCAGCATCACGCGCATGTTCGGATGTTCTTCGATCTTGGCCTTGAGGCGCTTGGCGATCGACAGCACGATGTCCTTCTCGCGGCTGCCGTTCTTGCCGGAGGCGCCGGGGTCCTCGCCGCCGTGGCCGGGGTCCAGCACCACGGTCAGCATGCGTACCAGCTTGCCCGGTTTTTCGCCCTTGGCCTGGGCTTCGGCGGTCTTCAGCTGTTCCTTGAGTTCCGCGCGCGGTTCGGCCTTCAGGTCTGGCTTGAGCGCTTCCAGCTGCTCCTTCGGCGGCTGCGGCGCGGCGGCGGCCACTTCGGCTTCACCGGGTTTGAGCGGCGCCATTTCGGTCTTGGCTTTGCCGTCGCTGGACCAGTCGCCCTTTTCGATCATCGCGGCGATCGGGTCGACCGCCTTGACCGGATACAGGTCGAAGATCAGGCGGTGCTTGTAGCTGCCGGCCGGCGGCAGCGTGAACACCTGCGGCGTGATCTCTTCCTTCAGGTCGAACACCAGCCGCACCACGTTGGGCCGGTTCTGGCCCACGCGCACCTGCTTGATGTACGGGTCGTTGGACTGGATCTTGGCCACCAGGCTTTTGAGCGTTGGGTTCAGTTCCAGGCCTTCGATGTCGACCACCATGCGTTCCGGGTCCTTGACGATGAAGTGGGTGGCCTTGAGCACGGCGTCGTTTTCCAGCGTGACGCGGGTGTAGTCCTCGGCCGGCCAGACGCGCACGGCGAGGATTTGCGCGGCGTAGGCGCGGATCGGGGCGACGACGGAGAGCAGCAGCGTGGCGCCGGCCTTCAGGACGGTGCGCCGGGAGAGAGCTTTGCTCACATGTTGGGAGCGAATTTGAGGCGTTGAAGGCATGAGTGACCCAGGGCGGTGTACGCCTGCAATTCTACATCACGACCGTGGCCCGCCACAGTCAAAAACAGGTTCAGATCGGGCGGCGGCAGCACGCCGTCGGCCTTTTCCGGCCATTCGACGATGCAGATGTTGTCGCCGTCGAAGTCTTCGCGGAAGCCGGCGTCGAGGAATTCCTCGGCGCTGCCCATGCGGTACAGGTCGAAATGGATGACATTGACATCGCGCCCGTCGAGCGCGATGCGGTACGGTTCGGACAGCGTGTAGGTCGGGCTCTTGACCGTGCCGACGTGGCCGGCCGCGTGCAGCAGGGCGCGGGTGAGGGCGGTCTTGCCGGCGCCAAGGTCGCCGTGGAGGTGGATCGCCAGGCCGGGCGCCAGCGCGCGCGCCAGCGCCGCGCCCAGGGCTGCGGTGGCTTCTTCGTCGTGGAGATGGGCTGTAAAGTGCTGCATCGAATAGAATGTCGTATTGGTTGGATCGCCAGCCATTGTAACCGTCTCCTGCCGCCGATGTCCCTGTCCGAATCCAATTTAGCCGAACTCGCCCTCAGCATCAAGCGCTGGGGCGTGGAGCTGGGCTTCGCCGAGATCCGCATCACCGATATCGACCTCAGTCACGCCGAGGCGGGCCTGCAGGCGTGGCTGGACGCGGGCATGCACGGCGAAATGGACTACATGGCCGCCCACGGCATGAAGCGCGCGCGCCCGGCGGAGCTGGTGCCCGGCACGGTGCGGGTGGTCAGCGCCCGCATGAACTATCTGCCGGGGGCGACGGAAAACGATTGGCGCGAGCGCGAGGTGGCACGGCTGGCCGATCCCGGCGCGGCCGTGATCTCGGTCTACGCGCGAGGGCGGGACTATCACAAGGTGCTGCGCGCGCGGCTGCAGCAGCTGGCCGACAAGGTCAAGGCGGAGATCGGCGACTTCGGTTATCGCGTCTTCACCGACTCAGCGCCGGTGATGGAGCTGCCGCTGGCCGAGAAGGCCGGCCTCGGATGGCGCGGCAAGCACACCTTGCTCCTGAGCCGCACGGCCGGCTCGATGTTCTTCATGGGCGAGTTCCTGGTCGACCTGCCGCTGCCGATCGATGAGCCGACCGGCGCGCATTGCGGCCAGTGCAGCGCATGCATCGACATCTGCCCAACCCGGGCCATCCTCGGGCCGGGCAAGCTCGATGCGCGGCGCTGCGTGTCCTACCTGACCATCGAGTTGAAAAGCGCGATTCCGCTGGAGATGCGGCCCTTGATCGGCAACCGCGTCTACGGCTGCGACGATTGCCAGACCGCCTGCCCGTGGAACAAATTCGCGCAGCGCGCCGTGCTGCCGGACTTCGACGAGCGGCACGGCCTCGGCTCGGCGTCGATGGTGGCGCTGTTCGCCTGGACCGAGGACGAGTTCAATCGCAAGATGGAAGGCAGTCCGATACGGCGCATCGGCCATGAGCGCTGGCTGCGCAATATCGCGGTCGGCCTGGGTAACGCGGCGGCGGCCGGCGCCAGGGGCGACGCGGCCATCGTCGCAGCGCTGTCGGCGCGGCGCGACGATCCGTCGGCGCTGGTGCGCGAGCATGTCGAATGGGCGCTGGCCTGCCACGCCTGACTGGGCTACACTCGTCGGGTTCTTTTCGATAGAGGCCGACGTGCACACTTCCACCAAATTCCTCGCGCTGCTCGCCGGCGCATCCTTGTCGCTCGTCGCGCATGCGGGCAGCTTCGACGACTGGGCCGACAAGGTCGCCAACGCCAAGGTCCGCAGCGATCCGGAGCAGGCCACGCAGAAGCAGTACTTCGACGCCAAAGAGCAGGATGAACTGGATCGCAAGCTCACGCCGAACAGCATCGTGTTCCGCTCGGGCGAGGTGGCCGCCGCCAAGAAATCGCTGGAGCAGCTGGCGCGCATCGACCAGAAGACGTTGACGCCGCAGCAGCGCGCCAGCGCCGCGACCATCGCGTGGAGCCTGCGGAGCAGCGTCGATGGGTATCGGTACCTCGACTATAACTTCGTGTTCAACCAGTTCAGCGGTCTGCATGTGCAGATCGTGAACTTCATGACGCAGACGCACCCGATCCGCAACCGCCGCGACGTGGAGAACTACCTGGTGCGCCTGAAGGCCGTGCCGGGCAAGATCGAGACCGGCATCGTGCAGGCGCGCGGCGCGGCGATGCGCGGCATCCTGATGCCGACCTTTATCACGCAGGCGTCGATCGGGCAGCTGGACCGCTTCCTCGACGGCGCGCCGGAGCAGAACGTGTTCGTCGCCACGCTGGTGCAGCGCATGGCCGGCTTGAAGGATGTATCGGCCGAAGACCAGGCGAAGTTCGCGGCGGAGGCCGCCGGCATCGTCAGGCAGTCGGTGATACCGGTGTTCGACAGCACCCGCACGATGCTCAAGGAGCAGCTGCCGCACACCACCGCCGACGCGGGCCTGTGGCGTCTGCCGAACGGCGACAAGGCCTATGCGCTGGCGCTGCGCCAGATGACCTCGACCGATTACACGCCGGAGCAGATCCACAACATCGGCCTGAAGGAAGTGGCGCGCATCGAGAAGGAAATGGACGGTTTGCTGGTGTCGCTAGGCTACAAGGAAGGCTCGATCAAGGAGCGTATCGCCAAACTGGAGAAGGATCAGCAGCCGAAGGAGGCCGATCCGCGGCCGCAGATGCTGGCGCGCTACGACGGGATTCTGCGCGATGCCGAGGCGCGCGCGAAGGAGCTGTTCGATATCACGCCGAAGGCGCCGGTGGTGGTCAAGCGCGAGCCGGTCTTCACCGAGAAGACGGCGGCGGCGCACTACACCGGTCCGGCCAAGGACGGCACGCGTCCGGGCATCTTCTGGGCGCCGATGCCGGGGCCTGATTTCCGCATCGTCGGCATGCGCACGCTGGTGTATCACGAGGGTGTGCCGGGCCACCACTTCCAGGTCGCGCTGCAGCAGGAGAATACGGGACTGCCGCGCTATCGCCGCGACCGCGTGTTCGGCGTCGGCTCGGCGTATGGCGAGGGCTGGGCGCTGTATGCGGAGCAGCTGGCGGCGGAGAATGGGTGGTATGGCGACGATGTCGTTGGCCGCCTGGGCCAATTGGATGCGGAGCTGTTCCGCGCGCGCCGGCTGGTGGTGGATACGGGCCTGCACGCGATGAAGTGGACGCGCCAGCAGGGCATCGACTACGGCATCGCACCGGCGGAGGTGGACCGTTACGTGGTGATGCCGGGCCAGGCCTGCGCCTACAAGATCGGCATGATGCGCATCCTCGACCTGCGCGCCAAGGCCAAGGCGGCGCTGGGCGACAAGTTCAACATCAAAGGCTTCCACAACATCGTGCTAGAGACAGGCAACGTGCCGCTGCCGGTGCTGGAACAAGTAATCGACGAGTGGGTCGCCAAACAGAAGAGCTGAGTTACGAGACAGCTTCCCCGGCGTTCAATCCTTTGCCTTCTTGAAAGGCTTTTGATGCGGATGTCCACCGGGGAATGTAAGTGTGGCCTTTGACCAATAAGCTTCCACTTCGGCTTCATTGTTCGGATCGTAGGGACAGTCAGGGTCGTAGACATAGTCGGGAGCTGCGGCAATTGCAGCATCAATTTGCTCCTGAGTGAAGTACACTTTTAAAATATTTTCGCGTTTCATGTTTGTCTCCATATCTGCAGGAAATAATACGTCCACCGTCGCCAGTGGGCGCCCAGATCACGAATACCACATCGCCTCGCAATATGCCTAGGCTACGAAGACGGAACTCATAGTGATTCTCGGCTCGGTCTTCTTCTGAATGCATAGGCAAGTCAAAAATAGATTCCAGATCAGCAAAATCGATGCCGTGATCTTTCAGGTTCTTGCGCCGCTTGTTTTCGTCCCAGGTAAGCATTGGACGATCTTGTCACTTCATGGTAGGCGCTCGCTTGAGGGGAATCAAGCGGGGTGGGCGGAGTTTATTTCAGCAGGCCAGCCAGTTCGACGGCGGTTTTGACTTGCATCTTGTCGAAGATGTGGGCGCGGTGCACTTCCACCGTGCGCATGCTGATGCCCAGCTGGTCGGCCACCACCTTGTTCATTTTGCCGGCCAGGATCAGGTCCAGCACTTCGCGCTCGCGCGTCGACAGCGTCGCCAGGCGCGCGTGCACCGCCGCCATCTCGCCGGCCTGGCGCGACGTCGCCAGGGCTTCCTGCACCCGGTCCATCAACTGGTTGTCGTTGAACGGCTTCTCGCAGAAATCGAAGGCGCCGCGCTTCAGGGTGTCCACCGCCATCGGCACGTCGCCGTGGCCGGTCAGGAAGATCACCGGCACGCGCTGGATCAGGCCGCGCGCGCTCAACAGGTCGAACACCGCGACGCCGTTCATATCCGGCATGCGCACGTCGAGCAGCACGCAGTCGCCGCCGGCGTCGAACTGGCCCGCCTCCATCTGCTTGAGGAAGCCCGCGCCCGAGTCGTAGGTGCGCGAGTCGATCCCGCGCGAAGTGGCCAGCCAGGTCAGCGAGTCGCGTACGACCGCTTCGTCATCGACGATGTGCAGCATCTTGTCAGGTCTCCTGTGCCGCTGGCAGCACGAATGTGAATATGGTTCCGCCCTGCGGATTCGGGCGGTAGGTCAGCGAGCCGCCATGGAATTCTATCGCAGTCCGGCAGATGTTGAGTCCCATCCCCATGCCCTCGGCCTTGGTCGAGAAGAACGGCGAGAACAGCCGCTCCGCCACTTCCTCCGGTATGCCGTGGCCCTGGTCGATCACCGAGACGCTGACCTGCGCCGCCTCCGTGTCGTAAGTGGCCACCACGTCGAGCAGGCGGCGCTGCGGCGGGATGTGCTGCATCGCTTCGATGGCGTTGCGGGTCAGGTTGAGCAGCACCTGCTCGATCATCACCCGGTCGGCGCGCACCATCGGCAGCTCGGCCGGGATCTCGGCGCGGAACGAGACGTAGCTCTGGCGCGCCTGCAGCTCGATCAGCGCGCGGATGCCGTCGAGCAGCGACGGCATGGCGACTTGCTGGCGCAGCGGTTCGCGCTTCTTGACGAATTCGTGCACGCTGCGGATGATCTGGCCGGCCCGCTGCGCCTGCGCGCTGGCCTGTTCCAGGGCCGGCTTGAGCAAGCCGCAATCGATGGCCGCGCCCTTGCTCTCGGCCCGCCCCAACATATTGAGCGCGCCGGTGGTGTAGCTGGAGATCGCCGCCAGCGGCTGATTCAGTTCATGCGCCAGCATCGAGGCGATTTCGCCCATCGTCGCCAGGCGCGCCGATGCTTGCAGCTTTTCGTGCTGCTGGCGGTTCAGCTCCTCGATGCGCTTGCGGTCGGAGATGTCGAGGATGGAGCCCATCCAGCCGGTCTGCTTGCCGTCCTTGTCCACCAGCGGCGCCTCGAACACCAGCACCGGCACGCGCTCGCCGTCGGGGCGCTGGAAGAAGGTCTCGAACTGCGGCGTGACCTTGCCCGCCAGGACGTTGGCGAAGCGGGTCTGGTATTCGGCCATCGCCTCCGGCGCCCAGTAGGGCATGGGCGGCAGCTTGCCGATGATGTCCTCGGCCGGGTAGCCGACGATCTGGCAGAACGCCGGGTTGACGTAGGTGATGCGGCCTTCGAGGTCGCGCGCGCGCAGGCCGGTGACCAGCGAGTTCTCCATCGCGGTGCGGAACGACATCTGCTGGCGCAGCGCGCCTTCGGCCGCCAGCCGGCGCGAGATGTGGCCCCACAGCGCAAGCAGGCTCCATAACAATCCAAGCGACAGCACGATCACCGAGCCGACCAGCAGGTTGGGCAGCAGCTGCGGCTCGCTCTTGACGCTGTCGGTGACCAGCGTGACGGTGGCGCCGGGCAGGTCGAGCGCGCGCTTGTGGGTGTAGACGCCGTGGCCCGGACCGGCTGCCGCGCGCCGCGCCAGCACCTTGTCGTCGCGGTCGACCAGCGTGACCTGGTTGTCCTGGGCGAACCACCACGGCACCATCTCGTCGAGCAGCGCGCTGGTCTGGTAGGTGGCAACCAGGTCGCCCAGGTACTCGTCGCCGCGGAACAGCGGCACGTGGTAGTCCATCAGCACGGCGGCGGGGGCGGCGGCCTGGGTGGGCGTCTGCGCCTCCGGCTGGGTGTAGGTCGGGCGCCGCGTGCGGCGGGCCTGTTCGGCGCTGGCGCGCGAGGCCTCGGTCAGCTGCACCGGCGCCATCAGCGGATCGCTGGTGCCGGCCACCGCGCCGTCGGGCTTGAGCCAGACCACGCGCAGCAGCTCGTGGCCATTCTTCAGCAGCCGCGCCATGTGCTCGTGCAGCAGCGCCGGCGCGAGGCGGCCGGCGCTGATCTCCAGCGCCAGGCTGCGCAGGCTTTCCTCGTCGCGGCCGAGCTGGAAGCGGATGGTCTGCTCGACCCACAGCGTGTCGGCGATCAGCTGTTCCTGGCGCTCGTTGCTCTCCATCTGGCGCGCCTGCCAGGGCAGCCAGATCAGAATCGCCAGGAAAAACAACACCAGCACGATGGGCAGCAGCCAGCGCAGCACATAGCTGGTCGGGGGGCGGCGGGCGGTGGGCGTGAGCAGGGGCGCGGGCATGCGGTCAGGGTATCGTCTTAAAAGAAGCGGGGCATTGTGGTTTTCCACAGTTGCAGGTCTTGCCGCGATAGCCAAGAATGATTCAAACTAGAACAATAGTGTAACTTCAAACCCCCAGGAGACTCCATGAAACTGAAATCCGTCCTGCTCGTCCTGAGCGCCGCCCTGAGCTTCAGCGCCTACGCGCAAGCGCCCATCGTCATCAAGTTCAGCCACGTGGTGGCCACCGATACGCCGAAGGGCCAGGCCGCCGAGCGCTTCAAAATGCTGGCGGAGAAGGCCACCAACGGCCGCGTCAAGGTCGAAGTGTATCCGAACAGCCAGCTGTACAAGGACAAGGAAGAGCTGGAGGCGCTGCAGCTGGGCGCGGTGCAGATGCTGGCGCCGTCGCTGGCCAAGTTCGGCCCGCTGGGCGTGAAGGAATTCGAGGCCTTCGACCTGCCGTACATCTTCCCGTCGAAGACGGCGCTGTACAACGTCACCGAAGGCGAAATCGGCAAGGGCCTGATGAAGAAGCTGGAGCCGAAGGGCATCACCGGTCTGGCGTTCTGGGACAATGGCTTCAAGGTCATGTCGGCCAACAAGGCGCTGCGCACACCGGCCGACTTCAAGGGCCTGAAGATGCGCATCCAGTCGTCCAAGGTGCTCGACGCGCAGATGCGCGCGCTGGGCGCCAACCCGCAGGTGCTGGCCTTCTCCGAGGTGTACCAGGCGCTGCAGACCGGCGTGGTCGACGGCACCGAGAACCCGCCGTCGAATATGTACACCCAGAAGATGCATGAGGTGCAGAAGTACGTGACCGTGTCCAACCACGGCTACCTGGGCTATGCGGTGATCGTCAACAAGAAGTTCTGGGACGGCCTGCCGCCGGACATCCGCACCGCGCTCGACAAGGCGATGAAGGACGCGACCACCTTCGAGAAAGCCATCGCGCAGCGCGACAACGACCTGGCGCTGGACGCCATCAAGAAGACCGGCAAGACCGACATCTACACGCTGAGCGTGAAGGAACAGGCGGAGTGGCGCAAGGCCCTGCTGCCGGTACAACAATCGATGGAAAGCCGCATCGGTAAAGACCTGATCTCCGCGATCAACAAAGAAGCAGCCAAGTAAGCCTGCCACGGGGCGGCGCAAGGCCGTCCCGTTTTCGTCCTCCTCTAGAAGGTTACACCATGAAATTCCTCGATAAGCTCGAAGAATGGCTGATCGCGTCCCTGATGGCCGCGGCGACCATTCTGATCTTCGTCGCGGTGCTGCACCGCTACCTGTCCGGGTTGCCCATACCCGGCCTGCAGGACTACCTGATCCAGCTCAACACCAGCTGGGCGCAGGAAGCCTGCATCTACATGTTCGTCTGGATGGCCAAGTTCGGCGCCGCCTACGGCGTGCGCACCGGCATCCACGTCGGCGTCGACGTGCTGATCAACCGCATGGACACGCCGTGGCGCAACAAGTTCATCGTCTTCGGCCTGCTGGCCGGGGCGACCTTCACCGCCATTATCGGCACGCTGGGCGCGAACTTCGTGCACCACATGTCGCAGACCGACCAGACCTCGGCCGATTTGGAAATGCCGATGTGGATCGTCTACCTGGCGGTGCCGCTGGGTTCCTACCTGATGTGCTTCCGCTTCCTGCAGGTGCTGGTGTCGTTCGTCAAGACCGGCTCGCTGCCCAAGCACGACCACTCGCACGTCGAGGGCCTGGAGGACGAATTGTCGGCTGAAGAAAAAGGAGCCAAAGCATGAATGCCATGATTATTTTCGTGCTGCTGCTGGCGCTGATGCTGACCGGCATGCCGATCTCCATCTCGCTCGGCCTGACGGTGCTGACCTTCCTGTTCACCATGACCCAGGTGCCGATCGACACGGTGGCGCTGAAGCTGTTCACCGGCATCGAGAAATTCGAGATCATGGCCATCCCGTTCTTTATCTTGGCGGGCAACTTCCTCACCCACGGCGGGGTGGCGCGGCGCATGATCAACTTCGCCAGCTCGATGGTGGGCCACTGGCACGGCGGCCTGGCGCTGGCCGGCGTGCTGGCCTGCGCGCTGTTCGCCGCGGTGTCGGGCTCGTCGCCGGCGACCGTGGTGGCGATCGGTTCGATCATCCTGCCGGCCATGGTGCGCCAGGGTTATCCGAAGTCGTTCGGCGCCGGCGTCATCACCACCTCCGGCGCGCTGGGCATCCTGATCCCGCCGTCGATCGTGATGGTGATGTACTCGGTCACCACCAATACCTCGGTGGGCAAGCTGTTCATGGCCGGCGTGGTGCCGGGCATCATGCTGGCCTTCTTCCTTGGCCTGACCACCTGGTACCTGGCGCGCAAGCACAACTATCCGCGCATGCCCAAGGCCAGCTGGGGCGAGCGCTGGACCACCTTCCGCAAGAGCGCCTGGGGCCTGCTGCTGATCGTCATCGTGATGGGCGGGATCTACTCCGGTTCGTTCACGCCGACCGAGGCGGCGGCGATGGCGGCGGTGTACGCCTTCTTCATCGCGGTGTTCGTCTACAAGGACTTGAAGCTGAAACAGGTGGGCAAGGTGCTGCTGGACTCGGCGGCGATGTCGGCGATGTTGCTGTACATCATCACCAACGCCATCCTGTTCTCGTTCCTGATGACCAGCGAAAACATTCCGCAGGCCATGGCGGAGTGGATCACCGGCCAGGGCCTGGGCGTGGTCAGCTTCCTGCTGGTGGTCAACGTGCTGCTGCTTTTGGCCGGCAACGTCATGGAACCGTCGTCGATCGTGCTGATTATGGCGCCTATCCTGTTCCCGGTGGCGATGAAGCTGGGGATCGATCCGGTGCACTTCGGCATTTTGATCGTGGTCAATATGGAGGTGGGTATGTGCCATCCGCCGGTCGGCCTGAATCTGTACGTGGCCTCGGGCATCACCAAGATGGGCATAACAGAGTTGACCGTCGCCGTCTGGCCGTGGCTGCTGACAATGTTGGCCTTCTTGATATTGATCACATATGTACCACAAATTTCTTTGTGGCTCCCAAATTTAATTTACTCTTAAAGTAGTCTGCGTTCCTGCTGCAAAAAAAACTGGGAAAAAGCGAAAAACATAAGTTATGATGGCGTCGCTCTCAGGGATAAGCGCATATCGATATGCGGCTTGTGGCAGGAGCCCAGAATTGTAAGTGGGGAGTGTATAAAGAACGGTATCAATACCGCCGATAGATCGAGGAGACACACGTTTTACAGAATGTCGTTGTTATAGTCGCTGCAGGCCGCCACAAGCGCGCTACGGGGACAGGCAAACGACCGGGAACGTGAAGCAGGTTTAAAAGCGCACCGCATGGTGCGTTTTTTTTTGCCCGGACGATCTACAATGCACGCAGCGGCCCGGCCTGCGTGTTTTTTTGCTGTCGCTTGCATGCAACATGTTGGTGCATTAGGACATAAATGAAGTACTTTTTTGGTGCGAAAACTGTGACGAGAATACAACAGGGCAGTGAATTGTTTTCAACCGTCGTGGACTTGTCCTTTGGAAAAGTGGGCGTCCGGACGGCAAGTGGTCTGATCACTGAGCTGTGCTACCTGCCGCCCCATTTTGATGCAAAGGCGCCGCAGGATGCGAGCGCCGAGCTGGCCGCGCGGCAGCTTGAGCGCTACTGCGACGACGCCGACTTCGTCTTCGACCTGCCGCTCCGGCGCGCCGGCACCGATTTCCAGCAGAAGGTGTGGCAGGCCATCGCTTCCATCCCGCGCGGCAGCGTGCGCACCTACGGCGAGCTGGCCAAACACATCGGCTCGGCGCCGCGCGCGGTCGGCCAGGCTTGCGGCGCCAACTGGTTCCCGGTGGTGATCCCGTGCCACCGCGTGACGGCCACGACCGGCCTGGGCGGCTTTTCCAACAGCGACGATCCCAACGGCTACCTGCTGGGCGTCAAGCGCTGGCTGCTGGCGCATGAAGGGCAGAGCGAATACGCATGGCAACAGACAACCTTGCTCTGATCGACGCGTTCTGCGACAGCTTGTGGCTGGAGGACGGCCTGTCGAAGAACACGCTGGAGGCGTACCGGCGCGACATGCGCCTGTTCGCGGCCTGGCTGGAGAAGATGCGGCCGGACGTCGCCGGCCTGGCCGGCGTGGCGGCGCACGACATCCAGGGCTACATCGCGGCGCGCCATGCCGACAGCGGCAAGAGCACCTCGTCCAACCGGCGGCTGTCGGTGATCAAGCGGTTTTACCAGATGCTGCTGCGCCAGCGCCACATCACGGCTGATCCCAGCCTCAAGCTGGCATCGGCCAAGCAGCCGCAGCGTTTCGTCCACACCTTGAGCGAAATTCAAGTGGAGGCGCTGCTGGGCGCGCCCGACGTCAACACCCCGCTGGGTCTGCGCGAACGCACCATGCTGGAGCTGATGTATGCAAGCGGCCTGCGCGTGTCCGAGCTGGTGGCGCTGAAATTGCTGGAGCTGAGCATGAACGACGGCGTGTTGCGCATCACCGGCAAGGGGGCTAAAACGCGCCTGGTGCCGTTCGGGCAGCAGGCGCGGGTGTGGATCGAGCGCTACGTCAAAGAGGCGCGTGGCGTCATCCTGAACGGCCAGCAGGACGATGCGCTGTTCGTCACCGGGCGCGGCGGGCCGATGACGCGGCAGATGTTCTGGATCCTGATTAAAAAGCATGCCCAGAAGGCGGGCATCAGTACGCCGCTGTCGCCGCACACGCTGCGCCACGCCTTCGCCACGCATCTGCTCAACCACGGCGCCGACCTGCGGGTGGTGCAGCTTTTGCTTGGTCATTCCGACATCTCGACCACGCAGATTTACACCCACGTGGCGCGCGAACGGTTGAAGACTTTACATGCGCAACATCATCCGCGAGGCTGAAAAACTTGCGCCGGCCGTAAGTGCGTCATAATGTGGCCAGGTAATCGAACCGGATAAAGAAGAGGTAGCAAATGGCAAAGACAAACTTCGCATACGAAAAACGTCAGCGTGAGTTGGAAAAGAAGAAAAAGAACGAGGAAAAAGCCCGCCGCAAGGCCGAGCTGAAGGCCAATCCGCACCTGGCCGAGCCAGGTGAGCTGGAGGCGCAGGACGACGACGACGGCGAACCCGCCGACGCCAAAGAGTAACCCCCCGGTGTCAGTGCCGACATTCGGACATCGCGGAACTTTTCCGGTTGAGGAAAGTTCCGCAATGTCCGAATGTCGGCACTGACACCAAGTTGTCAGGCGACTTCCTGCTGGACTTCGCGCAGGTGCTCTTCTTCATGGTTGCCCTTGAAGAAGCGCGCGCAGCGCTTGCCCAGGCTGTCGAGGTAGGTGTAGGCCACCGGCACCACCACCAGCGTCAGCAGGGTTGAGGTGATCACCCCGCCGATCACCGCCCGGCCCATCGGCGCCTGCGTCTCGCCGCCGTCGCCCATGCCGATCGCCATCGGCAGCATGCCGAACACCATCGCCAGCGTCGTCATCACGATAGGGCGCAGCCGCACCTGGCCGGCGCACATCAGCGCTTCGAACTGGCCCTTGCCGTTCTTCTGCTCATGGTTGGTGAAGTCCACCAGCAAAATCGCATTCTTGGTCACCAGACCCATCAGCATGATGAAGCCGATCACCGAGAAGATGTTCAAGGTGCTGCCGGTCGCCAGCAGCGCCACCAGCACGCCGATCAGCGACAGCGGCAAGGACATCATGATCGCCACCGGCTGCAGGAAGCTGCCGAATTGCGATGCCAGCACCAGGTAAATGAAGATCACCGCGATGCCCAGCGCCATCATGGCGCCGCCCATGGTTTCCTCCATCTGCTGCGCGTTGCCGCCGATGTCGAAACGCACGCCGGGCGGCAGCTCGATGCTCTTCATGGCCTTCTTGACGTCGGCGTCGACGTCGCCGTTGGGGCGACCCTGCACGCCGGCGTACACCGCCACGCGCCGTTGCAGCGCCTGGCGCTTCAGCACCTGCGGGCTGGACGAGGGCACGAAGTCGACCACCTGGCGCAGCGGGATCATCACCGGCTTGCCGTCCGCGGTCAGCTTGCTCGACGCCAGCGACAGATCCGCCAGGTCGGCCACGCGCTGGCGGCCGGATTTCGGCAGCTGCACGTTGACGTCGTAGTTCTGGCCGTCGTCGGCCAGCCAGTGGCTGACGGTGTCGCCGGCCACGAACGGCCGCAGCGCGGCGCCGATCTGCTGCACCGACAGGCCGAGGTCGCTGGCCAGCTCGTTGTTGATCTTGATCGTGGTCGACGGGTTGGCGCCTTCCTGGCTGTATTCGAGGTCGGTCAGGCCCTTGATGCCGCGCATCTTGTCCATCAGGCGGTGCGCCACGTCGTCCAGCTTGCCTTCATCGGTGCCGAGGATGGCGATGAAGATCGGCTTCTGGCCCACCGACAGCGCGATGCCGGGGATCGGTTTCAGGCGGTCGCGGATCAGGCCTTCCAGCTCCTTCTGCGAGCGGCGCTTGTGCAGCTTGCGGTCGGTCAGCTTGAGGTCGACCTGCGATACGTTGCGGCCCTCCCACGTGCCGATCACCACCGAGGCGCTGTCGATCTCCGGGAAAGCCTTCAGCGCGTCCTCGATCTGCTTCACCTTGGCGTCGTTGTACTCCAGGCTGGAGCCGACCGGAGTCTTGAAGCGCAGGTTGATCCAGCCTTCATCGGTTTCCGGGAACATCTCGCCGCCGATCATCGGCACCAGCAGCAGGCTGCCGGCGAACAGCGCGAAGGCGAACGCCAGCGTCAGCTTCCGCCAGCGCAGCGCCAGCGCCAGCACCTTGCCGTAGAAGACGTGCAGCTTGTCGACGCCGCCCTCCATCCAGTGCATGAAGCGGCCCAGCCATGGCACGTACTTGAAGCGGTCCTTGACCGGGTCCGGCCATACCGACGACAGCATCGGATCGAGCGTGAACGAGACGAACAGCGACACCAGCACCGCCACCGCGACCGTCACGCCGAACGGCAGGAAGAAGCGGCCGATGATGCCCTTCATGAACGCCACCGGCACGAACACGGCGACGATGGCGAAGGTGGTGGCCATCACCGCCAGGCCGATTTCGTTGGTGCCGTCGTTGGCGGCCTTGTAGTGGTTCTTGCCCATGCCGAGGTGGCGCACGATGTTCTCGCGCACCACGATGGCGTCGTCGATCAGCAGGCCGATGCACAGCGACAGCGCCATCAGGGTCAGGAAATTCAGCGTGAAGCCGAAGGCCTTCATGGCGATGAAGCTGGCCATCACCGAGATCGGCAGGGTCAGGCCGGTGATGATGGTCGAGCGCCACGAGTGCAGGAAGAAGAACACGATCACCATGGTCAGGATCGCGCCTTCGAGAATGGTTTCCTTGACGTTGTTGAGCTGGCTCTGCACGCGCTCGGACTGGTCGTCCATCATGCGCAGCTTGATGTCGGCCGGCAGCGTCTTCTGCAGATCCTTGGCGACCTTCTGGATGCCGGTGCCGACCTCGACCACGTTGGCGTCCTGCACCTTGGTGATCTCGATCGAGATGGCGCGCTGGCCGTTCAGGCGCGAGATCGACAGTTCCTCGGCCTGGCCGTCGACCACGCTGGCGACCTGCTCCAGATAGACCGGGCCGTTGGCGCGGCGCGCGATGATGATCTTGTTGAAATCGCGCGCATCCTTCATCTTGCCTTCGACCCGCACCAGCTGCTCGTTGGCGCCGAAGCTGATCGAGCCGGCCGGCAGGTTGGTGTTGGTGGCCTGGATCGCGGCGATCAGCTCGTCGACGCCGACCGCTTGCGCCTGCATGTCGTTGGGACGCAGGCTGATCAGGATCTGGCGCGCCGCCGTACCTTGCAGCCGCACCTGGCCGACGCCGGCCACGCCCTGGAAGCGCTTGCTGATGTACTGCTCGGCCATGGTCGACAGCTCGCGCAGCGTGTGGTCGCTGGCGGTCAGGCTCAGCGTGGCGATGGCGCGTTCGTTGTCGCCTTCGGCGCGGGCGATGAACGGGTCTTTCGCTTCCTTGGGGAAGCGCGGGCGCACCAGCGCCACCTTGTCGCGCACTTCCTGCATCGCCTTGTCCATATTGGTGGCCAGTTCGAATTCCAGGTAGACCCCGGCCTTGCCTTCCCACGAATTGGCGCGGATGGTCTTGATGCCGCTGACGGTGTTCACGATGTCCTCGACCGGGCGGGTGATGTCGTTCTCCACCGCCTCGGGAGACGCCCCGGGATAATTGATCTCGATGGCGGCGAACGGGATGTCGACGTTGGGCATGCTCTCCACGCCCAGGCCCTTGTACGAGAACAGGCCGAGCACGACGAGCGCCACCATCACCATGGTGGCGAACACCGGGTTCTGGATGCTGGTTTTAGTGATCCACATGATGCGCCCTTACTTGGCTTGCGCCAGCATGGCGGATTTCGGATTGGCGGCCGGCGTGGCCGCAGCGGCCGGCAGCTTGACCAGGCTGCCAGGCTTGACGGTGTCGAGCTTGGAGACGATGACGTTGGCGCCCTGGTCCAGCCCCTCGGCGACCTCGACGTAGCCCTCATCGTCGTTGCGCAGGCCCAGCTTGACCGGCTGCGATACCACCTTGCCGCCCTCGATCTTGTAGACCACCTGCTGGCCCTTGTCGTCATGCAGCGCGGTCAGCGGCACGATAGGCTTGACGGCCGAGCGGTCGGTGACGATGCTGCCCTTGGCGAACATGCCGCCGCGCAGCGCGCCGTCGTCGTTGCGGACCGAGATATAGACCAGCATCGCGCGCGAGCCGGCCTCGGTGGTCGGGTTGATGCGCGCCACCTTGCCGGCGAACTCGCGCTTCTGGAAACCATCGACCTTGAAGCCGACGTCCTGGCCGACCTTGACGCGCGGGATTTCCGACGCCGGCACCTGCGCCTCCAAGGTCAGCTCCGCCAGGTTGACGATGCTGTAGACCGGCATGTCCGGCGCCAGCTTCTCGCCGGCCTGCACGTGGCGCTTGCTGATGACGCCGCTGATCGGCGCGGTGATCACGCCATCGTTGAGGGCGATGCGGGCGATGTCGACCATCGCCGCCGCCGACTTGACGTTGGCGCGCGCCAGGTCGACCGAGTTCTGGGTGGCGTCGTAGGCGTTCTGCGAAATGTATTTCTGCTTGAGCAGGGCCTGGCTGTTGGCCTCGTTCTTGGTGGCCAGCGACAGCTTGGCCTGGGCTTCGTCCAGCATCGCCTGCTGCTGTTGCAGGCGCGCGCGCAAGTCGGCCTGGTCGATGCGCGCCAGCACCTGGCCGGCGCTGACCGCCATGCCTTCCTGCAGCGTGGTGGCCTGCACCACGCCCGAGACCTTGGACTTGATGGTGGCCGAACTCAGGGGCGCCAGCGAGCCGGATAAGGGCAAGCTGACCGCCAATGACCGTGCTCCGACCGCCGCGATGTCGCCGCTGGACAGTTCGAAGACTTCTTTCTTTTCTTTCTTGTCGCCCTTGCCGGCTTCCGCTTGCGCGGGCGCCGCCTCTTTCTTGTGCAGCACGGTCCAGCCGCCGCCGGCCAGGCCGATCACGACCACGATGGCCGCCGGGATGCGCCAGCGTTTTGTGCGCGCGGTGGGCAGGGGGGAGGAGGGAGGCAAGGTTTCAAGTTTCATAATCGTTCTTCTGGTGAGGTTTGCGCATGTTGACACTTTAGGCATTTGCAAGGGCGGCGTTCCCCGAAATGCGACAAGCGGTGCAAAAACACGGCTGAAATGCAGAAACACGGGATCGGGTGCGTTTGAGCCACGTCAAAGGCGGTTTGGCGCGGCGGGCAAGAATGGGGCAGGCCTGAGAGGGCGTCCACCCCTGAGAGGCCCAGATGCTTGTCGATTTCACCACGCTGTACCAAAACACGGCCGATGCCATCGTGCTGATTCGCGAGGACTTGATCGCCGACGTCAATCCCGCCGGGCTGGCGCTGTTCGGCTACGATGCGGCGGCGGACATGCTCGGGCGCCGGCTCGCCGACTTCTCGCCCTTGCAGCAGGCCGAGGGTGTGCTATCGGCGCCGGCGCTGGCCGCGCTGGCGGCCCAGGCCCACAGCGCCGGAAACCACCGTTTCGAATGGCGCTGGGTCGGTGCCGGTGGCCGGCAGTTCTGGGGCGATGTGGTGCTGACGGCGCTGGAACCGGAGCTGCTGCTGGCGCTGATCCGCGACGTCTCGGCGCGCCGCATGGACCAGCTGACCTTGTGCCTGGCGCTGATGAGCGGCATCAGCGAGCGCCGCCGTTCCGAGGCGCGCACGCGCCACCTCGCCGAGCACGATTTCCTCACCGACCTGCCGAACCGGGTGCTGCTGCTCGACCGGCTCAGCCTGGCGCTTGCGGCGGCGCGGCGCAAGGGCAGCATGCTGGCCATCCTGTTCCTCGACCTGGACCGCTTCAAGAACATCAACGACACGCTCGGCCACCACATCGGCGACCTGCTGCTCAAGGAAGTGGCGGCGCGGCTGGTCAAGTGCGTGCGCGGCGCCGACACCGTCAGCCGCCAGGGCGGCGACGAGTTCGTCATCCTGCTCAACGACATCGGCGGCATCGACCAGGCCGCGCACGTGGCGGCCACCATCCTCGCCGCCATCGGCCAGGAGTTCGTGCTGGAACCGCACCGGCTGCACGTGAGCACCTCGATCGGCATCAGCATCTTTCCCGGCGACGGCGCCGACATCGACACGCTGGTGCGCAACGCCGACCTGGCCATGTACCACGCCAAGGAGCGCGGCCGCAACGGCTTCCAGTTCTTCAGTCCGGAGATGAACGCGCAGATCGTCGAGCGGGTGGCGTTCGAGAACGACTTGCGCCGCGCGCTGGCCGAGGGCCAGTTCATGCTGGAGTACGAGGCGCAGATCGAGATCGCGACCGGCCGGCCGCTGGCGGCCGAGGCGCTGCTGCGCTGGCGCCATCCGACGCTGGGCCTGCTGCCGCCGGAGCGCTTCATCGGCGTGGCCGATGATTGCGGCCTGATGGTGCCGATCGGCGCCTGGGTGCTGGAGCAGGCCTGCGCCGAGGCGCAGCGCTGGCGCGCGGCCGGCCAGCCGCTGGTGGTGGCGATCAACCTGTCGCCGACCCAGTTCCTGCAGCGCGACCTGGCCGACGGCGTGCGCGCCGCGCTGGCGGCGTCCGGCCTGCCGCCGGCGCTGCTGGAGCTGGAGCTGACCGAGGCGGTGATCATGCGCCACAGCGCCATCGCGCAGGCGCGGCTGGAGGCGCTGCGGGCGCTGGGCGTGCGGCTGGCGATCGACGATTTCGGCACGGGGTACTCAAGGGTGGGGCATCTGCGCGAGTACCCGGTCGGCAAGCTGAAGATCGACGGCAGCTTCGTCGACGGCATCGCCGACGGCGACGGCGCGCCGGTGGTCGCCATCATCGCGATGGCGCACAGCCTGGGGCTGACGGTGCTGGCGGAGGGCGTGGAGACCGAGGAACAGCTCAGCTTCCTGCAACAGCACGGCTGCGACCAGTACCAGGGGCGGTATGCGGCGCAGGACGGCCGGCTCGACGGCCTGGCCGGGCTGCTGGATGGCGCGTGAGCGGCGGCTACAGCGCGGCGCTGCGCTGGCCGGCGTCGTACAGCCGCACCCGCACCATCACCTGGCCGTGGTCCGACGCCTGCGGGTCTTGCGCCGACAGGTGCTCGTTCAGGTAGCTCACCTCCAGCACCTCGCCGACGGCGTGGCGCGAGGCGGGGTGGAAGTCTTCCGACACCAGCACGTGGTCGATGGTCATGTGGTTGCCGTCGTGCAGGATGGTGTAGTCGCCGTGGCGCCGGCGCTCGCGGCGCAGCTGGATCTGGCTGCAGTCGAACATGCGGCCGCTCAGCTCCTCGCCCTCGGCGCGGGCCGCGCCGGCTCCCATGACGATGGTGGTGGTGACGGCGTCCACCGTGTCGTTGAAGTCGCCCAGCACCACGCGCGGACGGCGACCGGCCCGGTCCATGTCGCTGAGCAGCGCGCGCAGCGCCACCGCCTCGGTGCCGCGGCGGATCAGCGAGCGCAGGTTGGCTTGGGCGTGCAGCATGGCGTCGTCGCCGCTGTCGCCGCTGTGGTAGTCGGGGCGCTTGGATTTGAGGTGGATGACGATCACGTCGACGATGCGTTCATCGGGCAGCCGCACTTGCGCGTGCAGCGGCGCGCGTGCGAAGCGGTCGGCGTCGCGGCTGCCGGCCGGCAGCGCCACGCCTTCGGGGAACAGCAGGTAGGCAGTGGCCGGCGCGGCCAGCGGCAGGCGCGAGATCAGCGCCACTTGCGGCGTCAGGCGGGTGTCGCCGGTGATCGGATCGGGCGGCGGGTCGAAGCCGGCCAGCGCGGCGTCGCGGTAGCGTTCGCTGCGGGCCAGCACGTCGCGCAGCGCCGCCATCGAGAAGATTTCCTGCAGGCCGATCACGTCGGCGTCGAGCTGGTCGAGCTGGCGCGCGGTCCAGCCGACCTTGGCGTGGTACTCGGCCTCGGTCAAGGGCGACAGATTGTCGTACAATTTCGCCCCAGGCTGGGAAAGATTGCAAACATTGAAAGTGGCAAAGCGAATTTCCTGCTGCATAATGAGAAACTCCCGATAGACTTACTTCACAAGCAGCGTATCACGCATGGCGAAAAAAGAGCACATCTCCGAAACCCCGGCCACCCAATTGCTCCGCAAGCACAAGGTGGCGTTTTCCGAGCACCCCTACGACTACGAGGAGCACGGCGGCACCAGCGTGTCCTCGCGCGAGCTCGGCGTCGACGAGCACCACGTGGTCAAGACGCTGGTGATGCAGGACGAAGCCGCTAAACCATTAATTGTGCTGATGCACGGCGATTGCAAGGTCTCGACCAAGAATCTGGCGCGCGGCATCGGCTGCAAGTCGGTCGAGCCGTGCAAGCCGGAGGTGGCCACGCGCCACAGCGGCTACCAGATCGGCGGCACTTCGCCGTTCGGCACCCGCAAGGCCATGCCCGTCTACGTCGAGGATAGCATCCTTGCGCTGGAAACGATTTATATCAATGGCGGCAGGAAGGGCTATCTCGTCGGCATCAAGCCGCAGGTGCTGGTCGAGCTGCTGGGCGCCAGGCCGGTGCACTGCGCTCTGGCCGAGTAGGGCGCGACAGTGTATATTCTTCGGCTGCCCTGTGCGCCTGATACTTTTTTGAGGAAATAATGAATACAGTTTGGATGACCGTCGCCGCCTACCTGATGGGCTCGATCTCGTTTGCCGTGATCACCAGCAAGCTGTTCGGCATCGCCGACCCGCGCACCTACGGCTCGAAAAATCCCGGCGCCACCAACGTGTTGCGAAGCGGAAATAAAAAGGCGGCCATCGTCACCCTGATCGGCGACGGCGCCAAGGGCTGGCTGGCGGTGTGGCTGGCGATTCATTTCGCCGACAAGCTCGGCATCGGCGACGCCACCATCGCGCTGGTCGCGATCGCGGTGTTCCTCGGCCATTTGTGGCCAGTGTTCTTCCGCTTCGTCGGCGGCAAGGGCGTGGCCACCGCGCTGGGCGTGCTGCTGGGGCTCAATCCGTGGCTGGGCCTGGCGACGCTGGTGACCTGGCTGGCGGTGGCGTTCGCGTTCCGCTACTCGTCGCTGGCCGCTTTGGTGGCGGCGCTGTTCGCGCCTTTCTATTATGGTTTATTGTTCGGTATGGAGCCGCAGCTGCTTGCCGTGTTCGCCATGAGCGCGCTGCTGGTCTTCCGTCATAGCAAGAATATCTCCAACCTGATCGCCGGCAAGGAAAGCCGTATCGGCAGCAAGAGCAAAGAAGCGGTCAAAACGAAAGGCAAATAACACATGGCTACTCCCGTCAAAATCGATTTCGTCTCCGACGTCTCGTGCCCTTGGTGCGCGATCGGCCTGAAGTCGCTGCAGCAGGCGATCGCCGCCATCGGCGACGAGGCCGAAGTCGAGCTGCACTTCCAGCCGTTCGAGCTGAACCCGAACATGCCGCCGGAAGGCCAGGACATCGTCGAGCACCTGACCGAAAAATACGGTTCGACCCAAGCCCAGCAGGAACAGGCGCGCGAGATGATCCGCGCCCGCGGCGCCAGCGTCGGCTTCGACTTCGCGATGGGCAAGCGCGACCGCATCTACAACACCTTCGACGCGCACCGCCTGCTGCACTGGGCCGGCATCGAGGGCAAGCAGCAGGAGCTGAAGGAAGCGCTGTTCACCGCCTACTTCACGCTCGGCGACGACCCGAGCTCGCACGAGGTGCTGTTGCGCGTGGCCGGCGAGGTGGGGCTGGACACGGTGGCCGCCGCCGAGGTGCTCAAGTCGGACCAGTACGCCGGCGACGTGCGCGAGCGCGAGCAATTCTTCCAGCGCCACGGCATCAACTCGGTGCCGGCCGTGATCGTCAACGAGCGCCACCTGATTTCCGGCGGCCAGCCGGCCGAGGTGTTTGAAAAGGCGCTGCGCGACATTATGTCGAAAGCGTAAAAAAATGCCGTCGACGGCGGGGGCTGCGCCTCCCGCCGTGCCTGTTTTGCGATAAACTGATGAAAAAAGATCATCGTCGTTCACAGGGAGGCCCATGCTGGCCGCAGAAAAAGTACATACGCTGACCACCGCCCGTCCGCAGGCAGACCAGTTCCGGCTGGCCGCGCTGCACCGCTACCATATCCTCGACACCCCCGCCTGCGAAGACTTCAGTTTCCTCACCGAGCTGGCCACGCAGGTCTGCGGCGTGCCCTACGCCTTCATTTCGCTGGTCGACGCCGAACGGGTGTGGGTCAAGGCCTGCGCCGGCATGCAGGTGGGCGAGCTGCCGCGCGGCGACAGCATCTGCTCGCTGGCGGTGCTGGGCGACGCCATCACCGAGATCCCCGACCTGACCCAGGACTACCGCACCGCCCGCATGGCGCTGACGGTGGAGGCGCCGCATCTGCGCATGTACACCGGCGTGGCGTTGACGTCGTCGGACGGCTTCGCCATCGGCACGCTGTGCGTGATGGACACCCATCCCGGCCGCCTGAGCGAGGCGCAGCGCGGCATGCTGGCCAAGCTGGCGCGCCAGGTGATGGCGCTGATCGAGCTGCGCGCCAATGCGCAGACGCTGTCGTCCACGGTGCGCGAGCTCGAGCTGCTGGCCACCACCGACGAGCTGACCGGCCTGCACAACCGCCGCTCGCTGCTGCACCGCCTGAAATTCGAGACCGCGCGCGCCAAGCGCTTCCGCGCGCCGCTGTCGGCGGTGATGATCGACCTGGACCACTTCAAGCAGATCAACGACGAGCACGGCCACGCGGTCGGCGACCAGGTGCTGGCCAACGTCGGCCGCCTGTTGCGCGAGAGCGTGCGGGTGATCGACATCCCCGGCCGCTACGGCGGCGAGGAACTGTGCGTGATCCTGCCGAACACGCCGATCGAAGGCGCCTGCAAGTTCGCCGAGACGCTGCGCTCCAAGCTGGAGGCGCAGCTGCACTATGCCGGCCCGCGCCTGCTGCCGGTGACGGCCAGCCTCGGCGTCGGCTCGTTCGACCACATGGAAATCGCCGACGCCGAAAGCCTGCTGCGCCAGGCTGATTCCGCCCTGTACCGCGCCAAGCACGCCGGCCGCAACCGCGTCGAGTGCGGCTCACCCTGAAAGGATCACCGTCATGCCTACCGCCAGCTGGAACGGCGTCGTCATCGCGCAAGCGAACGACGACGAAGTCGAAATCGTCGAGAACAATGTCTACTTTCCGCCGTCGAGCGTGAAGCAGGAATACCTGCAGCCCAGCGAGCATACCTCGCGCTGCCCGTGGAAAGGCCTGGCCAGCTACTACAGCCTGAACGTCAACGGCAAGGTCAACGAGAACGCGGTGTGGTACTACCCGGCGCCGCTGGAAAAAGCGCTGCACATCAAGGACCATATGGCCTTCTGGCGCGGCGTCGACGTCAAGCGCTAGGCATGGGGCTGCTGGCCAAGCCGTATCTGCAAAGGATCTCGGCGCGGTTCGGCGCCGATGTCGACCTGGAGAGCTATCCCTACAACGTGGCGTCGGTGCGCGCGCTGGAGACGATCGACTTTCATGCCGACGTCACCTTCTTCATCGGCGAAAACGGCGCCGGCAAATCGACCGTGCTCGAAGCGATCGCGCTGGCGCTGGGCTTCAACATGGAGGGCGGCACCAAGGGCGTGCAGCTCAACACCGCACATCAGGCGGCGCCGCTGCATCAATCGCTGAAGATGTCGCGCAGCTACAAGGCGCCGCGCGACGGCTATTTCTTCCGCGCCGAGAGCTTCCACAATGTCGCCACCTACATGGACGAGATCGTGCCGCACTATCTGGACAGCTACGGCGGCGGCTTGCTGCACGCGCGCTCGCACGGCGAGGCCTTCATGGCGGTACTGCTGCATAAGTTCAAGGGCAACGGCCTGTACCTGCTGGATGAGCCGGAGGCGGCGCTGTCGCCCAACCGGCAGCTGATGGCGCTGAGCGCGATCCATCAACTGGTGGAGAAGGATTCGCAGTTCATCATCGCGACCCATTCGCCTATCCTGCTGGCCTATCCGAATGCGAAGATTTTGCAGTTCGACGGCGCCGGCATCACCGAGGTGGCCTACGAGGACACCGAGCATTTCGCCATCACGCGCGATTTCCTGAATCACTACCCGCGGCGGCTGGAACAGCTGCTCAAGCCTGAATAGGTCCATGGATAATATTACCCACAGCATCATCGGATTCGGCGTCGGCGAGTTGGTGCATCGCAGTTTGCCGGATGAGGTGGATGAGCGCTCGCAGCGCGTGCGGCATCGGCTGTTGCTGGTGTCCTGCGCATTGGCCAGCAATTTCCCGGATCTCGATCTGTTTCTCACCAGGCTGCTGCCCGATCCGCTCGGGTATCTGCTCAACCATCGCGGTCATACGCATACGGTGTTGTGGGCCTTGCCGCAGGCGCTGCTGCTGGCGGCGTTGTTATGGCTATGCTGGCCGTCGGCGCGACGCTTGCTCAAGGCCAGCCGGCCGGCGCGGCTTGGGCTGGCGCTCAGCGTGGGCGTCGGCTTCGCGCTGCATCTGTTGATGGACTTTACCAATTCGTATGGGGTCCATCCGTGGTATCCGCTCGATGCGCGCTGGTTTTATGGCGATATGGTGTTCATCGTCGAGCCGCTGTTCTGGGTGGCGATCGGCGTGCCGATGGCGCTGATCATGCGCTGGCGCTCGTTGTGCCTGGCCGGACTGGCTTGTCTGCTGGCGGCGCTGGTGGTCTTTGCGGTCAAGGGTTACCTCGGCTGGTCTTCGTTCGCGGCGTTGCTGGCGATTGCAGGCGTGTGCGGCGCGACGCAGTGGCGCGCGGGCTTGCGCGGCCGTTCTGGATTGCTGCTGGCGCTGGGTGTCGGCGTGGGCTTCATTGCGCTGCAGGGCGCGGCGTCGTCCGCGGGCAGGGCGCAGATCACGGCGGCGTTGCAGAAGATCGATCCGGCGTCGCGGGTGCTGGATGTGGCGATGACGGCGTTTCCGTCGCAGCCTTTGTGCTGGGCCTACGTGAGCGTGGAGAGCAACGAGGCGGCGGACCGCTATCGCTTGCGGCGCGGCGTGGCCAGCATCGCGCCGGCGTGGCTGGCGCCGCTCGCTTGTCCTGCCGGATTGGTGGAGCAAAGGCCAGCGGTGGCGTTGTCCGAAGGCGTGGCGCAGTTCGATGCGGCGCAGGCGGGCTTGCGGCAGTTGCGCGCCTTGCGGGCGTCGCGTTGCGATGTCGACGCCTGGCTGCGCTTTTCGCGCACGCCGCAGCTGGAGATAGACCAGCTGTCCGATTACCGCTTCGCCGCCACGCCGCGCGGCAACTTTACGACCTTGCATATTGCGCAGGCCGCGAAGTGCGCCGACGGCGTGCCGGGCTGGGACTATCCGCGCGCGGACCTGCTGGCGCCCCAGCCTTAGTCGTTTTAAGCCGCGTGGTCGGTCGATACCGACAGCTGCAGCCACTCGCCCATTTCCTTGGCGACCGACTCGTTCTTGGCGCGCACGCGGGCCACCGTATCGGAACCGAGCTGCAGGCGCACCGGCGGCTGCGCGCTGTCGGCCAGTTGCATCAGCGCGCCAGCGAGCTTGACCGGATCGCCAGGCTGCTGATGATTGGCGCCTTCGGCGAAATCGCGCATCGCGCCGACGGTGGCGGCGTAGTCGCCGATGCGGTTGTGCGTGGTCACCAGCGACGAGGCGTCGAGGAAATCGGTGCGGAAGAAGCCCGGCTCCACCACCGTCGCGTGGATGCCCAGAGGCGCCAGCTCCATGGACATCGCCTCGCTCAGGCCTTCGACGGCGAACTTGGTCGAGCCGTACACGCCCCAGCCCGCATACGCCGAGTAGCCGCCGACCGACGAGATGTTGATGATATGGCCGCTGCCCTGCTGGCGCATCACCGGCAGCACGGCGCGGGTGACGTTGAGCAGGCCGAAGACGTTGGTCTCGTACAGCGCGCGCACTTCGTCGGCGTTGGATTCCTCGACCGCGCCCAGCAGGCCGTAGCCGGCATTGTTGACCAGCACGTCGATGCGGCCGAAGCGCGCCAGCGCCTGCTGTGCGGCCGTGATGGCCTGCGCTTCCAGCGTGACGTCCAGGCGCAGCGCCAGCAAATTCGGATGCTCGCCCAGGGCGGCGGTGACGGTGCCGGGATCGCGCGCGGTGGCGACCACGAAATCGCCGCGCGCAAGCGCCTGCTGCGCCGTCAGAACGCCGAAGCCGCGGGATGCGCCGGTGATGAACCATACTTTTTGTGCAGTGCCAGTCATGATCGTTTCCTTCAAGGTTGGGTGAGTTGGTAGAGGCAAGTGTAGGGCGCCTTTACCTGCTACACTAGCCATAGGAAAGCTGTTTGATTTTCATCTTATGGTTGTTAATGGAATATGGATAAAGCCAGGGTCATCAGTTTGTTCATCGGCGTGGCGCGCGCCAAGAGTTTCAGCCAGGCGGCGGTCGACGCCGGCCTGACGCCGCAGGCGGTCAGCAAGGCGGTGCGGCAGCTGGAGGATCATCTGGGGGTGCGCCTGTTCCACCGCACCACGCGCAGCCTGAGCCTGACGGACGAGGGCGCGCGCCTGTTCGAGCTGGCCAATCCCGGCCTGCGCCTGCTGGACGAGGCGCTGGACCAGATCCAGAACAGCCGGCTGGAGGTGGACGGCCTGATCCGCGTGGCCGCGCCGATGTCGATCGGCATCTCGATCATCGTGCCGCTGCTGCGCGAGTTCCAGGAGCGCTACCCCGGCGCGCATTTCGACATGCAGCTCGACGACCATTTCACCGACCTGGTGGAGAGCAAGATCGACGTCGGCTTCCGCGCCGGCAGTCCGCCCGAGCGCAACCTGATTTCGCGCCGGCTGGGCGAGATCACGCTGCTGACCTGCGCCGCGCCGGCCTACCTGGCGCGGCACGGCACGCCGAAGAAGGTGGCGGACCTGGCCAGCCACCGCTGCACCGGCTTCCGCCAGCCCAATACCGGCCGTCTGCTGCCGTGGGAGTTGCACGTCGACGGCGCCACCGTCTATCTGGACGCGCCGGCGGTGGCCAGCTTCAATACGGTGGAGGGGGAGTTGATGGCGGTGCTGAGCGGGGTGGGCATCGGCCAGATCCCGGTGTTCATGATCGAGCAGGAGCTGGCCAGCGGCGCGCTGGTGCCGCTGCTGACCAATACCATC
>Ga0247812_10000139_pt1 | contig 89369 bp, 78 predicted proteins | sample UWRJL149409B1_FD_178011 | JGI IMG/M metagenome (GOLD analysis project Ga0247812, IMG submission 178011) | Plant litter microbial communities from Arlington Agricultural Research Station in Wisconsin, United States - UWRJ-L149-409B-1 | ecosystem: Environmental > Terrestrial > Plant litter >... | reverse complement strand
GGTGTTCAACCGTTATCACTCCGAAACCGAGCTGATGCGCTACCTGCGCAAGCTGGCCGACAAGGACCTGGCGCTGGATCGCACCATGATCCCGCTGGGTTCGTGCACCATGAAGCTCAACGCTGCCAGCGAAATGATCCCGGTCACCTGGGCTGAGTTCGGTGCGCTGCACCCGTTCGCCCCGGCCGAGCAAAGCGCCGGCTACCAGCAACTGACCGACGAACTGGAGGCCATGCTCTGCGCCGCCACCGGTTACGACTCGATCTCGCTGCAACCGAACGCCGGTTCACAAGGTGAGTACGCTGGCCTGCTGGCCATCCGTGCGTACCACCAGAGCCGTGGCGAAGACCGTCGCGACATCTGCCTGATCCCGTCGTCCGCCCACGGCACCAACCCGGCCACCGCCAACATGGCCGGCATGCGCGTCGTCGTGACCGCCTGCGATGCCCGCGGCAACGTCGACATCGAAGACCTGCGCGCCAAGGCGATCGAGCACCGCGAACACCTCGCCGCGCTGATGATCACCTACCCGTCGACCCACGGTGTGTTCGAAGAAGGCATCCGCGAAATCTGCGGGATCATTCATGACCACGGTGGCCAGGTGTATATCGACAGCGCCAACATGAACGCGATGGTTGGCCTGTGTGCACCGGGCAAGTTTGGCGGCGACGTGTCCCACTTGAACCTGCACAAAACCTTCTGCATTCCCCACGGCGGTGGCGGCCCGGGCGTCGGCCCGATTGGCGTGAAAGCGCACCTGACCCCGTTCCTGCCGGGCCACGCCCACATGGAACGCAAGGAAGGCGCGGTCTGCGCGGCACCGTTCGGCAGCGCAAGCATTTTGCCGATCACCTGGATGTACATTCGCATGATGGGCGGCGCCGGCCTCAAGCGCGCGTCACAGTTGGCGATCCTGAATGCCAACTACATTTCCCGTCGTCTCGAAGAGCACTACCCCGTGCTGTACACCGGCAGCAACGGCCTGGTGGCACACGAATGCATCCTCGACCTGCGTCCCTTGAAAGACAGCAGCGGCATCAGCGTCGATGACGTGGCCAAGCGCCTGATCGACTTCGGTTTCCACGCGCCCACCATGTCGTTCCCGGTGGCCGGCACGTTGATGATCGAACCGACCGAAAGCGAATCCAAAGAAGAACTGGACCGCTTCTGCGACGCCATGATCCGCATCCGCGAAGAGATTCGTGCGGTGGAAAACGGCACGCTGGACAAGGACGACAACCCGCTGAAAAACGCCCCGCACACTGCGGCGGAGTTGGTGGGCGAGTGGTCGCATCCGTATAGCCGTGAACAGGCGGTGTATCCGCTGGACACCTTGATCGACAGCAAATACTGGCCGCCCGTAGGCCGCGTCGACAACGTCTTCGGTGACCGCAACCTGATGTGCGCCTGCCCTTCAATCGCCGACTACGCATAACCCCCCGTAGGAGCTGCCGCAGGCTGCGATCTTTTGATCCTGTTTTAAAAAAAATCAAAAAATCGCAGCCTCGTTGCATTCCACAGCTCCTACAGGTGAACCCCCATTCGAGAACAACAGAGGACTTTCACATGTTCAGCAAGCACGACCAGATCAAAGGCTACGACGACCAACTGCTGGCGGCGATGAACGCCGAGGACGCGCGGCAAGAGCACCACATCGAGCTGATCGCCTCGGAAAACTACACCAGCCGACGGGTCATGGAAGCCCAGGGCAGCGGCCTGACCAACAAGTACGCCGAAGGGTATCCGGGCAAGCGTTACTACGGCGGCTGCGAGCATGTGGATGTGGTCGAACAACTGGCCATCGACCGCGCCAAACAGCTGTTCGGCGCCGACTACGCCAATGTCCAGCCGCACTCCGGCAGCCAGGCCAACGCTGCGGTTTACCTGGCGTTGCTGCAGGCCGGCGACACCGTGCTGGGCATGAGCCTGGCCCACGGTGGCCACCTGACCCACGGCGCCAAGGTGAGTTTTTCCGGCAAGCTCTACAACGCAGTGCAATACGGCATCGACACCGCGACCGGGTTGATCGACTACGACGAAGTCGAACGCCTGGCCGTCGAGCACCAGCCGAAAATGATCATCGCCGGTTTCTCCGCTTACTCGAAAACCCTCGACTTCCCACGCTTCCGCCAAATTGCCGACAAGGTGGGTGCCTACCTGTTCGTCGACATGGCTCACGTCGCCGGACTGGTCGCCACCGGTCTGTACCCGAACCCACTGCCCTACGCCGACGTGGTCACCACCACGACCCACAAGACCCTGCGCGGTCCACGCGGTGGCCTGATCCTGGCCAAGGCCAATGCGGAACTTGAGAAAAAGCTCAACGCCGCCGTGTTCCCCGGTGGTCAGGGCGGCCCGCTGATGCATGTGATCGCGGCCAAGGCCGTGTGCTTCAAGGAAGCGCTGGAGCCGGCGTTCAAAACGTATCAGACGCAGGTCATCCGCAATGCCCTGGCGATGGCGCAAGTCTTTATCGATCGTGGTTACGACGTGGTGTCCGGTGGCACCGACAACCACCTGTTCCTGGTCAGCCTGATCCGCCAGGGCCTGACCGGCAAGGACGCCGACGCGGCGCTGGGCCGTGCCGGTATCACCGTGAACAAGAACGCCGTGCCCAACGATCCGCAGTCGCCGTTCGTGACCTCAGGCCTGCGCATCGGCACCCCGGCGATCACCAGCCGCGGTTTCAAGGAAGCCCAGAGCATCGAGCTGGCCGGCTGGATCTGCGACATCCTCGACCACCTTGGCGATGCCGATGTCGAAGCTCAGGTCGCCCGCCAGGCTGCCGCGATGTGCAGCGATTTCCCGGTCTACCGCGACTAAGCAAACAATATGGAACCCTGTGGGAGCGAGCTTGCTCGCGATGGCGGCATGACAGTCAGCATTGATCTCGACTGACACGGCCTCATCGCGAGCAAGCTCGCTCCCACAGGTTCCGTGTCCTGCCTGATTAGCTGCCTGCACAAGGAAAACCCATGACTGCCATTGTTGAAGCAGCGCAAAAAAGCCCCGCCAAAGTGGAAGTCGGCACCAAACTGCGCGGCGCAGAAAAGGTCGCGCGGATTCCAGTGAAAATCATCCCCACCGATGAATTCCCGCGCAAACCCGAATGGATCCGGGTACGCATGCCGACCTCCCCCGAGGTCGACCGGATCAAGCAATTGCTGCGCAAACACAAGTTGCACAGCGTCTGCGAGGAAGCCTCGTGCCCGAATCTGGGCGAGTGTTTTTCCGGCGGCACCGCGACCTTCATGATCATGGGTGACATCTGCACCCGGCGCTGCCCGTTCTGCGATGTCGGCCATGGACGGCCAAAACCGCTGGACGTCAACGAGCCGACCAACCTCGCCGTGGCCATCGCCGAACTGCGCCTCAAATACGTGGTGATCACCTCGGTGGACCGCGACGACCTGCGCGACGGAGGCGCCCAACACTTCGTCGACTGCCTGCGCGAAATCCGCAAGCTGTCGCCGGGCATCCAGCTGGAAACCCTGGTGCCGGACTATCGCGGACGGATGGACGTCGCCCTGGCCATCACCGCGTGCGAGCCTCCCGACGTGTTCAACCACAACCTGGAAACCGTACCGCGCCTGTATAAAGCGGCGCGACCGGGCTCGGATTTCGAGTGGTCGCTGGACCTGCTGCAGAACTTCAAGCACCGGGTGCCGCAGGTCCCGACCAAATCCGGTTTGATGCTGGGTCTCGGAGAAACCGACGACGAAGTCATAGCGGTCATGCAGCGGATGCGCGAGCACGACATCGACATGCTCACCCTCGGCCAGTACCTGCAACCCTCACGCAGCCACTTGCCGGTGCAGCGTTTCGTGCACCCGGATATGTTTGCGTGGTTTGCCGAGGAAGGCGCGCGAATGGGCTTCAAGAACGTCGCGTCCGGGCCCTTGGTGCGTTCCTCGTATCATGCCGACCAGCAACTTCATGGAGGTTTACACGTCAACGATACTCACGGAGCGCTGGCTGAGATAAGCGACTGAGTGTGAGCGTGGTTGTTTGCTTAATCCAAAGGGGCCCGAGTGGACGGCGCTCTGGCACCTGGGGTAGGTTTCGTATCCGCTTATATTTTGGGCTCCACGACCATGACTGATCGTCAGATCATCGTTCCAGACAGCATGAAATTGCTCTGCGAGCAGGCGGGTTATGCGCCAGCTGTGAAGGTAGGAAAAACGCTCTACTGCGCGGGCCAGGTAGGCCGGACACCGGAATTAACGGTTATCGAAGATCCTGAGCAGCAGTTCTTAGCCGCATGGGAGAATCTGCGGCTCGTCCTGGCAGCCGGTGGCTGCGATTTTGAGGATGTCGTCGAAATGACGACCTATCACGTCGACATGCAACGCCACATGCCAATCTTCAGACAAGTGAAGGATGAAGTCTTTCCCAGGGGCACGTGTGCATGGACATGCATCGGTGTCACGGAACTGGCTCGACCGGGGCTGCTTGTGGAGATCAAATGCATTGCCGTGCAGCGATGATTTTCAGATAGCCACGTGAATTGGTAGATCCTGGATGGTGCCCATCCATGCGGCAGTAGCGCTGAAATCTCACTCGCCCTCCAGAGGGTTCTTTTGTTCATGGGCTATTCCCCGCCCGCATGATTACAAGGATGGATCATGTCCAATGCTCCCGATGGCTGGCCCTACCAGGACGTACCCGCCTTTGTCATGAGCAACCGGAGTCTGTCTGCCCCCGCCAATGTGAATATCCATCGCTGAACGATGATCGGCCGGCCAGAAGCTTTCTCTCGAACAGGTCTACAAATGTGCGGCCGGCTCAGTCATTGGAAGCCTGACCAGAAAAGTGGTGCCGCCACTCCAGTCAGAGCTGACATCGATTGATCCGTTATGTGAGGCCACAACCTCTGAGGCGATAAACAGGCCCAAGCCCAGCCCCTCTGTCGGCCCGTGATCAATTGCAGATCGCTGAGAGAAACGCCCCAAAGGGTTGAATATAAAAGGGAGAACGTCTTCTGGTATGGGCTCACCGCTGTTGTGAACGGTGAAAATAGCGCCGTCTTCCGAGGCCTTTAACTCCACCTTGATCGGGAGTTGATTATCGCCATGCTGTACAGCGTTGCTGATTATGTTCGAGAAGACTTGTTCCATTCTGGCGCCATCGAATTGCCCTTGAACTGGAGTCTTCGCTTCGAACAGGACCACGGCCTCTGGATAAAACGCTCGGATTTCTTCGACAACACGTTCGCAAACGCGCGATAGATCCAAATCCGTCTTCTTGACGGGAATGCCTGGGCCCATTTGGCAGCGAGTCAAATCAAGCAGGTCTCCAACAATCTGGCTCGCTCGCCGCACGCTTGTGTATATCTGGTTGGCAACCTTGGTATTGCGGTCTCCGGCCCCTTCCGAGCGCCTCAACATGTCGGCGCCCAGCAAGATTGCTCCAAGCGGAGTGCGCAAATCGTGGCCGAGAATGCCTAGAAATACGTTGCGTGACGCCTCAACGGCGCGTGAATAACTGGCGATGGATTCGGCGAGAGCCTGATCGATGGCCTCGTGGAATCGGGTCATGTCGTCGACATTGATCGGCGTGCCATCCTTCACTTGCCTCATCCATTGACTGACGACACTCGTTCTCAGTGCTCGATATTCCGACACCATTTGATCGATCGTGAAACCTGCCATCAACCGCGTCATTGCATGGGTTTCAGCTGCTGTTTCTTCATCGTTTACCGGGGCTTGGCCTTGAGACTTGGCAGCTTGCTCTCGCCTCGTCTGCTTTGTCCGCAGGTCACTCACAATTGCCCGCAACATTTGTTCGGCATGATCTCGCAGCGCTTCACTATCGAGGTCCTCACCCGGCGTCTCGATAGTTCTGGCGAAATCTTCCCAAGCCTGCAGAATCGGCTCAAGGTTCTCAAGAATGAAATCAGACAGGCGCATGTCAATAATCCTAATGGGAGGCGATGCAGACGCCGGCAGGAAAGCGAGGCTGCGCAGATTGGGTGTGAGCGGGTGTCAGCAGTGTAGGAGGTTGTGTATGGCTTTTAAAGCTCGGTCCGTTTCAGGCCCGCTTGGTCGATACGCACGATCAAGGCATCAACAGCGTTAACACCGACCCTGATCTCTTGCGTCCATTGCCAGGGGCACCCCTGCGCAAAAGTGACGTACTTGATCCTGTCACCTGTTTCTTCTATCAAGCCCCGACTGCCTGTCAGGGCTTGCCTCGTCTCAAACATTTTTCTCCCGCAAACCCGCGCTCGATTCACGAACCACAAGCGTCGCCATGGGCGCATCAATGCGTTGACGCTGGCCAGTGCCAGACTCATTGATCTGTTCGAACAGCAACTCGATCGCCAACGCAGCCACCTCTTCCAGGTGCATGTTCAACGCCGTCAGGGGCGGTGTGCATTCCCGTGCGCGGAAGCCGTCGTAACGGGTGACCACCTTCACATCCTGCGGCACCTTCAGACCTTTTTCGTTCAGCGCCTGCACCGCGCCAATCGCGAACGCATCGACCGGCACGCACAGACCGTCCAGGTCCGGATACTCGTCCAGCAACTGCGCACAGGCAGCAGCGCCGGCCGCTTCGCCCCCTGCTTCGTCGGCGCGAACGATCACCGGGGTCAGGCCATGGGTTGTGCAATAGGCGCGGTACGCTTGTTCCATGTCGAGGTAGGAATGCCGGGATTGAATGCCGATCACCAGGCCGATCCGTTGCGCGCCCTGCTCTCGCAAATGATCGAGCAGCAAGGCGCCCGCCGCTGCGCCATGCATGTCGATGTACGGCAAGTCGAAACCGGCCTCGGGCTGGCGTCCGATCGATACCAGTTTCACCCCTCTTTTACGCAAGCGCGCGATGTGCGGGTCGTTGGCCACCGGCTCGATGATCACTGCGCCGTCGATATCCAGCGTATCCAGCAAGGCCTTGGCCTCGTCCATCGGCGGCACCAGCACCAGTGCCACGCCTCGACGCAGGGCCGCTTCCGTCGCGGTTGCCGCGATCTCCATCAAGAAGCCCAGACGTGACGATCCGCCTGCTACGGCAAACGGCATCGAGGACAGCAGCGCAATCGCATTGGCCTTGCCGGTGCGCAGGCGCTGGGCGCGCAGATTGGGGGTGTAGCCAAGGCTGGCGGCGACTTCTTTGACTCGGGCGCGGGTCACCGGATCGACCTGGCCGCGGTCATTAAGCGCGTGGGAAACGGTGGTGCGCGACACGCCGGCAGCGTCCGCGACGTCGGCAATGGTAGGGCGGTGGTTGTCGTTATTTGGCATCGGTTGGGGCAACTCAGTCAGCAATGCTGCCGAGTTATACGCGCACCGACGGTTCTCGGCCACTCAGGGTCATCGGCGACGGATGGACCGTTGACAGCCTTTAAGAACGGGAATACATTTCACCCAAATCGATTTGGGCAGATAACAAAATCGATTTGGTTTGGGATTTACCTGCACGATCCCGACCGAAACTACGTGACGTTTAAAACAATAATCAAAAAGCCGTTGATGCTGGCTTTACGTAGAGGTGGGATATGCCGGATAACAAGAAAAACCCCGTTTCCCCTGTTGATGAGCGACTGCCCTGGCGGCAGCTGCTGATTTTTGGCGCGCAGCATGTACTGGTGATGGCGGCCTCGCCAGTTGCCTCGGTCTTCCTGATGGCCACGGCTTTAGGCTTTTCCAGCGAGCTGACCCTGCAGTTACTGAGCGCGACCTTTTTGGTTTGCGGGCTGGGCACGCTGATCCAGTCATTAGGATTGCGCGGCTGTGGCGCGCGCTTGCCTTTCATCATGCTCCCCGGTGGGGCGCCGATCATGTTGTTCATTCTGATCGCCCAGCAAAACGGCGTGGCGACGGCTTCCGGTGCGGTCATTCTGACGGGCGTCTTCTACTTCGTGGTGTTGCCGATCTTTCGTCGGCTGCTGCGTTTCTTCCCCTCGGTGGTGGTTGGCACGATGCTGCTGCTGGTGTCCGTCAACCTGATCAAGCTGTCGGGCGAGCTGATCGTCGGCCGGCCTGGCAGCGCCGACTTCGCCTCCCCGCAGCAACTGCTACTGGCGTTCTCCACGATCGTCATCACGGTGCTGTGTTCACGTCTGTTGCGAGGAACGCTCGGCCAGTTATCCATCTTGCTCGGCCTGGTCGGCGGCAGCCTACTGGCGGTCGCCCTTGGGGCTTTTGACAGCTCCCAATTGAGCTGGTGGCCGTTGCTGAGCCTGCCGGCACTGATGCCGTTCGGCGTGCCTCAATTCGATCTGTTTGCCTCGATACCGTTGATGCTTTTCTGTCTGGTTTCCATGGTTGAAGCGACGGGGCAAACCGTGGCGATCAGCGAAGCCGTGGACAAGCCACTGGATATCAACAGGGACGTCACCCGCACCATTCGCGGCGACGCACTGGCGTCCATCCTCGGCGGGTTCATGGGCACGTCGCTGATCATCACCAGCGGCGAAAACATCGGCGTCATCCGTGCCACCCACGTGCGCTCGCGCTATGTCACCGCGGTGTCCGGCGTGCTGCTCCTGCTGTTTGCGCTACTGGCACCCCTGGCGCGGTTGATCGGCGGCGTACCGGAAGCGGTCGTCGGCGGCACCAGCCTGATCGTGTTCGCCATCGTCGGCACCATGGGCATCGACATGCTGCGCAAAGTGGACCTGCGTCACCACGGCAACATGTACGTGGTGTCCGTTGCCCTGGCGGTGGGCTTGCTGCCGATTCTGGTGCCAGGGGTCTACAGCCATTTCCCCAACGGCCTGGCCGGGCTGCTCGGCAATGGCGTCGCCATGGGCGCCGTCACCGCCGCCGTGATGAATTTCCTCTTCCATTGCGTGGGTCGCCAGGACAACGGCGCGGACGCCAAGGCCGATCTGACCCATTCACCACATACTCACTAAGGTTGCTCCATGGATCGCACAGTTACTACGCACCTGCCCTCTTCTCCTGAACAACTGCTTGCACCGCAACAGCTGTTGGCACCGGACTGGTTGATGCTGCCGGATGGCCCGCAGCGCGGTCAGGCCGTGCTGGTGGTCGAGGGCAAATTCGCCGACGTCGGACCGCTGCCACTGTTGCAGGCGCGTTATCCCGCGCATCAGGTGCAGCGTCTCGAACAGCAGTTGTTGATGCCGGGTTTCATCGATACCCACCACCATCTCAGCCAGAGCTTCGGCAAAGGCCTGGTCTTCGGCGAACCCTCGGAAATCTTTCGCCGGGTTTGGATACCCCTCGAAGGCTCGCTCGATTCGGAGTTGCTGTACCTGACGAGCAAACTCGCGGCGTTCGAATCCCTGCGCGGCGGCTTCACCACGGTGTGCGATGCCGGCACGCGCTCGACCGAAGGCGTCGAAGCCATCGCCAAGGCCGTTCATGAAGTCGGCATCCGCTGCGTACTGGCGAAGACCTGCAACGACATTCAGGGCAAGCAAGTGGTGGATGCGCGGCAGATTCTCGCGGCGGCGGAACGGCATTTGTCCCAGTGGAATAACGACGCGCTGATCACGCCTTCGCTGGCCGTGCCCATTCCTGAAATCGCCACTGACTCGACACTCAAGGCGGTCTACCGCTTATGCGAAGAGTCCGGTCGGGTGTTCCAGAGCCACGTCAACGAGCACCTGGTCGCCGTCGAACGTTCACTGGAACTCTACGGCGTCAGACCCTTGGAGCAACTGCACCGGGCCGGCGCGCTCGGCCCGGCGGCGCTGCTGGCCCACGCGACCTTACTGACGCCAAACGAGATCTGCCTGTTGCGCGATAGCGGCGCCGCAGTGAGTTACAACCCGGTCGCCAGCGCCTGGAAAGGCAACGCCGTGGCCCAGGCGCACCTGATGCACTGCCTGGGCATCCCGGTGGCCCTGGGGACGGACGGCACCCGCGGCGACGGCTTCCGCCTGTTGGACTACGCCGAAGCCGCCCAGCGTTTTGCCCACGGTATAGCCGTCGGGGATTCGGTCTGTGGCGGTGGGCAACTGTGGCTCGACATGGGCACGAAAAACGCTGCGCAGGCGCTCCACCTCGGCCAACTCACCGGACAGATCGAGCCCGGCCACGCCGCTGACTTCCTGCTGGTGGACCTCGCGGTGCCAGAACTGCTGCCGTCCTGGAACCTGACATGGGACCTGGTGCGCCTGGCGAACAGGGATCAGATCCACGCCGTCGTGGTGCAGGGCAAGGTTCGTCTGTGGCAAGGCTGGCCGACCGACTGGGACGCTCGTGAACTGATGCGACAGGTCGATGCGCTTGCACGGGACATCGTCAGCCAGGCGCCGATCCATAAAGTCCATCCACTGCCCTCCGTGGCATAACACTCTTCGTGATTGGGTAAAAGATGACCTTACCATTCGACCCGCTCTACCTCATTGCGCTCGCCGTCGCGTGCGGTGCGCTTATCCAGGGGACAACGGGCATGGGCTTCGCCCTCATCGTGGCGCCGGTAATGGGCTTGCTGGCGCCAGAATCCCTGCCGGTCAGCCTGTTGATTTTGATGTTGCCCTTGAACGCAGCAATCGCCTGGCGCGAGCGTGAGGCGATCGACTTCCGGGGCAGTTCGTGGATTACCGTCGGGCGTTTTGTCGGTACGTTCGGCGGCGTCTGGATATTGTTCTGGCTGCCGCTCTCACAACTCAACGTGCTGATAGGCCTGTCGACGATCGCCGCGTGCCTGGCGACCTGGATGGCACCCTCCTTCGTACCAGGACGCCGTGCGCTGATTTCCACGGGGCTGATCACGGGCATCACCGAAACGGCCACCGGCGTCGGCGGCCCGCCGTTGGCGCTGGTGTATCAGCACTCGCCGGTGGCCACATTGCGAGGCTCAGTCGCCCTGTGCTTCCTGGTGGGCGAAGTGATTTCCCTGGTGGTGCTAGCGCTCGGCGGGCATTTGCACGCCGCGCAGGTGACACCGGTATTGAGCCTGTGCCTGCCCTTGGCGCTTGGCGTGATCGCCAGCCATTGGGCCCGGCACTTCATCAATGAAGCGCGCCTGCGCCGGTTTGTCCTGATATTCGCCTTCGTCTCCGGATCACTGTTACTGGTGCAATGACCACCGAGTTTTAGCGGCTCGTTCAGGGCCGCTGCCGCACGCCATTCGATTTGAACTCACTGCATTCGCGCTGGCGGATGCAGCGGATTTCTACAGCCAGAAATTGGATAAAAACAATAATGAAAATGACCGCCAATCTTCGAATTGCCCTCACGCTTTCCATCGTCGGCACGCTGCCACTCAAGGCCATTGCAGCCGGTTTAATCGACGACGCCAGCGCCACCCTCAACCTGAGAAACTTCTACATCAACCGCAACTTTTCCAACCCTGCATCGCCCCAGGGCAAGGCCGAAGAGTGGACCCAGAGTTTCATCCTCGATGCCCGCTCCGGATTCACTCAAGGTGCAGTAGGCTTCGGTTTGGATGCCCTGGGGCTCTACTCGATCAAGCTGGATGGCGGCAAGGGCAGCGGCGGCACGCAGCTGTTGCCGATCGACCGCGACGGACGCCCCGCCGACGATTTCGGGCGCCTGGCACTGGCCGGAAAAATGAAAATCAGCAAGACCGAACTCAAAGTCGGCGAGTGGATGCCGGTACTGCCGATCCTGCGCTCCGACGATGGTCGTTCGCTGCCGCAGACGTTCGAGGGCGGGCAAATCACCTCACGAGAGATCGACGGCCTGACCCTGTACGGCGGTCAGTTTCGCCAGAACAGCCCGCGCAACGACGCCAGCCAGCAGGACATGTTCATGCTGAGCAAGACGGCGTTCATCTCCGACCGCTTCAATTTCGTCGGCGGTGAATACAGCTTCAACGACAAGCGCACAATGGTCGGCGTATGGAACGCCGAACTCAAAGACATCTACCAGCAGCAATACCTGCAGGTCGTCCACAGCCAACCGTTGGGCGCCTGGACCCTGGGCGCCAATCTTGGTTATTTTCAGGGCCGCGAGAACGGCAGCGCCCGCGCGGGCGAGCTGGAAAACCGCACGATGTCGGCCTTGCTGTCCGCTCGATATGGCGGCAATACCTTCTATGTCGGTTTGCAGAAACTGACTGGCGACGACCCTTGGATGCGCGTCAATGGCACCGCCGGCATTTCACTGGCCAACGACAGCTTTAACAACACCTACGACAACGCCAGGGAACAGTCATGGCAACTGCGCCACGACTACAACTTCGTCGCGCTCGGCATACCCGGCCTGGTGTTGATGAATCGCTATGTCAGCGGCGACAACGTGCACATCGGCACGGTCACCGAAGGCAAGGAGTGGGGGCGCGAAACCGAGCTGGCGTACACGGTGCAGAGCGGTTCATTGAAGAACCTCAACGTGCGCCTGCGCAACGCCAGCATCCGCCGCGATTACAGCAGCAACGAGTTCGATGACAATCGGGTGATCGTCAACTATCCGTTCAGTCTGTTTTGAGATAACGCGTTTTACGCACATGGAGATGACGTTGGCCGGGTAAACTTGTTGTCCGCCAGAACAACAATGCCCGGCACCAGACCGGGTTTCAGGATGAGCACAATGAGCCGAATCCGCCCTATCTGCCTGATGGCAACCTATAACGAGTGGATGAACGCAAAGATCTATGAAGCCGCCAGAAGCCTGCCAGATGAGGAGCTTTCTGCCGACAGGAAAGCGTTTTTTGGCTCAATCCTCGGCACGCTGAATCACTTGGTGGCCGGCGATACCGTCTGGCTGCAGCGATTCGCCAGGCACCCGGCAAACCACCTGGCTCTGCAACCCATTCTTCAGCGCCCTACCCCCACAAGCCTCGACCAATTGCTGTACGCAAATATCCGCGAGCTTTCCGCACAACGGGTGTGGCTCGATCAGATGATTGTCGAGTGGTCACGCTCCATTGCAGAGTCGGATCTGGATCACGTGCTCAGTTACGCCAGCATGAAAGGAGTACCGGCCGACAAGGACTTTTATGGCCTGGTCATGCACTTCTTCAACCATCAAACGCACCACCGCGGACAAGTCACGACCTTGCTTTCACAGGCGGGCGTCGACGTAGGTGATACGGACCTGGTCATCCTCATCCCATCCGGAAACGCCCCATAGCAAACGCGCACACCCCGCCCCCCTGTAGCAGCTGGCGCAGCCTGCGTTGGGGCGCGAAGCGGCCCCGATTTTCAAACGGACACCACAGCGTCTAGAAGCGACCGCTTCGCAGTCGGACGCAGCCTTCGGCAGCTGCTACACAAAGCCCGCACACACCCCGCCCCCTTGTAGCAGCTGGCGAAGCCTGCGTTGGGGCGCGAAGCGGCCCTGCTTTTCAAGCAATCACCACAGCGTCCGGAAAGCGACCGCTTCGCAATCGAACGCAGCCTTCGGCAGCTGCTACACAAAGCCCGTACACACCCCGTCCCCTCGTAGCAGCTGGCGCAGCCTGCGTTGGGGCGCGAAGCGGCCCTGCTTTTCAAGCGAACACCACAGCGTCTGGAAAGCGACCGCTACGCAGTCGAACGCAGCCTTCGGCAGCTGCTACACAAAGCCCGCACACACCCCGCCCCCTGTAGCAGCTGGCGCAGCCTGCGTTGGGGCGCGAAGCGGCCCCGATGTTCGAGCAAACACCCCCCCCCCTGTAGCAGCTAAGTTTGAGCCAACTGCTGATCGCGCCCTGTCCCCCAGAAAGTTGCCACCAGCGGACAGGCTGACGTGATGTTGCTAATCTGACGCGTCGACTGCTCAGGACATACGGCACATGGAAATTGCCCCGCATTTCATCCTTCATGAAACCGACCACTGGATTATCAATCACCATCTATCGAGCGCACTCCCCGGTTACCTGATGTTGAGTACGAAGGTGCAAACCACATCGCTGGCCCAGCTATCACCCGATGCGCTTGCAGAGTTGGGCGTTCTGCTCGCCAGGACCCAGCAGATCATCGAGCAGCAGCTGCTGCCCAAGCGCCTCTACATCGGGCGTTTTGGCCATGAGCCGGGTTGGCCCCTGCACTTTCATTTCATACCGGTCTATCAATGGGTCGAAGACCTGTTCTGGAATGATGCGCGCTATCGGCTTCTGCAAAACTTTGCCTACGCTGAAAACGCTCTGTCATCAACCGACGGCGCAGAGTTGACCTTGTTTATCTGGCGAGAATTTGGTGAAAACCCCGTCCCACCAGAGATTCAAGGCCCCTCTGTTGACGAGGTGATCAGGGAGTTGCGTGGCGCGTTTGTTTGAGTGTCAGCGCCAGATGGCTTGGCGGGGACCTTGGTTTGTCACTGCGCCTAGTAACCCACACCACGCACCCCGCCCGACGCTCGAATGGACTCACCGGTTATCCAATGTGAATCCTCAGAGGCGAGGAATACCACTAGCGCCGCGATATCCTCCGGCTCGCCAAAACGACCCAACGGCGTTCCCGCCACCAGCATCTCGCCAAACTCACCCGCAAAGTTGCCGTTCGTACCGGGCGTATTGGTGTGTCCTGGCAGGATGGAATTGACCCGGATACCCCGTCCCCCCAGTTCCCGTGCCAGTGCAAAGGTCAGGGTGTCGACGGCGCCCTTGGTTGCCGAATACACGCTGGACGCCAGGTAGGGGTCGGTGCTGAGGATCGAGCTGATATTGATGATGCTGCCCTTTGCACCCAGGAGTTTGACGGCCTCTCGCACGGCCAGCAGATAGCCCAGCACGTTGAGGTTGAACTGTGTGTGGAAGGCCTCCTCGGTGAGGTCATCGATCATCTGGAACACCGCCACACCCGCATTGTTGACGAGGATATCCAGGGTTCCATGTTCAGCCTTTACGGTATCGAACAACCGTACGACATCGGAGCCGACGCTCATGTCGGCCCGTATGGCACAGGCGCGGCCTCCCAGCTCCGTGATATGCGCCACTACGGCTTCAGCCTCGGTCTGGCTGGAGGCGTAATTGACGATGACGGTCGCGCCCTGTGCGCCGAGTGCCTTGGCGATGCCGGCGCCGATGCCTTTGGAGGCACCGGTAACCACCGCGATTTTTCCTTCGAGTTTCATGATCAATGTGCTCTGAGTGAAAGTTCTAACAAAGTGCGCTGCCACCGGCTGGTTGCCGGAACGCAACGAACTGCATGCCTGAGTATTCCTCCCCCGCTGCCTGCACCGTTTGCCGGTTTTTCGCACATCCTTGCCTATTCTTCTCACATGGCTTGCGCCACCCCGATAACAGGGCCATCGTCCCGGTCATGGACAGAGCAATGGCAGAACTGCGCAGCATCGTGATGCGCGCACACGACAAGTGGACCGACACCGGGTTGCCCCGCGTGCAAATGGTCCGGGCAGAGGCATGTGCCGATCAGGTCTATGAGCCAATGCTGCACCTGGTGCTTCAGGGCCAGAAGACGCTGTCGATCGGTGATGAGGTGTCTCGTTATGTAGCGGGCAGCTATTTTCTGGTGCCGGTCGATGTGCCCGCGACGGGGCAGATTCACGCTGTCGCCACTGACCAGCCTTATCTCGCGGTCAGTCTCGCCCTGGACCCGGCGGTGATCTCGACGTTGTTGATGGAAGACGACAAAACCGCAAAAGCCTTAGGCGATTCCCGTTTTGAACCCGTGGCGGCACCCGCCGAGATGATCGACGCCTGGTTACGCATGATGCGACTGCTGGATGCGCCCCATGAAGCCGCTGTGCTGGCCCCCATGATCGAGCGCGAGATTCTGTTCCGCGCCTTGCAAGGACCGCTGGGCGCCATGCTGCGTGACGTTGCACGCCCGGACGGTCGACTGGCCCAGGTTCGGCGGGCGACTCAGTGGATCCGCGAACACTACACCGAGCCGTTTCGTGTGGAGCCATTGGCGAGGATGGCGGACATGAGCGTGGCGGCGTTCTACCGTCACTTCAAGTCCGTGACGGCCATGACGCCCATTCAATACCAGAAACGTCTGCGCCTGCTGAGGGCGCGCTGGCTGCTGCTGTTCGACACGCGGGATGCCACGTCCATTGCATACGCTGTGGGCTATGAAAGCGCCTCGCAATTCAGCCGCGAGTACGCGCGGCTCTTTGGTCTGCCACCGGCACGCGATGCAGCAAGATTCAAAGTCCCCACTGCATCGAGCGATCTGCAGGAAGCACTCGAAAAGCGTTGACTCAGGCCTGCAAAGACTTGAACGCAACGGCACTCAGCCGTCGCGTCATTCCATCCATCGAGACTACAAATCGGTGATCGTCGTACCGGCAATGGTACTGGCGAAATCAATGCCGAATACGCTTACGGGGGTCGCAAATCCGGCCTGCCGATCACCACCCAACACTCTTCGTGCCGCTTCAACCGCCGCCAGCGGTGTAAAGGTGTAGCCGTTGACCGTCTCGATCACTGAACGCAGCACGCTACCGTCAGCACCGGTCACTTGCGCCACTGCGCGGGCACGATTGGCGTCACGTTCCTGCGCGCTGGGGCCATCGGGTAACTGTGACAAATCGCCTTCGGGAAAGGCATCACCGGCGACATGCACGAACATCGCCATGTTCGGAATGCGCGTCGAATGCCAGGCGGTCACCAGATCACCGAATGACAATGGCGCACACGGAACCGGGCCGTCTCCGAAATCAAACTGGCGTGGCTGCGCGTCCGGTGTCGGGACAAGCGCCCCGTCGATTCGCGTCAGCACGCCTGCGCCGATGATCTCGCTGACGCTCATTGCCGAACCTCGGGACATCGACCCCGGGACCTGCAGCGCAATACTCAACGCCACGGGATTGGCGACGCGCCGGACGATGTGCGCAGCCAGGCTGTCGGTGGGGACGACATCCCAGCCAACGCCCGGCAACAGCATCACGCCTGAGGCTGCCGCGTCGGCACCCAAACGTTCGGCCAGCCGATAGACATTGATCTCGGCCGTGATGTCCAGGTAATCGACCCCGGCTTCAATACACGCCGCCATCAAGGCCGGCGCCGTGTGTGCAAAAGGACCCGCGAAGTTCAGCAATACGCGGATGCCCGACAGCGAGCGCGCCGAGTCGGGGCCCGCCTCGAAGACGCGCCAGGGAACGTCCAGTTGTGCAGCGAGATCGACCAGATGCTGGCGATTGCGGCCGGCAATTTCGAACGGCAAGCCGAGTGCCTTGGCCCGTTGTGCAGCCATGCGACCGGTATAGCCCGTCGCGCCATAGATCAGGAGAGTGTTCATTGGACGTGCTGCCAGTTCTTGTAGACGAATTCCAGGCTGTACCCGTCCGGGTCCAGCACATTGGCGGCGTAGTAATCGGGGTCGTAGTGCAAACGCGCGCCGGGGGCGCCGTTGTCGACAGCGCCATGGGCCATCGCGGCGGCATAGGCGGCCTCCACTTCGGCCTTGTTATGCGCTACAAATCCGACGTGTACGGCTTGCTCTTCCACTACGCCCTCGCGTAACCAGAAGAATATCCGGCCGTTGGCGCCAAAGCCTTTGAGATCAGGATGCCCGGGCGGGCCATCCTTGCCGTCGTAGTCCAGCCGCGCGGTAATGCCCAGTGGCGCAAGGGTTGCTTCGTAGAAACGGATGGAACGTGAGATATCGCTGACGGACAGAAAAATGTGATCCAGCATGGTGTGGCCCTCGATGGTTCAGATGACGTAGCCGCCCGCGACTTCGATGCTCTGCGCATTGATCCAGGCGCCCTCTGGCGACAGCAACATGGCGATGACTCGCGCAACGTCCTCGGGTTCGCCCACTCGACCCAGCGCCGTTTGCCCGGCCAACAGGGCTTCAAACTCATCATTGAGCCCGCCCCCCAACTCGGTACGAATCGCTCCCGGTGACACCGAATTGGCCCTGATGCGGCGCTCACCGAATTCCTTGGCCATGTAACGCGTGAGTACTTCCAGGCCGCCTTTGAACGCCGCATAAGGCGCAACCCCTGCGGTGGCCACTCGCGTGGTGGCGCTGGTGAGGTTGACGATGCTTGCGTTCTCTTCAAGCAATGGCAGCAAGGCCTGGGTCAGAAAGAACGGCCCCTTGAGGTGGACATTGAAAAGACCATCGAACTGCGCCTCGCTAACCGACGCCAGTGGATTGAACAGGCCGTAGCCCGCGTTGTTCACAAGACCTGCGAGGGTACTGGCGCCCCACGTGGTCTCAAGGGCCACGACAACCGCCTCGCGGAAGGCCTTGAAGCTGGCGACTTCGGCAACGTCGAGTTTCAGCGCAACCGCTTTGCCGCCGGCCTGTTCGATGCGCCGCACCACAGCATCTGCGGCGTCTGGACGCGTGTTGTAGGTGAGGATGACACCCATGCCACGCTGAGCGGCATGCTCCGCCGCACTGGCGCCTATGCCACGACTGCCACCGGTAATGACGATAACGCCCATGTGCCCGCTCCCCTCTCGATTGAATGAGCCTCCACGGTAAAGGACGGCGTCTTCGCCGGCGTGGCGGTTCCTGCTCGAAACCTGCCTGTTTCTGCTTTTTGCTTGCGCTGGGCATCCTCGCCACGTCAGCATGCCCACCATGAACAGCCCACTGAATGAACTCCGCGCCTTGGCCGCCAACGCCGAAAACCGTCGTACGGAGACGGGAATTCCGCGCGTCGCCATGGTCCAGGGCAAGATCCCGGAGCACATGCTCGCGGCGGTCTACGACCCGATGATCAACCTGATCCTGCAAGGCAGCAAAACCATGACCGTGGGGGACCGTACACTGCGGTACGACCCGTCGACCTATTTCGTCATGTCCATCGAACTGCCCGCCGTGGGCTCGGTGCACCCTGCCCCCACCGGCGAGCCTTACCTGGCCGTCAGCCTGACGCTGGATCCCCTGGTGTTATCCACGCTGCTCGCGGACTTGCCTAAACCTGCTGGACGTCACGACAGCGATCCTGGTTTCTCGGTGGCCGCCACCACGCCAGAACTGATGGACGCCTGGGTTCGGATGTTGCGCTTGATGGGCAAGCCTGACGATATCGCGGCCCTGGCGCCTGCTTACGAACGCGAGATTCTTTTTCGCGTTTTGCAGGGGCCGCATGGCTGGATGTTGCGCGAAATCGCCGCGCCCGACACGGCCATGGCCAGGGTGAACCAGGCCATTCAGTGGATTCGCCGCGACTTCGCCCATCCCATCCGGGTGGAGAGCCTGGCGCAAAGAGCGGCCATGAGCGTCTCGGCCTTCCATCGCCACTTCAAGGCGGTCACGACCCTGAGCCCCTTGCAGTATCAGAAACGGGTACGCCTGCTTCAAGCGCGTATGCTCATGCTCGCCAGCGCCAAAAGTGTCACGGCGGCGGCGTTCGAGGTGGGTTATGAGAGCGCAACCCAATTCAGCCGCGACTACGCGCGAGTGTTCGGACTTCCCCCCGCGAAGGATGCGGGAAGAATCCGGGAAGCAACAAAGGCCTGACAAGAATTGCGCCTCTGTTGTGTTGTTCCGAGAGCTACTGTTAAACGCCGCCGTTGGCACTGGCAGGTTGCTCCACCATTACCTCCACAAGGAACCCCAAATGCCACCCGGAAAACGTGAACTGGCGCGGATCGAACGCCGGTTGATTACCACGCTCACTGAAGCGTGCGAAGCAGCAAAAGGTGAAATCAAGGGTTTTACCTGGCTCACCCACACCGCAGATTTGAACGCGCTGGCGGAAACCCTGAAGGTCATCTGGGTGTTCGAAACCGAGGCTGACAGAGAGCTCGCCCAGGTAAACGCAAAGATGCGCATCTTTGAGCTGACGGCCATCGCGTTGAGTGAGGCCGACATCGATCTGAAGCCTTCCGACAGCACTGTCCGCTTCGATTCCGAGCAAGCGTGCCAACGCATTCACGGTGGCGACTGGAATGCTCGCCTGGCTCAAACGCGCGGGGCCAAAGGTGGCTGACAGTGGCTAAAGAACTGGCCGCTGTACAAAGGGCTAATGTGCGTTTGTACTGTCGCCAGTAACAGAAAAATCGCTTTTCACACAGTATTCCAAGGAGTGGTATGGGCATTTTGGATTGGTTGTTTGGTGGGCGCTTTACCATGCCCCCACCCGAGGAAACCAACCTCAGCGCTTCAGCGATCATGAAAGAATTACGGCCCGGCCCACCCGATTCCACACGGAAAAAGGCACTCGAGGCTTTTACCCAGGGGCTGTTGGCGGTGGTTCCCGAAAAAGAAGGCGCCCGACTTGTAAGGCGCGTCATGCGTAGATACGCGATGGGAGACGACGCATGCGGTGCTCTCACCGATGGATTGCTGGAGGGTTCCAAGCCGCAAAAACTTGAACACCTCGTTTTAATGAGCGTGGATTGGAAAGCTTTTGATGTGTTTGAGTATCAGGCTCCCTGTCTGGTCAGCGCCAACGGTTTGAAAGAGCCCTACGTCTACGTGCGAAACGGCGCTTCATCAATGCCGGAGGTGCTTGCTGAGTTCGATCGATGGTTGATTCGGTTTGATAAACGTTATCTTCACCTGGACTCCGGCAGTGACAATTACGATGGTTTTATTGTTGACGCTGACCGGGTGGAAGAAACCATTGAGCTGGCCGGACGTGCGGGCATTAAAGTCAGTCTTGAGAACTTCTGACGCTGACAGTGCTTAAACGAAAATCGGCAGTGTGACGACTGTAGTTCCAGTGTTGACGGGACTTGGGAAGCCTATCGGCAGCGGTCAGGCGTCACGGAACCCGCGTCGTCGAAAGCGTCTAAGATTCATAGAGACATCCCGCCCTTGCGAAGGAACGACTCATGCCCAGAACTCGCTCACTCATTGCCGCCTTTACCTGCCTCGCGCTGATCTGCGGCTCAGCGACTGCATTGGCCGATCCTGGTAACGGGAAGGGCCAGGGAAATCAGCAAAATGGCCAAGGCCATGGCAACCAGCAAGGGCATGGAAACAAAGGTAAAAATGCTGGCGGCGGCGATCGGGATCATGGCCCAAGCATCAATCACGGTAGCGTGCTCGGCATTGTGGGTGACTATCGGAACTACTGGAGCGCAGGCCCTGCTTTGCCACCCGGCATTCAAAAGAACCTCGCGAGGGGCAAACCGCTTCCACCCGGAATTGCAAAGAAACTCGATGGTCGATTGGTCGGCAGGCTGCCTCATTACGATGGATATGAATGGCAGCAAGCAGGCACCGATTTGATACTGGTCGCGCTGGCAACCGGGCTCATCTACGAAGTTCTCAACGGTGCATTTGATTAGTGCACTCGGGCGGAGATTGCGGTCGGCGGTAAACGATCAACCCGCAACGCATCAACGACCAGTGAAAACGCTTGGGAGGGTTGTCGACGGCTGGGGTAGTACAGATGAAAGCCGCCGAAGGGTTCACACCAGTCCTCCAGTACCCGGACAAGCCGCCCTTCGCTCAGATGCGGGGCAAACTCGTCCTCGGGCAGATAGGCGATGCCCAGCCCACTCACCGCAGCATCGGCGATATGGGTGGTGGAGTTGAATATCAACTGACCGTCTACACGAACCTTGAGCTTCTTGCCTTGGCGTTCGAATTCCCATGCATCCACGCCGTCATAGGTGGGAAAACGGATATCGATACAGCGGTGTCCTGCCAGATCGCGAGGGTGTTCCGGGGCGGGGTGTTTCGCGAAATAGCCTGGCGCAGCCACTACGGCCATTCGTATCGGCGGGCCAATGGGCACGGCGATCATATCCTGGGCCACCGTGTCGCTGAAGCGCACGCCGGCATCGAAACGGTCGGCGACGATGTCGCGAAAGCCATAGTTGATATCGAATTCCAGCTTGATATCCGGGTACATCTGTAGCAACGGCGCCAATTTGGGCAGCAGGGTTGTCTTGATCACGTTGTCGCCGCAGGTAATGCGTACCGTCCCGGCCGGCTTGTCGCGGAGCTCGGTCAACGCTTCCACTTCTGCCTCGATTTCATCGAAACGATGGCCCACTGCGTCCAGCAATCGCTCCCCCGCCGCTGTCAGCGATACGCTGCGCGTGGTGCGGGTCAGCAAGCGGATTTTCAGACGCGCTTCCAGTGCGGACACTACCTGGCTCACTGCCGATTGCGTCACTCCAAGCTGTACCGCCGCGCGGGTAAAGCTGCCCACCCGCGCCACGGTCACGAAAGCCAGCAGATCATTGAAATTGGGTTTGGCCATGGCGGGCAGGCTCGATTGATTGATTAGTGATAGTTATAGCCGCATTAAGCATTCATTAGCTAATCAAAATCTCATTATTGCGTAACACTACTCCGCACCCCAACCTCTCGCCATGAAAAGGAGCGAGCCTCGCGCTGCGCCACCTTCAGCTTTCCCTCAAAAGGACGCCCCATGAAAAGACTTCTCGTCATGCTCGGGTTGCTAATCAGTTCATTCACCGCATCAGGAGCCGATATGTCCAACGGTGCCGATAATTTCTTTAAAAGTGACCAGGTGACCGTGCAAAAGGTCAGCTTCAAGAATCAGTACCAGCTCAATGTCGTGGGCAATCTATTCATCCCCAAAGGGCTGGACAGCGCCAACCGTAGCCCGGCCATTATCGTTGGTCACCCCATGGGCGCGGTAAAGGAGCAAAGCTCAAACCTGTATTCGCAAAAATTGGCGGAACAGGGCTTCGTAACCCTGGCGCTGGATTTGTCGTTCTGGGGCGAAAGCGAAGGCCGACCACGTAATGCTGTACTGCCAGACATGTACGCCGAAGACTTCAGTGCCGCCGTGGATTACCTCGGTTCGCAGCCTTTTATCGACCGCCAGCGCATAGGCGTGCTGGGGATTTGTGGCAGCGGCAGTTTTGTCATTAGTGCAGCCAAGATCGACCCGCGCATGAAAGCCATCGCCACCGTCAGCATGTATGACATGGGCGCCGCCAACCGCGACGGTCTCAAGCATTCGCAAACCCTTGAACAGCGCAAGCAAGTCATCGCCGCGGCGGCCGAGCAGCGTTATGTGGAATTCGCAGGCGGCAAGATCGAATACACCGGCGGCACAGTGCAAGAACTGAAAGCTGACACCCACCCCATCCAGCGCGAGTTCTTTGACTTCTACCGCACCCCACGTGGTGAATTCACTCCGACCAGTTCCACGCCACAACAGACCACCCGCCCGACGCTGAGTAGTAATACCAAGTTCATGAATTTCTACCCATTCGTCGATATCGAGAGCATTTCGCCTCGCCCGATGTTGTTTATTGCAGGTGCAAACGCCCACTCCCGCGAGTTCAGCGAAGAGGCGTTTCGCTTGGCCGGCGAACCTAAAGAGCTGGTCATTGTGCCCAACGCAGGCCATGTCGATCTGTACGATCGCGTCGACCTGATTCCTTTCGCACAGCTGACCCGATTCTTTCAGGACCACCTGAAATGACGGCTGACGTCCACCTGCCAACCAACGCCTTGAGCGAGACAGGTAAGCGTACCGGTCATTGGGGTGGCGTTTATGCAATGACGCTGTGCGTATTCGCGCTGATCGCCTCGGAGTTCATGCCCGTTAGCCTGCTGACACCCTTGGCGAACGACCTGCAGGTCAGCCAGGGCTTGGCGGGCCAGGGGCTTGCCATCTCTGGCGCGTTTGCGGTGTTGGCGAGCCTGTCGATCAGCTGGATCGCCGGCAACCTGAACAGAAAGACCCTGCTGTTGGCCTTGACCGGTTTGATGGCCCTATCGGGCATCATTGTGGCGCTTGCCCCGAACTACCTGATCTACATGACTGGGCGAGCCCTGATCGGCGTCGTGATTGGCGGGTTTTGGTCGATGTCGGCAGCCACGGCAATGCGCCTGGTGCCGGCTGCACAGGTGCCCAGGGCACTGGCCGTTTTCAACGGAGGCAACGCCTTGGCGACGGTGGTGGCGGCGCCACTGGGCAGTTATCTGGGCTCGATCGTGGGATGGCGAGGTGCGTTCTTGTGCTTGGTGCCAGTGGCGTTGATTGCGCTGGTTTGGCAGTGGATCAGCCTGCCAGACATGCCAGCACAGAAGCGTTCGCCGGGTGCTGGCAATGTTTTCAAACTGCTGAAAAATCGCAAGGTGGCGCTGGGCATGGCCGCCGCGGGCTTGTTTTTTATGGGCCAATTTACGCTGTTCACCTACCTGCGCCCTTTTCTGGAATCGGTCACCCAGGTCAGCGTGCCCATCCTTTCTCTGCTGCTATTGGTGATAGGCGTCGCTGGCTTTTTAGGCACAACGCTGATCGGTGTAGTCCTCAAGCGCAGTCTATACGGCACCTTGAGTACCATCTCACTGCTGATGGCGGTAATCGCAGCAGCCCTGATTCCTGCAGGCACCTGGGTTATCGCTGTAGCGGTATTGCTCGGACTTTGGGGCTTTATCGCGACGGCGGCACCAGTAGGCTGGTGGAGCTGGATTGCGAATGCCTTGCCGGATCATGCCGAGGCAGGCGGCGGCCTGATGGTGGCGATTGTTCAATTGGCTATCGCAGTGGGCTCCACCGTCGGCGGGGTACTGTTTGACGCGCTCGGCTACCAGAGCACGTTTATCGCCAGCGCCGTGATGTTGATGCTCGCCGCGCTGCTGACCTTTCTAACCGCTCGTTCGCCGGTGCCCCACACCCGATGACCCCTCTATTCCAAGGAGCAAGGCCATGTTTATCGATCGTCCCACTGGATGGAAGGGCCTCTGGTTCGCCGCCTTGATGCCCTTTGCTCTATCGGCTTTACCCCTCGCCGCCGCGACAGATTCGGAGACAAAGATGATGACTGAACAAACCCTGACTGCAAAACAACTGGCTGTCGCCCCTGTCGGCGCCAGCATGGCCAGCGGCGATATGCCCCGTTTACGTGATGCACTCAATCGTGGCCTCGACGCCGGCCTGACGATTAGTGAGTGCAAGGAAATCCTGGTCCAGCTTTATGCGTATGCCGGTTTCCCGCGCAGCCTCAATGCGCTTTCGCAACTGATGAGCGTGGTGCAAGAGCGCGAGACACGCGGCACTCACGACGAACCGGGACGCGAACCGGGCCCTGTGCCGTCGGGGCATGCTTTGCTCGAACTGGGTACAGACAATCAAACCCGTCTGGTGGGTGCACCGGTCTCGGGACCGCTGTTTGAATTCGCCCCTGCGATTGACCAGTTTCTGAAGGTTCACCTGTTCGGCGATATCTTCGCCCGAGACAACCTCGATTGGGTGGCTCGTGAACTGGCCACTGTCGGGGCACTTGCCGCGATGCCAGGGCTAGAGGCGCAGTTGGAGTCGCACCTGAAGATCAGTATGAATGTTGGCCTCACGGCGCAGCAGTTAAACCAAGTGGCTAGCGAACTCAAACACCGTGGTGACCAGGGTGCGGCTGAGCGCATTGTTTTGGCCCTGGAAAAAATCAGAGGCTGACCAGGCTACACGCGCTTGCCCTCGCCGGGATGGATACTAAAATCAGTGATCCGACAGGAGTGATCGTCATGCGCAGTTTTTCAATTCAACGTTTAGACCATGTTGTACTTCGGGTGCAGGACATTGAGCGCAGCCTGGCGTTTTACACATCAGTCCTGGGATGTGAGGTCAACAAACGCCGTGACGACCTTGGCATGATTCACCTGAGCGCAGGCACATCCATGATCGACCTGGTTGATGTGAACGGGCCGATCGGTCGTCAGGGTGGTCAGCCGGCGGGCAAGCAAGGACACAACGTCGATCACGTCTGCCTTCGGGTTGAGCCGTTTGATGAACAGGCCATCCTCCGCCACTTGACGCAGAGTGGTGTATCCGCAGAGAAGGCGGCGATGCGCTATGGAGCGGAGGGAACAGGGTTGTCCATTTACCTCAATGACCCGGATGACAATCAAATCGAGTTGAAAGGCCCCGCTGTGCAATCCTGATGACATTCGCCAGCCGATGAACGTGTATGCGGCGCCAACTTGAACCACCCCCGAACTAATGAGAAAGCCGGAACTATCATCCAGAAGCAGACATTCCTCTCAGACGCGTTCGACCCAAAGAAGCCCTTGCGGTATGTTTTGATGGTTATTGGCATTCATGGAGGATTCTGACTGATGGCACGCGTGGGATTGATACTGACACCCGGTTTTGCGGACTGGGAATATGCGTTCATTGCGGGTACTGGCTCTCCGTTTTACGGGATCGACGTCAGGTTTTTTGCGCCCGCTATGGGGCAGTTCCGGTCCCAGGGCGGATTGGCGGTCACTGTCGATGGCAGCTTGCAACACTGTCGAGACTGGAAGCCGGACGTGATTGTCGTGATTGGAGGAATGATCTGGGAAAGTGCAGAAGCGCCGGACATCCGGGACTTTCTTCAAGCCAGTCATTCAAGTGGAGCGACAATCGCCGGTATCTGTGGCGGAACGCTGGCACTTGCCAGGGCAGGGCTTCTCGACACGGTTCCTCATACCTCGAACAGCGCTGACTTCTTACAACAGAACGCCTTGAATTATGAAGGCCGCGCGCTGTATCAAAACAGTTCGGTAGCCGTGGTCGCAGACCGCATCATCACTGCCCCAGGCCCTGCCCCGGTTAGCTTCACCTGCGCAGTGTTCGACAGTGCCGGGCTATCTTCAGAGATCGTTTCTCAGTTCAGGTCAATGCTGGCAGCAGAACATCGGTGACCGCGTCGCCCCTGCATGTCGGGCACATTATCAGGAGATGATTTATGAGCGCTGATGACGTGCCCGCGACCATGTTTCGGTCTGGTGCTCTCTCAGCGACCCGCAAGTGTGTTGCATCGGAGAACAATCCGCCGAAAAACCAGCATCGTTGCGTTTGATTGAGTCTTTGGCACCGTTCGGTTTTTTATGAAATCGGCGCACTACACTTGAACGAATCGATCGGGCCGGCATAGGCAAAGGGAGCTGGATACCTTGTCGTCGATGATTTCCTCGCTGGCAAGACGCCCCACTATCGCTGCCAAAGTGACGCCAGGATGCATGACACACACATAGACGCCGCCCACTTTTGGTAGATAACCGATGATGGGCAGGCCATCCGCAGGCATGGGTCTGAGTCCGACACAAGCCAATTGCACATCGATGGAACCCGTCCCATGGAGTTGGTTGCGGATTGTCCTGGCAGTTCGAAGCGCTATCGCTGCGGGCTGATTCTCAATGGCGTCGTCCAGATAATCTTCTGCTGCCAGCAACGCACCCTCCGCACTTTGTCGCACTTCCATCTCAGCGCTGGATATAAGGGTGTGCACGAGTTCGGGTTGAGACTTGTAACGGATGAAAATGGCAGGCGAGGCCTCTATTGGAAGAGACACCGCAAGCCTGTCTGTCAGTGTCGTGATGCCTGTTCCGGCCGCAAGTACGACCACATCAGCATCGATGATACCCATTGTCGTTTCAACGCCCGTCACCGTGGCGCCCCGGGTTGCAAAGCCCAGAACACGCGTATGGGTGAGAATCTTCGCCCCATTTGCCTGGGCACCTGCGATCAACGCATGAGTAACTGCCACTGCGTCCAGCGCCCCTTCATCAGCCGCGTACACAGCAGATTGAGGAGGATTCTTGAGATTTGGTTCAAGGCCGAGAATCTGCGATCGATCTACCAGATTTGCCGAAGCCTGATGACCTGAAGCTGACAGCGCTTCACTTGCCGTCGCGTTGAAAGACAAAGCACCTGTCCATCGTATGTTCAGGTCAGGTAACCGGGATTCGAGTCGACGATAGGCCTCGATTGCAGCTGCGCGCAGCTCTGCAATGGGGTCGGGTTTTCCGTGTTGGGTGTTGATCCATGCGAATGAAGTTCCAGTCACTCCCGACGCGATATCTCCAGCCTCAACCACGGTGATATTTGCGCCTTTATCAGCCAAATGATACGCCAGCGAAGCGCCCACGATGCCTGCACCAATGACCACGACTCGTTTGCCCTGAGCATTTCCCATATCAACCTCCATTCTGTCGACCTGCCCATGGTACGACGGCTGGAGCATTTCACCACCTGAAAACCTGATCGTTCAGAGCGCGGTCTCAGTGTCTGATCCTGGCCGGCTGCGGTCTTTCGGGACAGTCAGAGAACGGCCAAAAGCAGTCCCTCAAACTTGTCTACAACAACGCGTGCGATTCACTCCGTATGGTGACTCGCCATTAAAAGCGCCAAGTCATGTCCCCGGTAAGGGTTTGAATCCAGGCGTTTTTGAACTCACCGGAAATGCGGTCAACCGATAACGCCTTGTTTTGGTCGATAGGTATATTTCCGAACCAGACCATGGCCCAGCTAACGTTGACCTCGGTATCCTTGTCCAGTGCATAGGTGGCACCGGTGGCCAGCCTTCACGATTCCCCCAGTGGGGCGTTGACGGTCCGGTTAGTGTCCGACACCGCCGAGGTGTCATAAGTAATGCCGGCATTCCAAAGCCAGTGTGGCGTGACCTTGCATTGCGCACCAATCGCCAACAGTGCCCAGCGTGTTACCGCCGACGCATTTTTCACCTACACGCCGGAATTTCATTGACCTAGCTTCGAACTCCGAATTCGTTGTTGAGTTTCGCTTTCAGACTGCTGGGGTGGGTCAGAATAGCGTCGGTACCTGGGTCAAAAATGCATTGGCGGTAACACCCTGTAGGAGCGGGCTTGCCTGCGATGGTCTTTAACGATGACGCGGAGTACCTGGAGCTCCGCAGTAGTCTCGGGTTCATCGCTGTCAAGCACGCTCCCTCAAAGGCATGAACCGCCTACGCTAATCCGTCAGGATTTCCCAGCAACCCGCCCCACATAGTTCAACACAAACTGCACATGCGCCTTGACCCCAGTGGTCAGTGTCCCATCGTCCACCGAAAAATACGGGCTATGGTTGGGTGCCGCCTTGCTCATGTCCTGCCCCTCAGGCGTCGCGCCGAGAAACACGAACAGCCCCGGGACTTTTTCCGCGTATAGCGAGAAGTCTTCGCTGGGCGACAGTGAGGCCGGCAGCCGCTCGACTTTGCCCGGCGCCGCCAACTCCAGCGCCGGGACCATCGCTTCGGTCAAGCCAGGATTATTGGTGGTCACCGGTGCGTAGTGCATCACTTCCAGGTCGGCCTTGACCTCATAGGCACTGGCGATGCCGCTGACCAGGGTCGGCATTTTAGCCAGGATGGTGTCGCGGATATCGGCGCTGTTGGTGCGGATGGTGCCGGACAGGGTCACGGTTTCGGGAATTATGTTGGTGGCGGTGCCGCCGTTGATCGAGCCGACACTAATCACGCCCATGCCCTTGGTCAAGTCGATGCGACGGCTGACAAGGGTCTGCAGGCCGTCGACGATTTTCTCGCTGGCGACAATCGGGTCGACCCCAGTCCATGGTGCCGAACCATGGGTCTGCTTGCCGTTGACCGTGATGCGGAAATCGTCGGCACTGTTCAACGCGGTGCCTGGCTTGTAGTACAGGTGCCCGCTCGGGTAGCCGGACATCACGTGCACGCCGAACACCGCTTCAACTTTCGGTGAATCCAGCGCTCCGTCGCGGATCATCGCCCTGGCGCCGATCACCGCGTGAGTATCGAAGTCGTCGACGTCGGCCGCGCCCTCTTCCGCCGGCTGGAACAGGAACACCACGGTGCCCGGCACATCCTCACGGTGTTCGGCCAGGACCCGGGCAGCGCCCAGCAACATCGCGGTGTGAGCATCATGGCCGCAGGCGTGCATCACCGGCACGGTCTTGCCCAGGCGCACGCCCTCGGCGTTGCTGGCGAATGGCAGGCCGGTCATTTCCTTGACCGGCAATGCATCCATGTCGGCACGCAGGGCGATTACAGCGCCAGGCTTCCCACCGCGCAATACCCCGACTACACCGGTCTTGCCCACGCCGGTGCGTACTTCGATGCCCCAGGATTTCAGTTGCTGGGCGACCAGCACGGAGGTCTGGACCTCCAGGTTTCCCAGTTCCGGGTGTTGGTGAATGCTGTGGCGCAGGTCGATCACTTGCGCACTGGCTGCGGCGACGGCCGGATTCACCCAGGGTGCATCGGCGGCGCTGCACAGCGTGGAAGCCATGGCCGCGAATATGGCGAGGCCAAGAGTGGCTGGAAATTTCATCGGTGGGTATCCCTTTTGTTTTTTGTTGTTGGAAACGGTTTTGGATCGGCAGCACTGCGGTCAGAAGATCCGCAACGGCCACTCGACCACGACAATGTTCATGGTGATGTCGCCATCCGGCTGGCCGCCAATGGCGTTGTGCATGCCCCGGCGTAGGCGCACGCGCATGTCCTTGGCCGGACCGCTTTGCACGACGTAGCGTGCTTCCAGGTCCAGCTCCTTGTGCGAGGCGCCGTCGGCATTGGCCCAGGCGCCGTAGTGCGTATTGGGCGAGCTGGTGATGTCGTAGCCGTAGACATAGCGCCCCATAAAGCTCAAGCCGGGCACGCCGTAGGGCGCCAAGTCGAGGTCGTAGCGCACTTGCCAGGACTTTTCGTTGGGGCCGTTGAAGTCGGACGCCATGACTGCGTTGCTGAGGAAGATCGAGTTGCCGAAGGCTCCGGAACCATTGTTGCCAAAGCCGATGTAGTCGAACGGGGTATCGCCGATGACGTGTTGGAAGGCGACGGTGAGCTTATGATTGAGCAGCGAGTAGGCCATCAGGCCGGACCAGGCCGTGGTGTCGATCGCGCCGGCATTGGCCTGACCCTGGTCCCGTGAGTGGTAGAGGTTGCCCTCCAGGTCGAAGCGGCTGCCTGCGCTAGGCTTCCAGGCATAACTGCTGCCGATGTACTGCTGGCGCCACAGATCTTCGAACTCAGAGCCGTACAGACTGATGGCCCCCTGCTCGCCCAGCGCATAGCGGCCACCGGCGAAGTCGACAGCGGCGGTCTGCACATTGGCGTAGTTGGCCCACAGCCCGCCCCGGCTGCTGGTCGAGGCCGGCTCGGTGCCCGCGGTAAAATGCCCGCCTTCGAGAAGCAAATCCTGGACGTCCTTGCTGCTCAGCAGAAAGCCGGTCGCGGTGCTGGGTAAAACCCGTAAGTCCGCGGTGGCGAACACCGGATTCAGCACTTCCATTTGCCCGTAGCGCAATTGGCTTTGCGCGTACCGCAGCTTGAGCGAGGCGCCAGCGCGGCCAAAGGCATCTTTGGGCTCGCTCTCGTCATTGACCTGGATGTTGCCGTAACCGGCGTGGCCGGCGCCACCGTCCAGTTTGAATGCGGCGTAGCCGAACGCATCGACGCCAAGCCCGACCGGGCCCTGGGTAAAACCGGAGGCAAAACTCAGGCGTTCTCCCAGAGTGACGTCGCGGGGATCGCGCCGATTGTGCTGGCGCTGATCATGACCGTCGCCGGAAATCCGAGTGTTCAAGACATTGAAACGGTTGACCAGGGTCAGATGACTGTCCGCGAGGAAGCCCTGCTCATCGGCCACGCAGATTCCGGAAAAAATCGCCGTGCAGGCAACAGCCAACGGCCACAACTTCGAAGTATGGGACATGCACAAATCCATCAGATTTAAGAGCGCTCGAGCGCCTGTTTTTATTATTCGGCCGTGGATCGGTGCCACGGCCGTCGGGGGTTGCTCAGTCGAGGCGTTTGCCTGCGGTTTCCCTGGACATCGTCACGCCGATGAGGGTGGCGCAGAGACAGATCATCACGTACAGCGCAGGCGCGTGATTGTCCCCGGTCAGACTGATCAGGCCGGTGGCAAAGAACTGGGCGAAACCGCCAAAGATCGAGACGCCGAGGCAGTAGACGAGGGACAGGCCAGTGGCGCGGATGGCGCGAGGGAACATCTCAGTCAGCATCACCACCGACGGTACGGTGATCATCACTAGCAGGAAGGTGTTGAAAATCGATACCAGCATCAGCGTGATAAGCGTCGGGAAATGGGTCATCAACAGGAAGGCCGGGTAAATCAGGATCAGCATCGGCACGCTGCCCAGGACAATGGTGCGACGCCGGCCGATCCGGTCACTGAGCTTGCCGGCCCATAGCGATAGAATGATCTGCACCAGGGCGCCGAGGCAGGACGCACCAATACCGACCTGCAGCGGCAGATGCAACACCGCAACGGTGTAGTTGGTCATATAGTCGAGGACGATGTAACTGCTGGCGGTACCACCGATCGCCATCAGTACCCCGGCGATAAGTACGCGGCGATGATGGGTGAATATCTGCCGCAGCGGTGACGCCTGATGCGCGCTGGACTCGGCTGCGGTTTCCTGCAGGTGGCGACGGATATACACGCCGACCGGCAGCACCAGCACCCCCACCAGGAAAGGGATGCGCCAACCCCAGCTTTCCAGATCAGCGTCGCTGAGGCCAGCGCTCAAGGCCAAGCTCACCAGCGAGCCCATGAGAAAACTCAAGCCTTGGCTGAAGAACTGCCAACTGCCATAGAAGCCGCGGTTGTGATCATCGGCATACTCCATGAGCATTGCGGTCGAGGCGCCGACTTCACCACCGATGGCAAAGCCTTGCACCAGCCGCGCCGCAACAATCAACAGCGGCGCCGCCAGACCGATCTGCGCGTAGGTCGGGGTCAGCGCGAGTGCCGTTGAACCCAGCGTCATCAGGCACAGGGTCAACAACATCGCCGGTTTGCGTCCGGCGCGATCGGCGTAGGCGCCAATGATCAGGCCGCCCAGCGGGCGCATGACGAAGCCAAGGCCGAAGGTCGCCAGAGCCAGCAACAACTGGCCGAGCTCGCTTTGCGCGGGAAAGTACTGCCGACCGATCACAGTGGCAAAAAAACTGAATACCGAAAATTCGAAGAATTCCAGCGCCGAGCCGAAGGTAATGGCGGCGATTGCACGGGAACTCAGGGCAGGACGACAGGCGCGAGCCTCGCCCCCCTGCGCGGTTGCAGTAACGGACATGCTTACTCCTTTGCCAGGCGCAGCAACTGCCCCGGCCGACAGACAATGGGCGATCAGGCCAGGAAGGATTCAACCAGGCGCACCCAGTAGCTCGCCCCCAATGCCAGGCAGTCATCGTTGAAGTCATAACCGGGGTTATGCACCATGCAGCTGCCCTCGCCTTCACCGTTGCCAATCACCAGGTAGCAACCCGGACACTGCTCCAGCATCACCGCGAAGTCTTCGCTGCCGGTGAGCGGTGACATGTCGCTGACCACTCCGTCGCTTCCCAGCCAATCCAGCGCTACCTGGCGGGCAAATGCTGAGCTTCGGGCATCGTTGATCAACGCCGGAAAACGCTGCGCCTCATCGACCTCGACCGTTGCCGTGGCGCCGAAGCTAGCGGCTTGAGCCTGGACCACCGCAGTGATGCGCTCGATCAGCAGATCGCGAACATCGGGTTTCAGCGCCCTGACGCTCAGTTGCAACTCGGCGTGGTCAGGGATCACGTTGGGGGCGATGCCGGCGTGAAAGGAACCGACCGAGACCACTGCGCAATCCAGCGGATTGACGTTGCGCGAGACGACACTCTGCAGCGCCTGGACAATCGCCGAGCCGGCGAGGATGGCGTCGGTGGCCTTGTGTGGCATCGCCCCATGACCGCCCACGCCCTTGACGGTGATGGTCAGGGTGTCGGTGGACGCCATGAACGGGCCGGGCAGAAAACCGAACTTGCCTGTTGGAAGTCCCGGCATGTTGTGCATCGCAAATATGGCGTCACAGGGAAATAGCTCGAACAGCCCGTCCTCGAGCATTCGCCGAGCGCCGCCATCGCCCTCTTCCGCCGGCTGAAAAATCAGCACCAGGATGCCGTCGAACTCACGGCTCTGCGCAAGATGCTTGGCGGCCGCCAACAGGATTGCAGTGTGGCCATCGTGGCCGCAGGCATGCATCACGCCTTCATTGCGGCTGGCATACGGCAGGCCGGTCTGCTCGACGATGGGCAATGCGTCCATATCCGCGCGCAGGCCGATGACGCGGTTGCTGGAACCCTGGCGCAAGCGCCCGACGACGCCCGTGCCGCCCAGACCACGGTGCACTTCGTAGCCCCACTCCTTTAGCCGGGCGGCGACCAGGTCGCTGGTGGCGAACTCTTCAAAGCTCAATTCGGGATGGGCATGCAGGTGTCGGCGCAACGCAATCATTTCTTCTTCAAGCGCTGCGATACCGGATAATACGCATGGCTGAGTCATGGGTTTTCCTTGTTGTTATTAAGGGGCATGCTGCGGGTCCGATAATAGGCAGCCGGCCCATCCGCCGGCAGTCGCAAAATGGTTGTACTGAAAACCATTGGTTTACGCCTGACGAAGGAATAAGACATGAAACTGCATCAGTTGCAGGCATTGGTGGCGATCGCCGATTGCGGCAGCATCCGCGCTGCAGCCCGCAAGATCGGAGTCTCACAGACCGCCGTGGCAAAGTCGCTGCGGGAACTGGAAAGCCACCTGCAACTGCCGCTGCTGACGCGCAACGCCAGTGGCGTGCTGCTCACCCAATATGGGCGCTCGTTGCTGCTACACGCCAGGCAAATGCTAGGCCAACTGGAGCTGGCACAGCTGGAGCTGACTCACCTGCGGGGCCAGGCTGAAGGTCACCTGCGCCTGGGAATTTCGCCGTGGATGGGTATGACCCTACTGCCCGAGGTGGTGCAGTTGTTCCGCCAGCACATGCCACAAGTTCGGCTGGAGATTTTCGAGGGTTTGATGGCAGTCACCTTGCCGCGGCTAAGGGACGGCACCATGGAACTGGCGGTGGGCCTGGTGTCAGCGCTGATGCCGCGCCCGGAGTTCGCCTGCGACCCGTTGTTTTCCTACGAAATGACGGTGATTGCTCGCCATGGCCATCCCAGGCAGGATTGCCGCTCGATCCACGGCTTGCTGGATCAGGATTGGGTGGTCAACTATCCGGACGCCAACCACGACAGTTTCATGCACGAACTGTTCGGGCAACACGGCGCGCAGATCGCCGTGGAGCATGTGCAGCGTGCCCATTCGTTGCAACTGATGCTTTCACTGACCGAGCAGACGGACATGCTTAGCTATTGCCCCGAGCCGATGCTGACCGTGCCGGTCTTCGGCGAGCGCGTGACCCGGTTGAACCTTACCGAATCCTTCGCCACCGACACCATCGGCATCGTCACCCAGCGCAACAGCCAGCCGGGCAGCGCCGCGCAGTGCTTCATCGAATGCATCCTGCAGGTGGTGCGTCGCCGCTCACGCTCGTCGAAGGCCGAAGACCGACGTCTGTTTGATGCCTTGCAATTGCTGATCTGAATCAGGCCGCTCGAACCACTACGACTGCGCAGCCAATGCTGCCGTCATTCACCTGTAACAGTCCTTGAGGACTTCGATGGGTGCTTCTAGATCTCAAAGCTCCAACCGGCATCACGCAATAGCTAACGCTTCGACCTGAGCCCCACCCGTAGCTAGTGCTCATGATGGTGTTTGCGTCCACGTCCTCTAGCCGAAAGCTTTTTCCAGCTTCCAAAGCGGGAACGGATCAAGCGAAAAACCTACAAAACGCTGCAGGATGCTCGCAATGATGTGTTCGATTACATCGAGATGTTTTACACCCCAAACGACGTCACTGTTTCAACAATCAGCAGTCACCGTTAGAGTTTGAAAAGCGCTACACAGCAAGCTTGGAGAGTGTCTAGAAAACCCGGGGCGATTCAGCTCACCTCACCCAACCTACCTCAGACACAGAGGACTGGGAGCTCTGGGGTGCGGCCCTTCGCAACAGGCAGCAATCGGCATATCTTGGGATGCCCATAACTACTCTCTACGAAGGGCAGCTATGGATCGAAACCAGCCCTTCGCAACAGGCAACACTCGGCCAATAGCAGCCCTTCATGATCGGCTGCCATAGGCCAACAAAGTAGAACTGGCCGGCACCGATCTACGTGTCAGCGATGGGTCGCACTACTTCGATATCACCAGCGCTGGTGGTTGCCAGCTGCCTTTGCCAGCGGGAAGAATCGAGGGCGGTGCAGTCTTCGGCCAGTACAGACGCATCACTAGATAGACCGTGTCGTCAGGTGCCGGCAGCCAGTTGGCTTCCTTGGCCTTGCCGGGAGAGTCCTTCTGGATATACAGCGTCAGTGAGCCATCCGCGTTTTTCTTCATGGCCGGCAGCATGGGTGAATTGATCAGGTAACGGTTGAGCGGATTCTTGATCAGCAGTTGGCTCTTGCCGTCGTACATAGTCACCGACCAAAAGGCATTGACTGGCGGCAGCTTGCCGGCCGGAAACGTAAGCGTGTAGTTGTGCTTGCTGGTATCGAGCGTCTGGCCGTTGCCGTCGGTGCGGGTGAAGGGGTACATCGCCTCAACGGCGTCATTGCCGTAAAGACCGCCCTTCGCGGCGCCGGCGCGCATCAGCCAGTCGGCCTTGTAGAACGCCTGGTCGCCAAAGAACGCGCCGACGTTCCAGCCATTGATATTTTTCATGCCACTCGAGAGAAACTTGTCAACCTTCTCATCGCCAGCTTTCATCCCCAACAAGACCACTGCCTTGTGTTCGAGCGAGAGGTCTTTGAATTCGAAACGCCGGCCGGGGCCTACGCCGATGCTGGCCAGCCTCGACCGAATCTCCTTGTCATCAGCCGATGGCGGCACATACTCCAACGCGGCCGACAGGTACTCGAAGAAATTTTCCTTGATCCCTGCCGTGGTGGCCGGTACGAAATCAATCTTCGAGGCCGCGAGCGGTGCTGGTTGATGGAGGAAGGCTGAAAGCGGCTGGACCTTGAAACCCGCCTGAACCTTCTCGACATTGGGCATGTCGGCGGGGTTAAACAACTGGGTCCGGATCAACGTCAGGGCGAAGGGGGTCGTTGAGTTGAACACTTTATCGATGCCAGGCGGTGTCGCCCCTTTCCAGTCAGGCCCTGCAATCAGGTAGTTCCCCGGGGCGCTGGCCGTTGCTCGGCTGCCGATGTAGCCGTAGTTATAGGTGTTGCCGTCGATCAGCTGCACCGAGTAATAGCGTTTTTTGGAAACTGCCGGCACGCTGATCACCAGAGGCTCAGCGCGCAAATCAGTCCAAAGTATCGAGTATGGGGTGTCGCTGTTTGGCGTAATGACGGCAGTGTCAGCGGGCGTCGCGACCCGATGTTCATTATACAGTCGGTTGAAGGGAGCCTTGAACTGGCTGGACTTGGGGTCCACCGCGAACTCGTTCATCACGGCGTAGTTCATCACCAGCGGCAAGCCGTAGATAAAGCCTTCCTCGGCGATAGCCTTCGTCTGTTCGAGGCTCGGCGCGGGTACGCCCTTGGCCACATCAGCCTTGTCTGCCTGTGTGATCGGATCGTTCTTGCTCGCACATCCCGTGAAAAGCGTTGAACCCACCACGACGAGGGCCGCAGCTAGTGTCCAGCCCCGGTTTAACGACCTTTTCATGTCCACCTCGTTTGTTCTGAGCAAGTCGGCACCGTGAGTGTTCATGGCCACGGTGAAATAATTTTAACGCCTGGCCAATAACGGACGTTCCATCGAAGCTAATGGCCCATTAATCAATTCAAACGACAGGCGCAAGCCATCTGAAGCGCCAGTCTGACGACTGAATGCCTGCAAGAACCCTAGGCACAGGAGGCTACCTCGTCAAACAGACCTGGACATTTTTGAGCTTCATCAGTCCTGCGGTCGCTGTTCTGGTCGCGAAGCCGGAGTGAATGCGCAGACTGGATATCTTTAGCGTCGGGTTCGCTAGACACGACCTTAACGAGCGCTCAACGGTCAACCCAAACCTGCAACAATGCTGCCTCTTCGGGCTTCGCAACTTGTGTGGCGAACGTTCAGGTATTTGAATAACAAATTCGCGGGGAGCCGCCACATTGGAATTGAGACAACTGCGCTATTTCGTAAAAATCATCGAGCTTGGCAGCCTGGGGCGTGCGGCACTTGAACTGGACGTTGGTGTGTCAGCCCTCAGTCAGCAAATCTCCAAGCTGGAAAGCGAACTGTGCACCCGCCTCCTGAATCGAACCTCTACCGGCGTGACGCCCACTAGCGCCGGTTTTGCGTTTTTACACCATGCCCAATTGACGCTACGTCAGGCGGAAAACGCAATCATGGCCGCCCACCGTGGGCGAATGAGCGGTTATGTCAGTGTCGGCTTACCACCGACTACCGCGACGGTGCTCGCGTTGCCGTTGATCAACGCGATGCGTGCGCGTTATCCGGACATCCAGCTGCATTTGGTGGAAATGCTGTCCGGTCACTTGGCGGCGCAGCTCAATGCACGGCAAATTGATCTGGCCATCCTGTTCCAGCTCGAAGGGGGTAAACGCTGGAGCGTGACCCCGCTCCTGGATGAAAAGCTGTTTGTCATTGCCTCGCCCAGCCTGCCTCAAGCGCCTTCCGGTGATAGCGTGCAGTTAGCCGACCTCGGCGGCCTGCCGCTGGTGATGCCCAGCGCGCAACATGGATTGCGCTCGGCATTGATGAGCGCATTCGAGCGGGTCGGGTTAACACCCAATGTCATTATGGAGGTCGACGGTCTCGCCGTTTTGATGAACGCCGTTCGGGCCGGTCATGCGGCAACGATACAACCGGGCGCGGCCGCTGCATTGAAAGACGGGTCCGGACTTTCACTGATCAGGATTGCCGATCCCCATGTGGGCCGGCGCAATCTTCTGGCGACGCTGGCTGACGACGAACTCTCTCCGGCGGCGCTGGCAACGCGGTTGGTTATTGTCGATGTGGCGCGACAACTGGTCGTCGACAAACAGTGGCCTGGAGCGACATGGATAGAGGGTGTCGACACGTAATCCTCTTCTACACCGGACACATAGGTCTCTCTTGACGGACAGCCTTTAGAAAAACTAAACACCCCACGTCAATCGCAGCCTTTCGGCCATTCCTTCCCCACCCTATCGTTCTCCCCACTCGCAAGGAGCACTTCGTTCCCGCTTCCTTGCAAATCGAGGAGCGATAATGATCGATGTCTTAATCATAGGGGGTGGCAACGCTGCCTTGTGCGCCGCGCTGATGGCGCGAGAAGCGGGCGCCAGCGTGATGCTGCTGGAAGCCTCCCCGAAAATCTGGCGCGGTGGCAATTCCCAACACACCCGTAACCTGCGGTGCATGCACGACGAACCGCAGGACGTGCTGATCGATGCCTATCCGGAAGAAGAATACTGGCAAGACCTGTTGAAGGTCACCGGTGGCCTCACGGATGAAAAGCTTGCACGCATCGCCATTCGGGCATCGTCTTCCTGCCGCGACTGGATGCGTTCCCACGGCGTGCATTTTCAGCCACCGCTGTCCGGCGCGCTGCACGTGGCGCGGACCAATGCATTTTTCATGGGCGGCGGCAAAGCGCTGGTCAATGCGTATTACCGCAGCGCCGAGAGACTGGGTGTAAACGTTCGCTACAACACGCAAGTCACCGACATCGAGTTGGATGAGGGGAAATTCGTCGCCGCCCATGTGGCCGAACATGAGGTTGATGGTCAGCGTTTCGCCGCCGAACGCATTGAAGCCCGGGCCTGCGTGTTGGCGGCCGGCGGCTTCGAATCCAACCGTGAATGGCTGCGCGAAGCCTGGGGTCAGAACGAACGCGGTGAATGGCCATCGGACAATTTCCTGATCCGCGGCACCCGGTTCAACACCGGCATTTTGCTACGGCGCATGCTCGACCTTGGCGCCGATGTGATCGGCGATCCGACGCAAGCCCACATGGTCGCCATTGATGCCCGCGCGCCACTCTACGACGGCGGTATCTGCACCCGAATCGACTGCGTATCTCTCGGTGTGGTGGTCAATCGCGAGGGCGAACGCTTCTATGACGAAGGGGAGGATTTCTGGCCAAAACGTTATGCGATCTGGGGGCGTCTGGTGGCCGGGCAACCCGGTCAGCAGGCGTATTCGATCATCGATCAACAAGCCATCGGCCGCTTCATGCCGCCGGTCTTTCCCGGCACCACCGCCAATACGCTGCAAGACCTTGCCCGCCAGCTGAAGCTGCCTCAAGAAACATTCGTCAAGACGGTCGAGGACTACAACAGCGCCTGCCACGTTGGCACGTTCGATCACACGGCGTTGGACGACTGCCACACCCAAGGATTGACGCCCGCCAAAACCCATTGGGCGCGGCCATTGGTGAAACCACCTTTCTACGCCTACCCGCTTAAACCGGGTGTCACGTTCACCTACCTCGGCCTCGCCACCGACGAAACCGCTGCCGTGCATTTCAACGGCAAAGCGAGCCCCAACCTGTTCGTCGCGGGAGAAATGATGGCCGGCAATGTGCTGGGCAAGGGTTACACCGCCGGCATCGGCATGGCCATCGGTACCGCGTTTGGTCGCATCGCCGGTATGCAGGCGGCCGCTTCAGTGGGCTTTGGCGTTTCATCCGCAAACACGGAGTCTCGACATGCAACTATTTGATCCTCAAGCGTCGGGCGGGTTGATCCCGGTGTTGAATCTTGACGAAAGTGAAGTCCAGCGGCAGATGACGATCTGCAATGCCTGCCGTTATTGCGAAGGCTTCTGCGCGGTATTTCCGGCGATGACCCGGCGCCTGGAATTCACTCAGGCCGACATCCATTACCTGGCGAACTTATGCCATAACTGCGGCGCGTGCCTGCACGCCTGTCAGTACGCCGCCCCACACGAATTCGATGTCAACATCCCCAAAGCCATGGCCAAAGTGCGCCTGGATACTTACGCCGAATACGCCTGGCCGCAAGCCATGGGCAAGTTGTATCAGCGCAACGGCCTGACCCTGGCGCTGGCTTCCGGTGGGGGACTGGCGTTGTTTTTGTGCCTGACCCTGATGCTCATGGGCAACCTGTTCACGGCCATTCCCGGCGGCGACTTCTACAAGATTTTCCCGCACAACACCCTGGCGCTGATGTTCGGTTCGGTTTTCGGCTTTGCGGTACTTGCCCTGACCATGGGGGTAAGGCGCTTCTGGCGCAACGTTTCACCGGTCGCAGCGTCACTGCCGTTGAAAACGTCCGCTGCATTGGAGGCGACGGCCAACGTCGCGAAGCTCAAATACCTGGACGGTGGCCATGGCGAAGGCTGCAACAACGCCGACGATCAATTCTCCTTGTGGCGACGCCGATTCCACCACCTGACCTTCTACGGCTTCATGCTGTGCTTCGCCGCCACCGGTGTCGCCACGCTCTTTCACTATCTGCTGAAGTGGTCGGCGCCTTATCCGATCTTCAGCTTGCCGGTGATGTTGGGTATTGCCGGTGGCATCGGCCTGCTGATCGGCCCGGCGGGTCTTCTCTGGCTGAACCTGCGTCGCAACCCTGCGCACGGCGATGAAAACCAGAAACCCATGGATCGCGGCTTCATCGCGCTGCTGTTTCTGGTCAGTGCAAGCGGTCTGGCGCTACTGGCTTTTCGTGAAACCAGTGCCTTGGGCTTGATGTTGGCGATCCATCTCGGCCTGGTCATGGCGTTTTTCCTGACCATGCCCTACAGCAAATTCGCCCATGGAATCTTCCGCAGCGCGGCGCTGCTCAAACACGCGATCGAGAAGCGTCAACCCAACCCGATCAACGCCGGCAGCGACTGACGAATAAAGCACTCATTCCAAAAACAATAGTGAGCATAACGGTAGCCATGATGAAAACGACAACGGCAACAACCCAGGCAAAGGGGTCCAAATTGGGCGCCATTTTGCGAGTCACGAGCGGTAACTTTCTCGAGCAGTTCGACTTCTTTCTGTTCGGGTTCTACGCGACCTACATCTCCCAGACCTTCTTTCCAGCCACCAGCGAGTTTGCCTCGCTGATGATGACCTTCGCGGTTTTCGGCTCCGGATTCCTGATGCGTCCTCTAGGCGCCATTGTGCTGGGGGCCTACATCGACAAGGTGGGCCGTCGCAAGGGGCTGATCGTGACGCTGTCGATCATGGCCGCCGGTACCGTACTGATCGCGTTGGTGCCGGGCTATGCCACCATCGGCGTGGCAGCACCCATTCTGGTGTTGTTGGGCAGGCTGCTACAGGGCTTCTCCGCCGGCGCGGAAATGGGCGGTGTTTCCGTGTATCTCGCGGAAATTTCCACCCCCGGCCGCACCGGTTTCTACACCAGTTGGCAATCGGCGAGTCAGCAGGTGGCCATCGTCGTCGCAGCCGCGTTGGGCTACACGATCAATGCCACGATGCAAGCCGCGGAAATTGCCGATTGGGGCTGGCGTATTCCGTTCTTCATTGGCTGCGTGATCATCCCGTTCATTTTCATTATTCGCCGCTCACTGGAAGAGACCGCTGCCTTCACTGCTCGCACCCATCGTCCCACCACTCGAGAAGTTTTTCGCTCGATGCGTGACAACTGGCGCACCGTACTGGCGGGCGGTTTGATGGCTTCCATGACCACCACCACGTTCTACCTGATAACGGTCTACACACCGACGTTTGGCAGGACAGTACTGAACCTGAGCACCACCGACAGCCTGGTGGTCACATTGCTGGTCGGCATCAGCAACTTCATCTGGCTACCTATCGGCGGCGCGCTCTCCGACCGCATCGGCCGGCGGCCACTCTTGCTGGCGATATCGCTGCTGTGCATCTTCACCGCCTACCCCGCCATGCACTGGCTGGCAGAGGCGGCGAGTTTCGAACGGCTGCTCGCTGTTCTGCTGTACTTCTCATTCTTCTTTGGCATCTACAACGGCGCCATGGTCGCGGCACTGACCGAGGTCATGCCACAGAACGTGCGGGTAGTCGGGTTCTCACTGGCCTTCAGTTTGGCCACCGCGGTGTTCGGCGGTTTTACCCCGGCAATCTCGACATTGCTTGTCCAGGCCACGGGCGACAAGGCATCACCTGCCTACTGGCTGATGTTCGCGGCGGTATGCGGGTTCACGGCGACGACGATTCTGTATCGTCGGCAAAAAGCTTTGGCAGTCAGAACCGCTTAGTTCCTAACTAGTAGTACCTAAGCGTTTGCAACGTTCTGGCAAGATTCAGGACAGGCTGTAATTTTTCATCAAGTAACGTCCACCACTCGTGCTCAACCCATTCACCAGTCTCTATCTGGTGCATGGGTGGCATCCAGTCTTTATGTCGATCGAAAACATCCGGAATGGCTCGCGCCAGGGCTGATAGTTCATTTTGGGTAAAGCCCGTTTTTTGAAGCTCAACGGCCTTCTCCAGCGCCAGAGAATAATCTTCAACGTAAGTCATCGCTGGAGTGGAAATAGCGATCCGTATCAGTTCGGGCAGTGCTGACTCCAGTTTCTTGAGCTGACTCAATCTATCCGCGTTCGTGTAACGGTATTCAGCCATTGCGATTCCCTGTTATCTGTTGGCTAGCTGCACCAAAATGCTCGGTGCACGAGTTGCGACCCCCTTGCCTGGCGTCGATCTGATTTAGCGGCGTTGAACAGTTTGCCGAGGATGCAGTCAAACAGGCGCCGGGACTGTGAGCACTATTAGACCTCAATGGGCCTTATCCTGCGTACGTAACACACAATTGACCCAGCATTCAAAGTTGTTTCCGCCCCTCCAAAAATGCTCTTCCAAAGGATAGATAAAAATGAGAACACTCATTTCTGTGGTCGCTGTAGCGACTTCATTTGTCATTGGTACGGCATTCGCTCAAGTACCCGCGAAACCTGATGTGAATCCAATCACAAATGACGCGGTCAATATGGCATCTACGCCTACTGACACCGAAGCAAAAACTACAGTGACCAGCGACGCTGGAGCGTTAAACGAATGCTACAGCACCCTTGGCGATCAGCCCCGGACAGCGTTGCAGTCTTGCCTTGAGCGTAAGACTCGCGAAGTCACGTCACAAATGAATACCGCCTACAAAAAACTGGAAGCCCAGACAAAGGAAGTCGATTCGAGCTCGACGGCCAAAGCCCTAGCCTCCCTACTCGCCTCTCAGAAGGCTTTCGAGAAATTCAAGGATGCTCAGTGTCAATGGGAAGGTGACTCGACGATGGGCGGCTCGGGCGCTGGAGATATTGCCAGTGCTTGCAAAGTCGATTTGATGCGCTTCAGAACCCAGCAACTTTCCGATTGAATTAATTGACATAGGCGGCTGGCTATCCCACTAACGAGAACCAGTTCGCCATTTAAGCTGCCATCGTAGAGCTATCGACAAACGAAGGTTTTCGGCAAGAAACGGTCGTTGAATTCCATCCCCATAAAATGACTTTCATCCCGGGCATGCTCACTTGCAAGACCTGCGCGTCAACGTTAAGGTCTGCTTCATGAATACGCCACGCATCAATTCGACCACAACCCTCACGACCACCAAAGGTGGGTCGTTGGAGGTTGTGTGAGTTAACAAACGCATAACCCCGAAGACCCGCCAGCAATGGACCGGGTCTTTTTTTTGCCCCGGATTTTTTGCACAACCGTAAGGAAACGCACATGTATGCACTACTGATTCTCGACATGCAGGTAGGCCTCGTTCACGGCCCGGACAGGCCCTGGGGCGGTGAAGCGCTTTTAGAGACATTGAATACGCTGATGAGAACCGCGCGGGAGGCCGGCGCCCCCATCTTTCTCGCCCGCCACGTCGGTCCGGTCGGCTCCCCTATCGAGCCGGGCAGTCCGCTCACCGAGCTTGTCCAGGAGTTGCAGCTGATGGGTGACGAAGTGATTTTCGAGAAAAATCGTCCCAACGCCTTTGCAGCGACTGCGTTGGCCGATCAGCTACGCGAACGCGGCTGTGAAGGTATCGTCGTGACCGGCATGAAAACTCAATACTGCGTAGACAGTACTTGCCGTGCCGCCCGGGATTTGGGTTTCGACGCGGTGCTCATCGCCGATGGACATAGCTGCTCCGATACGCCCACGCTCAAAGCAGAGGTCATCATTGCCCATCACAATGCAACGTTGGCGGGGCCATTCTGCCGGGTCGTTCAGGCTCAGGAATGGCGTTTCCAAACAACGCCCTGATCGCCATACGCGCGGGTACGCAGGAAAGTCAGAAAGAGTCCGTTGATTCGCCACCTGGCAGTGTCGATTGCGACCTGCCACAGCCGGCTGAAACCGCAAGCTACTGCCCGGCAAAAACAACACCCACCTTCCTTGCATACTGCAACCATGCATCCTTGAGCCGTTGTACCGTCTCTGGCCTGGAGGCAGCCAGGTCTGCGGTTTCGCCGCGATCCTGCGCCAGATCAAATAATTGCCATTGCAATGGTTGCGCGTTTTCACCAAAGCCTGCCTGGGGTCGAAGGCCCAACAACTTCAGATTTCCCTCCCGATAATAGGCATTACCAAACAGCTCACCAGCCAGGCTGTCAGTGGTGTGCGGGCTGCCATTACCGGTAAGCATTGGCAGCATTGATTTACCGGTGATCAGGTGTTTACGCGCATCCGTTGGCGCTTCGCTTGGCAATGCGATACCCGCCAACTCTAAAAACGTCGGGGCCAGGTCATCTACTCGCGCAACGCCGCGCTCCATGCCTTGGCGACGCAGTGCCTTGGGCAACTGGATGATCGCCGGCACGCTGATACCGCCCTCTGCGGTGGTGCCTTTGAACAAGTGGAATGGCGCTGCGCTAACCTCAGCCCAGCGCAAGCCATAGTCGATCTGAGAACCCTTTTGCCCGAGGTTGGCAACGCTATTGTCAGTGAGTGCGCCCGGCGGATAGAACTGTGCATGGTTCTCCCCCGCCGCACCGTTGTCCGACATGAACACGATCAAGGTATTGTCGTACTGCCCGCTCTGGCGCAAGTAATCGATCAGTCGGCCAATGTTATGGTCGAGGTTATCGACCATGGCGGCGTAGATTTCCATCTTGCGCGCTTCAATACGCTGCTGCTCAGGGCTCATTTGTTGCCACCCTGGCAGCTTGGGATTCACCGGCAGTGGCTGCGCAGGTCGGGCATCGCTGGCCATGACACCGAGGTCTTTCATACGCTGTATACGCGCCAGGCGCACGCTGTCATAGCCCTGATCAAATCGTCCCTGGTACTTGTCGAGATATTCCTTGGGTGCTTGCAGTGGCCAGTGCGGCGAGGTGTAAGCGGCGTAGGCAAAAAACGGCTTACCCTCCTTTTTGCTGTTTTGCAGGTAACTGATCAGCTTGTCGGTGTAGAAATCCGTGGAGTAAAAATTGTCCGGCAGCCCCACGGCCTTACCGTTTTCGCGATAGTGCACTTGCTCAAGCTTGCTGGGGTCTACGCTGGCAGGTTTGAAGTGCGATGCGCCGCCCTCGAGCAGGGTGAAAGACTGCTCGAAGCCGCGATGATCCGGGCCTTGGTCGGCCTCAAGGCCCAGGTGCCATTTGCCCACCATCAACGTACTGTAGCCGCCCTTCTTCAGCAATTCGGCTATCGAGTAAGAGTGCTGGTTCAGATAGCCCTCGTAACCCGGCTTGCCACGCTGGAACGGTTGCAATGCCTCAGCCATGGTGCCGAGTCCGGCCAGGTGATTGTCGGTGCCGGACATCAGCATCGAGCGGGTGATCGAACAGGTTGGCGTCGCGTACATGTTAGTGAACTGCAACCCGTCCCTGGCCAGTTGATCCAGGGTTGGTGTGCTGATTTCGCCGCCATAACTGCCCAGGTCGGAATACCCCAGGTCATCCGCCAGGATCAGCAAAATATTCGGCTGCGCCGTATCAGCACTCGCCGCCAGGGCAAGACTGCTACCCAGCGCCAGCACTGTCGCCAGTAATGTTTTTGGCAGACAAAAAAGTGGCATGTTCTTTTCTCTTATTGTGTGGGTCCGAGGCCTGTTTCTGCATTTTCCGCAGGCGCCCTACTCTTCGAATATCGCCACTGCCCGAACAAACCCGGCCGATGCGTGCTTGATCTTGTAAGGGAAACACGACACCACGAAGCCACTCGATGGCAGGGACTCCAGGTTGGCCAGTTTTTCCATTTGCCCGTACCCGATATCGCGTCCGGCCTTGTGCCCTTCCCAAATAATCGAGGCGTCGCCGTCGGCTGCAAAACGTTCACGGGTGTACTTGAACGGTGCATCCCAACTCCAGGCGTCGGTGCCTACGACGCGCACCCCTCGCTCGAGCAGATACATCGTGGCTTCACGACCGATGCCGACGCCGGCATCGAGATATCCCGGCTGGCCGAACAACGCGCCGGCACGGGTGTTGATCAGCACGATGTCCAATGGCTGCAATGCGTGACCAATGCGCGCAAGTTCAGCTTCGATTTCATCAGCGGTCACCACATGACCATCGACCATGTGCCGAAAATCCAGTTTCACACCGGGTTGCAGGCACCAATCGAGCGGCAGCTCATCGATACCAAAAGCCGGCTGCCCCCCATTGGTGGTCGACGCGTAATGCCAAGGCGCATCCATGTGCGTACCGCTGTGTGTAGTGATGTGCAGTCGCTCTGCGGCCCAGGATTCGTTGCCCGGCATCTGCTCAAGTTGCAAGCCTGGAAACATTGCGGCCATTTCGGGCCAGCCTTGCTGGTGATCCATGTAATCGATCTTCGGCAGCAACGGTGGCGGATCGGTGTAGGGGTTATTGTCGAGGGTGACCGAGAGGTCGACGAGACGACGTTTTGGCTTAGTTGGCTGCGACATGAAACGTGTCTCCGTTCAGTGGCGAATGTCGGGGATTCGAAGGATTAAGGGCATTGCGGACCAGCGTTGCAGCGTTGCGGTCATGGTTGAAACCGGCGGCGCGCGCCTGCGGCGTTTTCAATGGCGGCATACGTCCGAACAATGCTTCCAGCCTGACGTCGGGCGCATGGCTGATCAATGCGCGGCGCTCTTGCCCATAGCGCTCAGCCAATGCGTCGATGACCTGGGCAATCGACAAATGCAGCACCGGCAACTGCCATACGCGCTGTGCCGCGAGCAAGGTACCTTCCAGTTCTGCAGCGTGGATCAGGTTGTTCACGCAACAGCGGGAGGACATCCACCACGCCGTTGCCTCTGGCGAGACCGGGCATTGATAGGGCTCATCTTCGGCAAACGCTCGCATCAGGTCGCTCATGAATGCAGAGCGCAACCCATTGGGTTCGCGAGGCCGGGCGACGATGCCAGGCAGGCGTAACACACGTCCGTCAACATCTCCCCGTCGGGCAAGATCACTGATGGCGCTTTCCACCATGGCTTTGTGGGTGCCATAGGACAATTCGGGATGCAGCTCGGCTGTCTCGTTCATTCGCGCGGGAAGCACCCCGCCGTACACCGCAACACTGCTCGCATACACCAAAACTGGCGGCCGGGTTTTGTTGCGCAGTTGGTTGAGCAATTCCAGGCTGGCCAGCAGATTGACCTGGTAACCGAGTTCGTAATGCTCTTCCGCGGCGCCACCTGGAACACTGACCAGATGGAACACCACATCAATGCCGTCGGCCAAGACCCGACGCATCAAGGCCGGATCCGTCACGCTGCCGAAATGACGGCGAAGACGGGTGTCCTCCGGCAAGTCCTGCAAGTCTTTATCCAATACCAGCAACGAACCAATGGCCTGCCCTCGCAAGCGGCCAACCGCCAGCAGGCAACGCACCAGCTCACGCCCGACAAACCCATTGGCACCGGTAATCAACACACGCATATGCCGCTCCTCAGTCCTGAGCCTGAACGATGCGCTGATCGATTGCACCGAACAGCGACTGGCCATCGCTGCCCGTGACATCCATGTGCACGCGGTCACCAAAGCGCATGTAGCCGGTCTGGGCGGCACCATGCTCAATCATCTCGATGGCGCGACGCTCGGCGATGCATGCCGATCCCGCGCTTCTTTCGGCATTGGAGACTGTTCCGGAACCCATCAGCGTGCCGGCACGCAGCCTGCGAGTGAGCGCGGCGTGAGCGATTAACTGACCGAAACTGAAGTTCATCTGCCCGCCGTGCGGATGACCAAACCACTGGCCATTCCAGTGCACCTGCAAAGGCAAATGCACACGGCCGTCGCGCCAGGCATTGCCCAATTCGTCCGGCGTGATGGCCAGCGGAGCAAAGCTGGAGGACGGTTTGGCCTGCAAGAATCCAAAACCCGTACTCATTTCCCGAGGGGCCAGGGCGCGCAAACTGACGTCGTTGATTTGCAGGATCAGCTTGATGTGTTGCTGCGCCTGCTCGGCGTCGCAGCCCATAGGCACATCATCCACCAGCACCACAAACTCGCCTTCGAAGTCGATGCCCTGACTCTCGCTCGGCAAAGCGATATCGTCGCGTGCGCCAATGAAATCGTCGCCGGCCCCCTGATACATCAGCGGCGTGCGTTCGACCCCGTCGATGGGGTCGAGATTGAACGCTTTCTGCATCAGCGCACCGTGGCTGAGAAAGGCCGAGCCATCGCACCATTGATAAGCGCGGGGCAATGGCGCCATCGCCTGGGCGGGGTCGAAGGCAAAGGCCTCCGCCGCCTCGCCCGCATTCAGCTGCTTCGACAGCAGCTGCAAGCGAGGCTCGACGTTACTCCAGTTTTCGATGGCCTCTTGCAGGGTAAGCGCCACAGAACTGGCATCCAGCGCCCAGGCGAGATCCCGCGAGACCACCACGAGCTGACCATCGCGATTGCCGTTTTTCAGGGTGGCGAGCTTCATGCCGATGCTCCCTTGATGTTGCTCAATTCAGCGGCATAGCGCCCGTCGAGCAGGATGAAAACCATGCGTGCCATCGCTTCGGTGCGGTTGCTCCAGGCGTGATTGGTACCGCGTTGAACCACCACATCGCCGCGTTTGAGGTGCACCTCTTCCTCATCCAGCACCAGCCACACTTCACCTTCGGTGACGATGCCGTAGTCGAGGGTCTCGGTGCGGTGCATCAACTTGTGTTTGGAGTCACGTTGGCCGGTGCCTGCATGGACTTCACCTATTTCGGCGAAAACCGCCGCGGCATCGTCGGCGCTGACCTGGTTCTGCACGCTGTCCGGTGGAATATCCACCACCCGGATGACACTGCCCCCAGCCACGGGACTGAGTTGCAATGGCTTGTTGCTTGGGTCACTGGCGTTGTCGAGCAAAGCGGGGCTGGCAGTACTGTTCCACAGTTCATAAAACACCGTGCCCGGCACCGCCGTTAACGGGAAAACGTTAGGCGTCGGCCCGTTGCTGGCGATGATGGCCTGGCACTGCTGATCGTGACCGGTGACCACTCGTTTGAATTCAGGAAGCGCTTGCATGGAAAATCCTCGTTCAGTTTTCGTCGGCGATGGTCGTGCCACCGGCCCCGTTTGCGCCGTGCAGCAGACCGCCAAGCCTGGGCACGGCCAGACAAAACACCGCCACCAGCAGTTGCAGGCTACCCACGATGGCCAATGCCAGAGGAAGCGCCGTGGAGTCACCACGGGTGATGCCTAGAACAACGAGAGGGCTGATAAATTCGCCGGCAAAAATGGCGGCGGTGAAACACCCGGCCGCCTGCCCGCGGTGATGGAAACTGACGTGTGACATGATCCAGGTGATCAGGGTTGGCAGCATCAATCCGATGCCCAGACCATTGATCGTCACAGCAACCACGACCTGCATATGGGTTGTGGCAGCCGCCATCAACAGCCCGCCGATGCCCGCCAGTGCGTAGGCAACGAGCAGCAGGTACTGCCCACGGATCCCGCTGAACAAACGGAAACTCAGCGCACCGACGAGCACGCCCAGTTGGTTGGCCCCCATGGTCATGCCGATTTGTTGCGGGGCATCCACATGCAGCAGATTAAGCAGATAGCCGGCCTGCACCGGCACGATGAACAAGCTCAAACCGGCCAGTAACGACAACCCATACAGGGGCGTAAGCACGCGCCACGGAAACTTCCCGGTCGACAATGGCGGCGTCGGTTGCTCCGGCTGCGTGCGGGCTTGCGGCTCCCACAGCTGCCAGGCCATCAGCGGGAGAAAAATCAGCCCCACCGCGTACAACGCAAACGGCGTACGCCAGTCGTTTTGTCCCAGGAAGCCACCCAGCGCGATGAACGCCGCCGCCGACAACGACGTCGCAACCATCTGCAAGGCAAACAGACGCTCGCGTTTGGCACCGCTGTAGTAGTCACCCATCAGCGTGGTGCAGCAGGTCATGATGCCCGCCTCGGCCAAACCAATGCCCGCCCGACTGAGCACGATCGCGTGCAGCGAGTCGAGCCACAGCGGCAACACGCCACAGAGGACATACAGCACCATGCTCGCCAGCAGTAACGGCTTACGCCCCAGTCGATCGGCGATCAGCCCGGCGAACGGTGCCAGCAACGCAATCATCAATGCCGGCAGCGTCAGTACGATAGGGACCAGCACGGCGCTGCCGTCGACGCTGGCAAAATGCGCCTGCATCCTCGGCAACACGGGGGCCAGCAACACGGCGCCCAACACTGGCAAGCAGCTGCCCAACAGCAGCAACAGCGATTGCGCCAATCCGGCTTGCCGGACGGGCTTTGCGAAGGTATCAGCGACCAAGACAGTGCTCCTTTATTTCCCGGTGGAGGACGTCCGCAACCACTGCCTTCTCAGGACCCTCCGTGATGTGTATCGGCGCATCAGCTCCCTGCACCTGGCGGCGTGCGGGTAGCAGGAAGTACGCCAGCGCCGGCAGCAATACCAATGCGCCGACCATGTTCCAGACAAACATGAAGGCCAGCAGCACGCCCATGTCGGCCTGGAACTTGATGGGTGAAAACGTCCAGGTCGCTACACCGATGGCCAAGGTAATACCGGTCAGCATCACCACCTTGCCGGTGGAAACGAGTGCGCGGTAATACGCTTCGGACAGGCTCGCCCCCTGCCGCAGATGGCCCAGGAGAATGCTCATCACGTACAACGCATAGTCGACGCCGATGCCGACACCCAAGGCGATGACCGGCAGCGTCGCGACTTTGACACCGATATTCAGCCAGACCATCAAGGCTTCGCAGAGGATGGATGTGAGCATCAGCGGAATCACCGCACAAAGCGTCGCGCGCCAGGAGCGGAAAGTAATCAGGCACAGGACAATGACCGCGCCGTAAACCCAAATGAGCATCTCGCGGTTGGCTTGCTTGACCACGATATTGGTCGCCGCTTCGATGCCGGCGTTACCGGCCGCCAGGAGGAATTGCACGTCGTCTGTATTGTTCTCGGCGGCAAATTGTTCCACGTGGTCGACCAGACGAGTCAGCGTTTCGGCCTTGTGATCGGTGAGATAGGCGTAGAGGGTCAACAGGCTGCAGTCTTCGTTGTACAACCCGCGCGGCGCGCTGGCGGTGATCATGTTGAGCATCGCCTGGTTGTTCTGAAGCTCGTACCATTTCGGGTTGCCTTCACTGAGCCCGACCAGCATGCGCCGGTTGAGCAACGCCAGCGAGTTGGTCGAATCAACGCCCGGCAAGGCGCGCAATTGCCAATCCAACGCATCGACTTTGGCCAGGATGTCATAGCGCGCACAGCTGCTGGCCGGGGTTTTCACCATCACCGCGAACAGGTCACTGCTGGCGCCGTAATGACGGGTCAGATAGGCATCGTCCTGGTTGTAGCGCGAGTCCGCACGCAACTCCGGTGCACCGGCGTCGAGGTCACCGATTTTCAGTTGCAGGCTGACCAGGAAGCCGACGGCTGCCAATGCGAGGCTGATGGCGATGCACAGGCTGGCCCAACGCCGATGAGTAAACAGGTCCAGAAAACGCCAGAACGCATGGCGCGTCTGGCCCGTTTGCTCGGCTTGCTCGCTTTTGAGGCTCAGTTGCGCGGCGCGGGGCGTCACACCGACATAAGAGAGCAACACCGGCAGCAAAATCAGGTTGGTGAAAATCAGCACGGCCACGCCGATACTCGCGATCACCGCGAGGTCTTGAATGACCTGGATTTTGATCAACATCAACACCGCAAAACCCACGGCATCGCACAGCAGCGCTGTCAGCCCGGCAAGGAACAGGCGTCGAAAGGTGAATCGCGCAGCCACCACCCGGTGCATGCCACGCCCGATGTCCTGCATGATGCCGTTCATTTTCTGAGCGCCGTGGCTCATACCAATGGCAAACACCAGAAACGGCACCAGCACGGAATACGGGTCCAACTGGTAGTTCAGCAATGGCAGCAACCCGAGCTGCCAGACCACCGCCACCAGCGAGCACAGCACCACCAGCACCGTACTTCGCAAGCAGCGGGTGTACCAGAACAGCACGGCGGTGGTGATCAGGATCGCGACGGCGAAGAACAGCAGGATCTGCTTCAGGCCGGCAATCAGATCGCCGACTTTTTTCGCGAAACCGGTGATACGAATGTCGATGTTATCGCTTTGATAAGTGCTGCGTAGCGTCTCCAGTTGCTCGGACAAAACCGCGTAATCCAGCGGCCTTCCGTCTGAAGTGGCGGCCAGTAGCGGCACATAAATGATGCTGGAGGTCTGATCGAGGGCTACCAGTTGGCCAAGCTCGTTGGAGCGCTGCACATTGCGCCGCAGCGCGTCGAGGTTAGCAGCGGTGCCGCTGTAGTCATCCGGTATCACCGGGCCGCCATCGAGACCCTCTTCAGTCACCGCGACCCAGCGCGTGGCCGGTGTCCACAGCGACTTCATGTACGCTCGATCGACACCCGGCATCAGGTAGAGTTTGTCGCTCAGGGCTTGCAGGGTTTTCAGGTACTCGGCGTCGTAGATATCGCCGTGTTTGTTGGCTACGACGATCCGCAGTGCGTTGCCTAAACCCGTGAGCTGTTTCTGGTGCTCAAGATAATTCGCAATGTAGGGCTGCTGCGTGGGAATCATCTTTTCGAAGCTGGCATTGAGCTCGATACGAGTGGCTTGATAACCCAGCACCAGGGTCGTCAGTACACATAACACAAGGACCCACAGCCGGTGATTGAACAGCGTGCGCTCTACCACTGAACCGGAGCGTGGATCGAAATTCGCCAGGCTTGCCGTGGCGTTGTCGAAAGACTTCATAACCTCACTCCGAAGCGTTGGCGACTGACGGCGACAGGCGCGTCAATCCAGTGAAACCCGCCAGCGTCAGGCTGCCATCAGCGGCCTGGATAACACTGGAGACGGGCTTGCCGAGCGGTTTGCCATAGGGCACAAGCGTTGCGCCGGACGGGTTGTTGGTGCGAAACAAGGCGCCACTCTGATTGACCAGCAACAACTGGCCGTCGTCGGTACGAATGGCATCGCTGAACGACACCGGCATCGAGACCGGTGCAGGCTGAAAGCTTTGGCCCAGGTCACTCGAGACAAACGCATTGCCCTTTAACCCGGCCACCAGCAACACACCGTTGTCGCCCGTTTGCGCGGTGAAGAAGCTCCCGGTGTAAGGACTGTCCAACGGCGTGAATGAATGGCCGGCATCGTCGGAACGAGCGAGGTAGCCCTGCTCGCCCGCCAGAAACCAGTGCTGCCCCTGTTGAGTGATCGCAGACAAGTGCGCACCCATCGGGTTATCAATGTCCCCCATGATGGAATGCCAGGTGGTGCCGCCATCGTCGGTTCGGAAGGCAAGGCCATACGCACCCACGATCAGGCCGTGTCGGTCGTCAACAAATTGCACAGCGAGAAACGGCTTGTCAGCCCCCTCGCTGGCCAGTCGTTCAGCCGTTTGCACCCGTGCGGCGGCGGCAACCTGATCGGTGGCCGATGGTTGTTGCTGACGAGCGCTTACCAGCTCCAGCTGTGCGGCACGCAGGCCATCGAGTTGCACCACCCAGTGCTCGCCACCGTCATGCGTGACCAATACAACACCCGCATGCCCGACGGCCCAGCCCGTAAGGGCGTCGACAAACTGCACGGCCGTAAGGCTGACGGAAACCGGTACCGTCGCTTGACGCCAGCTCACGCCGTGGTCATCGGAAAGCAGCACGATGCCCCGCTCACCCACCGCCACCAGCCGCGCACCTGCCCGAGCCAAGTCCAGCAGCACCGCGGATTTCGCTTGCGGCGCCTGCATTGCCGGAGTATCGAGCGTGTTGCCCACCGATGCGGCATGCGCCAGGCCCAATGGCAATGCCATCAGACACATCAGCCGACCAACCACCTGACAGATTCTGTTCATTACCGACCTCGAAAAACCTTTTGAAACCGGATCAGGGTTCGCAAACCGCGACCCGGTCTTTCTCAACGAACGCCGGCACCCGCCATCGCCGCCGGTGAAAACTCGGAGGCCTTGTAGCGATCAACCATGCCGTACTGTTCCGACTGGCCGGTGTAGACGTTCTGGATAAACCAGGCGCCGGAGGTCAGGTCGTAAAAGCCCGAGGACAATTGCGCTTGTGCGGGCAGGTCAGGAAGTACCGCCGGCAACGACCACAACGTCTTGGCCAGTTGGCCGTTGGCATCCCAACGGTCGCCCAACATGGCTTGCCAGGTGTCCTCATCAAGGTAGTAGCGGCCCTTCGGCAACTGGTGACGCTTGCCCGGTGCCAGGTCCGCTTCCACGACCCACACCCGGTGCAGCTCCCAGCGCACGTAATCCGGATTCATGTGGTGAGGGAGAAACAGGTCTTCCGGTTTGGCGGCGGTTTGCACCTTGTTCGTGTTGTAGGGGATGTACATCTCCTGCTTGCCCACGAGCTTCCAGTTGAAGCGGTCAATGCGGCCCTGGAACACGCTCAATTCGTCGAACGACATCACCCCGGCAGTCGCGGGCGTCGGCGTATCGCAGCAAGCATTGGGCAATTTGCGCACACGGCGTTGGCCGGTCAGATAAACGTGCGCCTGGGACAGGTCGCCGTTGATGTTGGTACGCCCCATGATCTGCTCGCCAGCGCGCAATGGCGGCCCGACGTTGAGCAGTCGGAATAGCCAGTAATCACCGGCAAACGATTCCGGCGTCCCATCCTGGTAGTAATACGGCATCTCCTGAATGGCTTGCCCGTCGGTCGTCATGACCTGCTTGCCATCTGCAGTCATCAGGTAATGACGGAAATGCATCGATACCGAGGTGCCACGCCAATTCAGTACGTGGTTCCACATGGCTTCGGCGCCGTTTTGCGGGATCGGAAACGGAATGCCGCCAAACGCGCCTTGAGGTACCGGACCAGCGCTGCTGTCCACCAACTTGGCGCGCGTGGCGTTTTTCAGGGTGTTGTCATATACCCATTGCGGTGCGGCAGCCGTACGACGTGTCGGGTAAACGTCGATGCGATACGTGTCCGGGAAACGCTTGAACATCTCCTTGGTGCCGTCGCTGAGTTTGCCCGCGTATTGGGCGAGATTTTTTGAGGTGATGCTGAACAACGGCTTGTCTGCCGCGAACGGGTCGCTACGCTTGCCGCCTTCCTTGTACGACGGATCGACCTTGGTGTAACCACCGTCCCAAGCAGGAATCGAGCCGTCAGCGTTACCGGCGCGCTCGGCACCGAACGGTGTCAGGCTCTTCGACAGCTTGGCCGCGTCTTCAGCCGTTGCCGCCAGCGTCACCTGGCTGAAAATGGCCAGGCTACCCAGCAGTGCGAAGCAAAGCGCTTTGAGCTTGAAAGCTCCGATTTTGTTGTTGTGAGTCATGCGCAAGTCCTCTTAAAACGTGGTCTTGACGGAGAAAGCCAGGTAGTCCCGGTCTTTCAGCGATTGCTTGTAGTTGAACTGGCTGGCCGCATTGAGGTTGGTGTCCTCGGGGCCGTAGTAATGCGTGTAGGTCAGGCCGGCGGTAACGCGATCCAGGTAGGTCGCGGTAATACCGATGTTCATATCGCCGCCGTTGTCCGGGCCGAAGGAGCTGACCACGGCCGATTTACCCAGCGGGAAGTAGCTGAGACCGACAGGGATACTGATATCGATACCAGAGAAGAACTGGCGATAAGTCGGGGTGTACACCACCTTGAAACCAAGGCCGTCATCGGTGGCATTGGGGTCGAGGGCGGCACGGTTCTTCGTGACGTTCAGGAGTCGGTTCCAGGCGATCTCACCGACCAGCCCCGACTCCCTTGCGATGAAGTTCGGCCCGAACGAGGCCAGGACGTTGAGGTTGACGTGAGCCGTACGGCCGACCGCGTAGAGCGCATCGTCATCGTTGTCAGCGACCACGCCAGGCAGGACGGTTTGACCGTTGGAAACCAGCGGCATGTTCCAGCGCATGGAAGCTTCACCGGCGAAGCTGTACTCGTCGACGGTGGTCGAAAAACTGGCTCCAAAGGCGCGAATGTCCTCCGGGTACACCCAGTAGTACTCGCCGATCTGGCCGGTACTGAAGTTCGGCGTACCGGTGGATGGCTTGAGGTACAGCTTGGGTGTTTTGTCGTGATACTGAATCGCGTACAGGCCGTACTCCACCGTTTCCGCGCTGTACTTCAATTGCAGACCACCCTGCCCCGAACTTCTCGCTTCCTTGTCATTGCCATGGAAGAACGCTGCCGGGCTGCCGGGATTGCCACCGAGGAAAGCAGGAAATGGCGCTCCCACGATCAAGCGTTCGTTGCCTTCACCAATGGTGTCGCTGGTGGAGAAGTAACTACCGGCACCCGGCAGGCGTGTCTCCTCCCACTCGAGTTGGTAGTAAGCGCCGAGCGACACATCATCTGTCAGCTGGAAGGTCCCCGACAGTTGATTGACCGGGCGGGTGATTTCCTTGAATTGGGTGTTCGGTACGGACTGCGCCTTCACCACATCGACCGGGCCCATGCCACCGGCAATGCCGTTGGCACCAAAGAACAGGCTCTCGCCCCAGATCAAGCCGTGGCGACCGGCACGCACGGACGTGGCGTGATCGGCCAGCTCACCGTTCCAGTACACGAACGCATCGAGCAATTCGCCGTCGCCGCCATGCAGGTGACGGGTGTCGTCGGTGAATTCGTCGTAGGCCACCGAACGCGCGTTGGCCCGTGCCGGATCGTCATTGTCGTTGTCGTTCTGGTATTCGGTGTCGTACCAGGCGGCGCCGCTGAGGCGTGCGCCGACGTTTTTGAACGACATATCCATCTCGGAGAGGATGTCCGTACGGTTGGAAATCAGACCCTTTTTGAAAGCCCGATCGCCATCGTCCTGATTGAGTGCCACCTGCCCCTCGGTCAGTTTGCTGCCGGGATTCTGGGTTCGCCAGGCGGCGCTGTACTTCACCGTGTTATCCCAGCGCAGGTTGAAATCCGGATTGCCGGTATCCACCTGAAAGGCATGGACAGCCTGGCTGCACAGCACCAACGCGGCGGCCAATGTGAAACCAAAGGGTGCAGACGTGCAGACCGGGCGGCGCGCAAGCGTCGCAGTCGTGGAACTAACCATCGCGTTAACCTCTTGTTTTTATAGTGGTAACAGCTGTGGGGGACAGATCTTTCGAATCAGATGGGCTCTGCCGTGCGCGCCAGCATCTGCTTGACCAGGCCGATGCGGTCGAATGCACGGTCGTGTTGCATTTCCTTGTCTCCAGCCAGTACAGAGCTCTCGCTGATGTACTTGCAGCGCTCGAACCGGCGCGTCATGAAGCGCTGGAGCTGTTGCTCGACGCTGCCGTCGCGGGTCAGTTCTTCACTGAGCACGATGGCATCTTCGATCGCCATGCCGGCCCCTTGGCCAAGGTGCGGCGTAGTCGCGTGTGCAGCGTCGCCAATCAGCAGGACGCGACTGCGATACCAGGGCTCATCGACGAAGACCACTTCCATCGGCTTGTAGACCACTTGGCTGCTGTCGGTGATTTGTTCGCGCAGCTCACCGATGAGGCCGGTAAAACCCTGTAGGCGTTGGCGCATCTGATCGGCCAGCGTCGTCGGGTCCATCCACGGGTTGGATGGTTCGTGGGACGTGAGGAACAGGTACATCAGGTCACCCGCCAGCGGCACCAGGCCGGCGTTGCCTTCGGCGCTCTGGTAGTTGGCGAGGTGATCGATCTGCGGAGCACGCGGGAAGTTGTAGCGCCACACTGACTGGCCGGTGAAACGCGGGGTGTAGGTGTCACCAAACAGCAAATCGCGAACCCTGGAGAACAGACCGTCGGCGCCGACGACCAGGTCGTAGGCAGCGCCAGTGCCATCGGTGAACACTACATCGACGCTGTCGCCTTTATCGTCCAGGGATTCAACGCTCAGGCCCAGGCGTACTTGCGCGCCCAGTTCCAGCGCCGTTTCACTGAGGACCTTGTGCAATGCCAGGCGTGAAATGCCCACGTTGGCCGGGTACGCAGGCCCTGCCAGTCGTTGACCGGGGATGCGCGCCAGTTGCTGGCCGGCCGGGCCATAGATGGCGACGTCTTCGAAGGCATACGCCGCATCGAGATACCCATCCAGCACACCCAGTTTGGCCATCTCGCGGACAACGTTGCTTTGCTGGATGATCCCGACGCCGTACACCGTCCACTCCGACTTGAGTTCGATCAGATCGACCTCAATGCCCTTGCGCCGCAGTGCAATGGCGGCACACAAGCCACCAATACCACCGCCCACGATCAGAACTTTGTTCACTGCACTCATGGTTTTCTCACTTTTTTATTCTTGTGATTCGATACAGCGTCGGGCACTGCGTCGTTAGGTTCAGCTTCCCGCCAAAGCAGGGATTTGACTAATCGCGAGTAGGGATGCGATGTATCTCCAAACGCGATACCTCGAGGTGGGTCGATGCGCACTCCGTGTCGGGCATTTGCAGCACCAGCCAGCCCTCCTCCAAACGCCACCGCAACGCCTCCAGTGTCTGGCCCAGACAGGGGCCGTAGACGCATTCACCCGTGCTTGGCAGAAACTGCGCACCGTGCGCGTAACAGACAATCAACTGGCCGTCGGCCGATAAAAAACGATCCTTGCGGTACTCCAGGCGCACATCCAGATGCGGGCAGCTGTTGCGATAAATCCGCACCTGCCCCTCGTGCAGCAAGGCAAAAACACTGTCCCTGCCGCGCTGCAATGGATCGAATCCACGCGCCTGCCCTTGCGCTAGCTCGTCCAGCCGGCACAGGAAAAAATCCCTTTGGCTCCTGGCTGACATCTGCACTCAACCTTGCTTGGGTGGTGGACCGCCGGGCGCCCATTTTTCTTTTGAGCTGAACAGAAACAGTTGCGAGTTATCGGCTGACAACGGTGCGCGACGGGCCTCCCAGGCGTCATCGTGTTTGTCCATGTCGGCGTCGTATTCAATATGGCAACCGAGCGGACTGTTGAAGTACCAGAACCAGTTGGAGCCAAAGAGGTGACGGCCAGGGCCCCAGAAACTGGTCCAGCCTTTTTGCTCGAAACGAGTACCGGCCAACAGCACTTCGGTGCCACTGCCCATGTGAAAAGTGAAGTGCTCGCAGCCTTTCATGTGTGGCGGGGTCTGAATCATGAACAGGCAATGGTGATCATCGGAGCTTGCCGGGCGCATGAAAGGGCCGGCGCCGATGAAGGTGTCCGTGGTCCGAAAGCCCAGGCGCTCGGCATAGAACGCTTCGGCCTTGGCCGCGTCAGGGACGAAATACACCACGTGGGACAAGGTGCGTGGCACCGCGCTCATGTCGAGGGTGATGCCGGGCTGGTTCAGCGGGCGTTGTGGCGCATGACCGGCGGCGTTGGTCAGGTCGTCCGGGGCGTCGTACGCCTTGCGCACGGTGACCTGGAAAGCGATCGCGAAACCCATGTCATCGACGCTGTGCAGTACGCCGTTTTCCCGGGAGACCTGGCGGTCTCGCGCCAACTCGTCCTCGATGGCGTCGAGGTCCGCCGCGCTGGCAACGCCGTAGACGGTTTCGCGAATCGACGGCGCCGGGCCGATGGCCGCCGGAAGGGTCGGATCGTCCGCACGGCGAATGATCACGGCCGTGCCGTCCAGTGCTTCAAAACGCCCGCCATCGCTGTCGACGTCAACCGGCGCAAGGCCGTAGTCACGCAGGCAATCGGTACAGGCTTGAATGTCATCGACGCCAAAGATCAGGGCATCAAGGCCAATGATGTTCATGGCTTACCACTCCATTGAAATTATGATCCGGAGACTGCTCGACCAGGCCGTTCAGCTGCGCATGGAATCCGGTGGTGGTGTCGGCCAGAGGTCCGACTGCGGCGAAGATTGACGCGCGGTTTGGCAACTGACTAATCGCGAGTGGGGATGCGACCTATCGGCAAACGCGATACCTGATGGCGCGGGATGACCGCGTGATGGCGGGGTTGACGGGACGATCAATTCACCGGAATGTATCGTGAAAATAAATACAACAGTGGGCATGCCTGATGCGCTTCAACCACCTGGATCTCAATCTGTTGGTGGCACTTGATGTGTTGCTCGAAGAGCAGAACATCACCCGTGCCGCCGAACGCCTGCACATGACTCAATCCGCAACCAGTGGCGTGCTCGGACGTCTGCGCAGTTATTTCGAAGACGAACTGTTGGTGCAGGTGGGGCGCAAGATGCAGCCCACGCCTTATGCCCAGGAGCTCGCCAAACCGATCCGCGAAGTGCTGCTGACGATTCAGTCCTCGATCACCGCCAAGCCGGTGTTCGACCCCACCACCAGCAAGCGCCACTTTCGACTGGTGACCTCGGATTACCTGATTAGCGTGCTGTTTGCCCAAGTGATCCAGAAGATCCATCAGGAAGCGCCGAACATCACGTTCGAGATGCTTGGCCCTGGTGACAACTCCGGTGAATTACTGGTTCGCGGCGAAGTCGACCTGATGATCGTGCCTGAGCGCTACATCATCGAGGGTCACCCTCACAAGCTGCTGTTCGAAGAGGAACACGTCTGCGTGGTGTGGGACGGCAATACTCAGGTCGGCGATAGTTTGAGCCTTGAACAGTACATGGACATGGGCCACGTCTCCGTCGGTTTTGGTCGCACCCGGCACTTGAGCATCGAAGAGTGGTTCATGAATCAATACGGCTTCAACCGCCGTATCGAGGTCATCACCAATGACTTCAACACCCTGCCGCAGCTGGTCGTCGGCACTCAACGCATCGCCACCATGCACCAGCGTCTGGCGCGGTTGTATGCCGAACACCTGCCGCTGCGCATCCTCAATCCTCCCGTGAAAATTCCTGTCATGCGCGAGGTCATGCTGTGGCACCGCAGCGTGGACGGCGATCCGATGCACCGCTGGTTGCGCGAGCGAATCAGCGAATTCATCCAGCATCTGGAGCACGATCATATCGCCGCGCGCGATACCTCTCATCCCGAGTCACGATTGGTCAATTAGCCCGAGCGTCCTTAACGTGCCTTGTGAACGCTCAAGGCAACCAAAAGGAAAACAACAATCATGTTCCGTTATTTCCCGACCAATTACGTGTGGAATCTCTCCGTCGACCTGGCCATCGAGATGGGCGCCCGCATAGGTGAAATCGAAGAGATGTGCGCGCCGCTGCAAGAAGCCGCCCAGCAGCCCGACGCCGCCGGAACCAAGGCGTTTCGCGAAACCTGGGCCAAGATGGCCGACAAACTCTGCGGCCTGGCCGAGGAAGATGAAGGTAACGGCCGTCTTCTTTCAGCGGGTGAAAAGTACAACCGCGCGGCCACTTATTACCTCACGTGCGAACGACTTCAGGCCCACGGCGCGCCCGGCCGTACCGAGTTGTACCAGCGCTTTCTGCAGACCTTCAAACGCGGTATCGAACTGTCGCGGGAGAACTGCGAGCGCGTCGAAATCCCCTACGAGGGCAAACACATTTCCGGTTTGCTGGTGCGTGCCGAAGGCGTAACCGGTCCCGCCCCGATTCTAGTGCAGGTCAATGGACTGGACTCGACCAAAGAAATGAAATATCGCGTCGGACTGCCGGCGTGGTTGGCAAAACGCGGTGTCTCATCGTTGATCATCGACCAGCCCGGGACAGGCGAAGCCCTGCGCCTGCATAACCTGATTGCCCGTTTCGACAGCGAGCATTGGGCCAGTCGCGTGGTCGACTGGCTGGAGACCCGTAGCGACGTGGATGCCAAACGCATTGGCCTGGAAGGTGTTTCTCTGGGCGGCTATTACTGCCCGCGTGCAGTGGCGTTTGAACCACGGTTTGCTTGCGGTGTGGTGTGGGGCGCCAACCATGACTGGCGCGATGTACAAAAACGTCGCCTGGAGAAAGAAGGCAGCTTCCCCGTCCCGCACTATTGGGCGCACGTGCAGTGGGTGTGGGGTGCAAAGGATATGGATGAGTTCATGGCGATTGCCGAGAACGTGCACCTGGACGGCGTACTGGACCGCATCAAGGTTCCGTTCCTGGTGACCCACGGTGAAAAGGACTCGCAGATCCCGCTGAAGTGGGCACAGCGTACGTACGAGCAACTGGTCAACAGCCCCAAACGTGAACTGAAGATCTTCACCGAACGCGAGGGTGGCGTGCAGCATTCGAGTTTTGACAACAGCATCAACGCCGGTCAGTACATCGCCGACTGGGTTGCCGAAAACCTGGGTGGCCATACGGCTTGACCGGACTGGTGTAGGAGCTGGCTAGCGGCGATGGCGGCCTCACAGCCGCCACATCTCTCGCGGCTGTACCCGATCCATTGTGGGAGCTGGCTTGCCAGCGAAGGCGGCATCACAGCCGCCACATCTCACGCGGCTGTACTTGATCTACTGTGGGAGCCAGCCTGCTGGCGAACGCGGCCTGACAGCCGACCTCTTGTTTGTTGACCGCGTACATATCCATTGCTGCGGTAACAGCCACTTATGGTTTCGCTCTTACAGCGAGTCACTTGGAAAAGCCCCAAGTAACCAAGGGCTCTTGCCCCTGGCGTTCGGTGCCTCGCTGTGGCTCGGCATACCCTCGCTCCGGTCCTGCTCCGTGGGCCCGCCGCGATGGGCCATCCATGGCCCAGCGCGGCTAAACCGGCATCCATGCCGGTTTGCCCACTGCGCAGAACCTCCACTCGGCCTCTCGATGGGGCAAGGAAAATAAATCTAAAGCCAAAGCAACGGCAACGGCAACGGCAACGGCAACGGCAACGGCAACGGCAACGGTGAGCTTCTTGAGATTTGAGTGTTCACAGCAAAACGCCGGAAGTCCTTAGGGCTCTCCGGCGTTTTCATAGAGCGTTGAATGAACTCAGTCAGGTGCACGCGTTCCATGGAACGAGCTGATCTGCCACCCCTCTGCACCGAACGCCCAGACCTGGGTGGCAAAGCCCTCGCCGCGAATCGACTGGTCGCCGCCGCGCTTGCGCAAGGTGTTGCATTGCGTACCGGTCATCACTGCCAGGTGTTCGCCGTAGAAGCGGATCTGCAATTCGCCACGTTCAATGTCCAGATACTGCACAGCGCTTTTGGCGTACTCCAGGTAGTCCGCCTTGCCTTGCACCAATCCGGTGGTGTGCACGTACACCAGGTCATTGGCGAACAACTCGGCGACGCGTGGGTAGTCTTCTTCAACCAGGGCCCGGCGGCGTTCCTGCTCAAGTGCCAGGAGTTCGGTTCTTGCAGTTGCGGTGGTCATGGGACGGCTCTCTGTAGGTGAGGAACGCGCACCATAGACGTGCGATACAGCCGGTAAAAAATCGTCGATCGCGATGCCAGCCATCTCGACTCGCGATACCCGCCTCCTGATCTCCCTCAGCGCTGCCAAGGCCCCGCCCTTGTTGGGCTTGAGCACCTATCGACGCCATCAATACCCGGCCATTGATGCAAGTTGATGGTGGCTACCAGGGTCCTGCCCTAGCTTCGCTTGCATAACAATCCGTAAAGTGAAAACGCCATGAATGCCCTGCACCTCAAATGCCAGACCCTGTTCGACGGTACTGGCCTGAAAACCCGTCAACAGCAAACCCTGATCGTGGAAAACGGCCTGCTGTCGTATGTGGGACCGACTGCCCTCGCTCCGCCGCTGCAACCGGGAGACAACCTGCTGGACGCCGGCGACAACTTTGTCATGCCGGGTCTGGTGGATGTGCACACCCATCTGGCTTTCGGCAACGCGCAAAGCGAAGAAGACATTGATATCTGGACCAGTGACGAATTTCGCGCGTTGCGTGGCATGTTCTTCGCCCAACATGTGCTGGCCGCCGGCGTGACCAGCATGGTCTGTCCGGGTGATAGCGGCCAACTCAGCATCGCGGTGCGCAACGCAATCGCTGCCGGTCTGTTCGAGGGCCCGCGGATTGCTGCCAGCAGCCGGGTCATCACCAATCGACAGAGCCTCAACGACTGGTTCCCGAGCCGCATGGGTGCACCGGAATTTTTCACTGCGCGCCTGGTGACCAGCCGCAGCGAAGCGTTGGCTGAAATCCGCAAACAGGCCAAGGATGGCGTCGACCTGATCAAGATCGCCATGGACGGTACCCACCGTCGCTCGAATGGTGAAATCATCGCCGCGTTCACCGCCGAAGAAACCTGTGAGATGGTGCAAGAAGCCCATCGCCTGGGCTGTAAAGTGGCGACCCATGCCTATGGCCGTGAGGCGGTGATGTACGCCGCACGCGCCGGTGTCGACCTGGTGTTCCACGCCTTTTACATGGACGAGGCGTGTATCGAGGCGCTGCTCGAAGCCGGCAGCATCCTTGCGCCGACCATGACCTTCCCACAAAACACCGTGGACTTCTGCCAACCCCACGACCCGGCCATCAGCACCGGTTACGCGGGCTACTGTGCCCGCACCCTGGAAGTCGGTTCGGCAGTGCTCAAACGTGCCAAGGCCGCTGGCGTGCCTTTCGCGTGTGGCAGCGACAGCGGCTTCGCGGTAACGCCTTACGGGGAGTGGCACGCGCGTGAGCTGGAACTGTTGGTCACCCGACTGGACTTCACACCGGCAGAAGCGTTGTATGCCGCCACGGCGGTCGGGGCACGTTGCATGCCTCGCGGTGAGACGATCGGTTCCCTCGAAGTGGGCAAGCAAGCGGACTTCTTGCTACTCGACGGTTCCCCCTTGCACGATATCCGCATTTTACAAGACCGCTCTCGCCTGAAAGCCGTTTACAAGGCCGGCCAGCCTGTACGTATGGAACGCAGCCCCTACAACCCCAAACAAGTATCCGATTTCAACTCGTTGAAATGGACTGACCTGTACACGCGAGACCGCGTCACCCAATTGAGGAAGTGGGCACAATGAGGACCAACACCCTGCAGCAACTCGACTTGATGACCGCCACCGACCTCGCCGGTAACGCCATCCGCATCGCCCGGGAAACGGGCATCAACCCCCTGGCGGTCGCCGTGCTGGATGCCGCGGGTCATCCGCTAGCTGTCCTGCGAGATGAAGGTGCGAGTTTCCTTCGACCACAAATCGCCACTGGCAAGGCAAGGGGGTGCCTGGGAATGGGCTTTGGCGGACGCGAACTTGCCCGGCGTGCGCAAGCGATGCCGGCGTTCTTCGACGCCATCAACAGCCTGACCGGCGGCGGGGTCATACCCGTCGCCGGGGGTGTGCTGATCCGCAACGCCGAAGGACTGATTCTGGGCGCCATTGGCATCAGCGGTGACACTTCGGACAACGACGAACGATGCGCTTTGCACGCTATTGCACTGGCTACGCTAGTGGCGGACAACGGTGATCAGATCGTGCGCTGATCAAGCAACGCGGCCTGCTCCGACAACAGGCCGCGAAACCAAACCATGGCCGGGTCATGGTTCTGATAAGGATGCCACTGCAGGACTTGAACGGCGTCGGGAAATGCGAGCGGTGCCGAGAGAATACGCAGTGGGTAATGTTGAGCAAAGCGCTGCGCCTGTCGTCGAAATACGGTGGCAATGCGTGCAGTACCGATGATGAATTCCGGTATCAATACGAAGCTTTCAAGAGCCACAGCCACTCGGCGTTGAACGCCCACCTCATGCAAATGCGCTGCGTCCATCGCCAGGTTTCGGCCATCGGCAAATTCACGAACCACGTGCTCAGCGTTGCAATAATCGGCCAGGCTCAAACCGTTGCGGAACCGGGTTTGCCCAGCGCAGACGATGCAACAGAGCTGGTCGTTCATCAGCGGTACATGGGGGAAAGCCGGATTCAATCGTCGCTGAGGCACAATCACACAATCACTGCGGCGATAATCGAGCGCTTCGCTGACCACGTCGCCGTCACGCGGTACAGGCATGTCCCGCAGACTCAAGCGCACACCTGGTGCGATTCGAGCCAGTTCAAGACTGACGGCTGGCAGCAGCACCCCGGCCACGTAGTCGGACGCCACCAACGTGAAGTGTCGAACGCAGCTGGCCGGTTCAAAGTTGACCGGTGCATCGACAATTTCCCGGGTCAGTGCCAGCGCTTCACGCACTTTTGGAAGCAGCGTCAGACCTAATGCAGTGGGCTCCAGTCGCCGCCCAACCTGGGCCAGCAATGGATCATTGAAATGCTCACGTAAACGTCCCAGCGCCGAACTGGTTGCCGATTGACCCAGGCACAATCGCTCGGCAGCCCTGCTGACGCTGCATTCACTCAGCAAGGCTTCCAGCGCGACAAGCAGGTTCAAGTCAAGGCGTCGATAACGCATGTAGTGTCCAGTTTTGGTTGATCGGTATTTGAATGACGGCCCTGATCGCCCCCAGGGCATGAGGTCATAATCGTCCACTCCCCGGACGTACTTCACGTGTCGCGGTGAAATGCCCCAACCGCTTCACCAAGGCTGACACTCAGCCGCTGCAAGTTGCCATTGGCCATTTCCAATCGAGCGCACTCCTCAGCATTTCGCTCTACTACCCAGTCGACTTGACCAAGCGCTGCATCCACTCGGCAGGCTATGTCGTGTTGCGATGCTGTGGCTTGGGCAATGCTCTGTCCGCTCTGCTCAACACGGGAGATGGCCTCGGTAGTCGCGTCCAGGACCTGGCTTGCGCGCACAGTCAGTTCAACGCCTTCGGCAGTCAGTCGCTGGCTATCGCAAAGACTGGCTGCGGTGTCGCCGGTGACCTTCCAGAGACGCTGAATCATGCTGTCGATTTCGCCGGTCGACGCTCGCGTTCGACTGGCGAGGGCCCTCACTTCGTCCGCCACTACAGCAAAACCGCGCCCCTGCTCACCGGCACGGGCTGCTTCGATGGCGGCATTCAAAGCCAATAGATTGGTCTGTTCGGCGAGAGCGCTGATCACATCAAGCACACCGGTAATAGCCTGGCTTTCGGTCTGCAGCAGTTGCATGGAATTGGCACTGTTGGTCATTTCCCGCGACAGTTGCTGAAGGCTTCGACTCGCCTGCCTTACCAGATCGTCACCGCGATGAATGAGCGTGCAGGCTTCACCCAGGCTTGCCTGGCTACCCGCGACTTGCGAGTTGACCTGTGCGGTGGCGTGGGTCATATGCTTCATAGCCTCAACCACCTCGGCGGACTGTTCGCGCTGTGCACGCACGCCCTGTCCGGTGCGATCAACCATTGCACCCAGAGACACGGCGGCATCGTCCAGCTGTTGCACATCGCTGCCGATTCGCCCCACAAGACGGCGCAGCGCCTGCAACATCAGGTCAATAGCGTTGCCGAGCTGGCCCAACTCATCTTTGCGATCAATCAGCGCGGGGCGATCCTTCAGATTACCGGCGGCCACCCGTTGCGCCAGACCTAGCATTATCTTCAAAGGAGCGACAATTGAACGCTGGATCAAAAGGCATGCACCGATGCTGAGCAATGAAGCAAGTAGCACCATCGCAGCCAGTTGCAGATCCAGACGTTTTCGAAGTAACTCATAAGAGTGCGCAGCCTTCGCGCGTTCGCTTTCCAACAGCGTCGTCACTTGCTCAGCCGAAACCGACATGCTCACTTGTTGTGTCATGGCCTGCTCACCGCTGCTGGCAAAACCCAGAAAAGCCTTCCTGTACTCGGTCAATGCTGCGCTGGCTTCTTCCAGTGCACGACGACGATCGCCTTCCAGCTGTGAACTCAGGGTAGCCAACGCACTGACAAGCTCATTGATGCGATTGACCCAATCGTCGCGATAACTGTTTTGCGGATCCAGGGAGAAATACAGTTCGCTGTCACGCAGATTGGCCAAGCGTTCGCGTAATGTAGCCGCGCCTTCCAATTGCTGCATTGATTGCGCATCGGGCAGGATCTGTTGTTCAAGATTGAGGTTGATATCGTCCAGCTGGTCGAGGAAGACTTCGCTGAAACGCTGCCCTGTCGTTTCCGCCAGCTCTTGCATGCGCAGCCTTGCCCGAATCGCCTGCTGGCGCGCCTCGGCATAAGCCTGAAACGCCTTCAGGTAACGATCGGATGATGTCGCGAGCGCCTCTATGAAGTCCTCTCCCAAAAGAGGCGTCGGCCCGACCTGTAGCAGGCGTAAAGAGTCCTCGACCTGCGCAGCGGATTCTCGTGACGGCAGCAAACCGAAATCCTTTTCTGCAAGTCGCGCCTGGGCCAGACCGGCTTTCTGGCGATCCAGCTCCCGTAACTGCAAGGTACTCGATTGCGTGACCCGCACTGAATACCAAGCGGTGAGCGCCATGCCCATCGTGCAGATCAGCACCAGACCGAAGCCGAGCGACAATTTGCCACCGACACTGAGACGGTTCAGCAAAGCACCCGATAGAGGGATTCTCACTTGCTCGACCTGGACGCGGCGATAAAGCGATGAGCCATCGACTGAACCCCATTATTGTTTTTATTGGGGTCAAAGGTTGACGTGACACAGGGGGGCTGACCAATCGCTTGTCGGGATGCGACCTATCGACAATCGCGATACCTGAAAAGCCGGTAACGCGACGCCGGTCGAAGGTTCAAGCGTCTTGCGGGTCGTACTCGTTCACGTGGGTGACCTGGGAATGCAGCCGGCCCAACAACTCGACGAGGGTGTCCACTTCCGAGGCAGAGAGCCCGCTGAGCAAGCGCCGCTCTCGCTCCAGTGCAACCTTCAATACTCGTTCGTGCAAGGCTTTGCCGCTGTCCGTCAAGCTGACGGTGTAGCGCCGTGCATCCGTCGAATCCACTTGGCTGCGAATGTGCCCTGCTGCTTCCAGGGACTGGAGTGAGCGACTGACCGCGCTCTTGTCGAGCCCGATCGTCTGACAGATTCGGTTGGCGGTGATGTCATTTTCAACGGCGAGCATCGACAGCATTCGCCACTCGACCACACCGATACCGAAGTGTTTGCGATAGCAATGCGAGGCCCCGGCAGAGAGTTTGTTGGACAAAAAATTCAACAGGGCTGGGACATAACGCGTCAGGTTCAGTTGGGATTCTGCGGACATTCGGTGAACACCTATCGGCGGAGCTTTTGAATATTAGTTGACACCGCAACTAAATAATCGGAGGATTTCTCAACCGAACGTCACGGGCGATTCGCTGCATGATATGCCGTCGCCGTGCCTCATAAAAATAATTATCAGGTGTTGGTCATGAAGCCCTCCAATCTCGTCGCCTTCTTCTTCCTCGCGCCAAAACCCGGCTGATCCGTCCCCGGCCAGTGCTCTAACCAACGCATTTTTTTCAGCAGCCACTTCAATGTGGAGGGACAAGTCATGCTTCAAGTCAACGTCACTCGCAAAGCAGACGAAGCCGAAGGCATCTGCAGTTTCGAATTATGTGCGGCCGATGGCAGTACGCTGCCAGCGTTCGAGGCCGGGGCCCATATCGACATTCACATTGCCGATGGCCTCACCCGACAGTACTCCTTGTGCAACGACCCAAGGGAACGTCACCGCTACCTGATCAGTGTGCTTAAAGACCCGAGCTCACGGGGCGGCTCCATCGCCATGCACGAGCAGGTTCGGTCAGGGCAAACGCTGACCATCAGCGCTCCGCGTAACCTTTTTCCGCTTGATAGCTCGGCGCAACGACACCTGCTGTTTGGCGGAGGCATCGGCATCACTCCCATGCTGGCCATGGCTTGGGAGCTATCGCATCAAGGGGTCGACTTCGAGTTGCACTATTGCTTCCGTTCAAGCCAACGCGCAGCGTTCGTGCAGATGCTTGCTCAGACCCCTTTCGCTGATCGCATAAGGTTGCATGACGACAGCGGCCCCCACATCCAGAAGCTCGATGCGTCTGCCCTGCTGAAAGCCCCAGATGACGTCACCCATCTTTATGTGTGCGGGCCGGCCGGATTCATGAATTACATCCTCGATGCCGCGCAGAGCGCTGGCTGGCCGCAGAACCGGGTACACAAAGAGTTCTTCGCCGCAGACCCGATCGATCAAAGCGCCAATGCGCCCTTCGAAGTTGAACTGGCAAGCAATGGCCAGGTTTTTCGGATCCCTGCCGAACGTACGGTGTTCGAAGTGCTCGATGAGGCTGGCATAGCGATCGAGTCATCTTGCGAACAAGGCGTCTGCGGCACCTGCGTAACCCGCGTACTGAAGGGTATTCCGGAACACCGGGACAAATTCCTGACGGTGGCCGAACACGCCGCAAACGACCGCTTCACCCCCTGCTGCTCACGCGCCAGATCATCGCGCCTTGTTATCGATCTGTGATTTCAAAAAACAACAACATCAACCGTGCCTTCTGGAGAACACCATGAACACCTCCACTCTCCAACACCTTGCCGAAGAAATTCCGGCGCCTGCCTTGCCCAGCTTTCCCCTCAACCAGTGGTACGTCGCCGCCCTGGGTTGGGAGTTGAAGGACAAACCGGTGGGTCGGACATTGCTCAACAAGCCTGTGGTGCTGTTTCGCAAAGCCAACGGCGAGGTCGCGGCGCTGGAGGACCGCTGCTGCCACAGGGCAATGCCACTGTCGCACGGCACGCTCGAAGCATCGGGCATTCGTTGCGGCTATCACGGGTTGCTGTTCGATGACCTTGGAAAATGCGTCGAAATTCCGGGTCAGGACAAAGTCCCGAGCAAGGCCAGGGTTCCTGCTTATCACGTACGTGAGCAGGACCAGATCGTGTGGATCTGGTTTGGCAGCGTGACTCAACCTGAGCCGAACTGTGAGCCTCCGATTTACCAGGTTCACAGCAACGGCAAATACCTGTTTGACGGCAGCGTGTACCACTACAACGCGCCTTATCAACTGATTCACGACAATCTGATGGACTTGAGTCACCTGGGGTATGTCCATCTGCACACCATCGGTGGCAACGCCAGCATCCACATGAATGCGCGGATGAATGTGGAAAGTGAAGACAACGTCGTACGGGTCGTGCGCCACATGCCGGACTCTGTTCCACCGCCCACTTATACGGCCGCCTACCCATTCAAAGGTACCGTGGACCGCTGGCAGGAAATCGAGTTTCACGTCAGTCATCTGCGGATCTGGACCGGTGCGGTGGATGCCGGTACCGACTCACTGGACAATCCCGATCGCGGTGGCTTCCACATGCGCGGATTCCACGGAGTAACGCCAGAGACCGACACCACCACTCACTACTTCTGGACCATTGCAACCAACCCGGCGAGTGATCCGGAAACCATCAAGGCCAAGGTCGTTGAGCAAACCATCCTGACCTTCGATGAAGACAAGGAAGTGATTGAAGCCCAATACCAGAACATGTGCCGGTTCGGTGCGCGCCCGATGATCGACATACACGTCGATGTCGGCGCCAATCGCGCCCGCCGGATCATTGAGCAACTTCGCCAGTCCACCTGTTGAGTCCTTCAAACCAGACTCAACGCTCCCGGAATTTTTGCTGCTCCGAAGGCAGCACTTTGCACCGCTACATAACAACAACATTCCTCGAGGGAAAAAAGCATGTCAGGCAATCGTGGTGTGGTGTATCTCGGCGCTGGCAAGGTCGAAGTACAAAAAATCGACTATCCGAAAATGCAGGACCCGCGCGGTCGCAAGATCGAACACGGGGTCATTCTCAAGGTTATTTCCACCAACATCTGCGGCTCCGACCAGCACATGGTGCGCGGTCGCACAACGGCTCAAACCGGCCTGGTGCTGGGCCATGAGATCACCGGTGAAGTGATCGAGAAAGGCAGCGACGTCGAGAACCTGAAAATCGGTGACCTGGTGTCCGTACCGTTCAACGTGGCTTGCGGGCGCTGCCGTTCCTGCAAGGAACAACACACCGGCGTCTGCCTGACCGTCAACCCGGCCCGTCCCGGTGGTGCTTACGGTTATGTCGACATGGGCGACTGGACCGGTGGCCAGGCCGAATATGTGCTGGTGCCATACGCCGACTTCAACCTGCTGAAACTGCCGGATCGCGACAAGGCCATGGAGAAAATCCGTGACCTGACGTGCCTCTCCGACATCCTGCCGACCGGTTACCACGGTGCCGTCACTGCTGGCGTCGGCCCGGGCAGTACTGTCTACATTGCTGGCGCCGGTCCTGTCGGCCTGGCCGCTGCCGCCTCGGCGCGTCTGCTCGGTGCAGCGGTGGTGATCATCGGCGACGTCAACACCATTCGCCTGGCCCACGCCAAGGCGCAAGGGTTTGAAATCGTCGACCTGTCCAAAGACGCGCCGCTGCACGAACAGATCGCCGCACTGCTGGGCGAACCGGAAGTGGATTGCGCAGTGGACTGCGTCGGCTTCGAAGCCCGCGGCCACGGCCATGACGGCGTCAAACACGAAGCCCCGGCTACCGTGCTCAACTCGCTGATGGGCGTGGTGCGGGTTGCCGGCAAAATCGGCATCCCTGGCCTCTACGTCACTGAAGACCCGGGCGCTGTCGACGCTGCCGCAAAAATGGGCAGCCTGAGCATTCGCTTCGGCCTCGGCTGGGCTAAATCCCACAGCTTCCACACCGGCCAGACCCCGGTCATGAAGTACAACCGCCAACTAATGCAGGCAATCATGTGGGACCGCATCAACATCGCCGAAGTGGTGGGCGTGCAGGTCATCAGCCTGGATCAGGCGCCTGAGGGATATGGCGAGTTCGATGCCGGTGTGCCGAAGAAGTTTGTGATCGATCCACACACATCTTTCAGTGTGCCCTGAATGACAGGCTTCCCGACCGGACCAGGCGCGCCCGCGTCCTGAACCCGTCGCCGCCCCGGAGCCGTGTCGCCGGCTCCGAGGCGCCTTGCATGTACCACTGACCAACAAAAACAAAAAGGTATCGACATGTACACACTGCACCCCTTGCACAGCAGGGCGGCTTCGGCTGCCCGTCGTTCACAGCATTTCTCTACCCACCGCTGCGGAGTCTGACGCCATGAGCCAGACGATTGGACAACAGCTGGACGAGAAACCCATGGTCAGCTTCCAGTGGGGCGTGATTGCGCTCTGCTTTCTGATCAACATGCTGGATGGCTTCGATGTATTGGTGATGGCCTTCACCGCGGCGTCCATTTCCGCCGAATGGGGCCTGAGCGGTATTCACCTCGGCTACCTGCTCAGTGCAGGGCTGGTCGGAATGGCAATCGGCTCGTTGTTCATTGCCCCCTGGGCTGATCGCTTCGGTCGACGTCCACTCATTCTGTTGTGTGTGGGTATTACCGGGCTCGGCATGCTGGCATCTTCGAAGGCGACGTCAGCCGAGATGCTCGCGGTGTTGCGCCTGATTACCGGACTCGGCATCGGTGGCATCCTGGCGAGCAGCTATGTCATTGCGGGAGAGTACGCCAACAAGAAATGGCGCAGTCTGGCCATCAGCCTGCAATCAACGGCCTACGCACTGGGCGCAACGATCGGCGGCCTCATCGCGGCGCAGATCATTCCGTCCCTGGGTTGGCGTTCGGTGTTCTTTTACGGTGGCGTAACAACGCTGCTGATCCTGCCGATCCTTGCATTATGGCTACCCGAGTCCCTGGCGTTCCTGTTGTCTCGCCAACCCAGGCGCGCGCTGGTGCGTATCAATGTCCTGCTGCAACGAGTAGCGATCACTGCCCTGGAGCAGTTACCCGCGGCGTTGCGCGACTCCAGGAAACCGCTACGCGCCACGTTTGCCGAGCTCTTCTCGCCGGCTCTGCTGCGTTCAACCTTGCTGGTGTGGAGCGCGTTCTTTCTGGTGATGTTCGGTTTCTATTTCGTGATGAGCTGGACGCCGAGGCTACTGGTTTCGGCCGGCTTGTCGAACACCCAGGGAATCACTGGGGGTGTACTACTCAACGTCGGTGGCATTCTCGGCACTTCGCTGATCGGTTTGCTGGCGGCGCGCTTTCGTTTATCCCAAGTACTAATGACCTACCTGCTGGTCAATGCAGTATTGCTGGCCGTCTTTGTGCAATTCACTGCCAACCTGACGCTGGCCTTCGCCCTGGTGTTACTGATCGGTATTTTTGTCAACGGCTGCGTCGCCGGGCTGTATGCACTTACCCCTGGCATCTACAACGCCACCCAGCGCGTTACTGGCTTGGGTTGGGGCATCGGCATCGGGCGCGTCGGTGCGATTCTCTCGCCATTAGTGGCTGGCCGACTGATCGATGCGCAGTGGCAGCCAGCCGACCTGTACCTGTTGTTCGCCCTGTCCTTCGTCCTCGCCGCCCTCGCCGTTTGGCTCTTGAAGCCGCAAAAGATGCTCCAGCTCAACACCGTCAGTAACACCTGAGTCGACCGTCCATAACAATAAAAGCAGGACACATCACATGCAAAAAACCCTTGAATGGCCTTGGCGTTGCAGCCTGGGCATGGCGATAGCCTGCGCGTCTTCCACCGCCTGCGCAGGGTTCGTGGACGAGAGCAGCGCGACCCTTACCACGCGCAATTACTACCTGGACCGGGACTACAAAGGCGACAGCCCTTATTCGGCCGCTCGCGAGTGGGCACAGGGATTCATCCTCAAAGCCAACTCCGGATTTACCGGCGGGACCGTCGGCTTCGGCGTTGATCTCACGGGGTTGCTGGGACTCAAACTTGACTCGTCGCCCAATCGGACCGGCACTCAACTCCTGCCTTTTGACCCGACGACCCGAAAGGCCGAAGACGAATATTCTGAACTGGGCGTGGCGCTCAAGGCGAAAATCTCAAAGACCCGGTTATCCGTTGGAACGCAGTTCCCTGCCCTGCCGGTCATCACCGCGAGCCCTGCTCGTTTGGTTCCGCAATCCTTTCGCGGCGCGTACGCGATTTCCGATGACATCAATGGCCTTACGTTACACACGGGTCGAATGGATCGAGTGAACCTGCGTGATTCCACTGACTATCAGCCAATCACACTGGCGTCACCCAATGGCCGCTTCAAAAAGGGCGCCAGCTCGCAGCGTTTTGACTTCATTGGCGGCGACTATCAGTGGTCTGACACGTTAACCCTTCGCTATTTTCACGCCGAGTTAAAGGACCTGTACACCCAGGACTTTGCAGGAGGCGTCCACCTGCTTCCCCTCGGCCCAGGCAAACTGAAGACAGATGTGCGGGTCTATAACAGTCAGGAAAACGGCCATGCCGAAGCCGGCAAGGTGGACAACTTGAACGTCGGAGCCATGTTCAGCTACCAGGTCGCTGCCCACACCCTGGGATTGGGTTACATGCACCAGACAGGCGACACGGCAATGGCCTACATCGCCGGCGGGGAGCCAACAGTGCTCAGCGACGGCACCATGAGTGCGGACTTCGTTAACCCGAAGGAGCGGACCTGGGTGGTGCGGTATGACTACAACTTCGCGGCCGTCGGTTTACCGGGGTTGACCGGCATGGCCCGCTATCTGAGGGGGAGTAACATCGACCTGCCACACTTGGGAGGTAGCAATCTGACAGAGTCGTCGAAGGATCTCGAGTTGGCTTATGTCATACAGTCAGGCCCGGCAAAGGGTCTCGCGCTGCGCCTGCGCCATGCGTTGTATCGCAATGAGCAGAGCGAGGAATCGACATTCCGCAGTGATAACGAAACCCGGATTAACGTCGACTACACGCTTAAAGTCTGGTAGTTGATGGTCAAAAACCACACGCGAGGTCAAGGCATACTGAGGACTGAGCCCTGCGACGCGGGCTTCTATCCTGGATAGCCCGGCCTCAAATAAACGCCAACTCTGCTCGCGCCCCACGCACCGCAGCCATGTGGTGCTTGGTTTGGGGCAGCAGGTAGCTGAAGAAAAACCCGGCTGTTTCAAGTTTAACGGCACGCAGTGGATCGTCCTCAGGCAATTGCCGCGAGACCCTGGCCGCCCGCGCCCAGGCCAGCGCGAGCAGGGTCAGGCCGCAAAGCTGAAGGAAGCTCCCTGCAGCTCGATACGGGTACTCAATATCCTTGAGCGATCGTTCACGCACCTCGCGAACCAGCACGTGAAGCTCACCACACAGGCTCTCCAATTGCTCAGCAAAGCCCGCGCACTGTGGCGTTTCGGCGCCCTGCCTGGACTCTTCGCGCAATTGCGCCAGCAACAGGTCAAATGTTTGGCCCTGATCGCCCAACACCTTGCGTAAGAGCAGGTCGTTGGCCTGAATCTCGTTGCTGCCTTCGTAAATCATGGCGATGCGGCTGTCGCGCAGGGTTTGCTCGATGGCAAATTCGCAGACGTAACCGTAACCACCAAACACCTGCAAGGCGTTGCTGGCCTGGCGAAAACCCTGTTCGGTAAAAAACGCCTTGATGATCGGTGTCAGCAGTTGCGCCAGTTGCCCGGCTTGTTGTCGAGCCAGTAGCTGTGGGTCATGTTCGGACTGGTCCAACAGGTGCGCGGCCCAATAGCCAATAGCGCGCATGCCTTCGCTGGTGGCGCGTAATTCGAGCAGGACGCGGCGCATAGCCGGATGGTAGTGGATCGGGTCGGCTGCCTGCGCCGCAACCCCGGCCGGTCTTGACGGTGCGCGCATCTGCAGCCGCTCACTGGCGTAGCTACGACAGTTCTGCCAGGCCGCTTCGCTGTGCCCCAGACCCTGTAGGCCTACATGAAGACGTGCTGAATTCATCATCACGAACATCGCCTTCAGACCGTGATTGACCTCGCCAATCAACCAGCCCTGGGCCGCTTCGAACACCATGGAACAAGTGGAGCTGCCCTTGATCCCCATCTTGTGCTCGATACCGTTGCAGGCCACGCCGTTTGCCTGACCCTGACTCAATAACTTCGGCACCAGAAACAGCGAAATCCCGTGGCTGCCAGCTGGCGCTCCCGGTACGCGAGCCAGCACCAGATGCAGGATGTTTTTGGTGAGGTCGTGTTCGCCACCCGAGATAAACAGCTTGTTGCCGCTGAGCCGATAACTGCCGTCGTCCTGGGGTTCGGCGCGACAGCGTAGCAGGCCGACATCACTGCCAGCCTGGGGCTCAGTCAGGCACATGGTGGCCAGGCTTTCGCCACTAATTATTGCGGGAAGAAAGCGCTCCTGCAGCCACGCGTCTGCGTGGACCTTCAGACAAAGATAAGCGCCGTGGGCAATGCCGGTGTACATGGCCCAAGCGTGGTTACTGGCGTACAGCATCTCTTGCAGTGCCGCGTCGAGCACTTGCGGCAAGCCTTGTCCACCGAGCGCTTCGGCACAGGCCAGGGCCGGCCAGCCGCCTTCGACATAGGCCCGATAGGCCTCGGCAAAGCCATCCGGAGTGGTGACCTGCCCCTCGGCCAAACGGCAACCCTGACGATCTCCAATGCTGTTTAACGGCGCCAGGATGTCACTACTGAAACGCCCGGCCTCCTTCAGCACCTGCACGGCCAGCGGTAAATCCAGCGCCTTGAATACCGAACTCCGACGCCACGCCCTGGGCGCCTGCAGCCAGTGCTCAAGAACAAATTGCATATCGCGCAAGGGCGCCTGATAGCTCCACATGTGAAACCTCATAGGGTAGAGAACAAGTGACATCCGTCGTTACGAGTGGGCTTCTAATGTCGCACGTACCAGGACGGGTTCTCGATCAGCAGGGCCATACCCTGCCCGCCACCGACACAGGCCGCGGCAATCCCATAGCGCAAATTGTGCTCGCGCAGCTGCCGGGACAAGGTCAATACCAGGCGCAGACCACTGGCTGCCAACGGGTGACCGAGGGCCAGCGAGCCGCCCTGGACGTTGAGAAGGGAGCGGTCCAGCTCCAACTCCTGAGCCACGGCGAGGACCTGGGCTGCCTGGGCTTCGTTGATTTCAAAGCGGCCAATCTGATTCAGGCTCAGGCCGCTGCGCTGCGCCAACAGACAAATCGCCGGTGCAGGACCGATGCCCATGAACTCCGGCGCCACCCCCACCACAGCACTGGCCCGCAGCAAGGCTAACGGCGTATCGCGGCCAGCCGAAGCAGGTCCGACCAGCGCCGCTGCCGCACCATCAACTACCGCACAGCTGTTTCCGGCAGTTTGTACGCCTCCCTCGTGCACGGCGCGCAGACGGGCCAGGGCGGCCAAATTTCCGTGTCGAGGGTGGCTGTCTTCACTCACCGAGTCGACACCACGTGGCAGGCGAATACCTCGAGATTGATAGCCTTTGAGTTCAAAGATCTGAGGAATTACATCAACAATCTCAGGCGCCAACCGTCCTGCCTGCTGCGCCGCAAACGCCCGTTGATGGCTGGCACAGGCGTAGGCGTCCACGGCCTCGCGACTCAGCCCATAGCGCCGCGCCAGATTGTCGGCGGTGGCGATCATGTCCACCCCGGGAGCCGGGTCGTACAATGCTTCCCAGAGAAAGTCCTTGAACTGCACCCCGGCGCCAAGACGGAAACCGCCGCGATGGGTATAGGCCGCAATCGGATTGCGTGACATTGATTCGGTAGCCACGCACAACGCCAGTTGCATGCCGCCATCCAGTTGCCTGGCGGCCTGGTGCAGCAGTTCGAATCCGGTGGCGCAGATACGCTGCACGCCCAGTGCCGGAACCGATTGCGCCACACCGCTATAGAGACCGATATGCCGTGGCAGCAGATAGGCATCGAAGCTGGCCTGGGCCATGGAACCCGCCAGCACGCTGTCTACCGTCAGCGGATCGACACCGCAACGCGCCAGTACTTCGCGCCCGACCTTGATGCCCAGGTCAATCGGCGAGACCTCGGCCAGCGCACCACCGAGGTCGACCCACGGCGTTCGCACCGCATCGAAAATCGCCGCGTCGGCATAGGCCGAGTACTGCCCGCCACTGTTCATGACTTCGCGCCGGCGCGCAGGATCGTCGGATCGAGACCGCGATACAGGGCCTCGACCTGCTCCGCGCGCCACTGCAACACCGCTCGCTGATTGATCGAACCCTTGTCGGTGATTTCTCCGCGATCAATGGAGGCCGGCTCGTCGAGCAAGGCAATCCATTCCAGGCGACTGGCATTGCCGCCGGCGTCGCGATTGAGCCGCTGCAACCAATCGGCGAACCACTCGCGTACCGGTGCGCTTGCCAACACCTGGGCGTCGCTGGCACGGGTCGTCAGCCCCGCCAGGACTCGGCATTCGTACATTCGCGGGAACACCAGCGCGCCGAGGCACTCACGGTCCGGCGCGGTCACCACCAGGTCCTGGACATAGGGTGAACCTTCCAGTACCGCACGATTGCGCAGCGGGCCGACACTGACGAACACCCCTGAAGACAGCTTGAAGTCCTCGGCGATGCGCCCATCGAACATCAACCCCAGTTGCGGGTCATGCGGGTTGGCTAACTTGAGCGCATCACCGGAACAGTAAAAGCCTTGTTCGTCGAACACCTCGGCCGTCTGCTGCGGCGACCTCCAGTAACCGGGCATGATGTGCGGCCCACGAAAGCGCCCTTCCAGCTTGCCGTCCTTCGGTACCAGACGGACCTCACAACCCGGCGCCGGCAAGCCGATATAACCGGCCATGGACAATGGCCCGGTTGTAAAAGTGCAGGATGGCGCGGCCTCGGTCATACCGAGCCCGGCCATCATCCGAATGCGTTCGCCACAGTGTTGTTCGGCTACCCGGTCCAGGCGATCCCAGACGCTTTGCGACAGCCCGGCAGCAGCGAAGAAGAACAGGCTGACGCGCTTGAAAAAACACGCCCGTAGCTCAGCGTCCTGTTCGAGGGCCGAGACCAGTTCTTCCCAACCCTTGGGCACGGTCAGGTAAGCGGTGGGAGATATCTCCTTGAGGTTGCGCAGAGTCTGGGCAAACCCCTGCGCGGTAGGTTTACCGTCGTCCAGGTAAAAACTGCCGCCGTTGTAGAGCACGATGCCGAGGTTGTGGCTGCCGCCAAAAGTGTGGTTCCACGGCAGCCAGTCCACCAGCACCGGAGGCTCTTCGCCGAACACCGGAAAAGTCTGCAACAGCATCTGCTGATTGGCGCAGAGCATGCGTTGCGTGGTGATGACTGCCTTGGGCAGCTTGGTCGAGCCGGAAGTGAATAGAAACTTTGCAATGCTGTCCGGGCCGGTGGCGGCAAAAGCGGCTTCAGCCTCGGCGCCGCCCGGTTGTTCAAGCAAGCTGGAAAAGCTCGCCTGGCGTCGACCCGTGACTTGGCCACGGACGTTAATCAAAGGCGTATCGGCTGGTAACACAGCGTCGATGGCGCGCTGGTACGCTGGGGCGTCACTGACGAAAACAAGGCCTGGTTGCAGCAGGTCGCAAACGTGGCGCAGCTTGGAGAAATCCTGGGACAACAGCGAATAGGCCGGCGACACCGGGCAGTAGGGAATGCCCGCATACATGGCACCGAAGGCGACTTGCAGATGCTCGATGTCATTGCCCGAGAGTAGCACCAGGGGCTTATCGGCCGACAGGCCATAGCGCAGCAGGCCTTGGGCGATAGCCCGGACACTGTCGAGCATTTGCGCGTAACTCACCCGACGCCATTCACCGTTGTCCTGGCGGGCGGCGATAAAGGTTTGCTCGGGACGCACTTGAGCCCAATGCACCAGACGGTCGAGCAACCGCCCGGGCATCTCGGCCAACGGTTCCAGGGAGCGCATGTGCAGTACACCCTGCTGCTCCGTAACGTCGACCGGCGCGCAACCGATGGACACGTGGCGATAGCGCAGTGCGCTGGCTTCGGCATGTGATTGCATATTGAATTCGGAACTCAAGTACTTGTTCTCCGTCGAGGCACGCTAAAATCAAGCCACACACAGGTGACTCATCGTTAGCGTGGCAGCCGCTGGCTGCAGCCTTGTTATTGTTATTTCGGCCTTGCACGCGAGTGATTCGCTTCCGGGGAAGTCGATGCCCGACGTGGCGACGCCTGTTCAGATCGGGTAGTGCCGCGGTCCATTCTGCAAAGTGACCCAACGCAACTGGGTGAAATGCTCAATGGATGCCTTGCCACCGAAACTTCCGTAACCGCTGGACTTGACCCCGCCGAAGGGCATTTGCGCTTCGTCGTGCACGGTCGGGCCGTTGATATGACAGATGCCCGACTCGACCCGTTGGGCCAAGGCAAGGGCTCGCCCGCAATCGCGGCTGAAAATCGCCGCCGACAAACCGAACTCGGAGTCGTTGGCCAAGCGCAGCAGTGCTTCGTCCCCCTCACCGCGCAGCACCACGGCCACCGGTCCGAACGACTCCTCGCGGTACAGACGCATGCTCGCGTCGACGCCGTCGAGCAGGGTCGGCTGCAAAATGCTGCCGTCCAGTTGCCCGCCGACCACCAGTCGCGCCCCCTTGGCCAAGGCATCGTCGATCAACCCCTTGATGCGCATACCGGCGCTTGCGTCTACCAGCGAACCTAACACTGAGCCCGCAGCCGCAGGATCGCCCGCGCGCAGGGTGGCAACCTTGGCCGCCAACTTGGCGACAAAAGCGTCGGCGACCTTGGCATCGACGATCAGGCGCTCGGTGGACATGCAGATCTGCCCCTGATTGAAATAGGCACCAAAGGCGGCTGCCTCAACCGCAGCATCCAGATCGGCATCATCGAGCACCAGCAACGGTGCCTTGCCGCCCAGTTCCAGCAAAGCCGGTTTGAGGTGGCGCGCACAAAGTTCGCCGACAATGCGTCCGACATGTGTCGAGCCCGTGAAGTTGACCCGTCGTACCGCCGGGTTGGCGATCAACCGCTCGACAATCGCCGCTGCATCCGCTGGTGCATTACTGATGACATTGACGACGCCATCGCCCAAGCCTGCGTCTTGTAATACCTGGCCGATCAAACGGTGCACCGCAGGGCTGAGTTCGGAGGCCTTGAGCACGACGGTGTTGCCGCAAGCCAATGGCATGGCGATTGCGCGTGTGGCAAGAATCACCGGGGCGTTCCATGGAGCGATGCCCAACACTACGCCGCAGGGTTGGCGCAGGGCCATGGCGAAACTGCCCGGCACATCCGAGGGAATGACTTCGCCATTGATCTGAGTGGTCATCGACGCCGCTTCACGCAGCATATTGGCCGCCAGCCGCACGTTGAACGCGTACCAGTTGGACATTGCGCCGGTCTCGCCGGCTGCCTCGATGAACTCGGCACTGCGCGCTTGCAATTGTTCGGCAGCCTTGAGCAAACGAGTCCGACGTTCATTGGGTGCCAGCGCAGCCCAAACGGGAAACGCCGTCTGCGCAGCGGCCACCGCGGCGTCGGCATCTTCCAGGGTGGCGGCCGCTACCCGCGATACCAACTCGCCGGTCACCGGGTTACGGCGCTCGAAGGTTCGACTGTCGCGAGCGGGGCACGACTGGCCGCCAATCAGCAGGGGCACGTCCAGCATGGTGATTCCTCTTTATAGACTTTAACGGGAATGCATAGGAACGATTTGAACGTAGCACCTCAGCGTTTGTACGCTTGCAGGCCGGGCTTGATGCTCTTGTCGTCGAGGAATTGCTTCATGCCTTGTTCACGGCCGCCTTCGGTGTCAAGCAGGCGTGACTGATCGAGCTTGGCATACAGGTAATCCTCGTTCTGCTCCCAGGTCAGTTCACGGCAGCGTTTGAAACCATGCTTGGCCGCTCGCAGCACCACCGGGTTTTTCTCCAGCAGATTACGCGCCAGCTCCACGGTGACTTCGCGCAGTTGCGCCAGAGGTACGCTTTCATTGACCAGGCCCATCTGCGCGGCTTTCTGCCCACCAAATGTCTTGCCCGTCATGATGTAGTAAAGCGACTGGCGATGGCCCACGGTGTCGGCCATGGCCTTGCTTACCAGGTTGCCCGGCGGGATACCCCAATTGATTTCCGAAAGACCGAAGGTCGCTTCGTCAGCGCAAATCGCCAGGTCGCAGGCCACCAAGGGGCTGAAGCCGCCACCGAAACACCAGCCGTTGACCATGGCTATGGTCGGCTTGGCGTACATGCGCAACAGTTTCCATTGCCATTGCGAGGCTTCACGGCGGATTTTCTCCTGCAGAATCTCCGGGCCAGCGTCCACCTCGCGGAAGTACTCCTTGAGATCCATCCCGGCAGTCCAGGCTTCGCCCGCACCGGTCAGCACCAGTACACCGGCGTCCGGATCCTGTTCCAGCGTTTCCAGAACATCGATCATCTCGCGGTTCAGGGTCGGGCTCATGGCGTTGCGTTTTTCCGGACGGTTGAGGATGACCCACGCGATGCCTTCCTCGATTTCCACTTTGACCGTTGTCCAGCGACCTTCGTAATTACTCATGACGATGCTCTCTTGTTCTGGGAGTGAAGATGACTGGAAATTAAATCACCAAATTAGTTATGTCAATTAACTATTAATGGAATTAACCATTTTTTGTCCTTCTGAAAGCCCTTGCTTTTTAGACGCCAAGCAACATTGGTCATAGCAATCACCGGTCAACGCCGGCAAAATAGATAGCCTTGTTAACTCCCAATACTCAGGACTCACCTGCAATGGCCAAGCCCTCCCCCCTCGCCGAATCGATCGAGGCACCGTCGACCAACGTCGAGATGCAGGCACCTCTCGATTCGGCGCTGAACGACCTGATCGGCTACGCCATGCGCCGCGCGCAACTCAAACTGTTCCAGAACCTGATTAGCCGCCTGTCGGCCCACGATCTGCGACCCGCTCAATTCTCGGCCCTGGCGATCATCAATCAGAACCCAGGCCTGATGCAGGCAGATCTGGCACGGGCACTGACCATCGAGCCGCCCCAAGTAGTGCCGCTGCTCAATAAACTGGAAAGCCGTGCGTTGGCAGTGCGCGTGCGTTGCAAGCCGGACAAGCGCTCTTATGGGATTTTTCTTAGCAAGACCGGCGAGACCCTGCTCAAGGAACTGAATCAGATCGCCGCGCAAAGCGACCTGGACGCCACCGCAGCCCTGGACAATCAAGAACGCGAAGAGCTACTGCGTCTGCTCAAGAAGATTTATCAGGAGTGACCGCGCAGCGCCGACACGCCCCCCCCTCAAAAAAAGGAACGTGTCGGTGAGAGGCCTGGGTGACCAGGGGTTACCAGATCGGCAAGGTGTAGATCACCAGAAACCGGGTCTGGTTTTCATCGCGAAATGCTGCACCGGTCGGGAAATCATTGCGGTAGATCGCCTTGCGCGCCACCAGTGCAACGTCTTTCAGCGGACCGCTCTGCACCACGTAGCCCAGCTCCATCTGAAACTCACGCTCCTTGCGGTCCTCGGCGTTGAAGGCTTGCAGCTCGATATTGTCAGCGCGCAGATAACGCAACCGGCCTCTCAGCCCGGGGACTCCGGACGCGGCAAAGTCATAGTCATAGATGGCCTGCCACGTGCGCTCCTTGGCATTGAGAAAGTCCGACGCCATGGTCAGCTCACTCATCCCCATCAACTCTGTTCCAGAGATGTACGGTGTCGCCGTGTCGCCACTGGAATGCATATAGCCGACACCGAAACGGTGCCCGCCATATCGGTAGCTGAACAGTCCAGAGACGTTGCAATTGTCCACTTCACCCGCTTTGGAACTGCCGTCCTCGCGACTGAAAAAACTGCGCAGGTCGCTGGTCAATACCCCCCCGCCCAGCGGCAGGTCATGCAATAACGCAAACGTGTCCTGCTGATACAAGTCGGCCACCTCGGCGTGGTAAACACGCAGGCTCAGCGTCTTGTTGACCTGATAATCGCCGCCCAGATAAGCCATGTGCGAGGTCGTGGCAGCAGCGTTGAACCTCCGATTGGGCGCAGCGATGGTCATCGCCTCATAGTTCGTGGAATTGCGCTTATCGATGCGATCGATGTACCCGGTGTTCAGCGTCAGGCCATCGATGTCCCTGGAGCTGAGAGTGGTACCGCGAAAGGTTTGGGGCAGCAGTCGCGAGGGACTGGCAAAAGCAAAGGGCAGGAAAATCGATACATCCCCGGACTTCACCGTGGTTTGAGCAAAACGCAGCTTGCCGGTCGGGGCCAGGCGCGAATAGTCATTCGCCGCTCGGTTGTCGCTGGCCGACACCGGCAACAACTCGGTGCCGCTACGATCCGGCGCGGAGTCGAGCTTGACCCCCAGCAGCCCCCGTACGTCCAGTCCGAAACCCAGCGGCCCTTCGGTAAATCCCGATTCCATGTTCATGATGAAACCCTGAGCCCACTCCTGAGCAGCGGTCTTGGTTCCATCGTCTTTGTATTGGCGATCCAGGTAGTAATTACGCAGGGTCAAGGTGCCATGGCTGTCTTCGATAAAGCCACCGGCGCGGAGTTGGGTGGGCAGAACGCTTAAACCGAGCAGCGCCAGGAGCAACCCTCGGTTGATACCAGGCACACAGGTGGCTGACGTCGTCGCAACGGCGTCCAAAGGGAGTTTGGGCATGTCTGTTTTCCATTTTTATTATTGTCAGTGCTGCCAGGGAGCGCTGTGCAACCGGCTTCGCGAACAGAGAATGGAAACAGCCAATGACACCTGTCAATCGTAAATGACCGATAATCGAACATTAATATTATTATCTAATTTTATGATTAACTATTGATCAGCACCTAACTTATTGACCTAGTTGGTGTTTTTACTGTTTTTTAAATTTTTATTGGAACGCTTCATCTTTTAGTTATCTTTGTTATCTTAATAATCAGCAGCCAGCCCCAGTGCGATGTGGCGGCTCGACTCCAAAAAAAAAATAACAATGAGGTTCACCCATGGACAGTCCATCGCGTCGTTCGACGCTGACAATCGCTTTGTGCTTTATCGTTGCGCTGATCGAGGGTTTCGATCTGCAGGCCGCCGGCACCACTGCCGCCGGGCTGCGCCAGAGTTTTGCCCTGGACCCGAAGATGATGGGCTGGGTGTTCAGCGCCGGGATCATCGGCCTGCTGCCCGGGGCATTTTTTGGCGGCTGGATCGCCGATCGCATCGGCCGCAAGAAAATCCTCGTCGGTGCAGTGCTGCTGTTCGGCTTGTTTTCCCTTTGCACTGCCTATGTCGGGAGCTACTCCAGCCTGTTGCTGGTGCGCTTCATGACCGGTTTGGGCCTGGGTGCCGCCCTGCCCAACCTTATAGCCTTGTGCGCCGAGGCCGTAAGCGAACGCAACCGCGGCACCGCTATCAGCGTCATGTATTGCGGCGTGCCCCTGGGCGGCGCGCTCGCTGCGGTAGTGGCGATGTTTTCCAGCGAACACTGGCAAACCACCTTCATCATCGGCGGCCTGGTGCCTTTGCTGGTGGTACCGCTGATGGCACTGCTGCTGCCCGAGTCCACCGCCTTCCGCCAGCAAAATTGCGCAACGGGCATCCCAAGGCCCTCCACCGCACAGGCGCTGTTCGGCGAAGGCCGCACACGCAACACGCTTGCCTTATGGATGAGCTATTTCTTCACCTTGACCGTGATGTACATGCTGCTCAACTGGCTCCCTTCATTACTGCTGGAACAGGGCTTCAGCAAACCACAGGCGGGCATGATCCAGATGCTGTTCAACATCGGTGGCGCCCTCGGCTCGCTGCTCGGCGGCCTGCTTCTGGACCGTTGCAACGGCCTGAAGGTCGTGCTGTTCGTGTATGTCGGGTTGCTGGCGGCGCTGGCCGGGGTCGGCCTGTCTATCGGCATCGTGCCAATGTCGATCGCAGGGTTTGCCGCCGGGCTTTTCGTCATGGCTGCGCAACTGGTGCTCTATGCCCTGGCACCACCGTCCTACCCGACCGCAGTGCGTGCCACCGGCGTCGGCGCGGCCGTGGCCATTGGTCGCTTGGGTTCAGTGGCAGGCCCCTTGGCCGCCGGGCAACTCCTTGCCGCCGGTGCCGGCACTACTGGCGTGCTGTTGGCGACTTCACCCGGACTGGTGATCGCCGCCTTGTCGATCATCACCGTGATCGCCCGCTCCAGTTCTACCACTGAAGCACCACTCAATACCGCCAGTTGAGCACCCCGTCGAAGTTTTCAACTTTCTAACGAAATCAGGCGGTTTCACGACCGCCGTCCCCTCTTGAGCGTCAACGTGCACCGGACTTCCCGCAGCGCCAATGGATCCTTTCTAAGCAGCATCCACAAATGATCGATAATCGAACACTTTGTGTTTGATATAACTATATGTTTTTAAACGTTTTTTTTATATCTATAAGACAAAATACAACAACAACCTTTCCGCAATCACTTTTCAATGGATCCATAAATTGATTGACTGGCGCCACACGGTGTCAGGTGTAGCGCCTGCCCGCTCATAAAAATAACAAGGGTGTCGTGATGAGTGATTTCTCAATCGGGTCCAGGCTTCGGCTTGCATCCAGCTTCGTGTGCCTTTCTCGCTTTACCTTTACCCAGCCTCATGTCGAGGGGCAGCCATGAGTGTCGACCTGAAGAGCGTGCTGGATGAGCAGCCAATGGCGCGTTTCCAATGGCTGGCCGTGGGAATCTGTATTGTCCTGAACATGATCGATGGCTTCGACGTGCTGGTGATGGCCTTCACGGCCTCATCGGTATCCGCGGAATGGGGCTTGAACGGTGCACAAATCGGCCTGTTGTTGAGTGCCGGACTGTTTGGCATGGCGGCGGGCTCTCTGTTCATTGCTCCATGGGCGGATCGCTTTGGTCGTCGGCCGCTGATCCTCTTTTGCTTGCTGCTCTCGGGGGTCGGCATGCTGTTGTCAGCACTGAGCCAGACGCCCGTACACCTGGCGCTACTGCGTGGGCTGACCGGCCTGGGTATTGGCGGAATCCTGGCCAGCAGTAACGTGATTGCCAGTGAGTACGCCAATAAACGCTGGCGAGGGTTGGCGGTGAGCCTGCAATCCACCGGTTATGCCTTGGGCGCGACGCTTGGGGGCTTGTTGTCGGTGTGGCTGCTGACGCACTTTGGCTGGCGATCGGTATTCATCTTTGGTGGCGCCGCGACCTTGGCGGTGATTCCCCTGGTGTTGCTGTACTTACCTGAGTCGCTGGACTTTCTGATCGCCCGCCGCCCCGAGAATGCCTTGGTGCGCATCAATCGACTGGCCGCCCGCCTGGGCCAGCCCGTACTGCGCGAGTTGCCCGTCGCCACCCTGGCGCCGACCTCTGGCCGCGGCCGCCTGGCGCAGTTGCTCTCACCTGATTCACGGCGCACTACCCTGCTGATCTGGTTGTTGTTTTTCCTGGTGATGTTCGGCTTCTACTTCGTGATGAGCTGGACGCCGAAGCTGCTGGTCTCGGCAGGGCTATCGGCACAGCAAGGCATCAGCGGCGGCGTACTGCTGAGCGTCGGCGGAATCTTTGGCGCCGCGCTGATTGGCGGCCTGGCCTCGCGCTGGCGGCTGACTCGCGTGCTGTCGCTGTTCATGCTGATTACCGCAGGGCTGCTGGTACTGTTCGTCGGCTCCGCGTCATCGGTATCGATGGCACTCGGTCTGGGTCTACTGATCGGGCTGTTCGCCAACGGTTGCGTGGCTGGCTTGTACGCCTTGTCGCCGATTGTCTATGACGCTTCGGTGCGCGCGACGGGGGTTGGTTGGGGCATCGGTATCGGACGCATTGGCGCGATTCTTTCGCCGACCGTCGCAGGACTGTTGCTAGACAGCGGCTGGCAACCCCTGCACCTGTATGGGGTGTTTGCCGTGGTCTTCGTCATCGCCGCCGCTGTGCTTCTGGCATTGCGGCCTGCCGCCCAGCCACAGCCTGGCGCCCAACTCAGCCGGGCCTGACACCTGTGCAATGAAGTAGCGGGGGCCGCCCCCGCTACTGACTACATCCTCCAGGAAAAAAAACAATAATGACTTACCTTTCTCTCCCTCCCCGAGTGCTGCTCGGCGGTGCAATCGCGCTTGCCCTGATTCCTTCGGCGCACGCTGAAAGCGGTGGTTTTTTTGAGGATTCCAAGACCAGCCTGATGCTGCGAAATTACTATTTCAATCGTGATTCCAACGATCCTGGCGCCAGCAAGAGCAAGGTAGAAGAATGGGCCCAGGGCGCGATCCTCAAGTTCAGTTCCGGTTACACCCCGGGCATTGTCGGCTTTGGCCTTGATGGTATCGCGATGCTGGGCGTCAAGCTTGACAGCGGCCCGCAACGCAGCGGTTCGGAGCTGCTGCCGGTGCACGACGATGGTCACTCCGCCGACGACTACGGGCGCGCGGGACTGGCAGCAAAAATGCGTATTTCCGACACAGAACTGATGCTAGGCGAGCTCATGCCGGATATTCCCCTGCTGCGCTACGATGACGGACGCCTGCTGCCACAGACCTTTCAGGGCGCCATGCTGGTGTCCCGGGAGCTTCCCGGCCTGAACCTGCAGGCAGGTCAATACA
>Ga0247812_10000138_pt1 | contig 89904 bp, 88 predicted proteins | sample UWRJL149409B1_FD_178011 | JGI IMG/M metagenome (GOLD analysis project Ga0247812, IMG submission 178011) | Plant litter microbial communities from Arlington Agricultural Research Station in Wisconsin, United States - UWRJ-L149-409B-1 | ecosystem: Environmental > Terrestrial > Plant litter >... | reverse complement strand
TTTTTTAGCTTGTAAAATAAAAATATATTTCTATATTTGCACTCACGAATTCGGGGTGTAGCGTAGCCCGGTTATCGCGCCTGCTTTGGGAGCAGGAGGCCGCAGGTTCGAATCCTGCCACCCCGACTTTTAAGACTTTCAAAGTCAGTCAAAACCCCTTAAATCCAATGATTTAAGGGGTTTTTCTTTTTATTCCACTCCAAAATATTCAAGTTATATCAAAGGATATGGTGCCACCTAGGCTACCCTTTTTCTTTTTTTATCTTTAGGGTCCCGAAATTCGATTTAATTTATTAGCAATCAGTCAATTGTTCTTTTATTTTAACATTTATTGCTTCTCAATAACTGCGCTTTTTAGTTGACAATTCAGCAGCATTGAGATCATTTTAAATGTGCAGTTGATCTGAAACATTAAATTTTCGAGATATGAAAAGAGCTACTACAACATTCGCGGTACTATTTTACCTAAAGAAACAAAAGACCTCCCTGAAGGGAAAGGCGCCCCTCTGTGCCAGGGTTACAGTAAACGGGAAGCGGACCGAGATTTCATTGAAACATTCACTGCGCGTAAACGAGTGGAATGAAATGAAAGGCATGGCCAAGGGAAACCGCAAGGAAATCACTGAACTCAACCTGTTCCTTACACAGTTCAAGGCAAAGATCATAAATACCTATCAGACGATGCTTCTCAATGATGAACCGATCGATGGGCCCACAATCCGCGATAAGGTTATGGGCACCGACCGCCTCGCTCCAACATTAGTGCTGCTGATGGAATACCACAATGAGCAGCAACTGCATAAACTTGCTCCCGGGACCATGAAGAACTACCATACCACCCAGCGGTATGTAAAAAGCTTTCTCATGGAGAAATTCAAGAGAACTGATATTTTCCTTTCGCAGCTTAACTACAAGTTCCTTTTGGAATTTGAGCGCTACCTTTTTAATTATGTACCCAAAGATCACCAGAAGCCAATTAACAACAATGGCATCATGAAGCATATCGAACGGCTGCGCAAAATGATAAACATGGCCGTCAGACTGGATTGGCTGGCCAAAGATCCTTTTGCAAGTTTTAAGAAGCGTTTCGACAAGGTAGAACGCGAGTCACTGAACAGCGAGGAGCTTGCTGCACTGGCAGGCAAAGTGCTGTCTATCGATCGGCTGGGGCATGTTAGGGATATGTTCGTTTTCAGCTGCTATACGGGTCTTTCATATATCGAACTCGCCGAACTCACTCCAGACAAGATTATTACAGGTGTAGACGGCGGTCTGTGGATATCTACAAGCAGGGCGAAGACAGATACTAGAGTACGCGTGCCTCTACTTCCTGTGGCGACGGATTTGATGGAAAAATACCGCGATGATCCCAGGGCATTAAATAATGGTACCGTTTTTCCGGTAATTTCGAACCAGCGAATGAACGGCTACCTGAAAGAAATCGCTGATATTTGCGGGATCACGAAAACTTTGACATTTCATATCGCGCGGCATACATTCGCAACGACAGTCACCTTGAGCAACGGCGTACCGATTGAAAGCGTATCAAAGATGCTCGGGCATACCAGCATCCGTACTACTCAGATTTATGCCAAGGTTGTCGAGCAGAAACTGAGCGAGGACATGCGCATTCTGCAAAAGCGGATGGCTGCGGATGAGTAAGGTAATTTAAAAAAGCAGAAATTTAAAAGGTGGTGATTATCAATCAGTGCATCTTTAGGTAGCGTTCTCATTTTTAAAAATTCAATACAGGGCACATATATAACGAGGGCAAAAATTACCCTCATACAATAAACGAGAGTAATTTTTTGCTATAATTACTCTCGTTTAAATCAAGGGCGTTTAGTGACCGTGTCAAAAGACGCCTTCAATACAAATTCAAAATTTTTCACTTGCTTTTTGAGTTGGATTTTCTTTAGGGGTATTAAAAGTGGGATGCTATCATTTAAAACGCCTAATAGTCATATGCTACAAAATATGCGGTCCGATGAGGATAATACTGCAGATTTTCGTTGGTAATGAAGAGCCAAAATCTTCCAGTTACAGACACTTTTATTCTTTCAGTCCAATCGTGTGCTTATTTTGCAATGGTTTGTAAAAACCGCCAAAATCGAAGTGAGATATTGTTCAATGTAAAAGTGAGAAATTATGAATGTGGATCTTATTACCAGGGAGGACCTTGAAAGATTTAAAAAAGAACTCCTGGATGAAATTCGCAGGTACCAGCAGTATCCCCGCAAGCAAGGCCAGGAAGTGCGGGTGTGGCTTAAAAGTTATGAGGTTCGCAAGCTTCTGGGCATTTCAGCGGGCACGCTGCAGAACCTGCGTGTAAATGGCACCCTCCCATTTACCAAAATTGGCGGGCTGATTTACTACCGCTATGAGGAAATCCAAAAATTGATGGATGGATCGCGGGATACTAAATAATCTATGAGATTAATACATCATCTAAGTTTCGGGGATCACAATTGAACACCTTTTGGCATTTGCGAAAAGGCAATAATTTACTAAAACAGGCAATCGCAACAACAAAATCAGATTTGGAATAAGAAGCTACTTGGGGAAATATTTCTAAAAAAATTAAAATAGAAAAAATGGTCTTCAGTACATTTTCTTTTTTATCGGCAGCTTGAATGTTTCAGTGGACCTGCGTCTGCTTTGCCTTGATTGTCTTCGCCCAACTCTGATAGATTGGAAACCAGACACGATCTCCGTTGGAGCCGTTGCAAAGCATTACGATACCGCTCTTGGTGGGTAAATGTAAAAACATCGCTGCGCTCCAGCCTACGTTTTCGCCAGTATGTCCAACGGTTCGAAGACCTTCATAATTCATGAAGCGATATCCAAGACCGCTTTCTCCTTCATTAGAAGATGGAAAAACAGGCTGCTCCATTAATTGTATGGTTTCTGGCTTCAAAACTTTGTTTAACTTCCGAGGATCAGCTGCAATTGATAACTCGGCGAAATGTGCTAAGTCCAACACTGTTGTTTGTAATCCTGCTGCTGCTTGTTCTGTAAATATTCTGTTTTTTATAGCATTTCCAAGTGTATCGTACGCAGTCGCAGAACTTACTTTCATTTCTTCCGTCCAATCATAGTTGGTATCAACTAATCCCAAAGGTTGGAATACATTTTTTTTCATATAGTCTGCAAATTTTTCTTTTGTTCTTTCTTCCAGAAATAATTGTGCTAGCGTGTAACCACCGCCAGAATAGTCCCATTTTGTTCCTGGCTCATTTATAAGATATACACTTTCTCCATTTCTTTTTGTTTTTCCGTTAAGGGATTCTTCCAAACTTAACAATTTGGTTCCTTGCTCAAAGCCACCATACCCATGTACGGAAAGACCCGCAGTATGGCTAAGTATACGTCGAAGAGTAACTTTGGATACATCATATGAGGATTGAGGCAGTCGCCAGCGGGTTAAAGATTGATTGACTGGCTCATCAAGTTTTACAAGACCTTTTTCGGTCAGCTGCATAAATCCCCAAGCGGATACAACCTTTGAAATAGAGCCAATATTAAAAATTGTCCGCGGTGTTATTTTTTTTTCAGTTGCCAAATCGGCATAACCTATGCATTGAATAGATGTGATTTTTCCATTTTGTATAACAGCTACGGCTAATCCAGGAACATTATTCTTTTTAGTAAATTCTATACCAAGTCTGTCAATTTCTAAAGATAATGAATCTGTTTTAATGATTTTATTTTCTTTTGTTACATTCTCGTCATGTCTTATCGAGCAAGATGAAAAAATTGCAATACAACACGTGATAAGTAAAAGATTAAGTTTAGTCATGTTCATTTAAGTTATGTCTCTAGATGTGACGCAATACTTTGGTACGGTAACATTCCTACTGTTATCTTCATGATTACGGTTAGGGGCAGTTTTGCAATTGCATCAATTAAGTTGCCCATTTGTTTTTCTCAGCAAGTTACATGTAATCCATACGCTATTTGAAATTCTCAGAATTTTATATCTCAAAATATAATATATGGCAGATTCAGGGCGTAAGATAAATTTCAAAGATGTCAATTTCCGCATCCACTAGCAGCCTGCAGATCGAGGGCACTTGTTCGCAGTTTTCGTATTTGATCTTTATGCATTCCTCCAGCTCGGAGATTTCTATTTCAAAGTAAAAAAATAGCTTGGCAGCCTCTCTGTTGCTTTCGGTCCTGACAACTATCCATCTTGGGTCAATTTTGTTTTTTCTCAAAACTACAGGATTTAGGATTAAATACTGCTTTTGTGGCTTGTTTATACGGGGAGCGTTTACTTGATCCCACTCTGATTTCAGCTTTTGCAGAAAGTAAAATTATTCAATCGGCATGCCCTTAAATTGTAAAAATGCGAACGGCACGCTATTTTTTGAATGAGAGGAAGTAGTCGGGGATGTTTATCCTTTTCGGGGACACTTTGGCAAATGACCGGAACGCATTTATAAAATGGGCCTGGTCGAAAAAGTCGCTGTCCAGGGCCAGTTCCGTCATGGAAAGGAGGGGCTTCTGCCGATAGGCAATGCTGTCTACGGTATCTCGCAACCTCAGTATGAGAGAGAGCTGCTTGGGAGTAATCCCTATGTGTTTCTTGAATATTTTTTGCAGGTGCCTTGACGAGCACCCCAGGCACTCGGATAATTTCGAGACCTGCAGGCTGCCGCTGCTTTCCACCAGCAGGGCCGCCGCACGATAGATTAGTTCCTGCGTTCTGCCTTCCCGCATCATCGGTTCAAATGCCAGTACGAAGGTCCGGTAGATTTCCCTGTGGCTCCGTCCTGGAAGATTGCTGAATTGGTCAGGTCCAATTTCCAGCACCTCGAAAGGAACAATCTGATCGGTAAATTTGCTCATGTCTGCAGCGGAAAAATGCGCAGGAGTCCAAGGATGCAATTGGACTATTGTCGCCTTGGAATAAGGGAGCAGTTCCACGCTTACGGCCTGGGTCATCTGTCCGCAGAAGTAGCTGCCAGCCAGCAGGTGTTTCTTCCATCCCATATGCTTTATAATGAGTCCATTGCCCTCAATCACAGCAATATTGAAGCAGCCGTTCGGAAGAACCTGCCTGCCAACTATACGTTCGGGATTGGCAAGGTTGTCCAGTATCCATATCTTTTTCAGGAACACCGAGAACCTGTTGTCAGCATAGTATTCCTTATATTGAAACATGGTGTCTGTTTTTGGCATTTTGTAAATATAAAAAATTTAGGTTACCCGGGAAGGAGTAAAAAAAATTCGAGGCAAATAAAGCAGGTCTAATTTACAACTTCAGCAAAAAAAATAGTTTATCGACTTTAAAGATTTTTACCATTTAAAATTTATCAAGCGTTTATGAGCAAGGAGTATTGAAAAAATGCTGTCAAAAAGTAAAGCCACTGTCTTCCAGTGGCTGTGCCTGTCTTTATGTGGAGTGTCGGGGGTTCGAACACCTCATCGCACACTAAAATATAATAAAAGTAAATGAGAATAAAGCATCTTAATCATCAATTTTTATAATTCCATTTAATCGTATAAAGTATGAAGCCGAGAAAATTTTTAGAAATTGTCTTTTCCATTGCTGGATTGTTCCGCCAGCGGTTAGCCATATTTTTTTCTTTAATTATTTTACATACGTTATTATTCCCCTGCTATTTTCATAACAAAATCGCTTAATTGTTTTGCACCTAAATTAGCTTATCTTGCTGTGTACAAATTAGCCTATTGTGTTGCACCTAAATTAGCCTACTATGCGAAGATAATAAACTACCAATAATTTCAGTTAAATAATGCAACATAACATTTTCAACAACAATACATTATATTTTATATTTAAATTTGGTACAATAAAAAAAGAAGGCACTCTATATTGAACTATAAAACTATTTGAAGAATTTAATAAATTAACTAATTTTAAAAATGTAGCTTAACTTTATCTCTACCTTTTGTTTGCATATCCAAATGCATTATATAGCACTATTTAACACAATAAAACTATTTTCTGTCTTGCAACAAATAGAGCATTAAAAAGCACTATTCAGCATTTGAAAGACTATAAGCAGAAAAGCAGTCTTGAAAAGTGCATCAAAAAGCACTTTTGAAAGAAAAGATGAATAACTTTGAGGATTAGAAGAATTAAATTTTTCATTTAGTTACCATTTATTTTAGCAGATAGTGACGCGGGCAAAGTTGCCTTTGTCCCCTGACAAATTACTGATATAAATTTTCTGAGTTCGTTTTGCTTCCTTATCATCTGTTCTTTTTCCTTTTTCACTCAAGCCTTCTGGAATAGGTCCTCGAGAATATCCTCTGATGTCCATCAACTTTCATCGTGCTACTCGTATGACCTAATTTCGTCCATGCGTTCTTATAAGCATTAATGTACAATATATTATCTAATACAACATAAATTACCTATATTTGTACAATATATTATCTAGTAATGTCAAAATATAGTGTTACGAAAACACCGCTAGCAGTAATGAAAGAGCTTGCGGCAAAGACACAGCAGCTGCGTAAAAAAAATGGTATTTCTCAACTTGAGCTGTCCAAGCGTTCGGGCGTATCATTTGGGAGCCTGAAACGTTTTGAAACAACAGGGCAAATTTCGCTGGAATCCCTTTTAAAACTAGCCTATTTTTTTAACCGCCTTGAAGATTTTGCCGCTGTATTCCAGACTGATGCAGACTTGGAAAATGTGGAAAAATTATTCAGCAGCAAAACACGCTAACCATGGAGCCAATTCAGAAGATTACCGTTTCCTGTAATTTTGGAAACAAAGAGCTACAGGTCGGGGAATTGATACAGGAAGGAAAAAGCATTTTCTTCAAGTACTATACCGATTTTATAAAGTCCCGTACTGAAATATCGCCTTTCTACCTACGCCTGGAAGATAAAATTTTTGAAGCTCCCGCCCAGCCCTTTGAAGGCCTGTTCGGCGTCTTTCACGATTCCTTGCCGGATGGCTGGGGGCGCTTGCTTTTGGACAGGACACTGACAGCGAAAGGCATCCTCCTGCAGGACGTTTCCCCATTGCAGCGCTTGGCCCACGTGGGCCTGAAAGGCATGGGCGCATTGACCTACAGGCCGCAGATAGAAACTTCGGCGCAGGAAGTATTTCAGGTCGAGCTGGATGCTATCTCTAAAGAAATGAATGCCGTATTGGAAGGAGCCAGTTCGTCAATAATTGAGGAGCTGTACGAAATGGGAGGATCCTCAGGAGGCGCCCGCCCTAAAATACTTGTCGGATACGATCCGGAAACGGACCACCTGATCCACGGGACCGACGCCCTGCCTGAAACCTACGAGCATTGGCTCATAAAATTCCCTTCGTCTAATGACCGCCAGGATATTGCCCAGATAGAATATGCGTACCATAAAATGGCAGTTGCTGCGGGGATTTCGATGTCCAGCTCCAGGCTTTTTACCACGGCATCCGGCAGCATGTTTTTCGGCACTAGGCGATTTGACCGTAATGGCAGCGAGCGATTGCATCTGCATTCCGCTGCCGCCATGCTCAACGATAACTTCAGGTACAGCGCCATGGATTATGGCAATCTGATGGATGCAACATTCCGCCTGGAGCAGGATGTTGGCGGACACGAAAAAGTATTGCGTATTGCTGCGTTCAACCTGTTTTCGCATAATCGCGATGACCATAGCAAGAACCTATCGTATTTGATGGATTCCAGAGGCAAATGGCAGCTTGCCCCGGCATACGACCTAACCTATTCCAATTCCTCCCACGGCATGCACAGCACCGCTATAGCCGGAGAAAGCGCGAACCCCACTAGAAAACACCTCAAAGAACTGGCCTCTGAATTCAGCATGAAAAACGGAACTTCGATTGTGGAGCAGGTAGCCGATACCGTCTCGCAGTGGAAATTGTTCGCAAAAGATGCAGGCGTTACCAGGGCGTCCATGGAACTTATAGATAAGAGAATCCAGAAACTGATCGCCTAAAACTTGCTGTTGACAGTAAAGTAATTAATGATGAAGCAAATCAGATAGTCAGAATTAGCACCTGGAATGTATCTTTGGTATAAATAAAAATTGACATGTTATTACTTGGATGTACCAACAAAAAGCCACACAATACTGAGTGGCTTTTTGTTTTTGATTATATTGTGATGAATTTCCATACCCTTCCAACATTAGAACTCTAAATCAGACAGAACAATTTAATCTGACTTTAATTAATTCTGTTGAGAGGTTGATTTATCAGGAATTGATTAGATAAGATTTTAAAGACACTTTATTATTTTTAATGTGAGTCCCTAATTGACAAAAGTATTCTTAAGTAATTTAAATTGCTTACTTTATCTTTTCGGCCTATCCCCAGCACCTTGCCCTTTTTTGTCAATTTTGTTCCATTCTTCTCTCGTGGTGTTTGAACGTTTAGTGCTTTCATTCCCCGATTCATATTTACCCTGTCTAGGATTGTTCTGTTGGTTTTTGTCGCCTGATTGCTTTTTGTCTTTGTTACTCATAAAAATTACTGTTTTAAATTAATAAAAAGGATTATCAAAATGATTGCCGATGCAAGACTTAAAAATGAAAGTATATTGAAAAATGCAGTTAAGAAATTAAAAAAGACTTTACGCGAATCAAATTTTTCATGAGTGCCTTCAGCAACTTTATCCTTTATTTCATCAATTAAAATATTAGTACATTTAATATCTAGTTTGTTCGCTCTGTATCCAGACATCTGTGACAGTAGATTTACAATTAAAGCAGACGAAAAAAAAATCCAAGCAATATTTATATATGTTTTATCGGTAGCTTTAAAATTTTCAAACAAACTAGCGCTTAGAGCAAGACCTCCACTTGACAAAGATATGATAAGAATGTCAAATCTTTCTAATGAATACCTTACTCTTCCTTCTGCAGATAGAAGATATTTCTCCAAAGATTCAATATATTTTTTATCTTTTTTCTCCATAGCATTCAATAGAAATTGCTTTATAAAATATTGTTATTATTTATGCTTCGTCTCGATTAGCAATATACTCTGCAATTTTCAACACCAAGCTTTTCGATAACTCTTTAAGATTATCCATATTTCCGACAACGTTAAATTCGATATTATCGTAAGTAGCATTTAGGATAGATTGTTTTTCTTTTGATGATAAATTAACTTGAATCTCAATTATGTAATCATATTTAAATCCATATTGACTAAAATTATCGTTATTTAATACAAAATTATTTGTGATATTAAATAATGTGTTTTCCAATTTAATCTTAGATGTCATAGTTTTACCAATCTCTTTAGGTATGATAACGTTAATGTATTCAAATTCCTGAAGCTTTTCAGGTTCATCGACATTATCCAACATATCTTTTTTTGTAAGTTTCTCGATAACTATTTTATTATTTGTCTTAATTTTTTTAAAGTCCTTTTCTTTAGAACCTTTGTATTCGAATGTATGCTCTGAATCTTGGGCTATTTTTAGTATTGGCTTATATATTTCTACAAGTTCTGATTGAGTATAATTATTTTCTTGTATAATACTATTTATTTGCTCTTCGTCTTCATAGTTTACTTCTAAAACATTTTCCTTAAATTTTTCTTCAACGTCCTCTAGCCAATATTGTATTTCCTTAGAATCTGCAACTCCTTTTTTTAATACCTTATCGATTGAAATGCCAACCTCGAAGCTTCCATAATTAAACTCTACAGCTCTTGAATCTGTATACTCCTTCAATCTATTATACAACTGGTTTAGCTTGGTCTTGTTAGTTATTTTGTCCTTAAAAGATTTATAAAAATCAATCCTTGTAAAATTCCTAAAAGATTCTGATACCAAATTAAGCAAATTGCTAAGTTCTAAAATTCCTAATGAAGAATCATAATGATTATTGTTTGGTTCGAATTTTAAATAATAAGCTTTTTTTCTTAATTGCTCTATATAATAAGTTTCTTGGTAAATAAATTTTAAGCTATTATAATATTCATTTTTAATGTCAGCTAATTGAAAAATCGAATCATCATTGGGTAAATATTTTTCTTGTATGACGTCTAAAGTTATTTGATATGATATATTCGTATTATTAAAAAAATTGAAATCAGCTATATATTGAAACATAAAATCTTTGCTAGATTGTTCAAGTATAGTCCTTAAGCTTTTAATTCCGTATAATAACTTATAAAGCTCATATTCTTGTATTTGAAAAATTAAATATCGAGATAAGTCGTCATCGAAATCAATTAAATAATGTAGAAAATTTTTGCCTTTAAAAGTATAATGACTTAGTATTGGCTCATCATAATATAATAAGTCCGCAACTTTCTCAGCATTGCTAAAAGGATAATCCGACAATAAACTACCGTTAATTTTTTCCATTATAGTTTTGATACAGTTGTAAACTTTGATATAATATTTTCATCAACAAAAGGGAATAGACTATAATGATGAGAATTTTCCCCAGATTGATATTTTATGCCGAAAGAAATATCAACACTAACGGATGCTAAATGTGAGAATCTAGATCGAAGTACTGAATTCATCCCTTTGTAGTTTGCAATAGCCATATTTGCGTCTTTATAAGTAGAAATCCCCCAAGCTTCACAAATGTGTTTTAAATGTCTATTTCTCGGATTTATAGCTTTTGGTTCTAAATCTTCCTCGCAAGTAATATGGTTCTTGATTAAACGGTATAAGGTGATATTCGAATTATCGTTGGATAATGGGCAACTTTCAATGGAACTAATCTCATTGTTATAGCATAAAGTCATAATCAATATTATATATCTATCAACAAATGTAAATAATTAAGAGAATAAACCAACTTTAATATCAAGTATTTAATATTCAGCATCTCGTTCATATCCATTTCTCCTAATTTATAGAAGTGAAATAATTAAACAATGTTCCAGATCATTTCCCCACGTTAATCCTTTTTTCTAAATTTGTATTAATAAAAAATATTCGTGCTTAATTGCATTATTGCTAAAATCTAAACACCACCCTGAAGCCACGGCTTCTTGATTTTACAAGCAAATAATGTATGAGGTACGCCGTAACGGCGTGGCTTGTATCATTGCTTGTATGGGATGTGGTGTCCTGGATTTAGTGTGGTACAATGTCCACGCTTATTTTATTTTAAAGCAATTTTTTAACTAAATCCAAACACCACATGGAAAAGCATTATCGAAAATGCAACACTTTGTTGCGCCCTATTGTCACATCAATTTTATTGGTAGCTTCTTTAAATCTCAATGCACAATCTGTAGAAACTATTGAAATTACACCCGAACTATCTGATCATTTAAAAGAAAATTACGCAAGAATCTTTACTCTTACAACTGAAAAAATTGATTCTCCTGAAAGGACAGCTTACCTAATCAATCAAGATTTTCCCATTGAAAACTTTAAAGGCACATATATTGTTGAACCTGAAAAATATAAGTGGGCAAGAAGTGATTATAAGGGGAATTTTGTTGCTTCTGAATTGGTAAACGTTAATAAGAAATATGAATTTGGATTGTCAGAACGAACTTATACGGTTGTAAGAAAGGATGGATCAGATGAATTACTTGCACTTTCAGACGACATAACTGATGGAATCGAGAAGTTTAATTCGCTGAAGAAAATGTCCGAGGTCATACACAAGCTAGGCTACAAAGAATACAAAGATGGTCAAGATTACTACTTCAAATCGAAAACATCTGAAATCAGGATGGATGCAAGAACTTTTAAAGAGATGCAAAAGAATCCTAATTACATTCCAACTTTAGATGCTGACCAAATCAAGCTTTATGAATTAGGGAAACAAACCATACCCCATTCACAAACTCTTGACAAGTACTTAAGTCAATATAGAATTCAAAGAAGCAAGATGCCAACAGCAAGCCTGAATGCTTGGAGGACAACAACTACAAACGCACAAAAAATGCTTACACAAATAAATAAGATTGCTGAAAAATATGAAGGCAATTATTCGTTTACGCCTTTAAAGAAATCTAGCGCAATTGATATTTTCTTGGATAACCTGAATGCTTCGAAAGGAGTTTTGGGGATGTAGTAAGATTTATTATGAACGAAAAAAGCTCCCAAATTGGGAGCTTTTTATTTCAGTTCTGTCTAGAAAATTGATTCTCTTTTAGATATTGCCATATCTAAAATACTATTATCTGCTTTTGGAATTGATTGTTCTCTGACTTTCTCTTCAAGCTGTTCGTTTTCTTTAACTGCATCTTTGTTATCTGTCTTGTCCTCATTAAAACTTTCCTGAATGTGTTTTGAAAGTGTCTTCATAATTACCATATTTTTATGTTAGGTAATATGTATAAAAGAAATCCCCACCGTTTTAGTGAGGATTTTCTTTTTTGTTATTTTTCCGCTATTTCCTTTAAGACATCTGTTATTGTATGTTTAAAAACTCTGTCTGTATAGCCCAGACATATCGCTATTGCCTCTAAAGAACCAGGCTTACTGTCATCACGATTTACAGCCAAGCCATTTTCTAGAAGCTGATTTCTTTCAATCTGAATAGCTAAAGACACAATCTCAAAATCGGACATCTTAGGATAATCTATTTTTAACCCTCTGGCTATTTCATTATAATTCTGGACGTTTACTTGCATTTAAAAAAGATTAAGGGTTGATTATTTTTTGTTTTTTGTTTGAGTCAATGCTGAAGCGGCTACACTTTTAACTGCTTTTGATGATTTAGGGTCAGATAATAATTTTGCTGCTTTAGAAGCTACAGATTTTGATGTACTTTCATTTTTGGACTTTGCCATAATTATTGGTTTTATTGGGTTAATACTCCATAAAGGTATGCACAGCATTTTTAAAAAGCTTTCAATAAAACATTGATTTTTAGGGTTTTCGACGAAATGCAGATTTCATCGATGAAATACATCTTTTTACGAAAACGTTTTCGTTAATGGTGTGGGAATTTTGTTATATTACTCAAAAATAACGACTATAGTATTTTTTCTCGGTAAATTTTTTAAACTTTTTAAAGATATCAAGGTCTTAATCATTACTTACTAATTCCTTGAAAGTTAATCTTCTATCTGCATAAATAAGGGACATATTAAATCTTTCTCCATCTTTCATTTGTCTAGTATTATAACGATAAGCAAATTCATCACAATATTTATTTAGATGTTTAGGACTTACAGCGTGATAAATTCCATAAAGACCACGTTTCAAAAGACTCCAAAAGCCTTCGATACCGTTTGTATGGTAGGGTCCAGATTTATAGACTCCTAAATTATGTTGAATTACTTTATGTTCGTAATTTTTAGATAATTTTTTGTAAGCACCCCATCCATCGGTTACAACAGTGCAACCAACTTTAACTCTCTTGTAAATTATTGGTGCTAATGTCTTTCTCTGGGTATTTTTAACAACTTGAACATAAACTAATCCGTCACAAAGCATACCAAAAACGGGAACTTTTGCTTTTAAGCTTCTTCCCTGCGTATTGTGTATTTTCTTGTGCTTATTTCTATTCCTGTTCTTTCCACCTACATAAGTTTCATCTACTTGTGTTATTCCATCAAATTCAAATTCTGCATCATTAGCAAATGAGTTTCTAATTCTACTTAACATAAACCAAGCTGTTTTAGGACTTACTCCTAAATCTCTTGCTAGCTGTAAACTGCTAATTCCCTTTTTGTGTGCAGAAAAAATAAAAATTGCTTCAAACCATTTTTTCAATGAAATGTGCGAACCTTCAAACATTGTGCCTACAGTAACTGTAAACCTTTTTCTGCAATCTTTACATTTGTAAAGACCTCTAAAGACTTTTTTCTCTTTTAACTTGTAGTGGTTTTCTCGTTGACTTCCGCAATGTGGACAGATTGGTTCTCCGTTCCAACGTAGTTTTTCTAAATGCTCCCTGCATGCCTGTTCGGTTGTTAGAGCTTCATTCATGTCATATTTTGACTTGAAAATTCTTGCAGTATCAATTTCAATTTCAGGATGTTTTGCCATCTTTGTTTTATTAAAATTAATACTTTTTGATGTAATAGGTAATGTTTTTCTTACATATTTTTGACTAGTTGTTAACAATTCTACTGGGTCTGGAAAGAATGCCATATCTAATTTTTAGAGTTATGGCGAGAATTGAACAATGTGATTTGATTTGAAAATTCAGAAATGAAATGTTTGATTCAAGTGGATGTAAATCAAGAACATTGTTTAATTACATAAATAAAAAATAGGCTAAATAGATGGTATTCTAATAATATAATATTTAAAATAGCGTTATACTTATGAGGCATTGTAACAGCGAGGGTTCGGTAAAAAACAAATAAAAAATGTTAAATTTTAAATTTACCGGTAAATTTTTCAAAAAAGCTATTGTACTGTAGAAAAAAGTGATTACTTTTGCGAAGATTCTTTAATACATGTATTTTAAGAAATAAAAATTAATGCAATTAAAAGATTCGCATTTAGATTTTTATGTGTAACTAAAAACAAAAGCATATTCTTGATGAGATAAATAAAAAAAACCTCCGAAGTAAGGATCCGGAGGCTGTTTGAATTTATCTATCAAACTTTAGTTTTATGCTTATTTAAAAAACAGAATAAGCCAGTTGTACAATAGTTCAAGGTTGGACGCCGTAAGAACATTTTTTAAAATTGCCAATAACACGAGGTCAGGAATTTTCGTCATCATAGTTTCAAGTGCACGATGATACCACTTCTCATTCAAATTCTTGTTTTCCATACGCGGAAACGGGAAAATTAGTTATCGCAGGTTACCCGCATGCTGCATTTTGTTTTTCGATCATAATGTAGATTTAAATTGTTAATAATTACAACTAGACAGATTGATGTCAAGTGATGCAAAGATATTTCAAATATTTTAAATTCGCAAGTTAATTAACATTTTTTTTATTAAGCATAAGTAAGATTACAACATAAAAAAAACCAGTTCACTGAACTGGTTTTTTTATGTTGTAATTTATCGTTGTTTTTAGTTAGTTTATCTACAATTGGTACATCCAAGTAATAACATGTCTAAAAATTTATAGTTTTGTCATTGTTATTATACTAAATATAATAGCTATATCTGCACTATATTAGATGATGAAACAAAAAGTGAACATAGCGGCAATTTTACCTAAACACCTTTTTTGGGATATGGATTGTAATAAATTAAATCTTGATAAAGATAAATCTATTATTATCCCAAGAGCTATGTATGCGACAACTCCATATACTTTTGAACAAGACATTAAAAGATTGGAACAATTATATACACCAAGGGTTATTGTAAAATACCTTAGAGACACTAAAGAAAACATCAGTAACAAAGTTTGTATTAGTGTAGCAAAAAGATATAAAGTAGAACCTTTTCTTCGTTATTCACTCTAAAATGGGTGCAATTTCTCCAGCAAATGTAAAAACAATACTTCAATTACAAAGCTTACCATCTTTATCTAACTTTAGTTTGGCTGGTGGAACAAATTTAGCATTGCAATACAATCATAGAATTTCTGACGATATCGATTTGTTTTGTTCAGAAATTATTGGATTTGATGGTTTCAATAAAATTATTGAAGAGGTTAAAAACCATTTTGGAGAAAATGCTAGAAACTTTGATTTTCCCTGTGATATAAATGACCAGTACTGCTTTTTAAGATTTTTTGTTGACACAGAAGATGGAACGATGATAAAGATAGAAATGTTGCAAAACATGAAACATCTTTTGATATTGAAACAATTAATGGCATCCGATTATTAAGTAAAGTCGATATTGGCTTATATAAATTAGTGAGTTTTCTAATCGTTCTACTAAAAAAGACGTCTATTATTTGGATTTTATTACCGATGAAATCGAGCTAGTAAGTCTATATAAAATCTAAAAGAAAAAGCAATCAAATTTAATAAAGAAGAAAACCGAACTATATTTGATTTAGACAAAAACGAATCCGTTTTAGACAATCCTGAATTATTGATACGTTTTGATAATACTATAGGTTCTTCAAAATTCCCTGCTCATACACACGACAATATTAACATCGTCGAGGAAAGTAAAACTTGGATAGAAGCCAGAATTAATTGGCGTTCTAAAGTAAGACAGCTATACAATCACTTGGGGAAAGATTTTCCTGGGCCAAAAGGGATAGATATTTCATAATACTTGTCTCATTCATCTGCACAAGAATCGTCTTTAGACTAAGTACTCCTGAAGCCAATTCTCCGTGCGTTCATTTCGCTATTTTAGGATGACACTTAGACCCAGTACGGGGTATGGTTTAAAAGTTATGAGGTTCGCAAGCTTCTGAGTATTTCAGCGGATACGCTGCATAAGCTACACCCCTCCCTTACACCAAAATTGATGGGTTGCTGTACTACCGAAATGAGGAAATCCAGAAATTGATAGATGGATCTCGGGATACTAAATAATCTACGAGAGTAATACATCATCGGAGGCCCGGGGGTTCGAATACCTCATCTTCCACAAAACAAAAAACGCCAATGGAAGATATTGGCGTTTTTTTTCTCTAAACCGGATCAAAATTAATTGCAGATTTAGATCAAAATTTATCAATCTTATACGCAAAGTCCTCCATTATTTTACTTTTAGGGTTTATAAAAACTAAAATTACCCTGAAAAATATTTTAAAATTAATTTTATCCCCGCTAAACCAATTTTACCCTTTTTTGATAATAAAAACTAAATTTACCTCTATATAATTAGTTTTACCTCAAAAAACAGAAAGTGTAAAAAGTTGGGTTTACATCGCTTAAGGAAAAACTAAATATTCAATGTTTTCAACTTACGCATGAATCATATATAGGAACAACGCATAAGCGCATAAGACCGAATTAAGTACAACAAATTCCGTTGTAAGAACATTCAAATCGAAATATGATGTTCCTTCCGGTTGATAATTTTTTTAGCGCTATTATGTCCCGTCTGGTTACTAACATACTGAAGATGTATCAAATACTTATATAGTACAGTATTAATATCGTTTTTGATATCTATTTTACCAGTTGAAGCACCTAGTCTTTGGATGACCGTTTGATTTCGAAAAGTAGGTGAATAAGTGGGTAAATAAACTATCAGAAAATCAATTTATAATTCTTACTACAATTCATCATAATAGCAAAATTAAAAAAGCTGCATTACACGAATTAGCTGATTTTAGCGCTACTGCAATAGATAATAATATAGATATTCTTAAAAAAGAAGGAGTATTAGAAAGAGACGGAACTAAAGGAGGGGTTTGGATAATACATTATATTAATTCAAAATTGGGTAAATAACTGGGTGAATAAATAGATGATCGATGTGATTTTGTAATTGATTCGTATTTTTTCCAATCTAATTATTTACTATGTGCATACAAATAACATTTTGACAGGTCTATAAACAAAGAAGATGCCTGGGCATCTCCATCTACTCCTACTCTTCCAGCTGTTTGAATCGCCCCTGATAAGACTGTAACTAATTCCATTTAATTGTAGCATTCAAAAAAGAAGTGGCTACCATTTTTTCAACCAAATCAGATTTAGAGAGCATCAATTCCATAATGGCCTTAAAATTCTTCTCGCCAATTCCGGTCTGTTCCGCTAATTTTGCAAATTGCGAGCCTGTTTTACCTTGGGCTAAATTTTTAGGCAACAAGCCATCGTCCAACGCAAAATCTTTATTGTATATGTGGATTCTACTATTAAGCAAATCATAAGCAACACTCAAACGATAGTCGCCCATTGAAGTTTCAATAACAGAAAAATTTTTAAAATGAGCGTCTCCATTTGAAAAAAGATAATTAAGCACCAATAGTTTTAATAGCTTGGAAGCTTCTATTTTATAAGTTGGCAAATGGCTCTGAATCAACTCAAACAGTTCTAAACAGTTACCTAAATATTTGCAATTAGTATCATGTGTTTGCGGTGTTCGCTGTGCCAAAGAGGCAAAATCTTCTTGAGCTAATTTTGAACCATCGCTTTGGACATCTATTTTTCAATCTTACAACAAATAGAGCGTTAAAATGCACTATTCGGCATTTAAAAGACTATAAGCAGAAAAGCAGTCTTGAAAAGTGCATCAAAAAGCACTTTTTAAAGACAAGATGAATAACTCTGAGGATTTTATTTTTATAAAAAAGATACAGCAAGCATCTTCCGGTTCAAGTTGTACAATAATCTATTGATTGCTAATGGGCGCTTATCGACTAATTCTCTCACAAAGTTCGGCCGCCTGGCTTCGGTTCGCTGCAAAAAATTCCCCCATAAATGCTCGGGCGCCGTCGCTTTATTGCGTTGCTTTTTGCGCTCGCTTGCCGGCTGCCGACAGTGCTCCATAATTAATCTTAAAATCTAGAAATTATGGAAACGTTAGCAGCATCAGACAATTGGAAAATGGTATCAGAAATTGAGCTGGTCTACAGGACAGCAATCAGGCCGTCGCAGCGCCCGCAGGTAAGCTCGTCGGCAACGGCTTTCGATATCCTCTTGGCAGGTTGGAATCCCGACAAGATCGAATTCATAGAGCAGTTCAAGGTACTGCTCCTGAGCCGCAGCAACAGGGTGCTCGGGCAGTATGAGCTGTCCACTGGAGGTACCGCCGGCACCGTTGTTGACGTGAGGCTGATCTTTGCGGCCGCACTGAAGGCCAATGCCTCGGGCATTATCATCGCGCACAACCATCCTTCCGGCACGCTTACACCCAGCCAGGCCGACCGGGACATCACTAAGAAAGTGAAGGAAGCCGGCAGGATTCTGGAAATTCCGCTGCTGGACCACCTGATCGTTACTATCGAAGGATACTATTCCTTTGCGGACCAGGGGATGCTGTAGCATTCCCTTTTTTATTCTTTATGCAGTCAATTAGATACCTTGTCACTTATGTGGAGGTGATATTTTCTTCAATGTGCAATTTGGTTTATGGAAATCTAGCTAGCTAGACTATATAGGCCTACGAGCAGACTAAGCTGGTGGATTATGTGTTAGTTATTTATCTAAGCAGACTGATGAGAATATTAGCAAACTATTACCTACATCAGATTTAATTTGGAAAAATCGTAAGCAGTATTATTCTTTTTGCGTAGTATTGTAAAACATTAAAATTTCACAAACAGCGGATATATAAGTTAGTGGCAATTAAACCAGACCCGAAAATGGCAGACAGAATATTGAAAGACATACGATTTTACGAGAGTGAAAAACAGAATATTGAAGGACAAAGTATGCCTCACGAATTGGGTAAACTTTTCATTCCGACAAATGACACAAACTATATTGGACAACGAATTGCAAGGAAACTGAACGAACTAAAATATTCTTATGGAGAGTTTGACCATATTTATATCAACTTGACAACTGTTATTAAAGTGAATGAAATAATAGTTTCTAACAGAAATATTGACAAACGAATTAAATATGTAGATTTTGGAATTAACTCTGAAAAGTTAAACGCACTCCAAGACAGCGAAAAAGATAACTTCATAAAATCTACAACTTTCAAAGTATTGACACACATAAGTAAAGACGAAGGCTTGGAATTAATTAAGCAGACAGAAAATTTATTGACAGAGTTTGACACAGAAATCAAAATCCATTTCAAAACAAAGGAAACAAATTCATATAAGATTAAAATTTATTATCAAATTAAAGCGCTTAATGGTGGGACAAAGGCAATAATTGAATATAAAGACAGGAAAAACAATATTTGCAGAGTTGCCAATTATAAATTACAATTTTATGAAGACATCTATACTTTGGTTGACGCAATAAATCTGAAAGACGACAAAATTATATTAAAGCCGAAAAAATCATTTACCGCAGACATAGCAAATGAAAGATATAAAACACCAATAGAATTGAAAATAGAAGAACTAACAAAAATTAACTGCCACTAGCAGCAGTTTGGCAAAATGCGGGTTCAGTACTAAATTCAAGTTCAATTCTTCAATTGAACTTTTGTGCAAAACTGAACATTTGCGCTTCTATTTCCGCCACTTCGCCAAGCTGCAAAACGTTAGTTGTAATGGCAAATGAAAAACCAACATATGAATATTGATTTATTAAAACTGAAGTAAAAGCTTAAAACTCTATCTGGCGACGATTTTAACTTTGAAGTTGCAGACTATTTGTTGACAATCAAATTTGACGAAAAGACTCTTAATCAAATGCAGAAGCGAGTTGTATCGACTAACATTCTTGATAATGAAGTTTTCAATGGTGGTTTTGACCAATTTTACTTGAATAACGAAGATGAATATATTGACGACGTAATTGATGGATTACGTGAATTTGGGGCAACCGAATTTCTTGAACTTGCAATTAAATCAAAAGAAATTTACTTAAGAGACAAAGAGCTCTATGCACAAGACCGAAATCCTCATTTTGACACTCTCGATGACAGATTTTATGAATTGAATCATTACGGTGAATTAAGGATTAACTATGTGAAAGCAAATCTAGACGAAATAATAAAGTGAATACAGAACTGAACGCACAAAAACCACTACAGCTAACAGCCGTTTGGCGAGATTGGGGTTTTAGCTAAATTTAAAGATGGTTTAGTATTTGGGAAATTTGTGTTTAACCGAAAAATCTCTCATCTCTATTCCCCAACCTAGCCAATCGCCTGGACGTTAGCAGGCATTTTACAGCAAAAAAATAAAAACCAGATGAAAAAAGGACTTCTAATTCTAGCTTTATTGTTTAGTCTAAAATTTATTTCCCAACAGAAAAATGATATAAAACTTTCCGAAATAAAATTATGCGAACTAACTTTAGAAAATTTAAAGCAAAATGATATTGAATTAAAACAAATCAATTTGGAAGAAATGGATTTGTGTTCAGATGGTTTTATACAAGATGGAAGGTTTGAAAATAGAATTGGATATACTTCAAAATTATATCCGGGTGTTATCTTCCAGAAATATCGCAAAGATTTAAATTCAATTGGGAAAATTCATTTAACAAAAGATTTCAAGGGATATTTACCTGACGGAAAATATGTTGACTTAAAGAACATTAAAGCGGGTGAACTTATCGCAAAATATGATAGCTTAGACATTTGGACTTCTCGTGGTTGTTCTGATTATTTAGGAATAAATAGAAAAAAAGAAATTTATTTTTATGTAAAATTAAATAAGAAAAAAGAACCTCGTTATCCAATAGATGATAAATATTATTCCGAACAACAAATAGAAGGAATTGATATTGTTTCTGATTGTTATTCAACTCAACAAAACACTCAAGAAAAAAAACCTTTATTCATCGTCGAAGGTAAAGAAGTGACCGAAGAAATTATCGCTGAAATAAAACCTGATGACGTAGAATCGATAAATGTCTTAAAAGATATAAGCGCGACCAAAAAATACGGCGAAAAAGGAAAAAATGGAGTTATAGAAATTTATTTGAAAAAGAAGTAAAAAAAAACGCCTGCTAACACACGCTACAAGCAACTTGGGTAATTGGCTTAATTTAAATATGGTTTTGTATTTGGAAGATTGGCAATTCCGAAAATAGAGCTTAATTTAGTCCCAAACTGCTTGTAGCGCGGGAACGTTAATGGCTATTTTAAGACGACCATGAAACAGACAATTTACATACTGACAATTACTATCGGATTTTTAAGTTGTAACAATCAACAAAAACAGGTTGACAAGAGAAGTATTGTTAGTACAGACACCAAAACCTTACGGGTTGACAACTCAAAATACTACACACAACAAGATACCATTTTAATTGCAACTGAAATTGGTGAAAATCTGAAATATGCAAAAGCAGACTTCAATAACATTGTAGACAAACACACGGAATTTTTTGAAGAATATCCAGACAACCCAGACCAAGCATATTTCAACGCCAATGACAAAGAACTATTTGGAAGTGAAGTTGGCCAAGACAATTATTACGTTTTGTACGCTTACTTTCTCAAACAAAAAAATGGAGTTAAAGAATTTGCCCAACATCGACAAAAGCTGATAGACATTTACTCAAACATAAATTCATTATTTGGACATTTTGAATATGGCGGAACATACTTTGAGCACCAAAGCAGACGAATTTTAGGTTATGCAGAATATTCGATTTACCTATTCCGAAAAACCAAAAAAGACATTTCCAAAACATACGACATTACAAAGCAAAAAGAACTTTACATCAAATCATTGCGACAGCTCATAGAAGACGAAAGTAAAATTGACTTCAATACGTTAGGACAAGAAAAGATTGAACGAACCAAAAAACTTAATAAAATTGCTGATGAACTTGACAAGCTAATCACAGACAATTTTTATCTTAGACGAGCACAAGAATTTCAATACGGTCATTACGAGTATTATTGACAAAAGAAAAACAGCCACTAACGCAGGGATAATCACGTTAGCGAAGCTTTGTGCTTAAAGGGTTTGCCTATATTATTCTGCTCATTTGTTCTTTCAAGTATTAATTTTAAATTAATTAAATATAAGAATTTACAAACATAGGAAGCGTTTGGCAAAATTGCGAATTTTGTAGTTAATTCACGTTTTCATTTCGGAACAAATTTATATTTAACAAAAAATACACCGTTACTAAGTTCTGAAACTAGCAAAGCCCGAGACGTTATGCCAATTTTGTAATATTCTTATAGCGTAAAGAGACAAATGAAAAACACATTGCATTTTCAACTCGTTGAACCCGACAAATCTCTTTCTGATTTTGTCCACTGCTTTACTTCCCTGCAAGATTTTCCAAATCAACAGGAAGCGGTAATAATTCCAAATGGGAAAATTGACCTGATATTTTCAAAGACTGATGACAATCACCTGGTCGCAGCGCTTTTGGGCTTAGAGACAAAACCGAAATACACCAATCATGAAGCTGTCAATTTTTATTCCGTCAGCTTCAATCCGCTTGCCATAGAATATGTCTTCAAGCAGCCAGTCGCCGATATCCTAAATACGGGGAAGATTTTGCCTGATCATTTTTGGGATTTCAGCAGGAATGACATGGATGACTTCGAAGGCTTCTGTGAAAAAGCTACGCAAAAAATCAGCGCTCTATTGCCGGAAAAAATAGACGAGCGCAAGCGCCAGCTGTTCCAGCTGCTATTTTCTTCGAACGGTGAAATTCCCATCAAGGAGCTTTCCGAAAGAGTGCACTGGAGCGAACGCCAGATCAACCGGTATTTCAACCAGCAGTTCGGACTTTCAGCGAAAGCCTACTGCAAGATACTCCGTTTTCAATCTTCGCTTCCCCATATAAAGAGTGGCGAACTCTATCCAAAACTGAATTTTACCGACCAGTCCCATTTTATCAAAGAAATCAGGCAATTTTCGGGCGTTTCGCCAAAAGAACTCCATAAAAATGAGAATGACCGTTTTTTACAATTTTTAGCCTATGGCGAGCAGTAATTTTGGAAAATAAAATTCAAAATGATGCTGGTACAAAACAAGCAGGTAGCCATCGTAGGCGGCGGTCCGGGCGGACTCACACTGGCCAGGCTTTTACAATTGAAAAACGTGAATGCAAAAGTATATGAAAGGGATCTAGACAAAAATGCAAGGGTACAGGGAGCGCCTCTCGACCTGCACGAAAATTCGGGGCTGGCAGCCCTGCGAAAAGCCAGCCTGATTGAGGAGTTCAAAAGGAATTATATGCCAGGAGCCGACAGGACTACCATTACCGACGATCAGGCAAAAGCAGTTTTCAGCGACCACGATACCAAAAAAGAAGAGAATTTCGGCCACGAACATTTCCGTCCGGAAATAGACCGCGGAGTGCTTCGAAAACTATTGATAGATTCCCTGGATGCCGAAAGCATTGTCTGGGACAGCCATTTCTTATCCATGGAAAAGCAGGGCGAAGGCTGGCTGCTGCATTTCAAAAATGGAAAAAGCGCCTACGCGGATATTGTAATTGCTGCAGACGGCGCAAATTCAAAAATCCGCCCCTACATCACAGATATCAAGCCTTTCTATTCAGGAATAACGATGCTTGAGGGGAACATCTACGAGGGAGAAAAGGCTGTGCCGCAGGTTGCTAGCATCCTTCGGGGAGGGAAAATAATGGCTTTCGGAAACGAAAAGAATATCCTGATGGGACAGAAGGCCAATGGGGAAATCGGGTTTTACGCCAGTTTCAGGGCAGCAAAAGATTGGGTTTCCGCAAGCGGATTAGATTTTGCGGATCCATCGCAGGTGCTTGGCTGGTTTAGGAAAGAATATTCCGAGTGGAGTACGATCTGGGACGAACTGTTTGAAAATACGACAATGCCGTTTATCCCGCGTCCAATATACTGCATGCCCTTGGACAAGGCTTGGAAAACAAAGCCCAACCTGACCATGCTTGGAGATGCGGCCCACGTCATGCCGCCATTCGCCGGCGAAGGCGTCAACATGGCGATGCTTGACGCGCTGGAATTGAGCGAGTGCCTGACAGCCAGCGGATACGATTCTATTGAAAAATCAATTTCTTTTTATGAAACTGCCATGCGAAAACGGGCTTCACAGATAGCACAGGAATCGCTTGAAAATGGAGAACTGATGCACAGCGAAAATGCGCTGGCAGCAATGACTGATTTTTTTAGCGGCAACAAACAGGAATAATAAAAATGACGTTAAATGCCACTGACCGCAATTGCCGAATTTCGGTTTACAGCACATTCACTTTTAGGCAGAAATTTTATCCTGGCAGAGAAATTTCAGTGCGCTTTGATAAGCAACTGACGGGAGCATCCAAACACTAACAGCATCACAGAGAAAAACCATGAAAGAAAATCCACTAAAATAAAGGAAGATTTGAAAAATTTTGCACCGAGCAAAACGATTTCAAAAACAGCTATCGCAGTTGCCTTTTTTTTTTGCCCTATGGAACAGCATGCATGTCTGAAGAGTATGCCATTACGGAGGCAGTTCGTGGGTCGGGAAATGAAGCTGCAGCAGCAGCTCAACAGCAAGGGCGCACCGGCCAGACAGACAGGAGCGGAAGCCCTGACCACAATCGTTCGCGTCGTGGCCGCAGTGTCAATCGCCGCAATCAGATCTTCCTTCACGAAATCAGAGTGAAACAGATCGTAATAGGCCAACGGGTAAAGGCTGCTTTGGAAAAGCTTTCTGTTCAAAAGCCCAAAGGTTTCAAAACTCATGGCAAATTCTTCTTTTAAGAGTAATTATCTTCGGCTTCAGTATAGAGGTAATTTTGCTGAAGCCGATTTATTTATTGCATTAGTCCACTCAACGCATGTATCCAAAGCAAGGGTAATTTTTTCGGACCGCAGCCGTATACAATCTAATCTTTATAAATTCAACCTTCCATATCCCAATTCTCTTTCATGCTCTAAAGTTAAGATTTAGTTCTTAACTTTTTCTCCATGCTAAGTTAGCACATCCAGTTTTAAGATGTCAACTTAAAAGATTCTGAAACATAATTAACAGATACCTCCTTGCAATAAAAATTTATAGTTCCATTCTCATAATCCTCAATGTGAAAATTAATATTTTCTAAATTGTCGCTAGAAATATCTACAATATCACATCCTGAAATTTGGTGTAGGCCCTTCCCATAGATTTCCAACTTAAACTGCGAGACATTCTCAAAACTAATAGAAATTTCAAAAAAGGGGCCCAGAAAATCTGGCCAAACACTTTTCTGCCGAAGTTGAGCATAAAAAACAATTTCCAAGTTCTCTGGTGACCATTCAATTTTTTTTATGAAGGCTATATCAGTTGCTTTCCAATTTGTGTAAGTATTAGTAATCTTTTCTATATTATTTATCTTTTTCATTATATTTATCTCCAGAAATTAAATAATTCTTCTCTTCCAAAGCTTGACATTGCTTCATAAATGTATTGATGCAGATGCGGGTTACTGTGATTTAAGGTTCGCATGTGATCTGAAAAATCAACCCTGTAAATTTGCCTACCGAAATTGTCATAGATAACTCTCGAGAATTCCTGTCTTCCAGTTCGTGAGCTTAATCTAATCCAATCTCTTAACACCAAGATTTATTTGCTAAGGGGCATAATTTCCCAATATTTAATATATCTTGATGCCGTCTCTGGGCCAATCATGCTTTCGAAAGCGCTTCTCTATTTGTAGATGTCGATTTTATCGCATTCATCTCCCCTCCTCCCGGCTCTCCAGCACGGCAATCTTAACAGATTGCACTGTGTGTTTCTATAATTATGAATAGTTTCTGAATTACGTAACAAAAAAAAGCTGAATTTTTTAAAATAGATAAAGTCTAAAAGAAAAATTTTATAATAATTACCAATAAAAACAATACCGCTACAAGCATCATTATTTCTGATCTTGTTTTATTATTTATATCAAAGTTCTTTTCTTTCTGGTCACTATTTTTAATTTTAGCCCTTTTCTTGAAATACTTGTAATCCTTTAGGCCCCATAAAAAAACTAGAACACAGAGAACTATGAAAATTATTTTATCCATATGATTTAATTTTAAGTAATCTAAAATTAATATATAGCAAAAAATTGACATAGAGCCTTAAATTTATGTTTTTCAGTTTACTCATTTAATTTTAAATGCCACCAAGGGGAATGTCTTAGGCAAGCTTATCAAATTGTAGCATTCCCATTTTTAAATCATTTAACCCCACCGCAAATGTCATATGCATCTTTAAAAATATTTTTTTGCTGTAGTTTTCCATTTTTCAAAGTGAGCAACACGGAGTAATCATTGTCAATAGTGTCATCAAGACTAAATTCATTAGCTTCTTTTCGTTTACTGAATTCATATTCCTTCGGAAATTGCTCCTTTATGATTTTATCCAAAATTTCCTTTTTCAGCACCGCATCCGATGTACTGCAATATGAAAAATAAACCAGTTCCTTTCCAATCCTGCTGATTAAAGTCGGCGGAAAAAGTTCAAAAGTAAAACTGGAATAGGCATAATGTATTAGGTACCTCGTGGTATCGCTATTACTATTTACAGCCACCAATATTACGGCATTTGATAGGTTTTTACTGTCTTTATTCAAACTGATGCATTCCTGGATTCCGTCCAGCAGAATTTTATTACTGATCTCGTAGCTCGCATAATCTAAATCCTTTTTTTGTGCACATGCAGTGCAGAAAAAAAGCACCGCAATAAGTAGCAATTTTATTTCTTTTTTTTCCATGTTCCCAAATTAATTAATTGATATCCGCCTTTTGGTTGCCTGATTGCCTGCCATATTTCATTTTTGTAAATTACATAATTTTTTAGATTAAACTTATGCAGAAAGCTTATATATGCCTGACTGTAGCCTATTTCATTATTGTCATTTTTGAGGCTTGCACTCTTCGAATTAAGAATGCAAAAATCCCACTCGCGTTACAATACAATAACAAAAAAGCAATTTTGAAAGTACGGCGTTCATAAAAAAGAAAATCGTTGGCTTATAAATAAGAGGATGATAATTTCCAGTGGCTAAAATGAGAAATCTAAAACAAAAAAGCGGTATACTTATACCGCTTTTTTTTAATTAGGTGAAAAAGCATCACAATAAATTATTAAATCTTTTATTTTAAAATGCCACTACAATGACTGCTCTCCAAGACACTTTTAAAATAAATAGGTCCTAAAAATATTAAAGATAATGAGATAATAAAAAATGAGAAACATATCAATATGGAAACCTTATGACTAAAAAAAATAATGGTTTAGTTTTTATAATTTTTCTAGATCTTCCAGATTTGTTAAAATACAAATAATTTGATAAAATTATCATTATCTGTATGCAGATCATTGTCCATTTTCCAAAGGAATCACAAAATACATGAACTGTAAATAGATCTAAAAAAAAAAATTACTATAAAGCCTTCGGACATACTTAGTGCAAATACTGTTGTTGCAAAAGGCTCACGATCCTTTAAGATTTTTTTATAAAACACATCAGTGCTTGTTGATGTGCCATTCAGGTTTCGCATACTGCCGTCGCCAACGCCACGACCCATCAAATATTGCACGGGGATGTTGAATCCGTTTGCAATGCCATAAGCCGTCTGCTCTAAAAAGTTCCCCTGTGAGAGTGCCGTCATGTTGATGCCTAAAAAACTATGCTGGGTGGGCATGGTGATAGAACCATGGTCAACAACCATTATTTATGCCTTCTAGTTTAAACTAATTAGTTTCAAATTAAGGTTTAACATTATCTTCAAAAATTTTTTTAATAGGTTTTATGCCTTTTCCTAGATAATTTGTTTTTTCCATCAAATTAATTAATAAGATCATTTCTTTTTCGAATTCATTTTCTTCATTTTTATTTTCTATATGAACTTCCCAGACCGCGCCCGAACCTCCCCACATATCTTTCCCGTTTAAATATTCATTGAACTTAACGAAGTCTTTTCGAGTTATTAAGTCTGTAAGCTTTTTAAGCACCTCTGATTGAGGAGGATTTGTCCTGAGTAATATTAAATAAATATTATTTAATATTTTTAAATAGATGTCCTGATCATCGTCTGATAAAGACTGTTTTCGATTTTTAAAGAAATCAAACATTTTAAAGGTTTTATTAAGTGTTTTATAATTAGGATTTATTAATTGGTTGTAATTTTGGTATAGTTCAAAAGGCAACCCGCCAACATTTCCATCTAATGGGGTAGCAAACCATCTACCAATGTTAACATTCTTTAATCGCAAAGACCCTTTTAATAAATATTCCCCAGAATTAACATTAGGCAACTCTGCAAAATTTCTATAAAACGGAACGTACTTAGGATTAAATAAAGAATAAGATTTATCATACATACTAGATCCTCCTCCATAAGCTCTATATACAGGAACCTTTATGTTGCCGGCTCCTTTCATAGCCACATTCCCGCCCATAAATGTTGCTGGCAATGTCCCAAACGCCATCACGCCTTCATCAGTGCTTGTTGATGTGCCGTTTAAGTTTCTCATGCTACCATCTCCAACGCCTCTGCCCATTAGATATTAAACCGAAATATTTATTCCATTTGCTCGTCAAGCTACATTAAGTTACACATGCCTCACCAAAGCGTTATCTCGTTTATTTTGCAGGAGTATGTTGAATTGTGTTAATCTTTGTCTTTTTTATCTTTTCCATCTTGATAAATTTTCTTTTTCGAAAAATTATATTTACTCAAATAAGATAAAGGAATTTTATCAACTGAAATTTTATCAATTTCGTTTATAAAACCTTCATAATCTTTGTTTTTCCATTTCTCTGTGGCTATTCCTAATGTTTGTTTTTGTGCTAGCTCAATATTATAGTTAAGTATTTCAACATTACTAAATTCTGTTAAAAAACCTATATCTCCATTTAAAATATCAATTCCTTTACTTTGTTTAAAAATGAAAGCAATATTTCCTATAAATATTTCAGGTACAACATTTTCGATTTGTAACTCAGAATTAAAAACATTTGCAACTATCTTATCAGATAAAGGATAAAGTGTATTTCCTTTTTTCCCTATTTCTATAAATGCCATTTTTTCATAATCGTTAAAAACTATGTTTATCTTCATTTTAAAAGACTCAAAACGAATAATATTTTTATATTCTTCAGTAATATCAAAACCCTCCTTTTGAAATATAGGCAAAAGCTGTTTTTTTACAAGTTCATTAAAATCCATAATTACTTATTTTTATCTTAATGGTGGCAACCAAGCACCTTGCCTAGCATTGTATATCCATCCGCGACTTTGCAATATATACCTCTCGGCATTTAAGAATCCCCCTGTAGGAATGAGATTTCCATTTGGCATGCGATATGAATCAAAGATACGTTTATTCAAACTCATTTCTCTACGTAAAGCCCCATAGTTAGATTTCCAATTTAATTTAACACTGCCTTTGTTGGGAAGATGCAACATATAATCTCCACTTTTCCATCCCATCTGACCAGTTTGTTCTGCTCCCCACTTAAATAAGTTTAATCCTCCTTGTTCACTAGTGCCTGCAACGCTTCCACCGCCCGTGCCTGCAATGCTTCCACCGCCCATAAACCACAACGGGGCGGTTCCAAATGCCATCACGCCTTCATCAGTGCTTGTTGATGTGCCATCCAGGTTTCGCATACTGCCGTCGCCAACGCCACGACCCATCAAATATTGCACGGGGATGTTGAATCCGTTTGCAATGCCATAAGCCGTCTGCTCTAAAAAATTCCCCTGTGAGAGTGCCGTCATGTTGATGCCTAAAAAACTATGCTGGGTGGGCATGCTGATTGTACCATGGTCAACAAATCCACTCTGCTGCCAATTATTAGTGCTCTGCGTGTTGGAAAATTCAGAGGCGGGCAGGCGTACAAATTTAGTATTATTACCATTGCCATAAATTAATTTTTCTAACGACTGCAGCTGGTTTTCAAACCATCCTCCTACTGATTTTGCATTGTTGCCAAACCAGTTTCCAGCACTCTTTAATCCGTTGCCCCATTCCTTGACGTTCAGGTTTTTTTTAGCCCAGTCCTTTATTTTCAAGCTGTCCCAGTTGTCGACAAGCGCCTGGAGAGAATTGCCTATAGCGCTCTGTTGCGATTCAGATATCCCGCCGCCGCCTGACTCCTCTCCAGTCTCCCCAGTAGGATCGGCATATCTTAATGGATTATTCAGTACGTATCCGTAGCGGTTGTAGTTCTGCGTGTCTCCCGGGTCCTGCACAAAATTATCAGGCTGCAGGAATCGGTGCAGCTTGGGGTCATAAAGCCTAGCGTTCATGTGTATCAGCCCAACACTGAGTAGGTGTTCGTGCCCAGTATATCCTCTATCTAGAGCCCTAAAGGAAGTCAATATATTGCCACTGCCGTCTTGTATCCTGACAATATTTCCCCAGGCGTCAAAAAGCCTGCTTTCGACCACATTTCTAGCCTGATCGGTAATGGCCAGTATAGAGCCCTGGTAATCCCTATGCAGGTAAAGGTATTCTTCAGATGCGCCATCGCTTTTTAAGACGACTGGGGCAGAATACCCATCACCGCCGATATAAGTAACAAATTCCGTTTCCTGTGTAAGGGTATTATATTTGATTTCCATCGATCCATCCATGGAGTAATGTTTTCGATATTGGCGTTCAAATTTGTTGTCCTGAAGGCCTCCCCAGTACATTGCAGATCGGCCGCCTGCATCGTTATAGGCAAAACTGATTTTGTCGACTCCTGTTTCCTCTATCATTACCGGGCCTTTGAAGGCATTATAGGAAATATTTAATTCCCGCTGCGAAGAAACAGGGCTATTAGTCTTTCTTATATGAACGTTGTCAAACCACACATTTCCTGTACCGCCATTGTTATCAAGCCTAATGCTCAAAGATTTGATATTGGCTGGAACTAAAAACGTGCCCTCTATCAATTTCCAGGTACCTGTATCATTTGAAATCACATTATGCGCAAGGCTATATAAGCCTGTCTCCCCGGCTGTCTTCATGTATAAGAACATTTCTGACTGCGGGCCGTCGCTGTAAACCCATGCCGAATAAGTATATTGCGTTGCTACCGCATTGTTAATTGGGATGTGCTTTTCTGAAAAGACGATTTTCTCATCAGCAGAATCGTTGCGGACTTTTAGGGAGTATTTCCCAGTATGCGAAAAAGTATCGAAAGATTCATAGTTTGGATTCCAGTACGTTGTCCAGCCCTGCTGGCTTTCCATGCCGTCATTGAACAGGCCCAGCCTGTTGGCATAATAGGCAGTGCTCTTTTCATCCAGTTCAATGGATGTATTCTGGTATGTTTTTGTAGCATGATATCTGTATCCTCCAAGGTTGTTCTGCGTAATTCGCCCCTTGTTATCATAATACTGCTGCTGCTGGCTGCCATCTATATCTTTATAGCTGGTCAGCCTGTCAAGACTGTCATATTCAAATTCTTCATTCCATAAGGCAATATTGTTATTGCGGCTTGTAAGATTTCCTGTATATGTATCGAACTGGTAGGAAATATCCATATAGCGATTCTCCGTAATTACGGGTCCCACTGTCGCATTTGCCCAGTGCTTGGCTTGCTGGGGAAGACCATATTGATCGTATGCATTGGAAATTTTAATCCCATTTCCAAAAAGTCCGTTGACGAGCTGTCCCCTTTCGTTTGTCAGATCCGTCTGCCATAATACATTCTGCGTTGCCTGGTCAAGGATCTTCCACCGATAACCATTTTTGTATATATTTTGGATCCACTTATCTGAACGCTTGTTATTGGCCGTCAAAACTGCACTGTAGAGTTCTTTCTCCGGCCTTCCAAAATAATCAAATGTTATGGCCTGCTGGTAATAAGCCAAGGGACCGCTTTCGTCAGTGAAATTTAACCTCCCAAATCTGTCATATCCGTAATTATATGTGGTTGGCTGCAGGCCTTCAATTAAATCCTGGTAGCTGCTTGAAGTGAGGAGCTTGGTGGCGGGATCAAAAGTATACGTTGAAATGGAGTTAGTACCTGGGCCTGAGATAGTTTTCTGCAGGGTCTTGCCCGCATCGTCCAAAATAAATTCAGTGGTTCCGTTGGGAGTAATTTCCTTTATAATCTCTCCAAAGGCATTATAATAATATTCATAAGTGCCAGCAGAAGGATCTGTCATTTTTGTCTTTCTACCCCATCCGTCCTGTTCGATTGAAATTTCATTACCGTCAAAAACTGTTTTCTTAAGGTTTCCATCGGGATAATATTCATAGCTGATGGTTCCTGCCATATCATCAATGCCTGTCTCGAACTTTGACACGACTCTTCCGACCGCATTTTTGGTTACCTCTGTTATCTTTTGGTATCCGTTGGTAGTTGTTCTAAGCCCATTATACTCAAAATTATCGGTAATCCCTGCTGGGTTGGTATATGACAGCAATCTCCCGTACTCATCGAAAGTTGTTTCTGAATAGTGGATCGGCGTAGCGGAAATATCTACTACTGGCTCGCCAACTTTAATCTTTCTGCCGTATATATCATAATCTGTCTTTGTGTAAGACCATTCGCCGTTTATCTGCTTGGCTCCCGATACAATTTCCCTGCCCAAGTCATCATATTTGGTGAGGCTTGAAGATTCATCGTCGCCAATAAATTTTATCATTGCTGTTGCAGGCTCTGGCTTGGTGTATTGAATTTCGACCTCGGTACCGAGATAATTGGTGATAGAGTTTTTTTTACCCCACTTATCATATCTATAAGAAGTGGCTTTACCATAGGGGTCGGTTTCAGACTTTAGCTGCCCTGTAAAGCTGTCATGCTCAAACAAAGTAACTAGGCCTTCGATGTCGGTAGCTTTCTTGAGAAATCTTCCTGAAGGATCATATTCGTAATGATTGACCCTTGCAGCCGAGCCTGGTGAAGACACTGTGCTTTTGGCAACATTTCCAAAGTTATCATACTCGATATCCTCGGTCAGGTAATCTGTATTGTGCCCCTTCTTCTTTATCTGCAAAAGAAGGTTCGACGTTCCATAGCTATAGAGTTCTTCCGAATCGATCTGCGTAGTGCCGAAGCTGGTCGTATTTTTCTTATAAGGCCTTCCTATATAGTAGTTGCCACTGCTTGCCTGATTTTCATACTCGGTCAAGGTGACGTCCAGCTGATGGAGATTAGTGCCTTCCTTGAAGCTGACGTAGTTGGATACAGGATTATTAAAATCATCATAGTAGGTCTTTGTCTCTGTCGACGTTCCCGATAATCCGTTATAGGTAAAAGATTCGTCAATGCTCCTTTTATACATTTTATTAGGGAAAAGAAGCTCGTTGTAAGTTAAGACTGTCCTGTCTACATATGAAGATGGCGACGGGCTAAAATAGCTCGGCAGCACAATATCAAGCACAGAGTACTTCTCTATCAGTGCTCCCCTTTTTTGCATGTCGAACTTTGAGATTATTGAAATAGGCCTGTGGGAATCGTTATGCCACGAAGTCTGCATGGTTGACCGGAAGCCAAGGAAGCCCAATCCCTCTGCATTTGAAATTGCGCCATTGTAATAATAAAGCTGTTTCTTGTACTCAGCAGCGCTTCTGTTTTCAATTTTAGAAACTACATTCAATATGCCTGCGCTTGTAATATCAATGTTTGGGTAATATTCATAATTTCCATTGTGAGCATATACATTCTGAGCGTCAGTAGTGAGGGTGTGGTAGGCAATCTCATCAGTTACCCCGTTTCCCGTGGTTATAGACCTGAGCAGGCGGTCCCTGCCAAAATCCTGCTGCGACTGGAAAAAATGGACTTTGCTGTTATTGATAAACCCTAGTTCCACTTTTCTGTTGGGCTGGGCTGAAGAGTAAAAAATAGGCATCGCATACTGGTTGATGTCAGCTTGCACGGGAGAAGATACGGTATAAGAATTTCCAGCTGTCCATGCAAAAATCCCATTTCTATTGTTGAATAAAGTTACGGACACCCCGCCCAAAGTATTATCTTCCGTGCGGCTCGCCGTAAGTTTAAGAAGGTCTGTCTTGCCATCATTGTCAAAATCTGTCGCAATCCAATGCCTGTTATTATTTCCAAAACTGCCCGTTGAGAAATTAATCCCTACATAATTTTCTGTCACCTTGGAAAAATTTTTTCCTGTCGAAAGATACTTGTACCAGGTCGTGGATCCGTCAGCGGGAGGCGGAACAAGAAAGTCTGCCTTTCCGTCCCCATTGTAGTCCCCTACAAGAATGACCGAATTGTCCGCTACAGATATTTTGGAATCAAAGTAAGACCAGATCGGTACGAGCTGGTTATTGCTATTGAGGGTATATACATGGGCTTTTCCATCATTGAAAACATACAGCTCTGACTTGCCATCACCGTCGGCATCGGCAACATAGACTTTGGATGAGCCTGTGATCAACGTATAGCTGTCTGTCAGAATCGGAGCCGTATTGTCCAGCCTAGTGTCTAGGTCGATAAAATAACTCTTCCCGCCGACAAAACTCCTTGATTCACCAGGAATCGAATAATAATTACCCTGCGCATCGCAGCACTGGCAGGTTCCCCGTTTCGTAAAATTCGAAGACATCTCTACAGCAATAACATCCGTAATGCCGTCGCCATTAAAATCACCGCTAAAATATCTTTTAGGTATGGCTTTGTATGGTGAATAGTTGCAAAGGTTGGGTGTTGGAGCAGAATCCCCTATATTGTAAGTGGGAAAAACGAGTACCTTGCTGTTTCTTTCATGGAGGGAAACGCTCCCTCCAGCCGCGGCATATGTATTGAATGTAACGCTTCCCGTGCTTGGTCCCTGATTCGTTATCGTGGTGATTCCCTGCTTCGACTGCATCCTTCCCCGATAGTCCAGATAATTTGAAGAAAAAATTTCCTCAAATTTTCCTACGGGAACCTCGTGAGCCAGATAGGTCGACTGTCCCAAGATATTCTGGAAAACCCAGAACTTCTTCTTGGCCTGATCCCCGAACGTCGGGTAGAGCAAGAAATCCATTTTGCCATCACCGTCAAAATCCCCGGGAACTGTCGATCCATTTAAAGTTGAGACTCCTTGCAAATCATAACCAGTCGTTGCTGCTTGGTTGTAAGCTATATTTTTTGGCGTATCCAAATAGCTGAAAATGGTAGGGTTGAGGGCTGATTGACTATCCCCGCTCTTTTCGGTAACAGACACCAGCCTCTCATAAGCTAATGATGTAGTTCCGTAAGCCAGTGAATAATTTCGGAATCCTACGCCATTTCCAACAACCTTTATTTCTTTCAATATTTTTGTTCGCAGCAAACTGACATCAGCAATGTAAGCCTGTTCTGGCCGCTGTCTCTGAACATATTCAAACCTGACCTCGTTAATAGCCTGATTTCCCAGCAATGCACCATATTTTATGCTTGCAATGCTTAACGTATTGTTTTCGTTCAAGTAGTCATAGCTGATTCTTGCACCTTGGGCATTCTGCCAGTAGGTTATGGCCCAGTCGGTATAGGATCTCGAGTTGCTGGAATTTCCGTAATGCGCTATGGATCCGTCAGGATACAATACTACAAAATAAGCTGGGCCGTAATTGGCGCCAAAAGGAGATACTCCGTACGAAGTAATTTTCAGGTTGCTGAAATTTTCAGTTTGGTATTCCGTCCCCGAAGCTCCATACACAGAGCCGCCATCCTTTTTTATCAGCCGCTGGCCATCAAGCGAAAAGCGGTCTAGCCCGTCAAAATCAATAGCATCTATCTCCCCGTCATGGAACTTGGTCGACTGGATGCGCGTTATAGAAGAAAGTCCGGAAATATTCCAGCCATATCCCGCCATGCCGTTTCCTGACTGGCTGTCGTAGGCCAGTCCTATTTCCGGAACGACTCCCCTGATGCCTGGCGGCACTGCAATAGGTATCGCATAATTTGCGGATCCCGAAAGAGATACCGAAAGCACTCCTTGGTTATCCCAACTTCTGCAGACGTCCCAGTTGGGCCGCCCATTATTGATTGCTGCTCACGCTCAGGATTGGCCGCACCTTCATTAAAAGTGCCTGCTGCCCTTTTTATGGCAATTACACCCTGTATTTTCCTTCCAGACAGAGTATCCACCTGAGAATATATAGATGCAGAAAGCAGCAAGGCCAGCACAATGTAAATTTTTCCCATCTTACTTTTTAATAATTTTTATATTTTTCTTTTCACCGTTCGAATAATTCAGTATTACCACGTAGATTCCTGCTGCATATTCTTGAAACTGGAGCATTTCGGTTTTCTCGCCCCTGAGGCTTCCGTGCGTTTTCAGAAGCTGTCCTTCCATAGAGTACAGCTGTATGGAAACTACCGAATTGCCTTCCGCTACTTTCCATTTTAGGTAAAGCTGCTCGCTTACAGGGTTCGGATAGTAGGATATTTCATCTTCTGGAAAAAAAAGTTCAAAAACTTCTGGTACATCAGCTGCTGGACTTTCGTCTGCTTTCTTCCTTGCCACTGGGCAGTTGATGCAAAGTTCGCGCTTAACTTGGTTTCCCGCATTGTCATAACTAAAGGTCAGTATTGTATGTGTAATTTGGACAGGAGGCTGATTTTGGTCAGGCCTTGAACCTTGTGCATGAGAAGCAAAAGATAGGAAGACAAGCATTAAATGAAAGGATTTCATAAATATTTTTATTATTTGTAAATATAATTTAACATAAATTATGTCGGAAATTTTCGGCAAATAAACAACTTTTTTAGGATTAATTCTATACTTATTCTTTAAGTTAATTGACTATCGGGAACTTTATACCAAGTAAAACCTCTTTATAATAAATACTTCAAAAATAAAATGTTTTTTAGGTTAGTAAGAAGTTATTTTACATATTCCTTTTTCTATATCTTGTTGAACGGTTTTGTACTTCACATTATCTTTCCGATTTCCATTCTGGTAAATAACATTTATCCTATCATTCCGTCCAATCTTTTTTATTGATTCTTTATCATTTAATTTGACAGGAGGAGAAAGATTGAAAAGTAAATTTTTAGGTAAACCTTCATGCTCGTATCTCGTTTGCACTCCATCACCTATTTGAACACTTCTAAATATTTCGAACACCTTATTTGCTTTCTCTTCATCATATAAAATTTTTCCATTTACAAAATCGAATTTATCTGTCCCAAAAGAGCCTATAACTTGGTCGGTGGTTACTTCTTCCGTACTTGGATTAAGATTTTGATATTCATCAAGTATAAATCGCGTTTCAACCCCAATTAGATTATATTTTTCGAGCATCACCTCATTTCTGATTGCAAAATTTACCCCAAATTTCTTCTTTTGAACACTTGGATACATTATAGCTTCAAAATTTATTTCTGAGGGAATCGGATAAAACAAATAATCCGAAGATATTAAAGCACTAAATAGATAATCTCTGGGTCTATCTCTTGAAATTTCTAAACTATAAACATCTAAAAAGAAATCTTCAAGGTGGTAGTAAATTTCTTGTAACGAATTTTCAATTTTAGGGTTTGAAGTCTTGTCGTACTTGATGGCAAAAGCATTAATCTTTGCAGATGGCTTTAATTCAAAATGAGATAGTGTAATTACATCCCCTTTGTTTGGTCTGGTTTCCCAGTATGCGCCAGCTTCACTTGTTGCACAATACAGAATCTGTTTATTAGGTATATTACATCGTCCAAATCCACAAAACTCAATTGGTGGTGCTAATAGTTGTGATATATCTGTAAGGTAACTTAACTCTTTTCCTTGAGCTGAAAGAATTCGGTTATTATTTGATATTCTAACTAATCTTTTTGGAAGTTCTTCAACTCTTGTTGCTAATTTAATATTAAAGAAAGTTGATACGTCCTTTTTTAAAATTTCAAAATCATCATTAGATAAATCTTGAATTTTTCCAAATAGAGAACGATAGTAGTTTAATTTTTCAACCACATCCGACACTTTATTTAATCTCAGTACTTCATGTGTAGAATTACTTTTGGCTATTTTATCTATCATTTTTTTCAGTTATAATTTAAAAGGACAATAATGCATTGCTTTTCAAAATTAAATCTTATTAACTGATAAACAATGGGCTGGGCTCACTAGTTGCCCTATTATGAGCATATCTCTAAACATCTTTCCATAATTGTCGTGTTGTTTAATACAACAATATGAAGTTTCATTCGAGTCCTTGACAATATTTGATACAACATTTTAGTCGGATGATATATCGGACTTGACCTATATCCTTTAGTAGACAGTTTATTTCCATCATAATAAAAATGAGAGTCTATTATGACCGCAACATTATCATATTCTTGTCCAATTACATCATGAGCGTTTTCCTCGCCATCAACAGTATATTTATCATATGGATAAAATGTATAGATTGATTGTGTTAAATTTATAATTTTCCAATCTTTATCTAAACTCTCAATATTTTTCTTAGCATCTATGTAATTATCAAAATAATGCAAGTTAACATTAGATTTATCAATCTTACTCACTAAAATGTTCTTATTAAATAGACCAATAATGAAATCATTAATTTCTTTATTCGTCCTTATTGATTTACTTAATTTATATGGCTTAATTCCTGTATGGGCAATTATTTTTTTTTCCGTTTCATTGTCAATTTCCGCCTTTTTCAAGCACTGTTTTTCATCATAAGTAAATATGCATTTACCCTTATGTTTTTTACAATAGTCAATGACAAGTTCTAATTGGAACTTTCTAATTCTTTGCGTTTCATCAATAACAATTAGATTGTATTTACTCAAAATAGCTGGATTTAGATTTTTTATGGAGATAATCTCCCAATTAAAACGATTTAATCTTAGATGCCCTTCGTTTAATTTACCACAGTGTACTACAAGGACTCGCAAGTCTTTTTTTAAAAAATATTTTACTATATCGTAAGTTAATAAAGTTTTTCCCGTTCCAGCTTCACCAGATATTGCAATAAATTTTGCTTCATCAGTTGATAATTCTTTTAGTATGTTGTTCTTAAATTCTTTTTGTTGTTGAGTTAAAAAGTATTCTCCACGAATAAAATTTCTAGTAGAATTAAATGGTGAGACTAAATAATTTGATGGTTTAAACAGACTGTTGATGTCTGCAATATAGTTTACTTCCTGTTTTTCTAAGATGTCTATTACTTCATATAGGTCAGTTTCTTTTAATTGATCTGAATCAAGCTTGAAAACTTTTCGAACATCTGATACAAATGTGAAATTATAAACATCGGTTCCTACAAACTTTAGATAATACAGATTTTTTCTTAATTGCTCTATTACCTTTTCCTCTGTACTGGTACTTTTTAATTCAATATTGACAATATAGTTATTACCAAACCTTAAAAGGTCAAATTCTTTATTTATTTGAGGTATCTTATATCCTACGTAATAGTGATTGTAAATGTTATGCTCTTCGGAGACTTGTTGCATTTCATTAATCAATGAGTTTAAATCAACTAATTCCGAATGTTTTATTTTAAAGTTAGAATAATCAAAGTACTTTTGATGCAATTCGGAGTTGAGATTTTTAAATGCATGAGAAACAGAAAGAACATTAATTTGTTTCATGTTTATTGTTTATGAGGTTTCAAGCTATGATTATTGGTTTATTTTATGAAGAAATTATTTTCTCATTTCTAATTCTTATGAACAAATTCCATTATTACATGTTATTTTTTAAGTAAGATTTACTTTTCATTAAAAGTGGCTTATCTTCTAAGAAAATTAAATATGAAAAGAATTACTGCCTTTTTTTTGGAAAACATTTATATGGTTAGATTGGACAATAAGAACTAAACAATTTCCGAAGTCAATTGAATTAACTGAGAGAAAGGACATTGTTATCATCAATGGTGTCAAATGCGGATTTTATTCAAAAGAATTAGCTGATCATGAAATATCCGAAATAGTCCCATATGATGAAGACTAATAGTCAATAATCTGTTTTCCTAAATTATTACAAGCTAAATTTCGTAATTCTCTTTGTAAATTTCTATCCAATGTCATATTTGGTGTATGCTCAATATATTGATACCCAGTTTCAGTATTTTTAGCTACTAAAGAAACTGAATAATAAAAATAAGGGTCTAAATTATTCCTTAAGAATCTGAATAATCTCGTTGGCTCCGTTTGTTCGTATTCCAATATGAATGATGACTCGGTAAAAGAATTTATTGAAATTGCTGGAGATGTAGCGATGACACATAAAATAAATCTTCTCGCATCAGTATAATTATTTCTAAAATCTCTTTGACAATCAACTGTGTCGTATGATAAATGATATAGTCTACTCATAACTTACCAATTTTTTTTGATGAAATCAATAATATTGACCTTCATTACCTCATTTGAAGGAACTTTTTTAATTAGCTTTTCAAACTTATGTAAGCTTTCAACCGTTGCCGTGTCAATTAATGAAGCATTGGCAAAATCTAAAACTTCATAACCTTCATCTCTATCTAGTCTATCTCTATCTATTTTTCCAATATAAGGACCGTCACCCCTATCACGTTTCCAAGTATATTGATTTTCATAAAGCATATCACTTTTTTTAAAATTTGCCATAGTTCATTATTTATTAGTTTATAATTATTCAAAAATAATGCAACTCATACTGAGTATTTTACGGAAAACCGTAATATGTTTTTTTTGATTGCTTAAATATTTGCATTAAAAGTATTATTTTATTGCTCAACCAAAATAGGTAAAAACACCTGGTTTTTCTTGCACCTTCGAAAAAAAGATACGTATCTTTGACGTATATAATTTAAACCAATTATTTATGACAATCTCAAAAGATAAAATTAGAAGAGAAGTGCACCTAAGAAAAGAAATCTTAGATGTTCTACAAAAGCAAGCAGATGAAGAAGGTAGAAGCCTTAAAAACCTAATGGAAATAATTCTAATAAAATATGCTAAAGAATTAGCACAATAATCTATATAGTACAATCTAAATCTTTATATGCCATGAACTTTAAACAATTCTTTCAACAGTTTCCTAACGAAGAGGCTTGCAAAAGCCACTTTAAAGCATACCGTGATAAATCTGGTGTAACCTGCAAAAAATGAAAAGGAACCGACCATTATTGGTTATCTACAATATCCTATTATAAATGCAAAAACTGCGGATTCCGTACGTCCCTCAAAAGCGGTACCGTAATGGAAAATAGTAAATTGCCTTACCAACATTGGTATATGGCTTTCATGCTTGTCACCAGCACCAAAAAATCATTTTCAGCACTAGAAATACAAAGACAGATTGAACACAAGTTTTATGAGCCTATTTGGGCAATGATGCACAAAATCCGTAGGGTGATGGGGCAAAGAGATGCTGAATATAAATTAGAAAACACAATTGAAATGGATGAAGGTTTCTTTATTACTACAGCACCAATAGAAAAGGATAAGAATGGCAGAAGATTGCCAAAGAAAAAAATGAGACCAGGCAAGGGTAGCCCAAGAACTGCAACTGTATTGGTCATGACAGAATCAATACCTAACTTCAATCAAAAGGATAAAAGCAAGCCTAATAGAGCGGTGAGGTATATCAAGATGATTCACATAGAAGATAATAAAGGAGAAACAATTTTGCCAGAAGTAAAAAAGGGAATTGATTGCTCAAATGCTGTTATAACTACTGATGGCGCAAACCATTACAGTAAATTGAAAGATATTGTAAAAGACCACCAATATGTTAAGATGACCTATTTCCCAGCTCATACGGTTTTACCATGGGTTCATAAGACCATTTCTAACGCCAAAAGAAACTTTTTAGGTATTCATCATTCAATTGGAAGGAACTATACTCAGAACTACTTGAATGAGTTCTGTTTCAAATTCAACAGAAGATATTATGATATGGATTTATTTGATAGGGTTTTGAATGTAGCGGTTAATTACCAGTGGTATAATTAATCTAACCTATTTACTGGCTGTAACTCAGCTTCTGTTAAAATATTTTTTAAACCTTTTCCATTAAGAACCGAGATATAATAATTGCCAATTTTATCATGATAATGTATTTTTATTTGATATTCAGAGTCTTTAATATGTTTATCACTTTTTATACGACTGAATATTTTTCTTGAATCGCCCTTTTGTAAAGTGAAAGGCAAATGTTCATTATGAAGAATTATGTCATCTGAAATTAAAGAGAATTCAGTCAGTATTGCCCTCTCTCCAATGTTTTCAATAGTCATATCCATTTCCCCGTCAGTTCCATTGTAATGACTCTTGCCTAATCTTAATTCTGGTTTTATAGATAAGTTCAATTTTTGATTTTCAATAGCTTTCATTTGAGCAAGTTCATTAGCTACATGAGTCAATTGGTCTATTTGAGTTTGTTTATCTTTATCTTTTTTGAAAAGGAGTAGAAAAGCAAAAAAAGTAGCTAAACTACCTAAAGCATTTATCACGCCAAATACTAGTTCCCAATCAATCATAAAACTTTAAGAATTAGAATTAAGTGATAAATATAAACAAAAAATGCTCTGTATTATTTACAAAATAAAATTCATAACTATATTATAATCAAAAATATAGTCATGAATTGTAAAAAATGCACATTAACAGAAAAAAGATTGGAGTTGTATGACAACTTCTTCAAAAAAGTATTCAAAGAAGTACATAACTTTAAAAACAATAACGTTGAAAAATTAAATGGAATAAGTGGCCATATAAAAGATACTCTTATCCTACATGGACAGATTAATTCAGAATTTGGGGGTTCGGAATCTCTGTTTCATAAACATATAGATACTGACCAATAGAATTGTTCTCTTCAAGAGCGAAATCACTAATTAGTGTTTCCAAAATTGCTTTCGCATCATTAGCACTATTTAAATACCATACGCCAAGTTTTGGTATTCTTCTGGGTAATCGAGCCACATCAGTTACAATTCCAATGTTGATATTATTAGCACCAATTCTATTTATGATATCCGTTAAAACTTTTCTAATATCTTCATATGTTTCCTTTGTTTCCATGATTATTAAATTAAATGTTAAGAATGTAAATTTAGTAAATTTCTTACTCAACTATATACTTACCTTTACTCTTTAATGCTCTTCCTGAGCTCCAACAAGTATTACACATTTCACCCCAAGTAGATTTATTATATGATTTACCACATCTTGAACAAGATGTTATATCGGATTCTTGAGTTCCAGTGTTGTTTTGATAATTTGTTTTTTCAACATCATTTTTATAAGACTTATCGCATCTATGTGCCCAAAAGAAAATCATGAATACCACACCAACTATAGTTAAAAATTTATTTTTCATAATTATTCCACTTTTTTATAGTATTTTTTTACGCCCCATTCTTCTGTACCATCAAAAATTAATTCATTCCCAGAAATAGTTAATACCTTAAAAGTATCAGAATTAGGATAACCCATCGCAAACCTTGAATTACCCAAGCTCCACCAATCCCATTGGCTTCCTGCACCATTATTACAATTTAAATCAACATACAAATCTTCATTTACTGTTTTGTCATCAAAGAATTCTAAAACTTCTCTACCACAGCTACCATTAATTTCATAAAGAACAGGTTGGGCATTTCCTTCATAAATCGCTTTATAGATAATCCATTTCCCTACTATTTGTGAAGTATTTGGATTATTATTTTCTGAGGAAGAATTATCATCGCCAGAACATCCACTAAGAATTAGGGCAAAGAATGTTGCAAAATAGAATACAGATTTTCTCATGTGTTATAATTTATTTAATTAATAATCTTAAAAACATAGGAATATTTTTTACAAAAACAGATTAATATGACTGGAAATATACGTTACTATTTTTATGACTACTTAAGAGTAATTTTCATTTTTCAAATGATAGACCATGAGGAAAAAGGAAATTCCCCAATCAGTAAAGGATGTTGGAGCGAATATTAAATCGATTATAAAAGAGAAGAATTTGAAAGTAAGGCATGTTGCCCATAATGCTGATTTGGATATTGAAGCACTGAGAAGATATATGTCAGGTAAACAAATAATGGGCATTGATAAGCTTGTTCTTATAGCCAATGCTTTAGGTGTGCCAGATTTAAACGAATTATTTAAATAAAAATATAATATTATGACAAACGAAGAAGCGAACGAAATACATTTAGCGAGAACAATACAGAATGAAATACAGATTGAGGTATTGCTAGATATGTTATTCTCATACGTCTCTAACGGGGATGAGGAACAAAAATCATATATAAAGAAAGATTATCAAGTAAGATTGAAAAATCACCTTGAGAATAATTTATCTGAAAATCACAAAGCTTTACTTAAGAAATATTTACAATAACTTCTTGAATTGCTTTTTGCATTGTTGTAGCAGAGAATGAATTTAATTTTTCTGCTACACAGGTTTTAAATAGGTTAATTGAGTACTTAGTCTCTAATATTTTGTTACGTCTTTCATAATAGTTTTTTTATTAAATATAATCACTGATAGAATAATGTAAATATTATCTATCTTCTAATTGCTTAATCCTTTTTCTTATCTCAGCAATTTCCCTTTTCAATTGCAATACATTTAACTCTTTCCTTAATCTAAGCCTCCTGTTTGCATTTTTTTCAAAGCTAATCTCCTTTTGCTTTAAGGCAATTTTGTTTCCAATTTTCTGTAAGTAATCCTGTATCTGTCTCATTATCTATTTTTATTAATAAATATGTTTGAACCAGGAAATATTATTTTATATTTGCTATGAAATAAAAAAGCCTCACAATCACGTGAGGCTTTTTTTGTTTTTGGTATAAAGTTCCCGATAGTCAATTTAAGTTAATAAAACCAAAAAGTTATTGGACAGCATTACTTTGAATAGTTTATTGATCTGCAATAAATTGATGACGATTTTTTTACCGTTAAGTAACTGCCTAATATGAACTGTGTAAAAAAATAAAATTTAGGTGCTTTACACTGGCGATTCAGCTTTTAATATATTTTCTTGTTTCCTTCAATTATCTAGGTGTCTGCTTTGGTTCAGGACAATAAGCTTCTTCGTAACTATTATTCCTTTTAAAATTAAAATTTTACTTAATAGTTCAATATGTTACGGTATTAAATAAGGAATTTTCATCTTATGATTTTTCTTGGGCACATAGCATTGAACTTTATATCTAACCGTGCTTCTCACTCCTCAAAACAAATCCAATATAAGCAATTGCACTGGCCCCTGCTCTTTGGCTCTGCGCAAGAAGGTGCCTGTAGCTGGCCTGGCTGAATTTAAAAACACTGCTGCCCTACTTTTTTAAGGTGCTTATTTTCAAATTCTTCCGTGAGCTGAGCAATCTTTTTGGACAGGACTGCCAATTCGATGGTCTGCTTTTCCAGCTTGTAAAGGTATGCCGCGGCCTTTCTCTCGGAAAAACTGCGGTACAGCATCTTGACAACCTGGTTGTAGTTTACCCCGACAGTCCTGAACTGGCTGTAAAAAGAAGTCAGGCGCATGTAGTAGTCCATCGCCGCCTTATCGATCTTGACGGTTTTTATGCCTTTCTGGAAAACGCATGCAGTAATAAAGTGCGCCATCGCATGCATCCCTGATGCTTCGAAAAGGGACAGGAAGCGCGCATTTTCTTCTGCAGTAAGGCTGATGGAATAGCGGTGGACGGCGGGATCAATTTTTGGAGGCCTCCCTCCTGCGTTCCTATTCTTATTTTCTTCGCTTCCCATGTCTTCACTTTTGGCATTGCAAGGCCAAGGTATCTTATTTTCAGTACCTGTCCGCAATATGGCACGATATGGACACAATTGGCTTATTGTTTCATTATGTTTTTTCGCTGGAGACCTCAACCCAAGTCGATCCTCGCTAAATACTCTTCAGGGAGGGAACGTTTCCACTAGATTATTTATTACTTCTATTGTTGGATTGTTCGCAAAGAAAAAAAAAGAAAACAAAGCTAGGCCGGGCTGTTTCTGCCTGGCAAAAAGACTACGGCATAATGTCCTGCTCGTGCCTCGCAAGACACCCTTCGGGACTTATTCCGTTTCCTTTTGGCCTGCCCGCATCCCGTCCTGTCAAATTGCTTTCTTTTTCTTTTTTCCGCTTTTCTGTTTTCTTTGGAAAAATATTTTTTATTGGGATGTGTACCGTTCCAATTATCTCTTAGCGGTTTGCCCCAAGGAAATCGCAAAGTTTTGGACAAATCGTAAAAGCATTTTTACAGTTTTAAAAACGCTTTTATAAATAGGCATGTACTTGCCTGCCTGCATTTTTGCATTCCTGCATGCTCACTTACTTGCATACCTACATATCTTCAAAATTGCATCCCAGCAAACTTGCCTCCTTGCATTCCTGCATGCTCGCTTGCTTGCTTGCATCCCAACATACCTGCATACTTGCCTGCGTGCACACCTACAGTCCAGCATGCTTGCCTATTTGCGTTACTTCGTAATTGAATGCTTTATCTCCCCTATGCTTGCTTACCAGCATTTCTGCATGCCTGCACAGCTGTACACTTTAGGCTTTGTCTATAAATAACTGTTTTAGAACCATAACTCGATTATCGCCTCTATAATTCCCGCTGTCATTCGCCTTTACTGGAATTATTGCTGTATAAATGGCTATGCCCAGCCCTTGCAAGGACTTGAAAGAAATTGCCTGCTAGCACTGCTGCAAAAAAAGGGCTTGATGCCCTTTCCGATAAAAATGTACCCGTAAAATATTACCACGAGGTAATGGCAAGTTGTGTTTTGAGATGCTTGAAATGAATTCCGCATCTCAAAACCACTTGCCCTGCCGGGGGCTGGAAAACGCCTCCGAAGTCGGCGTTTTTTAAAATTAGAAATGAAAATTTTGATTGCGAATCCGTCTACTGATTTTAAATCAAAAATCTGCCATACGCGATTGGCATATTCTTTCAATTTGATTTTTTCGAATTATAATCAGGTTATTTTATACAATAGCTTCGAATAAATTTTGCGAATTGAGGGAAAATGTAATCCAGTTTACGGAGTTGAGAGGGTAGAATTATCATGATTTAGAATCCTCTTTTTCATGCAGATATTGCTGATGCAGGATATCCAAGAGGTCTCCTTCTTCCAATGGAATCAGTTTTTCCGTTATCCTGAGCAGGGTGTGCACGTATTTTTCAGCATTGCCGCGCCCGGAATCGTCCAGCTCGATCCCATCCAAGGCCAGCATTGCTGCTTTCAGCAGATCCATGATCGTGCAGAACAGGTCTGAGTAGCCTGTAAAATCTACCTGCACGTTGTAGATGTTTTTGCGTGTCGCTGATGCCGGCTCCAGCAACGTGAAATAATCCTGCGGATTTGAAATGAGCCCGCTCAGTTTTGCTTTGTCTTCTTCCATGATGTTTTCATTTTATTGGGACGCTTAAGTCCGCCTGATTGTCCTTGACTTCCGTATCATTAGCTATTTTTTGGAATAGGGCATGCATTTTATCCAGCCCCTCACCTTCACTGCAGGGTAATAACTGTACCGCAATTTCCAAGACGCTTACAAGGTGGGCGGTCGGGTCTTCAATCCGCCCTGAATTCTCCAGCCCGTCGTTGTATAGCGTGTGGAGCGCGATCTGCAGCAGATCCCGCACCGAATACAGCAGTTCTGAGTATCTTTCGAATCTTATTTTGGCGTAAGAAATGCCCTCCCGCTGCTGTTGAGGCACCAGCGTCCTGAAAACCCATCCATCGGACAGCTCTTTGATAAAATCATCTATGCATTCTTTCTGGTCTGTTTTCATTGCGTTTATTATTTAGTTGCTTAGCTTATCGATACGCTCCATTTCTTCTTCACCTAGTTGGACAGCACTCTTATAAAACGACTTGCATCGTCTTTCCAGAAGCATCGTGTTGTTGCCATATTGGAATCGCAAAGAGGAGTGCCGCAGCTGGCTGGCATGTCGCCCGAGCTCCTTGAAAATCGCCGCCTCTTCCTTGGCTTTTCTGGGAAAGAAATCAGAAGCGAGCGGCGTAAATAGGTCGCACAGGTCAAAAAGGTAGCCGAGAGCGAAATGGTTGGGCCGGTAGCCGAGAAATACGAAAATCAGCCCCAGGCACAGCTGCTCGACCGCCTGGTGCAGCATTGATACTTTCAATTCATCCACGTTATCATTGTCTATGGTGAACTCTGCCTCCAAAAGCGCCAGGGCAATACATGTTCGGTTCTGCCAGTATTTACGAAGCTTGTCCGCATTTCTCTCGGTCTTTATGGCAATGTCAAATGGGAACTTCCCGTTCCGATTTTCAAAAAAAAGCGTGCCTCCATTGATGGCGTTTTGGAAAAAATACCTTTGCCCTGCCTTGTCGCCGCGTGCCGATTTCATAGTATGGATCAAAAGCGTCGCCTTGCATCGTCCTTCTGTCTCCTGCGAAATCGAATAGGCGATGTCCGCTTGGCCATTGTTAGGGATTGCCTTTACAAAAACGAGAAGGTAATAATGGCTGGCGTCCTGCCGCGTTTCGAGAGATCCGATTCCTTGACTGGCGAAGAATAAATTATGGTACGCAATGCTGTAAATCGCGTAAGTCTCAGCGAGCGAAGTGATGATCCTAACTATAATCGCTTTATCAGTTTCATTTTTTTTTGTGACTGAATTATGTTCAGCAGCTGCCCTTTCTTTAATTTCTTCTTTAGTATCTTCTTCATTTGCAACTCTGCAATCGTTTGCAGAACGTCCGTCGGCATTTTCTTTTCTTAAAATTTTTTCACAATTTGCGGTTGCGGTTTCAAACCGTTTCTTCACAAACTGCTGCATCCGCTGTACCTTTTCGACGACTGTCCTTGCTTCCCTTTTTGGAACTCCGGGAAGTTTCTTTTTCCGCTTGTAATTCCAATAGTTGTCATCCAGCATTGTCAATAGCTCCTGCTCTGTTGCATTTGCTGGGTCAAAGAGGCTGGCCATTTCAGGTGCGTGCTGGCGTAGGTTATCCTGTTGCAGGGCGATGCTTTTTGAGACCAGCGCTTTTCCTTTGAGCAGGATGGCGGCCTGCTTGAACAGCAGTTCAAGTGCGCGGTGCAGGATATAGAAAGCTTCCGTCAGGTTTTCGTAATCGAGGCACTTAGAGAAATCGAACAGTATGCTGTTTATCTTTTCGGTACTCCTTTTAAAAAGCTTTATCGCACGCCGAACCGATAGCATCACTATGGCCTCATCAGGATAGACCGGGTGGCCGATTTCACAGTTGCTGTATGCAAATTTTCCTAGGGTGCAGTGCTGCAGAAAATACAGGTTTCCCTTGCGCAGGGCATCTTCTGCATAGTCACAAGAAAAGAGCTCAAATCCGAATTCTGGATAGTTCTGGAAAACACTCGAAGCAACAGGGAGAAGCTCCCTATCTAACTGCCAATGCTCTTTATCAATCAAAATGGTGATGAGCACTTCTTTTCCTTTAGGAAGGAAGTCGAATGAATAGTAAATGGTGCCAGCAGTCAGGCACTTGAGAAGTTTTTCAGTAGCAGTTTGCAGCTGCTGCGCCTTTGGGTAATCTTCTGGGATGATGATGTAATGGCTCATGGTAATAATGATTTAGATTTGACATTAAGCGAAGCTGTCTCCGCCTCCAACTAAATGCAAGTTGCTAAAACACGGCAGTGTACCGAACCAAACGCTTTTGTATCCTACCAAAATCGTGATGTCTTTTACCGGAATAAAAAATGGAGATTGAAAACTTTTTAAATAATCCAAAATTTCATACATTTGTTAGATTACTTTTACAATTGACGGCATAGGTCAAAACTGATATTTATCATTAATAAACCATAATATGAACACCACTCAAAACCCAGGCCACCTCGGCAGAAAAATCTCAAAGATCCGCGAACTAAGAGGAATGAAGCAGGAAGCTTTGGCAATCGCCTTAGGCGTAAGCCAGCAGACGGTGAGCAATATCGAGAACAGCGAAAAGGTGGAAGAAGCGCTTTTGGAAAAAGTTGCGAAAGCGTTGGAGGTTTCTGTGGAAGGGATTAAGAATTTTAGTGAGGAAGCGGTTTTGAATATAATTGGCAATACTTATCATGTTGACAATTCTTCAGCTGTAAATTATGGTTGCACTTTTAATCCTCTAGATAAGGTTGTTGCTTTGTTTGAGGAAAAAGAAAAATTGTATGAGCGTTTGTTAAAAGCGGAGAAAGAAAAGGTGGAATATTTGGAGAAACTTTTTGATAAGTAGAATGATTGCCGTTAACTAGCTTATTTTATGTTCTGAACGTTATTGTTTTGAAACCAATCTCAAAAATATTGAAATAATCATAAAGTTAGTTTCTTATTTTAGAATTGAAATTGTAGGAATTGGAATTCCGATGGTCTTAAATTTTTTGAATTTTCCTAATTCTTTAGAATGCTTAAGATTCAACTTAAAATCTGGTTCCAAATTTTCTTGTAAAGGAATTGGATAAATGATAATACATTCAATGATTTCAGTTTCTTCAATACTTAGTTTATCAAAAACCTCTCCATCCCTCGCATAAGCACTAAGCTGTCTGATATTGTCAATATCATATTTACCGTCGCCATATAATAACTTATACTTTGCATCTGCTATACATTTTTCTTTATCTTTTGTAATCAGATAATCTGGCAATCCATAATTTAGCTTAGCTTCTTTTTCTCCGTATAAAACGTGAGGCCCATAAGTATCCTTTAATAAACCAAAGACGTACAGCTCAAACAATTTGCTCATATCAATCCAAAACGGTGGTGTTTTTATGGTTCTTTCTTGTGTATTGGATATATTATAGCCAAATCGTTTTAATATCAATTTTGCCAGTTGAATGGCTTCTTCATATTCTTTATAAAAAGCATTAGTTTTAGTGTGTTTTATATCATGAAGATTAACATCTTCTGAAACAAATTCAAATGCTGGATTAATGTAATTGAATATTTCAGTAGTGTATTTTTCAGACTGCAAATTTTTAATGTTAGGTATATAGCGTTGAATGAATACCAATGCTTTTTTAAGTAATCTATTTTCTAGACCATTCAAACCAAATTCATCATAGTTGCAACAGGTGTGAAGCGGTTTGTTTTTAACTAGGTTTTGTTTGATGGTTTGACTTACCAAAACCTTGCCTTTTACTTTTGCATATAAATTATTCTCAACTTTATAATAAGACTTTTTTAAGCCTTTACGAACAATCTCTTTAACTAATCCTAAATATTGAACAACTAACAAAGGTGTCAGTAAATCTTGATGTTGTTCTATTTTTATTGGAGTTTTATCCCATTTTATTTCAAATAAATCATCAGTATGTTTGGCAACTTCTGTATGTTTTAATGCTGAAAATAGCATTTTAAGATAATCGGTTTGTTGGGTTGAATTGTTATTTAGTTTTGGCTCAATATAGATAGCTTTTTTATTTTCTATTATCCAATCTACACCAATAAAATAACTATTGGCAATTGAGTGTTTTTTATTTTCTTTATCGGAATAAATTCTGAAGCAATCTACTTTTTCATTCTTGAACTTTCTAGTATATTGATAAAAGTAATCAGTTTCAAATGATAAAGTATCTTTGAAATCATATTCTTTTTTGGAATCAAAACCATTATAATGTTCTTGAATAGTGATTATCATATTCTCAATGATTCAATTTCTTTTTTTGTTTCCTCACTTAGAATACCATCCTTAACATATTCGTTCAACAATGGTTTTATTTCAAACGCTAATTTTAGCTCCAATTGTTTTTCTGTTTTAGCTAAAAAGTAACTATGACCCAATTGAACATCTTTGGCTTTAAAGTCTGATTGGAGATAAACGGGTTTATCACTTTGTTCATTAAACAATTCAGCTACTTTTTTATACAAACTTTTAGCTTTTAAATTCAAAGACGATTCTGTAATAACATCATCAATGGCTTGATCTGTAGGTAAAACATCCACAAAAGCAAAACGTCTTTTTATAGCATAATCAATATGACCAACACTTCTGTCTGCGGTGTTCATTGTACCTATGATGAACAAATTTGAAGGTAAAATAAGTTCATTTTTTTTATCTATTGCATACATACTTTCTACAGCCTCGTCTCTATACTCTAGAGTATAAATTAGTTCTCCTAAAACCGATGGAAGATTTGCCCTGTTTATTTCATCAATTATTAAAATGTAATTTTTTAATGGTTCTTTTAATGATGTGTTTTGTACAAATTTCTTATTGTTTTTATTGTTATATTCATAGAATTTCTCAATAATATTTTGATATAAATAATACATACCACTTCTAGCGGATTTAGAAAGTACATTATTTTCTTTTATTTTGATATTAGGTATTGTAAGATATAACCCAATATATCCGTTTATAATATCAGTATCTTTAATAAGTATAGAATCGTTTTCATTACTATATCTATTTACTCTTATAGAATTTTCTTCTATAGCAGTTATTTTGGGAAGTGTTCCAGTCTTAATTAATATTTCTTCACTTTCAAGTAATTCATTTTCAAGAGATTCTTTAAATGACATTAACTGTTCGTTTAACCACATTTCCTTTGATAAAACTGTAGGGTCTTTTTGGCTATTGAGTTTGTTCTTCAAAGCTTTTTCGGCAAAATCGGCAAGGATTTTGTTTTCGGTTTTATACAAAATACCTTCGCCATTATCATTTGGCACGGAAATTATTCCTCTCACAAAATCTTCATAAGTATATGAAGGATGAAATTGTATTAATTGACATCTTTCGGATTTATAGTTTTCGTATAAATATTTTGCTACACCGCCTCTATAAGTATCACTTCCGTTTACTATATTACCTAACCAAATTTTATCTTTATAGGCATTTTGAATTTCAATAAAATTTAATGCTCCAAATTCTAAAGTACTTAACCTTTGATATACCAATCTATCATTTTCAATTTTTGTAATCTTAAAAGAACTTTTCCCAGATGAAGTTTTAATTATCATTCCAATAGCTATATTATAACTAATGTCTTCTATAGAAATCTCAATAGGTTTCATTATTTCATTGGCTAGTATTTTCGCCAATCTTGTTTTACCAGTTCCTGGAGGACCTTGAAGAATGATTTGTTTTTTGTATTCTAGTAGTGCTTTTATATCTTCCATATTTTCTTTTCTTTGAATGTAATCAAACCATTTTTTTACAAATCTGAGCGTTTTTGTATCATTATATAGAGGAAAAAAAGTCCCATTGTGTCCTACTTTTTCATTATTTTTTTTAAAAGATTCTTCTAAATCTTCAAAATATGAAAGAATTTTAACTTTGTAGTTAATCCCAAAATCAGTTCCGTTGATTTCGTTTTTATTTGTAATTTTATATAGCACTTCTACTAAACAAACAGGATAACTTCCTTTGTGAATTAGCAAGACATCACCTTTATTTAATTTTTCAAATTCTACACCAGCATAGTCAATATGTGAAGTTATTCTATTATCTTTTAATACTTCATCAACATGATTTGTTTTAGTCGTGCCGTTTCTAATTTGTAATTTATAATAATTTCTCATTATTGTTTGTAATATTAATGATTAACAATAATCACTAGATATTTTCTTTTTTTTCAAAAACCCCTTTGTTTTTACATTCTTCTAAAAAAACACTTTTAATAAATCCATGACCAGAAATTAAATTTCTTTTAGCATCTTTTAATATCACTTCATAGTATTGATCAGCTCCTTTTATGTCTGATAGTTCTTCAGCATTTAAATATTCATCCATAATTGAATTATACCAATCTTTACCAGCACTTGGGCTACATAACAAAGCTTTGTATCTTTCTTCCAAACCAAATACTCTTTTCCATGAATCTATCTGTTCATCATTATTTTCTGCTTCAATTATTAAGTCAATATCATTTGGAGTCATTTCATCAATCTTATTTGTTTTTAAATTGATTTGAAAGTTTAATTGAATTTCATTTGCTGAATATGGATAGAAAGAAAATGACCTTTCCGCTTCTCTTTCAATTGGATTTATGTTATGAACGTCATTATTATATATTGGCTTTTTTGTTAGCTTATACGTTGAATTACATTCATGACACATTGGTGCTAAATTTTTAAAATTAATAGCATTAAAAGGATAAATTCCTTTTGGAATAAAATGATCATAAGCTTCTCTATAGGTGTGATTATTTCCTTTTAAAAAGTTAATACCACAAAATGGGCAAATCTCTTTACCATTGATTTTCATGAATTCGGTATCATAATCTTGCAAAAGGGTTTCATTTAAAAATCCAAAAACTTTTAAATTGAATGGAGATTTACTACCGTAAATTCGAGAATAAAATTCTTTTAGTATTGCAGCTAATTTAGGATATCTTGCATTGATATCTTGATATGTTATTGGAATTATTTCTTTATTACTACAAAGACCTTCAATGTTATTATTAGCGATATAACTATCTCTTAAAGTATTTTTGAAATCTGCATCAACACCAGCAAACTCATTATATATTGAAGCAATTCTACTATTAAAAAAATTACCCCATTCTGAATCTTGTACTTCTAAAACTTCGTATATTTCAAATAATTCCTCATTTGCTCTCAATAATTCAGAATTAAAGACACCTTCGGCATTAATCCAAACTTCAAAAAACAAAAAGTCTAGATAATCTTGTAGTTTATCAATTTCGTGATTTATTGGAATATAATTAAAATGCATTATTTTAAACTTTCTAATTTTGTTATAATTTCATTTACAATTAATATGCGTTCAACGGATTCTCCTAATTCACTATTAATTTTATTTATTAAATCATCTAATTGTTTTGCTGTTTTTAATAACTTAAATTCAACTCTAAATTCTTCTAATCTTTGTTGAGCGTATTCACCTATAGTATTTGGCATTTCAAAAATTCTAATTCCTATTTTATTAACAGAGGAACCAAAAGTCTGAAATTCTGGATGTTTTATTTCTTCAACTTTTCCTGTTTTCCTATTTTTTTTGAAAACATGAACATAGTCACTTTTGCTATCTGAAATTAAGAATGGTGAATGTGTTGTAATTAACATCTCTCTCATTGTTTCTTTCGGATTCCCTAATTCATTGTTGAAACAATTTCTAATGCTTGAAATAAATTTTGCTTTCCAATCTGGATTGAAATGAGTTTCAGGTTCGTCTAATAAAAAAAGTGAACGAGTATCTTTAAACAAAAGGCATAATCCTAAAGTGTGTAAAAATTGGTGTTCTCCATCAGATAGAGATTTAGTATAAATACCGTTGTCTATGTTTTCTTTTTTTATATAAAAATCTTTAAATCTTAAGATTCTATTCTCTTCTATAGGAATTTGATTAATATCTTGATTTATAAAGATATTGTTTGAATTATATGTTCGTTGTTTTTTCTTTACACTAACTTCATTATTATCTAAAATTAAAAGAAGTTGAAATAATTCAAAAAGTTTAAGCGGTTGGTCTTCAAAATGAAATTGAAATGCTTTTTTGGTGGCTGGGTTTACATGATAATCTAAAACTAAATAACTTTTGTCATCAAAAAACTCATTGTTGTCATCACTTTCACTATAAACATCATAATTCTGATATTCATGCCAATAAGTAGCACAACGTTTTAATTTTTCTAAATAAGATCTAATAAAAATGCTTTCATCGGATTCTAAATCAATATTTTGTAACAATTTAGTTTTTCTAGAAGTTCTTGGCATTGCTGAACCTTGTTGTTCTTCATAAGGGATTGGAATATCTAAAGCCTTATCAGTTCTAATAATTAATTTAAAAGATTGTACATCTTGAAGCGTTACATAATCTTTAAAAGGTTTTAAAATATAATTTTCATTTTTATCACCTAGGTCGTCATTAGTTTTATCAAGCATTAACAAATTGGTTAATAGTATTGCTTGACTAAACGCTTCATCTAGATAGACTAGAGAGTTTTCGGGTTTCGGGTCAACAAATTCACTATTAATTAAATCACTTAAATAAGCATCATATTGTAAAAAACGACTTTTAAAAAAAGGTAAACTTAAGGTCTCATTTTTTCCAGAAGCATAACCAACAATATATTCAGGTAATAGGCTTTTAATTTCTTTGTAGCTTAATTCTGTTTTGTGATTAAAATCTTCTTGATTTATCCAAATAATTTTTGGAATTTCATTATTCTTTTTAATAATTTGAATATGTGCTTTTTTTGAGGAATCCTCGTTTGGAAAAATTTCTTTATCTAAAAAAGTAAAGTATTCTAATTCATAAGCATTGATTCTAGATTTTTTGGGATTAAATCCTTTCGTATTCTCTTCGCTTTTTTCAAAATAGTCAGGTTTTTTACTTAAATAAATACAATCTAAATGAAAAAATATTTCTGCTAGAGCTTCTAAAACATTAGATTTTCCACTACCATTGGTGCCTGCTAAAATATAGGGATTGAATTCTGTGGCATCATTAAAATGAAATTCTCTCAAGAAGTACATCTCGAAACCTTTTTTTAATGAACGAAAACCATTTTTCTGATTTATTTTAAGCCTTAAAAGCTTCATCTGTTAGTTTTAATTTTATTGTTTTATCACTATCATCAAAAAATTGTTCTAATAAGGGCGGTTTTGTATCAAGAAAATCAAAAATAATTTTTTTGATTCTTTTATTATCAAAATCCATATTATCAATATGATAAAAGTAATTGTGTAATTTTTCATAAAGAATAACAGAAGTAAATGGTTCTTTTCTAAAATGGTCTTTTAACAGAAATTGATAAAATAAATCATCTCCAACAAAATCAAAATCAATGTTTTCTCTTTTTGCTTGGATATCTAATGGAACACCATAAAAATCTGCAATAGACAAATCTGTTATATCAATTTTATCTTTTGATTTTTCTTTAAGTTTTTTAAGCTCTTTAATTTCTTTTTTTGTGAGTTCAAGAATTTCCGTTCCTTCACCTGAAGGCTCTATAGAACCAGCAACAGGTGTTTTTATTTCTTCCTTATATATTTCTAAATTAACTTTACTTAACTTTAGCTCACCTTTAAAAGCCTTTTGACTCAAAACACCATACATATTTTCTAGTTCTTTCAAACTAGCTTCATATTCCTTTTTTAAGACCTCAACTTTTTCTACTATTGTAGCGAATTTATTTTGGAGTTCAATAGGAGGCATTAATAAACTTATTTCTTCAATTCGAAATAAAGCTAACTTTGGTACACCTGCGGCTCTAATTTTTGAGTTAAAATTATTTTGAACAAAATCCATCATAAGATAAAATCCTAAATAAATATTATTCAATTTTAATTTATCTTTTATTAAAACTTTGTTGGCGTTTTCAGTAAGATTTGCTAGATGTAATTCTTCTGGAACAATACCTATATCACCTATATTTGCGCCAACTACTGTAATGCAAACATCTCCTTTTTCAACAGTATACCTTTTTAATAAATGCCTTAATTCAGGAGTTAGAAATTCTAAATCAGTAGTGGTTATTTTACCTTTTTTTATATTTCCTGCTTTAATATATGGGTATCCCGTATTTTCTTTTACTAGTTTCGAATCTTTTGGGATTCTTTTCCCTCCTTTAACACTACATTCTTTCCCTATGTTTGATATATCCCAATTTTTTTCATTTCTAACAGGATCCCCAAACATTTCCCAAAAAGTACTTTTCAACAATTCATTTAAAAGAGCAATACTTTCTTTACGTTGTAGGATTAAGTTTTCTGCCTGGGTTAGTATTTCTGCAACATGAATTTGGTAATTTTCATTGAGAATAGGTATTTTTAAACTGTCAATATCATCATTTTTTAGGTTATTGATGTTTGCTCCTTGTATTACTTTTTTAATATGCCTTTTGTAATTAGGAGTTTTAAAAAACACACTCAAATATCTTGAATTTATTTTCTTATTTGGTCTAACCACTTTGCAAAAAGCTCCAAATGAACCTTCGAAATCTTCTGTAAAGTAAATGTTTTTCCCAACAATTTCTATACTCCCACTTGATGCAGCCAAAAGCAAATCTCCTTTCTTTATAAATTGTTCAGTCTTTACTTTTGATTTATGGATATAGATCAAATTAGTTAAATCTAATCCATTTTCTTTTATGTTATTAGCTTTTAAAACAGGAACATAATCAGCTTTTGGTATATCAGAAATATCTTTAGGTGAATAGGATATTCCTCTGACCTGCTTTATATAGTTTTCAAGTCTTTCCATTACATCAATTCTTTAAGTTCTGATAAGCCTTTGCAAATTTTAGCTTGTATCACCTGTAATTTTTCAAAAATAACTTTTGTTTCTTCGTATTCAACCTCTTCATATACTTCTCTTCTGTATTTGCTAAAACTTAAATCATAGTTATTTTCAGAAATTTCTTGTTTTGCAATTGAAAAATATAATCCTTTACGTTCTTCATCAGTACTAGCTATTGATGGTTTTTGACTATATTGTATTATAATATCTTGTAAATCACTTTTTTCTGTTTTATTTCGTTTATCATCTAGAGTATAACCATCATTCTGCATATCATAAAACCAAACATTGTTGGTTTCACTACCTTTGGTAAAAATCAATATAGCAGTACTCACTCCTGCATAAGGTTTGAATACACCGCTAGGCATAGAAATTACCGCTTTTAGTTCGCTTTTTTCCACCATTATTTTGCGGGCTTCTACAAAGGCTTTTCCTGCTCCAAATAATACACCTTGAGGGATTACAATTGCTGCTGTTCCACCCATTTTTAACATGGTATAGATACGTTCTATAAAAAGCAATTCAGTTTTGGTAGTGCCTAGCTTTAAATTTTCGTTTATGTCGCCTTTGTCAATGTTACCGGTAAAAGGAGGGTTTGCAAGAATAATGTCAAATTGCGCATCTTCGTTATACGATTTGCTCAACGTATCTTTATAATCAATATTGGGTTGGTCAATACCGTGCATCATCAAGTTCATCAATCCCAAACGCACCATAGTGGTATCGATATCATAACCGTATAAAGAATCTTCTACAATATGCTTTAAATTTTCATTTAAAGTTGCCGAAACCGTAGCACGCATAAAACCATCTTCATCAGGTTTTAATGCAGTTGGGTTTTCTTTTCTAACCAAATCGGTCAAAATGTATTGGTAAGCACCTAATAAGAAACCTGCTGTTCCGCAAGCCGGGTCGGCAATGCGTTGTCCTAATTGCGGTTGCACCAAATCATTCATTAACTTAATAATGTGGCGTGGGGTTCTAAACTGTCCATTTTTACCGGCACTAGCAATTTCTCCTAATAACATTTCATACACATCACCTTGTATGTCTTGAAACGCATGTCCGCCTTCAACCGCATCTTTTTCAATTTCTACAAAAATCTCTTCAATAATTTTAATTGCTTCTACCAACAAGGAAGGTTTAGGCATTATAAAAACGGCATTTGCCATCGCTTTGGTAAACTTAGAACCACCTTCAAATTCTTTTAAGAAAGGAAATACTTTGGTTTGTACGTGCAATAACATTTCTTCGGCAGGCATTCGCTTAAAGGTTCGCCAACGCAAATCTTGTTTATCCACAAATTCACTACTACCTGGTACTTTGTACTGTCCCACAAATTTGGAGTCGTAGGTTTCTCCAGTAAATTCGGCATCGCGTTCGCGTTTGGCTTCCAAATCGTCCATTTGTTTCATAAAAAGCAAATAGGTAATTTGTTCAATGGCAGTAAGCGGGTTGCTTATGCCACCACTCCAGAAGTTGTTCCAAAGTCGGGCAATCAATGATTTTAATATAGCGTTGTTGTGTAACATATTATGCTGCTAATAATTTATTAGTAAGGTTTATTATTTCTTCTATTTCGCTAGGTTTAAATACACCACGAATGCCTTCGGGATGCAACATAGTAAAAGGAGATTCAATCAAGTTTCTTTTGTTGAGTTCGCCTTTTTCAATAATGTATTTTTTTAGTAAGTCTAAAAACTGTAATTGTCTTGCAGTTAAATAGGTATGTGCTTTTACATATTCCGCGAAGGCATTAGAAACCGTTTCAGGAAACGATTCTAAAAGTTGTATTCCAAGTATATGCTTAATGAATTGCACTAATTGTGCTTTTCGGTGTGAATACACTCTACGTAATAAATCAACTGTTATATGTGGGTGTTCTTCATGCAATACTTCTGCCAAACTAGCCGATTCTTCATCAGATATTTCCTGACCTTGTTTTAGCTTTTGCAATATTGGGTTTTCAGATACCAATTGATTTACGGTTTGTTCCACCAATTCACGGTATTTAGCAATGCTCAAAGCTTCATGTTGAGGTCCAAACTCTACATACTCTTTAGCATAGACTTCATCTTTGAAATTGTATTTAGCTATACCCAAAGGCATAACCGCTTCTCTAAATTTCATTAGAGGGGCTAGTTTTATAATCAGTTCATCAAAACGTTCTTCTGTAATTGTAGCCCAATAGTTATTGGTTTGCGCTTTTCTAATCAGTTCACCTTCTTTGGCAATTGTGCTAACGGTTAAAGGCAGTTCACTTATTTCTTCAATAATACTGTCTTTTAGTGCTTCAAACTTATCTTTTTCTTCACATAAATGCGCTAAAGAAACTTCAAGAATGTCTTTTTCAAAACGCATGGCTTTAAAGTCTACATCTGAAACCGTTCTCAGTAATGGTTTTACAACCAATCGTAAAAAGTCTAATTTATCAGTAGTTAAAACATTCCAAAAATTATCATCTTCTAATCGTTGTAATTCCGATTGAGCATCGAGAATTACAATAGAATTTTTAGGTAAAGAAGTTATTTGTTTGCGTAGCTTGGAAACTTCATTAATAACAATTGAAGTGTTTTGCAATTCCTGTGCTTTTTCAATTTTATCCAAACGAATGCCAAACAAACGAACTGGTAGTGGGATTGATGAACTAATTTCTTTACCACGAGGATTAATTTTGAAATATTCGAAATTATCCCAACAGTCCAGAATCAAGAAATTATCTTTCTCCATACACCAAGGTTTCATTTTGGTAGGTTCTAACAAACGAGTACCACGACCTATCATTTGCCAAAAACGAGTATAGGAATAAACAGGTTTTGCAAAAACCAGGTTTACCAATTCCCGAACATCAATACCTGTATCCAGCATTCCAACACTGATTGCAATTCGAGGCATATCATTATTGGTGAACTGGTTGAGTAATCCGCTTTTGCCATACACCCGAGGATCATCACTCACCAAAACTTTGGCTAGTTCTCCATGGTATTCAGGATAAAAAGCATCAAATAACTCTTCCATTCTTCTAGCATGCTTTATAGTCGTACAAAAGAATATGGTTTTTCCAGGTAAAACTCCGTTAGGGTCTTTTATAGATTCTTCCATAAACTCCCTAATAATCAAAGCATTTGTTCCTTTATTTGTTACCGATTTCTCAATATCGGTACCTTCGTAATTGATTTCGGCTACTTCTTTACCTTCCAAAATCAAGTTTTTCTGGTCTTCTAAAGAAATGGTTCTTTTACTGATTCCTTCTTCTTGAAATTTGGTTTTAATTTTCATTACTTGAAAATTACTCAAGTAAGGCGGAATATTGTTTACAGCTTCTTCATACGAATAAGCAAAAGTTGGAACTCCTTCTTCGCATTCAAACAGTTTAAATGTATTGTGGTCTATAACATCTGTTGGAGTTGCAGTTAACCCTAATGTTATAGTATTAAAATAATCAAGTATTTCACCGTAAGTATTGTATATACTACGATGGCTTTCATCTACTACAATCAAATCAAAGAAATGAGGACTTAACGTATTTTCTTCATCACGAATTACGTTTAGCATTGTAGGATATGTAGAAACGTAAATACGTCTGTCTTTTGCAATTGATTTTTCCCCAATCTTTGGCCATCTTGGTTCGTTGGGTAAATGTTCTTTGAATGCCTCTAAGGTTTGATCCCGCAAAGCAATTCTATCTACTAAAAACAAAACTCGTTCTGCCCTACCTGCTCTCATTAAGGCATCAACTAATGCGATACAAGTTCTGGTTTTTCCAGTTCCTGTTGCCATTACTAACAAAAATTTTCGTTTTCGCTTTTCAATAGCTTCCATCACAGCACGAATAGAAGCAATTTGGTAATCACGACCTGCAATAGAGGTATTGATTAATTCGCTCGCAAGAGCTTTTCTAGCTTTACGAATGTACTGGTAACGCTCTAAATCATCACGTGTAGGAAATCCATGAACTTTTTTTGGAGGATAGTTCGCTAAATCCCAGAAATAAATATCGTATCCATTTGTAAAAAAACAGAACGGTAGCTCTCCTCCTTTTTCTTTTTGGATGTTATAACAATATTGCTTTGCTTGTTCTTTACCTAGGTTAGCATCGACAGTTGTTTTTTTTGCCTCAATAACTGCAAGTGGTTTGCCTTCCTTTCCTAATAATACATAATCGCTGAATTGTTTACCTGAGTAAGGAGTCACTGGCTCATTGACAGAGTCTTGGTCCACAACGATATCGAATTCAGAAATAACTTGAGTAAAATCATCGACATTCCAGCCAGATTTTCTAAGCCGGATATCAATAATCTCTCTCCTTGTAAATTTTTCGTTCTTCAATTAAAACCTATCTAAAATTAAGCTGTCTTGCTTGGGGCTAATATATTAAATTAACCATCGAATACTATGGTTTCTGATAATTTACTTTAAAATTAATCCCCTGTAATAACCTTAAAATTATTTCCAGTATTTTTTAAGAGCATTTCTGTTGCTCCAAGCCATTTTAGCTGTTCATTACTAGTGTTTTCTCTCGACACGCCTGGCTGGACAATTACAATATTAAATATAATATGGGTTATTCCCGAATCTACCATATTTTTATCGTTTGAAGTTCTTCTTCCCCGCCTATTTCATATCTCGAAGGCCAATCTTTATTTATCCTTTGATTTTGCCTGTGTTTTAAATGTTGAATCAAATTTTTGACTTTATGCTCCCAGTGGAAGCTTCGTTGCGCCTGACCGCAAACCTCATAAAGATCTTTGAGGCGTTTCCCTGCTTTATCTTCAGTAGAAAACTTGCAATGGTATAAATCTACAATTATTTTGCTGTAATCATTATCAAAAAATTTTATAGCCACGATGTCGCTGACTTCGTCTTTGTCGTCGTCATCAAATATGATTTTATATTCCGTATCTTCTTTTAGTTTTTGGATCATCTTGAACTGTATGGAATCTTCCCGTTTCATAGACTTTGTTTTATCATACTGTGACTCCTTGCGAATATCCACACCCAAATCCTTCCAATCTAAAGTTTGGATTTTGGAAGTATCAAAACTTTTGAAATCATAACGGAATTCAAAATAGATGTCATTATAAATTTTACTAGAATCGGAAAGCCTAATAATTGGAGGGTACTTATTAAAAAACTCATTACATTTGCATATAATTATAGCTCTAAAATTTGGCAGTCTAAAAAAGATTTATTAATTTATTGCAGTTTTGTGGCACATAGAAAACGAACCTCTCAAAATACAACGATAGTAAGGGTTTCAGCGTTAAAGTTCGGATCCCTCATCATTCAAAAATCTGAACCTACTTTTTTACAAATTTACTTTTGAATGTCGAATCATTAGTTTGAACTTCAATAATATAAATTCCGTTTTGTAGTGCGCTAACATCTACAGTTTTATTTTCGAACCTCAACAAATTCATTTGTTTTCCAGTAAGATCGTAAATCTGAATGTGGTCAATATCTGAATCAGATTCAATGTGTAGTAATGATGATACGGGATTGGGATAAAGTTTAAGGTTGTTATGAGCTATCGGATTTTGGGAAACTGAAAGCGCACTTTCTTCACCAAAAAACTTTGCAAAATAGCCCAAGCAAGAGTATCCTATAACAGGTACATTATTGGAAGTGAAGCCTAAATAAGGCATCGCAATCGGACTTGCCGTCGATGCGGAAAGTTTCCCAGTTCCCACAACATTCCAATTGGAACCCTCTAATTTTCTTACAGTCATTTTTCCAGGATTATCGGCATCTCTGTCATGATATACGATATGTGGAACATCAGCTTTGTCAATAATCACTCTAGGCAGTTCAATAAATTGTGACGGCAGATTTGTTCCAACCGCCTCCCAAGTTCCAGCAAAGTACCGATAGACCCCTACCTGCATCGAGGAGTCAAAACCCGCATAAGAAATGTAAGGGACGTTTTGGCTGTCTACGGCAATATAGGAATACGCAGGATTGGCAGTCAACTGAATGCCATCGCCAACTAGCTCCCATTGCAGACCCGTACTGTCCAATTTCCTTACCTGTAACTTTCCCGCTGCATTGGCATCAGTATAGACTACGACCGGGCGGTTGTCATTTCCAACGGTAAATCCAATATCTGAACTGCTGTGGATGACTTGGTCGAAATTCATCAAAACCCAATTGGCACCCGTATTTTTATAAAATTTGAGCTTCGTAACACTATTGTAAACACTTTTTATGGCTACGTACAGAACACCCGAATTATCAATTACAAGATGCGCATCGGCTGTTCCATCTTGCACGGTGGTGAAAGTTTCTTCACCAGCGGAAACCCAATTGTTTGCAATTAACTTTTTGACACTTAATTTTTTAGTATTCCAATTTCGGTACAGCACATACGGAATATTGTTGGCATCTGCTGCCATCGTCAGCGGCACGCTTTGGGTGGCTGTCAATGTTTCGTCAGAAAGATTTTCCCATAAAGCCCCATTCCATTTTTTTACCACAATATCGGTATCACCTTTTGTATGATAGGCAAAATAGGGTGTGTCGTCGTTGGCAATCGTCATACTGAAATGTTCTGAGATTGAATTTCCAGACTGCGATTCGCCGCCAAGAATAATCCATTGTGTACCATCAAACCGTTTCATTCCCGCCAAATTATCCGTAAAACCGACCATCGGTTCATTGGCACTGTTAAGCACGAGGGCGTTTCTAAGTCCATGCAGCCAAGGTTGGCCGATGACGTTCCAATTGGTGCCATCAAATCTGCTTACGGTTGTAGTTCCTGTACTTTCACTGGAAGTAGCAACCACAAGATCATCATTCTGATCGATTTCAAAGGAAACGTTTCTGACATTCGACGCGATCACTCCACTTGAAGACCCGACCGGGATCCATTGCGTTCCGTTGAAGGTTTTTATAATGGTTACGGGATTGAAGAAATTGACGTTTTTGTAAACTACATACGGAACATTATCATCGTTTAATCGGATGGTGATATCTTCAGCATCATCGGCTGATAGCACAGTAGCTCCAACATTTTGCCATGCGCCATTGTTCAATTTTTTGACAGTGAGTGTTTGGTTTGAAGCATAATTGCTGTAGGCAACATACGGAATGTCATTGGAGTCAAAATCCACTGATAGGTTGTCTGTGAATCCATTTGAAATGCTGGCCGGCCCTACTGAACTCCACGTGCTGCCATTGAATTTACGTAAACCAGCATGTTCCGATGTTCCAAATAGGGCAAGGATATTCAAATTGTTTTCGGAATCAAAAACAAGTTTTGGTAAAGCAAAAGATTCTGGGATTGCAATATTGGTCCACACGCCGTCGACAAACTTTTGAATTTTGCTCTGGCCCGTAAAAGTGCGGTAGGCGACAAAGGGAACGTTGTTATTGTCAATTGCCAGTGAAACTTTCTGATGCAATACATTGTCAGAAAAACGGGGCTCTCCCACATATTCCCAGTGTCCATTAATAAATTTTCTAACGGATACTTTAAAAATGCCCGACTCTATCGACGTGAACGCCATGTACGGAATATCATTGCCATCAAGAGCGGCACTAAAACTCTCCGTATCTTCATATGAAATTTGGTTAAAATCGTCCGGTCCTAAAGGCCGCCATTGTTGCTGACCATACGTTGCTACTTGAATTAAGAGAATCAGGTAAAGTAATTTTAATTTCATATTGTATATTAAGAAGTTATTTCGAGAATGGTTTCAACTTCCCAAATATATAACTATTTTGGTTTCATGTTTCGAAAATATCTTAAATGACAGTTACTGACAAGATTGCTTCCGCTTTTCAAAAATTTTTTAATACATTTACATATACAAAAGCACATTGACTGGCTGAGATATTGAACAGGATGCAAAGGCCGCCAAAACAGCTCATTTCTGATGAGACCTATTCGGCTACCCTTTTTGGGAGGATGCTTGGAAACACCAGTAAAACCAACGGATCAAGGAATAGGCAGGTCGTCCTGCCACCCCGACGCTTTAAGCTGAACAGCAATGTTCGGCTTTTTTTATGCAAAAAAATAAGGCTGCCAAATTACTCTTGGCAGCCTTTATTATTTATAAAAAATTTAGAAAATTATCGCAACATGCTCGGATCAATATTGATTCCGAGGCCTTGGGCAACGCCCATCCCCAATCTTGGATCAGCTCTAAACCAATGGCACAATTGTCTATTGATAATTTCAAGTTTTTTCGGTCCGTCAATTCCTGACATTGCGCCGACAATATTGCCAATTAAGTGCTGCTGTTGTTCCGGAACCATTAATCTAAACAAATTTCCTGGCTGTGTATAATGGTCGTTTTCACCTTCCGCATTTCTGTCATACCAGCCTGCGACATTGTTTTCAAGTTCCCAAGATGGTTCTTTGTAGGATTCGTCAACCGTAATATTATCAAAGCTATTTGGGAAATAATTTGGCATTCTGCCACCGTTTCCGTCAATTCGCATTTGTCCGTCCCTTTGATAGTTATTTGTAAAATAAGGACACCTGTTTACCGGAATCTGCTCATAATTTGCTCCCAATCTATAACGCTGTGCATCTGGATAAGACAATAATCTTCCTTGCAGCATTTTATCTGGAGAAAAACCAATTCCGTCCACAACGTGCGCTGGCGCAAAAGCGGCCTGTTCTACATCTTGGAAATAATTATCTGGATTTCTGTTCAATTCAATCACACCGACATCAATCAAAGGATAATCGCCGTGAGGCCAAACTTTTGTCAAGTCAAACGGATTTATATGGTATGTCTTAGATTCTGCTTCCGTCATGACTTGAATTTTCATGTCCCAGCGCGGGAAATTTCCAGCATCGATATTTTCAAGCAAATCTCTTTGCGCAAAATCTGGATCTTGAGATTTCATGGCTGCTGCTTCGGCATCGGTAAAATTCTTGATTCCTTGTTTGGTCAAGAAGTGGAATTTCACATAATGGCGCTCATTTTGATTGTTTATAAAAGAAAAAGTATGGCTGCTGAAACCGTGCATGTGGCGGTAACCGTGTGGCGTTCCGCGGTCAGACATCAAAATTGTAACTTGGTGCAAGCTTTCTGGATTCAGCGACCAAAAATCCCACATCATCGTTGGCGATTTCATATTTGTATAAGGATCACGCTTTTGGGTGTGGATAAAATCTCCAAATTTCTTCGGATCTTTTACGAAAAAAACCGGCGTATTGTTTCCAACCAAATCCCAGTTTCCATCTTCTGTATAAAATTTAAGGGCGAAACCGCGAGGATCTCTTTCAGTATCTGCCGAACCTTTTTCGCCTCCAACAGTTGAAAAGCGCAAAAGCATGTCGGTTTTTTTTCCTACTTCTGAAAAAATCTTGGCTTTTGTATATTTCGTAATATCATTCGTTACCGTAAAAGTTCCGAACGCGGCAGAACCTTTTGCATGTACAACTCTTTCCGGAATTCGCTCTCTGTTAAAGTGCGCCATCTTTTCATGCAAAATAAAATCTTGCAATAAAAGCGGTCCTCTTGGTCCTACTGACTGTGAATCTTCATTTTCTGCATAAGGTTTTCCTGATGCTGTCGTAAGTTTGTTGTGATTTTCCATAAGCTGTATTATTATTTGTTTCTCAAATTTAATCAATTTCTCTCTCGATTTCAATAAGTAAAATTGATTGTTTTGATATTTTCATAGCTTAAAACTATTCATTCTCGGTATGATGTTTGCTTATCTTTGATTTAAAAAATTAAGATTATGAAAAAACTATTCCTTTTCGCCTTATTTATTCCAATGCTCAGTTTTGGACAACTAGATGGCTTATTAAAAAAAGCTTCTGAAAAAGTAAAAGCAAAAACTGGCTCAACTTCTGCATCAAAATCAAATCCCTTAACCGGATCGCTTGATATCAGTGCCGGATTAAAAGAAGCGCTACAAAAAGGAGTGACAGAGCAAGTGACAAAACTTACTTCCTTAGACGGTTTTTATAAAAATGAAGCCGTAAAGATTCTTTTCCCAGAAGAATTGCAAAAAGTAGACAAAACCCTCAGAAGCCTCGGGATGTCAAGCTTGGCAGATGAAGGCGTAAAAGCTTTAAATCGTGCTGCAGAAGATGCGGTAAAAGAAGCAACCCCGATTTTTGTAAATGCAATCACTAGCATGAAAATTTCAGATGCTAAAAACATCTTGTTAGGAAACGAAACGGCTGCAACTACTTATTTGCAGGGAAATACTTCTACTGCTCTGTATGCGAAATTCAGTCCTGTCGTGCAAGAATCTTTGAGCAAAGTAGGCGCTGATAAAATTTGGGCCAATCTGATTGCTAGATATAATAAGGTGCCGATGGTAACAAAAGTAAATCCAGATTTGAATGATTATGTGACCGATAAGGCGATGGAAGGCGTTTTCAAAATGATTGCCGTGGAAGAAAAAGATATCCGCACAAATATATCGGCAAGAACTTCTCCCCTATTAAAAAAAGTGTTTGCTTTGCAAGATTAATAATACTTTATAAATAAATTTACACCATGAAAAAAATTATTGTTTTAGCCTCAGTGCTTTCGTTTTTCAGCTGCGCAGAGTTGCAGCAAGTAGCCAGCCAATATCCGCAGTTGGGAACCGTTTTAGGAAATCCAGACATTGCAGCCGGATTGAAAGAAGCCTTGAATAACGGAATCACCAAAGAAGTAACAAAATTAACAGCAACTGACGGTTTCTTTAAAAATCAGGCAGTTAAGATTTTGCTTCCGACAGAATTACAGAAAGTAGACAAAACCTTAAGAAACATCGGACTTTCCAGCTTGGCTGATGAAGGCTTGAAAGTATTAAACCGCGCTGCAGAAGATGCTGTGAAAGAAGCGACTCCGATTTTTGTTTCAGCTGTGAAAAACATGACTTTTACAGATGCAAAAAATATTCTTTTAGGAACAGACAATGCCGCAACAGCTTATTTGCAGAGTTCAACTTCGACAGCTTTGTATTCAAAATTCAGCCCTGTCGTTAAAAATTCTTTAGGAAAAGTGGGGGCTGATAAAGTGTGGACAAACATTATTACGAAATACAATGCCGTTCCGTTAACGACTGACGTAAATCCTGATTTGACCGATTATGTGACTGATAAAGCAATGGAAGGCGTTTTCAAGATGATTGCCGTGGAAGAAAAAGATATCCGCACCAATTTGTCTGCAAGAACTTCAGATTTGCTTAAAAAAGTGTTTGCAATGCAAGACAAGAAATAATTGTAAAAAATTAATAATCAGTAACATATAAATAACATTGCCTTAACACAAACGAACTGAAAATAGTCGGACATTTGCAATGAGATTAATGGTTTTCTCATTTGGTTAGGGTTAGTTAGAAAAAAAATGCCAGCGCTTTTTACTAAGTTCTGGCTTTTTTATTGGATCAATTTAGTCAAAGCTTTTAATGCGGTTGTGAATATTTTTAAAATAGTCAAAAGCTTTTAAAATTCGACTTCCATACCAAGAAAACATTTCGCCGTCTACAAAAATAGTTTTGGCGTGGTGCGTAAATCTTCCTATTTCAAAAGCGTGCTCGTCTTTAAAAGGATAAGGTTCTGAAGAAAGGAAAACAATCTCTGGATCTCCTTGAATCCTGATTTTTTGAATAATTATTTCAGGATAGCGCCCTGGGAATTTTTCAGGATTGTCATAAATATTTTTGAAGTTGTTCAGCTTCAGCATTTCATTGATAAAATTGTCTGAGCCCGCAACCATGTACGGATCTTTCCAAATAAAATAAGCTACTTTTCTTTCAGGTTTATCTTTTATAAAATCTAGAAAATCTTTATAAGCATTACTGATTTTATCAGTCCATTTTTGGGCTTCTGTCCTGCAATTGAAAAGTTTTCCGAAATCAGCAATCATCTGAAAATTATCTTCAATCGTAATTACATTCGTTACCCAAACTGGAGCAATTTTTCGTAATTCTTCCACCATTTCCAACGTATTTTCTTCTTTATTGGCAATGATTATATCGGGCTGGAGCAGTTTTATTTTTTCGTAATGTACTTTTTTGGTTCCACCGACAACTTTTTTGGTCTGCTTCAAATGATAAGGATGAACGCAGAATTTTGTAATTCCGATGATTTTTTCTTCAAGACCTAGATCATAAAGCAATTCTGTTTGCGACGGAACTAAGGAAATGATTCTTTTTGGAGCGTTTTCAAAAGTTAAAATGTTTCCTATTTGGTCTTGGTAAGTTTTCATAGTTTTATTTCACGGAGATTCACAAAGGTTTTTTGCACATATTCACAAAACCTGCTTTAAAACAGAACACAGATCACAAATTTTCACAGAAAGGGTACGTATAAATCCGTGAAATCTGTGTTTTATTAATTCAAGATTTCAGCCATTTCTTGTTGGATTTTCAGTGCTTCTTCTCTTGCTTTTTGGGCAAAATCTTTTTCTGATGAAGCGTAGATAATTCCTCTTGAAGAATTAATTAACAAACCGACATTGTCAGACATTCCATATTTGCAGACTTCAGAAAGGCTTCCACCTTGTGCGCCGACTCCTGGAACCAAAAGAAAACTGTCTGGAATAATTTTTCTGATTTCGGTAAAATATTCTGCTTTTGTAGCGCCGACAACATACATCAAATTTTCAGAATTCTTCCAAGTTTTTGAGGTTTCAATTACTTGCTTGTACAATTCTTTTCCTCCCGAAACTTCGGGATCAGATTTTGTCTGGAAATCAAAAGCGCCTTCGTTTGAAGTCAAAGCTAAAAGTATGGTGAATTTATTTTTTACGGCTAAAAATGGCTCGACAGAATCTTTTCCCATATAGGGAGCGACTGTTACTGAATCGAATGCTAAATCTTCCAAAAAAGCTTTGGCATACATTGATGAAGTATTTCCGATATCGCCACGTTTTGCGTCTGCAATTGTGAAAATTTCTGGATGTTTTTGATTTAAGTAATTGATGGTTTTTTCTAAAGAAATCCAGCCTTTTATGCCATACGCTTCGTAGAAAGCTGTGTTTGGTTTGTATGCGACAGCCAAATCGTGAGTCGCGTCGATTATAGCTTTATTGAATTCAAAAATCGGGTCTTCGGTTGCAAGCAAATGCTGCGGAATTTTGTTTAAATCTACATCTAAGCCGATGCAGAGAAAGGAATTTTTGCTTTTAATTTGTTGTGTTAGTTGTCGTGAAGTCATTGTTGTAGTTGTTTTAACGCAAAGGTTGGAAGTTGTTTTGCAAAGTTAGCAAAGTTTTGCGTTTTGAACCATTAAGAGATTAAGTTTCATTGAGGTTTTTAAATTTCTGACGCAAAGTTTTAGTATTCTTATCATTCCGAGGAAGGAGGAATCTCTACAATGTTAGTTTCGTGTAAAGATTCCTCGTTCCTCGGAATGACAAGATTGTGTAATGATAAGTTTGCGGGCTTTCGATTGCTATAATCACACAATTCAAGTGTTTTCAAAAACGCGGAAAGTTTCTCAAATAGCCCCGATGGTGCGATTGTTTGAGCTCTTGCTTTTGCGCTAGAAAAAGCAAAGCGAGTCGCACCAGCGGGAAATACAATTCCTGAAAATGAAACGACGATTTGCTGCAAAAAAAAATGCCAAACAATTGTCTGGCATCTTTCTACTTTTATCTTTTCTCTATCTTCTAAATTAGAAAACTTCGCTTGCTTCTTTCAATTTCTCCATATTATTGACCAATTGCAATTCGTCAATTAATTTTTGAATTTTTCCGTTCATCACGCCGTCCATGTCGAAAATATCCATTCCGATTCTGTGGTCGGTTACACGGCCTTGCGAATAATTATAAGTACGGATTTTTGCAGAACGGTCGCCAGAACTTACTTGAGACGTACGTTTTGTAGCATCTTCCGCTTGTTTTTTAGCCAATTCTTGCTCGTATAAACGAGAACGCAAAACGCCGAACGCCTTGTCTTTATTTTTGTGCTGTGATTTCTGGTCTTGACATTGCGCAACCAAACCTGTTGGAATGTGCGTCAAACGAACCGCTGATTTCGTGGTGTTAACCGACTGACCTCCAGGACCTGAAGAACAGAAAAAATCGACGCGAACGTCGTTCATATCTATCTGAACGTCAAATTCTTCGGCTTCCGGCAAAACCATAACAGTCGCCGCAGATGTGTGAACACGACCTTGAGTTTCAGTCTGAGGAACACGCTGTACGCGGTGAACACCTGCTTCAAATTTCAGGGTTCCGTAAACATCTTCACCTGTAACTTCAAAAATTACCTCTTTGAAACCGCCTGAAGTTCCTTCGTTCATATCGACAACTGACGTTTTCCAGCCTTTGCTTTCGCAATATTTGGTATACATTCTGAATAAATCTCCTGCAAAGATACTGGCCTCGTCGCCACCGGTTCCGGCACGAACTTCGACCATCACGTTTTTAGCGTCTTCCGCATCTTTTGGAATCAGCATGAATTTGATTTCTTCTTCCAATTCTGGCAATCTGTCTTTGGCTTCTTCCAATTGCATTTTTGCCATTTCGGTCATTTCTGGGTCGCTTCCGTCAGCAATAATTTCGTTTGCTTCGTCGATATTTCCCATTATGGTCACGTATTCGTCACGCTTTTCAGCCAACGCTTTCAAGTCTTTGTATTCTTTATTCAACTGAACATAACGCTTTTGGTCGGCGATTACGTCAGGCTGAATAATCAAGTCTGAAATCTCGTCGAAACGCTGTTTTACTATCTGCAATCTATCTAACATCTTTTTTCTATCGTTGTTTGGAGTGCAAATTTACGAAAAAGTTTTTGAATTTAAATGCGTCTTTTTTGATTTGGAAAATGCTAAATTCGTAGTTCCAATAACTTAACTTTTGATTATGAAAAAAATACTTACTTATCTGATTCCTTGTCTTTTAATTTCTGTAATTTCTTGCAAGGAAGCACACGATTCAAAATTGCCTCCGAAGGAAATTACTGTAAAAGAATATAAAGCTCTTGAAAATGCAAATTGGCTGATTGGCCGTTGGGAAAATAATTCTGATGAAGGAAATTTATCTGAATTTTGGACCAAAATAAATGATTCCACTTTTCATGGAGAAAGCTATTTTGTAATTGGAAAAGATACTGTTTTTGGTGAAAAAGTAGAATTAATGCAACGCGGAAAAAATTTTATTTTTGAAGCTAGAGTGGCGAAACAAAATGATGAAAAACCGGTTCCGTTTAAATTGACAAGTTCTTCTGAAACAGAAATGGTTTGGGAAAATCCGGCACACGATTTTCCAAATAAAATTGTGTATCAAAAAGTTGGAAACGATAGTTTGGTTGCAGAAATTTTTGGAACAAAAGACGGCAAACCGAAAAGCGAAATCTTTAAAATGAAGAAAGTAAAATAATAAAAAAGCGGTAATTTTAGTTACCGCTTTTTTTTATAAAGAATTTATATATTCCAGCAAATTGCTTCGTTCTTGTGCCGTAAGCTGTTTGTATTTTTCTTTGGCAGCTTGTGCTTCGCCTCCATGCCATAAAATAGCTTCTTCGACATTTCTTGCTCTTCCGTCGTGCAACAATCTTGTATGTCGATTTACAGTATTAATCAGGCCAATTCCCCACAAAGGCTGTGTTCTCCATTCAGAACCCGTGGCTTTAAAATCGGGTGCATTATCGGCCAAACCTGGTCCCATATCATGAAGCAACAAATCTGTAAAAGGGCGAATAGTTTGGTTTCTAAGCGCTGCAATCGCATGATCATTGCCCGTTTGGATTTTTGGAATATGACAGCTTATGCATTTTATATTTTCAAAAACTTTCTTGCCTTCTAAAACATTTTGGTTTTTGTAATTTCTTCTTACCGGAACACCCAAAGTTGCAGAATACAAAGCAACTCTGTTTAAACTTATATCTGTAATTTCTGGAGTTCCGCCATTTGGAATTGCATTGCAATCCACGCCTGGAGGACAATTTTCATTTGGAAAAAGAAAAGAAGTAATTCCTAAATCTCCAGAAAAAGCCGCCGCAACTTGCTGGCGTACATTGGGCTGATTTGCTTTCCATCCAAAACGTCCCATTTTAGTGCTGTTTGTGGCAACATCATAAACGTAATTTGGTTTTCCTGAAATTCCGTCACCATTTGCATCATTTTCATCTGCAAAACCTAAAATTGTCGCATCAGGAATTGCTTCCAGCAAACCCAAACCAACCATCTGATTGGCAACTCTGGGAGATATTTTTACACCGGAAGCCAAAGCTCCATAAGCAAGATCGTGAATAGTATAAATCGGCTTTTGGAGCATTACTTTTGTTCCATCTGCTAAAGTTTCTGTAATAGTTTCATAGGTAATCGAGTACCAGCCTTTAGTTGTTTGCCCAAGAATTGAATTGTCTTGAAGCTGATTTCCATACGTTGGATCAGGATGAAAAGAGCCGTGCGCATCGGTTCCGTCAATGGAAAAGCGCAATAACAAACCGGTTCCGAATTCTTTGTCGAACAAAGGTGGCCTTCCTCGTCCATCTTTAAAATGGCAAGAAGCGCAAGACGTCGCATTGTAAAAAGGACCTAATCCGTCGCGTGCAGTTGTGGATGACGGAGCGGAAACCCAGCTCTGGCGAAAAAAAGAATTTCCGATGCCAAAATCAGACTGTTCATCGAGCGTTAAATTTGGAGCAAAAAAACCAAAAGCTTCTTGCGTCGCATTAAAAACAGTTGTCGTTCCTCCTAACAAATGCTCGCCTTCTTCTGGAACTAATGCAATGTAATCTTCATCATTGTCTGATTTACTGCAACTTGCAAAGTGAAAGCAGAAAAGAAAAAGAAAACCTTTTAATAAATTTTTCATTGTTTTAAACAAAAATAAATGCCCTTAAAAATAAGGACATTTATATTATAAATCATATAATGGCTATAAATTATTCTACAACATTTACAGTTACGCCAATTTTTGAAGCGCCAGCAATAAGGTTAGCTCCTAAATTTTTCAATTCTAAAACTGCAACACGAACTTTAGCACCTTCAGCAGATTCTAAACCTCCAGAAATTGCGTGGTCAAACGGTGTCAAAATAGCTCTTGTTTTTGCCAATGAGGCATCAACTGAAGATTTTGTGTCGTTGTAAGCATTTACGTCAGCATTTTTTACAAGTTCTTCTAAAGACGGACCGTCGATTGAACCATATTTACCTTGGTAAACGTTGATGATTCCTTGAAGATTTGTAGCAATATCTCTGTGCGTATTGTCGCTAAAGCAAGAATGCTCGTCTTCTTGGTCTGCATTTCCTAAAGCTACGTTCATTCTTTCTTCAGCCAATTCTGCTTGTGCCAAAGTAGCAATTCCTAAGTAGATATTTCTGATTGCTTCGTCAGCTGGCAAAGCTAAAAATGTAGTTCTGTAAGGTCCGCCAACTTTCCATTGGTTAACGAGGTAAGCTAAATTATCAACTAACAAATCAGCACATACATTTAAATAATCTCTTCTTCTTGATTGATTTGCAGCTGTTCCTCCATTTACAAAATCTGTATACGGACGCAAACCTGCTTGGTGCGCAGAAGGAGCTGTCAAATCTTGTCCCCACAATAAAAATTCAATGGCGTGGTATCCGACGCTGATGTTTTTCTCACCGCCTTCTTCATTTAATGCTTCTAAAACTTCTTTAGTAATTGCTGGAAATTCAATAGCATTATTAATAATTCCACCATTTGGAAGTCCGCCGTCTACATAATCAATGTAATTTTCATCTAACGGCCAAGCATTTAGCAATCCTTCTGGGCCATTTTCATCATCGATCGGACCATTTGCAAAACGAAAAGCTTCAGTCGTTCCATAACTTTCTCTTGAATCTTTCCACTTAGTTTTTGCATTGTCAAAATTAGCTTGAGTTGGCGTAGCTGTAAATTGATTGATCGCTGTTTTTAAAACGACAGCGTCATCATATGCTTTTTGATAATTTGCTGAAACAATGTTTGCATAGTTTTCAACTACGGCTTGCTTAGAATTTGACATGTTGTCATTATTGTCATCACTACTACATGATGCTACTAAAGCTCCTACTCCGATTAAGGAAAGAAAAGTTACTTTAAAATATTTATTCGCCATCTCTTATTTAGATTAATTAAATTTAAGCAAATTTATATATTCTACCTTAACCCGCAAATTTTAAGGGCACAATTTTGAGAAAATAATTATCAATTTTAAAAATATAATTTAGAACTAATAAAAATAATTTGAATTTCCTTTCGTACTTTTGGCACAAATTTAATATAATGAAGAAAATACTATTTTTATTCAGCTTTATATCTTTAATCGCAGCCTGTTCTTCAAGCGAAGATTCAAACGATTCGCCAACAACAAGTTATGACAAAACTGCACTTTTAACAAACTGGGCAGACAATATTATTATTCCTAGTTTCGAGAATTATCAAACTAAAGTAAATGCTTTATCCGCCAGCATTGCTACATTTAATGGAACACCTTCAGAAGCGAATCTTGCCACATTAAGAACTTCGTGGTTGGAAGCTTACAAAGCATTTCAATATGTTTCAATGTATACTATTGGAAAAGCCGAAGAAATAACTTTCAAGGAAAGTGCCAATACTTATCCAGCAAATGCAACCCAAATCGAAGCTAACATTTCTTCCGGAAATTACAATCTAAGCCAAAATCTTCAGTTTGACCGACAAGGTTTTCCAGGACTTGATTATTTGATCAATGGTTTGGCAACTACAGATTCTGGAATTACCGCTTTTTACACGACTGATGCGCTTGCTTCGAATAGAAAAACCTATTTGACAGCAGTAATTACAAGACTAAAATCACAAGCTGATGCCATTGTTAATGACTGGAGATCAACTTACAGAAATACTTTTATTTCAAACAACGGAAATTCCGTAAGCAGTTCTTTAAATAAAATGACGAATAATTTTGTAAAAAATCTTGAAAAAGATATCCGTTCAGGAAAACTTGGAATTCCTGCAGGTCTTTTTTCAAACGGAACAAAATATCCTGAAAAAACAGAAGCTTACTATAAAAATGACGTTTCAAGAGAGCTTTTGACTGTTGCAATAAAAGCAGAACAAGATTTTTTCAACGGTAAACATTTCAACAATTCTACAACAGGAGAAAGCTTGAAAAGCTATCTAGATTATTTGAATGCTGTCAGAAGCGGACAAAAATTAAGCGACATTATCAACAATCAATTTACGGCAACTTACACATCAATTAATTCACTGAACACAAGCCTTTCACAACAAATCACAAGCGATAATGCAAAAGTAATTGCTACTTATAATGTGTTGCAACAAAATGTAGTTTATATCAAACTTGACATGATGCAGGCGCTAAATATCAGCATCGATTACGTCGATGGTGATGGCGATTAAAGATGAATTCCATCGTTAAAAACTATTTGAATTCTTATTCTGAATCAAACTCCTTGGCTTTTTTCAGGTTTGCTTTTGGAAGCATGATGGTGTTAAGTTTAATCCGTTTTGCTTCTTATGGCTGGATTGAAAAGTTTTACATAGCTCCTCAGTTTCACTTTACCTATTATGGTTTTGAATGGGTAAAACCATTCGGAATTTACACTTATTTGCTATTTATCTTATGCGGATTATCGGCACTTGGGATAGCTTTAGGATATAAATACAAAACTTCAGCTCTGCTATTTTTCTTGAGTTTTACTTACATAGAATTCATGGACAAGACAACTTATTTGAATCATTATTATTTTATTTCAATAGTCAGTCTTATACTTATCTTTTTGCCGGCAAATGCTTCTTTTTCGATTGACGCTTATAAAAATGAGGAAAAAGCTTTCCAGAAAATTCCAAGCTGGACAATTGATGTTTTGAAATTATTACTCGGAATTGTTTATTTCTATGCCGGACTTGCCAAAATAAATTCAGATTGGCTTTTTAAAGCAATGCCTTTAAAAATATGGCTGCCGAACAATTCTGATTTGCCTATAATCGGACCTTTTTTAAATCAAAATTGGGTGCATTACACTTTTAGCTGGACCGGAATGATTTACGATCTATCGATCCCCTTTTTACTTTTATACAAGAGAACTCGAATTTTTGCGTTCGTTTTAGTTGTAGTTTTTCATATTTTGACCAAAATTCTTTTCCCGATTGGTGTTTTTCCTTACGTAATGATCATTTCGTCTTTGATCTTTTTTGACAGTAATTTTCACAAAAAATGCCTTGTTTTTATAACCGACAAATTAAATGTAAGCAAAAATATATTTGAAAACGGAAAAACAAAATTTCAAGATTTCGGAAAATTATCGAGCCTAAAAATGGCTTTTGTATTTAGCTTTTTAGCGGTACAAATACTTTTTCCTTTTCGTTATTTGGGATACAATAATGAATTATTTTGGACAGAAGAAGGCTTCCGTTTTTCATGGCGCGTCATGCTGATGGAAAAAGCCGGTTATACGCAATTTATAGTTGTAGATTCTAAAACAAAGAAACAAACCCACGTCAATAATAGCCGTTTTTTAACTCCTTTTCAGGAAAAACAGATGGCTTTTCAGCCTGACTTTATCTTGGAATATGCTCATTTTCTGCATGATTATTATCAGCGAATAGGTTTGAGCGATCCAGAAGTCTATGTTGAAAGCTATGTCGCACTTAACGGAAGATTGAGCAAGCGCTATATCGACCCAAAAATAAATCTCGCAAAAGAAAATGAATCATTCCGACAAAAAACTTGGATATTACCATTTAACGATGAAATTAAAGGATTTTAGCACTATTTTATTTTTACTTATTTGCGCCAACAGCTGGTCGCAATATCAGATTTCTGGAAATATTACTTCAGGAACAGGACAAAAAATCGGCTCGGTTTCCATCTACAATAAAACAGATGGAACGCAATTTTTTTCTGATAAAGATGGTTTTTTTGAATTGAAAGTTTCTAATTCCGAAGAAAAAGAACTTGTGTTTTACAAAGAAAATTTTGTGATTTTGGAGAAAAACCTGTCGGTTTCAACTAAAAATGTCATTGTTTTACAGGAGATAAATAATCTTTCAGAAGTTGTAATCAATGCGCAACGCGAAAAATTATTTGCCTTAAACAAGATGAAAGATGTCGACGAAACAGCTATTTATGCAGGAAAAAAGACGGAAGTTATTTCTTTGGATAAAATTACGGCAAACAAAGCGACCAATAATGCAAGGCAAATTTTTGGACAAATTGTCGGCCTCACAATAAATGAAGGAAGCGATGGCGGACTGCAATTAAGCATCGGCGGACGCGGTTTAGATCCGAATCGTACTTCAAATTTCAATACGAGGCAAAACGGTTATGACATCAGCGCCGATGTTTTGGGCTATCCTGAAAGTTATTATGCCTCGCCAACCGAAGGCTTGGAAGAAATCCAAATTATTCGTGGTGCAGCTTCTTTGCAGTATGGAACGCAATTTGGCGGTTTGGTAAATTTTAAGATGAAATCTCCGAGTAAAAAACCAATTGAATTGGTGACTAGAAATACAGTTGGTTCCTATAATTTATTTACCAATTTCACAAGCTTGAGCGGTACAAATGGCAAATTCAGCTATTATACTTTTTACAATTATAAAAAAGGAGACGGATTTCGACCAAATTCTGAGTTTGAAAGCAAGAATTTTTTCGCTAATTTGAACTATCAATTCAACGAAAAAACTTCGTTGCATTTTGACTATACTTACTTTCACTATTTGGCACAGCAGGCAGGCGGTTTGACTGATTCGATGTTTGAGGAAGATCCAAAACAAAGTAACAGAAACCGCAATTGGTTTGCCGTAGACTGGAATTTATTTGCCTTGCGATTGAAGCATAAATTTGACAATAATGCTGATTTTTCATTGCAATTATTTGGGCTGGACGCAAGCAGAAAAACAGTTGGTTATCGCTCAAATCGGGTTTCATCAGCAGATAGTCCAAACACAGTCAGAGATTTGATCATAGGGGATTTCGTGAATTGGGGCGCAGAAGCAAGATATTTGAAAAAATACCAAATTAAAAATCAGACGAGCGTATTTTTACTTGGAGCAAAATATTACCAATCAGAAAATAGTGCGATTCAAGGCCCAGGAAGTTCAGGAAACGGTGCTGATTTCAATTTGGCTAAGACCGAATTTCCTTATTATGCAAACCAATCGGATTATTCTTTCCCCAACTTAAACGTCTCTATTTTTGGTGAAAATATTTTCAAGATTACTTCCAAATTCTCAATTACGCCAGGCTTCCGTTTTGAGAAAATAAGAACAAAAGCAGAAGGTTCTTATCAAAATATAAATCTTGATTTAGCCGGAAATGTAATCTTGAATGAAACGATTACTGAAAACGAAATTAAAGACCGAAGTTTTCTTCTTTTAGGACTTGGATTGAGCTATAAAACCTCTGAAAAGATAGAATTTTACGGAAATATTTCTCAAAATTATCGTTCGGTGACTTTTAATGACATCCGCACGGTAAACCCGAGTTTTGAAATTAGTGAAGATATTACAGATGAAAAAGGCTATACTTCTGACATTGGAATTCGAGGCCAGATCAACAATGTGCTTTCTTTTGACGCTAGCATTTATGGGTTGCTTTATGAACATAAAATCGGGGAATATGATACAACTACCAACAGTAATAGCGGCGCGCAATTGCTGATTCGTAAAAGAGATAATCTAGGAACCGCAATAACTTATGGCTTTGAAACACTTATTGATTGGAGTTTGAGCCGTACTTTTTTTGATGGTAATCCAGATTTTACATGGAATATTTTCTCAAATGTAGCCATAACGGAATCTGAATATTTAAAATCGGATATTCCTTCGGAAAGCCAAAACATTAAAGGCAACGAAGTGGAATTTGTACCGCGTTTCAATATCAAAACGGGAACTGGAATTGGTTATAAAAATTTTATGTCAAGCCTTCAATTTACTTATTTGTCTTCACAATATACAAGTGCTAATGTTTCAGACAGATATGATGATATCAACAACGGAGTTTCTGGACCAATTCCTTCTTATTATGTAGCTGATTTTTCAGTGTCCTACAAATGGAAAAACTGGAAACTGGAAGCCGGAATAAATAATTTTACCGACAACAGTTATTTTACCAGAAGAGCAACTGGATATCCTGGGCCTGGAATTATTCCTTCCGACTCTAGAACCTTTTATTCGACATTGCAATTTACTTTTTAAAAAGAAGAAAGTTCAGTAGATTTACGGAAACAAAAACAAACAATTATGGCACAAGTAAATCCTTATCTTACCTTTAACGGTAATTGCGAAGAAGCTTTTAATTTTTATAAATCGGTGTTTGGTGGCGAGTTTGCTCACATCGGAAGGTTTAAAGATATGCCTTCAGAAACGCCGCTTCCTGAAGAAGTTGGAAATTTGATCATGCACGTTTCGCTTCCGATCAGTTCTGAAACTATTTTGATGGCAAGCGATGCTAACGAAGCTTTTGGGCAAGTTGCTCAGGCTGGAACGAATGTTGCAATTTCAATAAACACCGACAGCGAAGAAGAAGCGACAAAACTTTTTAACGGACTTTCAGCTGGAGGAAAAGTGACAATGCCTTTAGAAAAAACTTTTTGGGGCGCATTTTTCGGAATGTTTACCGATAAATTCGGCATTCATTGGATGGTCAATTATGATTATGAACAATAAGTCGAAAGTTTAAAAGTCTTAAAGTCAAAAGAATCCAATAAAAAAGCCTCGTTTTAAGTAAACGAGGCTTTTCAACTTTATGACTTTTATTTTTTGCTTGGAATATTTTCTAAAATCTCCAACACAAATTTCCAATATTTTTGAGCAGAAGAAATACTTGCTCTTTCATCAGGACTGTGTGCTCCTTTAATTGTCGGACCAAACGAAATCATGTCCATATCAGGATAATTTGTTCCTAAGATGCCGCATTCTAAACCTGCGTGACAGGCTACAACTGCTGGTTTTTCGCCATTATTTTGCTTTTCATACAAACCTGTCAAAACATCCAAGATTTCAGATTTTGCATTTGGCGTCCAACCTGGATAAGAACCTGAAAATTCAACTTCACAACCCATCAATTCAAAAGCTGAACGAAGTGCGTTTGCCAAATCTAATTTTGAAGTTTCCACAGAAGAACGCGTCAAACATTGAACTGATAATTTCCCTTCGCCTAAAACTACTTTTGCGATATTATTTGAAGTTTCCACCAAATCATCAAAGTCAGCACTCATCCTGTAAACTCCGTTGTGAGCTGTGTACATTGCTCTTACGAAATAAAACTGTGCAATTGTCGGCATTACTTTCGCTGGAGTTTCTTCTAATTTTTCAAAAACAACTTCCAAATTTGGTTCTGTTGTCTTGAATTCCGCCTTGATTTCATTTACAATTTCTTGCATGTCAAAAACAAAAGCTTCGTCATAAACTTCTGCAATAATCACTTTTGCAACGCTTTCACGCGGAATCGCATTGCGCAAGCTTCCGCCTTTTATTTCAGAAATCTGCAATCCAAAATTATCAAATCCGTCAAATAAAAGACGGTTCATGATTTTGTTTGCGTTGCCTAAACCTTTGTGGATATCCATTCCTGAATGGCCACCTTTTAAGCCTTTTACAGTAATTGTGTAACCTACAGAACCTTCTGGGGTTTCCTCTTCGTCATATTCTGCAGTTGCAGTTACGTCGATTCCTCCGGCACAGCCTATGTCAATTTCATCATCTTCTTCAGTATCTAAATTTAAAAGAATTTCACCGTCAAGCAAACCTCCTTTTAAACCCATTGCTCCTGTCATTCCCGTTTCTTCGTCAATTGTAAACAAAGCCTCGATTGCAGGATGCGGAATTGTTTTTGACTCTAAAATCGCCATAATTGTGGCAACTCCAAGACCGTTGTCAGCGCCAAGCGTCGTTCCTTTGGCACGAACCCAGTCACCGTCAACATACATTTCGATTCCCTGCGTGTCGAAATCAAAATCAGTATCGTTATTTTTTTGGTGAACCATATCTAAATGCGATTGCATCACGATAGTTTTGCGGTTTTCCATTCCAGCAGTTGCCGGTTTTTTGATGATTACGTTTCCAACTTCGTCTTCGATGGTTTCAAAGCCTAATTTTTTTCCGAAATCTTTCATAAATGCGATTACTTTTTCTTCCTTTTTTGAAGGACGAGGCACGGCATTTAAATCTGCGAATTTGTTCCAAAGTTCTTTTGGCTCAAGGTTTCTTATTTCTTGACTCATTATTTTTATGTTTCAATTTTAGTGTGGCAAAGTTACAAAGTTATATCCTGAAATGTCAAAAAAGAAGATTTTTAAAGGATATGTTTTTCGAATAGTTTCTTGGCTTTTTTAACCGAAACTTCCTTTTTCCAAATATCTTTCGGCTCGATGCAAAGAACTGGAGCCTTTTTGCACATTCCTTGGCAATCCATTTTTGACAGACAAACTTTATCTTCTAATCCAAATTCAATAATCTGCTTTTTCAGATACTCTTTTGGCTCTTTATTATACTTACTGCACTTTTTTCCATTACAGAAAAAAATTATCGTCTTCTCCTCTTTCTTTTTCATAAATAATTTCAAAGTAAGCTATCGAATTTCAAACGCTGAAATCCAGTACAATTTTACGATTAATTACGCTATGATTCTGCCTGACGACAATTAATTTTTATGTAAAATTTGGCGCAGAAAAAAACTTTAAATTGTTTCTGTTTATATTTACAGAAACAAAAATTCTTTTAATGAAAAAGTCAAAAATTATCTTGAGTATTTTTTTTGTTATTCAGATAATTACAATAAAAATCCTTTCTTTTTTTCCAGAATTTATTGAAGAATACTACAGCAACGGACTGTATTTATGGATTTCGAAAATCTCTAGAATCGTTTTCGGAAGCTTTAACTTTTCAGTTGGAGATATAATTTATCTGATTTTAATCGTAATCCTTATCCGCTATATTTTCATAAACAGGAAGACCATTTTCTCTTGGAAATCTTGGAAAACAGAATGGAAATCTAAAATATTGACTGTTTTAAGCTTTGTTTCTGTATTTTATTTTTTCTTTAATTTCCTTTGGGGATTGAATTATCACCGCGTTCCTTTATACGAAAAGATGAATTTGGACAAGGAATATACGATGGAAGAGCTTATTGTTTTTACAAAGAAAATGATTGTAAAAGTCAATGAAATCCATAGCCAAATCGAGAAAAATGACAGCTTGAAAATAGCAAATCCTTATGATATTGAAACGATTTATGACAAAACTCAAAATGGTTATGACAAGTTAGGAAACCAATACGCTTCATTTCAATACAAAAATCCGAGCATTAAAAAATCTTTGGTCAGTTTGCCCTTGACTTATATGGGATTTGGTGGTTATTTAAATCCGTTTACAAACGAAGCTCAGGTAAATTATAAAATTCCGAAGTATAATTTCCCGACGACAGTTTGCCACGAAATGGCGCATCAGCTTGGTTATGCTTCTGAAAGTGAAGCGAATTTTATTGGCTATCTGGCTTCGATAAACAACGAAGATATTTACTTCAAATATTCTGGATATTCGTATGCATTGAAATATTGTTTGGGAAGCATTGAAAAATTTGAAGAAGGGAAAAGCAAAGAATTATGGCCGTTGATTCATCCTGGAATTTTGAAAAACTTTCAAGAATCACAGGATTTTTGGGACAATTACCAAACTCCGATTGATACTTTTTTTCATTATTTTTATGATCATTTCTTGAAAGCAAACCAGCAAAAAGACGGCTTGGAAGGATATAGCAAATTTGTAGGATTAATGATGGGATATTATAAGGATCAGGCAAGAGTTGAATAGCCAAAAGGCAAAAGTTGAATTCCGCATTAACTTTTGCCTTTTGGCTAATTACTATTTTCTACAATCAAAACTCATCAAAAGTAAAACTCGTAAAACTTTTCTTTTTATATGGTCGGATAATCAATCTTCCTTCCCTGTCAAAACGGATGTAATTGTAAACCCAGCTTAAGAAAACAACAGCTTTATTTTTAAATCCGATTAAGGAAAAAAGATGAACGAACATCCAGACAAACCACGCAAAAACGCCATGGAAATGATATTTTGGCAAATCTACGACGGCTTTATTTCTTCCGATTGTGGCCATTGAACCTTTGTCATTGTATTCAAAAGGTTTCATTTTTTCTTTTTGAAGGAGTTTTGCCAGATTTTCTCCTAACAGTTTTCCTTGCTGAATGGCTGGCTGTGCGACTTGGGGATGGCCTTGAGGATATTCTTCAGTTGTCATCAAAGCAATATCGCCAAGAGCAAAAATATTTTCAAAACCTAAAACTTGGTTGAACTCGTTGACTTTTATTCTTTCCACTTTTTCTACTAATGCGGAAGCTGGCAAACCATTGACCATGGCACCTTGAACACCAGCCGTCCAGATTAATGTGGCAGTTTCTAAGACTAAATCTGTGTTTGTGGAAATTGTTCTTCCGTCATAGCTTGTTACCCTTACGTTTTTCAAAACGTTGACTCCTAGTTTTTGGAGATATTTTTCTGCGGCTTCCGATGATTTTTCAGACATTGTGTTTAAGATTCTGTCGCCACTTTGCACTAGATTGATCTGCATTTTGCTCACATCTAAATCAGGGTAATCTTTTTGGAGGATGGCATTTTTCATTTCTGCTAATGCTCCGGCAAGTTCGACTCCGGTTGGGCCTCCTCCTACTAATACGAAATTTATCAAGCTATTTCTTTCTGCGATATCGTTTGTCAAAAGCGCCTGTTCAAAATTTTCCAGAATCAAACTCCTGATATTAAGCGATTGCGGAATGGTTTTCATTGCAATACTGTTTCTTTCAATTTCTTTGTTGCCGAAATAATTGGTTTTTGAGCCAGTGGCAATGACCAAATAATCGAAGGAAAGCTCACCAATATCTGCAATAATCTTATTGTTTTTTGTATCGATTTCATTAACGTGACATAGGCGGAAATAAAAATCTTTGTGCTCGTGGATTACTTTTCTGATCGGGTAAGCAATCGAACCTGCTTCGAGTCCGCCGGTAGCGACTTGATATAATAAGGGCTGGAAAGTGTGATAATTATGCTTGTCAAGAAGAACAACCTGAACTGGCTTATTTTTTAGTTTTTTGGCTAGGGAGATTCCGGCGAAACCGCCACCTATTATTATTACTCTAGGAAGATTTGATGCTGGTATGTTCATTTTTTTATTGAAAAATTGAATGATTCAAACACTGATTATTGAACCAATGCCTACTGCAAGATACGAAGTTTTTTTCAGCACAAAGTTGGGATGACATTTAAAAGAAGCCTAAAAGTTTGGCAAATAGCCCTGATGGTGCCATTGTTTAAGCTCTTGCGCCAGCCTTAAAAGCTGGCGCGAAGCGAGTGGCGCCAGCAGGAATTTCATTTAAAAAGTGCCTGAAGTTTGGCTTCTGAAAAAAATTAAAGTAAACTTGTAACAAAATCCATTTATTACCTACTAACAGGTATGAGCCAAGATTTAGAACAGTCTTTTGTAAAACAACTAAAAGATAATCAGAACATTATCCACAAGATATGCAGATTGTATACTTCTGGAGAGGACGCTCATAAGGATTTATTTCAGGAAATCACGATTCAACTTTGGAAAGCATACCCTAAATTTAGAGGGGATTCTAAATTTACCACTTGGGCTTATCGAGTTGCGCTGAACACGGCCATCACGCTTTATAGAAAAAGCACGCGGTCAATTTCTACGACAGAATTTGACAATTCTAAGCATTTTATCAAACAGGAAGATTACAATTTTGAAGAGGAAGAGCAGATCAAGCTGATGTATAAAGCTGTCTATCAACTGAATGACATTGAAAAAGCCTTGGTATTTATGTATTTGGAAGATAAGGATTATGAAGAAATTTCAGAGACCTTGGGAATCAGCGAGGTAAATGCTCGCGTGAAAATGAACAGGATTAAGGGAAAATTGAAAAAAATATTAAATCCGTAAGGAGAAAAAATTATGGAAGAGCTAGATTTACTTAAGAAAGACTGGAAAAAGAATGAGAATTCTTTTAAGCAGATTTCTGAAAATGAGATATATAAGATGATTCACCAAAATTCATCTTCGGTAGTGAAGTGGATTTTGATTATCGGAATCATTGAATTTGCCTTGATGACAACTTTGGGATTTTTTACAGCAGATGACAATTATTTTGTGATGCTGAAAAAATACCATATTGATACTTTCATGAGCATTTTGACTATTCTAAATTATGTCGTCGTTATTTCCTTTATCTTTTTATTTTATAGAAATTTCAAGACAATTTCTACGACAGATTCAGCTAGAAAATTAATGAAAAACATTTTAAAGACTAGAAAAACAGTTCAATTTTATGTTTGGTATAATCTGGGAATGTTTGCCATGATCTTCTTCGTAGTACTTTTATCTACTTGCTATTATGATGAAAGAATGAGCACGATGCTTCATGATATTGGAGAGAAAGACAATGCGATTTGGATTTGGACAGTAATAATCGGATTAACTTTGGGAATGTTTGCCGCCATGTTTGCCATCTTTTGGTTGTTCTATAGACTGGTTTACGGATTTTTGCTAAGAAAACTCCACAAAAATTATCAGGAATTAAAGAAAATAGATTTATAAAAAAAAGAGTCCGAAATTATCGGACTCTTTTTTTTAATATTCCCAACGACGCTTTTGGTTCAGCTCCTCTTCTGTCTTCAGAACTTCATCTCTGATTTCTGGTGGTAAAACTTTTAAAAACGAAGGATGCTGTTCAATTGCATATTCTACTTTTTCTACAATTTCATCAATTGTGTCATTTTCATAATCAATCTGCAAGGGTTCTTTGACTATAAAAGACTGCAGAATTCCTTTTTTCTTTAATCGTAAGCCTTTTTTGTCAAAAGAACGTCGAAAGCCATCAATTACAATTGGAACTACGATTGGCTTATGTTGCTTGATAATGTGTGCCGTTCCTTTTCTGACAGGCTTGAAAGACTTAGTTGTTCCTTGCGGAAAAGTAATTACCCAGCCGTCTTCCAATGCAATTTTTATATTTTCAGTATCGTTTGGATTTACTTCTCTCTGCACGTCTTTTCCTTTCGCGCGCCACGTTCTTTCAACCGTAATTGCTCCTGCATAAGACAAAATTCTAGGAAGCAGACCTTCTTTCATTGTTTCTTTTGCGGCAACATAATAAATATTCAGTTTTGGATTCCAGATATAGCCGATATTTTTAATATTATCTTCACGCCCTTTCAAGCTTGCATTGAAAACATGAAACATAGCCACAACATCTGCAAAGTAAGTTTGGTGGTTGGAGATAAACAGAACATTTTTACCCGGAAGATTTCTTATAATTTCTGAACCATCAATGTCAAGCTGATTAAAACCCCTATAACGCCTATGTGTAAGCATTCCAAAAACACGGATTAACCATTTTTTTAGGAAAAGTATATGACCAAAAGGATTTCTTTTAAATAATCCCATAAGAATTTTGCATTTTTTAAACCGAAGGGCAAACATACAAAATCACGGCTATTTAAGCACTCTTTTTATCACTTCTTTAAGTTCATTCATCATCTGGGCTGTAGCTCCCCAAACATAGAAATCCTCAAATTTAAAAGCAGGAACGCCAGCTTCTTCCATATAGGAAGTTTTCAATGTTTTTGTGACTAAAATACTGTCATCTAAAAAAACAGAAAGTGGCAGTTCTATTAATCCAAAAACTTCTCTTGCATCCGGAATAAAAGTCAATTCTTCGATACTATAGCCTAAAAATGGCGTGACCATAAAATTGCTTGGCGGAATATAAAGTTCTGTAAATGCTTTTACCACAGTAATTTTATCTTTTGCAATCCCAATTTCTTCAAAAGTTTCACGCAGAGCCGTTTCGTCTAAAGAAATATCGCTAAGTTCTACTTTTCCACCAGGAAATCCGATTTGAGACGAATGAATGCCTGGATAAGAATTTCGAACAATTAAAATTAAATGAGCTTCATTATTTTTTGGATAAAAAAGCATCATCACTGCAGCTCTTCTTGGATTGATCGACGACATATCAAGACGCTTAAATATTTCTATTCGCTCTTGAGGCATCATTTTTTGTTGTGCTTCTTCGCCTGGAAGATTTTCTTTTGCTATTTTTGGTATATATTCTAAAAACTCTTGGAAATCCATTAGATATATTTTTTTGAGTTTTAAAGATATTCCAAAAATAAATTTAATCAAACATATTTTATAAAGATGTATAGCAAAGCAGAGACACATTTCATAAAAAAAGATTTCTGGGTAAAATTTGCAGAAGAATATCCGCGGAAATGGCTTTTGTATGACACAAAAATTAAGGATTTTTCTTTTAAATTTTATGTAGATAACAAAAAAGCACAGGTTTTAATTGATATAGAACCCAAAGATGAGGAAAAAAGAAAGATTTATTATGAAAAAATAGAATCTTTAAAGCAGATTCTATTAGATGAATTTATTCCAGAAGCCATATTTGAGAGAAATTTCCACTTAGAAACAGGCAAGATAATAAGCAAAATTTGGGTTGAAAAAACGGGAATCAGCTTAATGAATAAGGATACGTGGCCTGATATTTTCAGTTTCTTCTACGATAACATGGATTCATTTGAAAGATTCTTTTACGAGTATCGCGATTATATTGAGGACTTGGAGGTAAACACTTGATGGCAGCCTGGCATTTGAACAAAAAAAGCCGCGCAGATTGCT
>Ga0247812_10000137_pt1 | contig 90447 bp, 82 predicted proteins | sample UWRJL149409B1_FD_178011 | JGI IMG/M metagenome (GOLD analysis project Ga0247812, IMG submission 178011) | Plant litter microbial communities from Arlington Agricultural Research Station in Wisconsin, United States - UWRJ-L149-409B-1 | ecosystem: Environmental > Terrestrial > Plant litter >... | reverse complement strand
TCCGTCGGGCCGAACTTCAGGTGCAGGCAAAGAACGACAAAGCCGCACGTGATGAAATGATCCGCACGATGTATGACATCAGCCTGTCTCCCGACGATGAGCTGTTCATCGATGAGCCGTTCAACCATTACGGGCGTCAATTCAACTTTTTCATCATCACTGGTGAAGTACTGGACAGCCAGAAGCGTAACCAGGTGCACTTGCATGCCGGTCACTCTCATAGTTCTGGTGGCGGGTACATCAGCAATGGCAGCGGTTATGTGGGCGGCGGTTCATCGTCGTCTTACGTCAGTAGCCGTAATGTCGAAGAACACGAGTTCTGGGTCAGGCTGCAAGACGGTAAAGAGTCCTGCTTTCAGTTCGCCGACAAGAACGTTCGCATCCGCGAAGGCCAGATGATTTCAATGCTCTTCATGCGGCCGACTGATAACGATACCGGGCAAATGGTCTCGCTCTACAACCACAACGCTGACCAGTACCACATCCTCTTTTCCCCGGCGCAGATCAACCAGATGTTCAACCTTTATACGGTTGAGCCCGGGTTCTTCAACAAGAACGAGGTGTTGACGACACGTAGCCGACTGCTGCTCGCGCTTGATCAGCGGCTGGAACAACTGAAGGGCTACATTGCCCGGTACGAAAAGCCCGTCATGATGATTCAGGCGCAAGAGCGCCAGGAATAGTTTTCAAGATGCGTTTTTATAACAAAGCCCTCGACATCAGGCGTGCGTTCCATCGACGTGTCGTTGCGGACGACATGTTCGCAACACATGTTCTCGAAATGCGATTTCGGCGACATGACACATTCAAACGACAATGGAGCGCCATGAAACAAAAAACCCCGAACCAGTCGGGGTTTTCTTCAAGCTGAAAAACTCAAATCAGCATCAGAAGATGTTGATCGGGTAATCCACGAACACACGCACTTCGTTACCGCTGACGTTGTACTCACTCGATTTCTGCGAAACACGCAGGATCGAGCTGCGCAGTTTCACGCTGAGGTCTTTGGCCGGGCCGCTTTGTACGACGTATTTGAACTGGTTGAAGATTTCGCGCTCGGTACCGCCTTCGCTGGTGGAAGTGGTGATGTTGTCGCCACGCACGTAGGCAAAGTTGTAGCTCAGGCCAGGCACGCCGAAGCTGCCGAAATCGAGGCCGTAGCCCAGCTGCCAGCTGCGTTCGTCTTCAGCGTTGAAGTCGGACCAGTAGGAGTTCGCCAGGTAGATGGTGTTGCCGCCATCGCCAACGCGACCTTGATCCTTCTGATAGCCGCCGTAGGCATAACCCAGGTTGCTGTCGCCGGTGCTGCGCTGGTGAGCGAGGGTGAACGAGTGTGGGCCGGTGGCGAAGGTAGCTGCCAGGCTCCAGATCTTGTTGTCGTCGCCGGTGGCGCCGCTTTCGCGGACGTAGGAATCGTCCAGCTTGGTGCGGTAGCCGTTGAAGTCCAGGGTCAGGGACTGATCTTTATCGATCGGGAACACGTAGTTGGCGTTGAGGTACTGTTTCTTCAACACGTCTTCAACGTCGGACGCGTAAACGGCCGCTTTGAATTGTTCGGTGAACTGGTAGCTACCGCCCAATACATTGATCGACTTCAAGCCACCACTGTCACGGCCTTCAGCGCTTTTGCGCGATTCAGCGGTGAAGCGACCGGCGTTCAGCTCCAGGCCTTTGATCTCCTTGGAGGTGATCAGGGTGCCGGTGTAGCTTTCTGGCAGCAGGCGGGAGTTGTCGTAGTTCAGAACCGGCAGGGCCGGCATCTGGTCGCCGTAGGTCAGCGTAGTGCTGGACAGACGGAATTTGACCGCTGCGCCGCCCTTCGACAGGTCATCAGCCGCGTTGCCGCTGTCACCCTGCTTGAAGAAATCGATACCACCGGCGCCGCTGCGGCCTTTGCCGCCATCCAGACGCAGTGCGTACAGGCCAAAGGCGTCCACACCCACACCGACGGTGCCTTGGGTGAAGCCGGACGAGAACGTACCGATGGCCGCTTGGCCCCACTCGGCTTTGTCCGGGTTGCCGTCTTTGTAATCGCGATTGATGTAGGCGTTGCGCAACAGCACTTTGAGGCTGCTGTCTTCGACAAAACCCTTGGATTCGGCCTGGTCGTTAGCCATGGCCTGTGTAGCACTCAACATCCCCAGAGCGATCAGGCTGATTCGCTTATTCAACATTTTGTTCTTTTCCTTATTACCGGTTGATACGCGCTGTGCCGGACGGCTGAAACGGCGCTATTGCGCTCTTTTTTCACCGCAAAATAAAAAGGCCCGCCCACGAGAAATCGAGGCGGGCCTTTTATTATTTTGTGAGTCATGGCGGTTGGCCACAGGCGTTGGGGCGAATCCTATCCGCGCCCTTAACTATGTGTCAATTTCAAGAATCGTCTGTAGGTAGGTGAAAAAAGTCTAAGGAATCATCGTTGTAACAATTACGACATCATTAGAAACAATCAAAACAGTGAACTTTTCAGGAATGATTTACGGAAGTAAATAGCAAGCATTATCATTCGCGACCTTCACAAGAAACATCCTACAACCCCTACGGACGCGCCCCTTCAAATGCCTGCCCCATTTCGTCTTGTGCCCTTCAGTTTTGGGCTCTCTGCTGTGCTTTCTGCCGGTTTTTCCTATGCTGCGCCCACCACATTGCCGGCAACGTCGATCAGCGCCGAAGCGGAAGCTGACGATCCGCGCGTGAAAGAAACCAGTACCGCCACTCGCACAGCGACGCCAGTTCGCTATGTGCCGCAGGCCATTGATTCGGTCAAAACCTCGAACGTAATGGATTACGGCACCAACGATTTGGGCACGGCACTCAGCGGTATGCCGAACGTCAGCAGTGGCGCCGACACACGCTTCGATAGCCTGCGAATCCGTGGGTTTGACGCCAGCAATGACTTTTATCTCGACGGTATTCGTGACGACAGTCAGTACGTGCGCGACTTGCACAACATCGAGCGAATTGAAGTCCTCAAGGGCCCCGCAGCCGTTTTGTATGGCCGTGGCAGCCAGGGCGGGATCGTCAACCGCGTCAGCAAGCTACCGGAATCTGGTCGTCGCTCATCCATTGAAGCCCAAGGCGGTAGCGAAGATTTGCGCAGCCTGTATGCCGATTTGAGCACCGATCCGAGCGAGAACATCAGCCTGCGCCTGAACATGGGCAACATGGATGAAAACAGCTTCCGCGATGGTGTCAGCGGCAACCGTCAACTGTTCGCGCCGTCGATGAGCTGGCAGCTCACGCCGGACCTGAACTGGCTGGTGCAGTACGAATACAGCCGCTACAACCGCACCCCGGATCGCGGTATTCCCGGTGTGAACGGGCGCCCGGCGGATGTGGGGCGTGACACGACCTACGGCAACGATCACGATTTCATCGACGACAAGTCGCAATCACTGCGTTCGAAACTCAGCTATGAACTCAGCGATAACTGGCAACTGCGTCACACCTTGGGCGTGTTCAAGCTCAACAGTGATTTCGATAACACCTACCAGACCGGATTCAACCCGACGACCAACCAGGTTCTGCGCCAGCACTGGCAGCAGGACCTGACCACTCGCAACGTCTTCAACAACGTCGAGATGGAAGGTGGTTTCGACACATTCGGCCTGGAGCATCGCCTGCTGACCGGTATCGAAATCGGCAGCCAGCGTCGTGACCCGAAGTTGTACAACGCCGCTACTTCAGGTCCAGGCAGCTCACCGGTGCCGTCTGTGGATTTGTACAACCCCAATCGGGATTTGCGCCACACCGGACGCATGCAGGTGGCGAGCAACAACCACACGGAAGTGGAAAGCCGCGCGGTCTATGTTCAGGATCAACTGCGCCTGAACGATCAATGGCAAGTCCTGGCCGGTCTGCGCTACGACACCTTCGACATCGAGTCGACCAACCAGATACGCAATATTTCCGAAGACCGTGACAGCCACAGCACCAGCCCCCGTGTCGGCGTGGTCTGGACACCGTTGCAGAATCACTCCTTCTACGCCTCCTGGACCAAGACCTTCTCGCCTGTCGGCGGTGGCTTGATCGGGATCACGCCTGGGGCCGCCGGCAACAGCAACGACCTGAGCCCGGAGCTGACCAAGCAGAAAGAAATCGGCGTGAAAAGCGATTGGCTCGACGACCGCCTGAGCACCACATTGGCGATCTACGAACTGGAACTCTACAACCGGCGCACCAGCGATCCACTGGATCCGACCATCACCCTGCTGACCGGCAAGCAACGCTCCCGCGGGATCGAGTTGACCGGTACCGGCAAGGTCGTGGGGAACTGGTATGTGCGCGGGGGCGTGGGTCTACAGGATGCAACGGTCGAGGAAGACAACAACGGCTTTGAGGGCAAGCGCATCAGTGATGTGGCCAAGCACAACGGCAGTCTGTTCCTGACCTGGAAACCGGAGATGGGCTGGTATGCGGAAACGGGCCTGACGTTGGTGGGCGATCGTTACGCCGACAACCTCAACACCGTGGTATTGCCAGGTTATGGCCGCTGGGATGCGTTGGCCGGGTTCCGCCAGAAGGACTGGGATTTGCGTGCAGCGCTGAACAACATCACGGACAAAGGCTATTACGAATCGGCCACCAGCCAGTTCCAGATTCAACCGGGAGCACCGCGCAGCCTGGTAGTGACCGGGACGTACAGCTTCTAAACAACACACACAAACTTGTAGCAGCTGCCGAAGGCTGCGTTCGACTGCGAAGCAGTCGTAAATTCACACACACCGAGCTGCCTGATTTCGCGACTGCTTCGCAGTCGAACGCAGCCTTCGGCAGCTGCTACAGGGTTGGGGTCTCTTCATTAAAATGCGGGCGAAAAAAAAGCGCCGCCATCCCGGCAGCGCTTTATCAATCCGTTGTTTTACTTCTTATCCTTCCATCACATCCCACAACGCTTCCAGTTCCGCTTCGCTGAACAAACCAGCGGGGTAGCGCTCGATCATCATCCGGCGCGGATCAGGTTCCCTGATCTGACGCGTTCCATTGGATTTCAACCAGTGCGCCAGGATCTGGAGCGATTCGTTATTGACTGCCAGGGGATGCAACGCCTGCTCGCTCACTACATTCACTTCGGCGTTCATTTCCTCGCTCTCTCCTGGGTGTGTGAGCGGCTAACTTATCCAAGGTTTATGACAGAACAGCACAGTTCTCCCCTCCCTGTTTAACGCCATGACCGATACAAGAGCTGTGCCAATCTGTCCGGGTTGTCGATATGCGGATACAAAAAAGCCCGCGGTCCTGATGGATCGCGGGCTTCTCGTAAAGTACGAGGGGAAAACCGTGGGTCAGAATTTTTTCTGAACCAACTCAACCTGTTACAACTGCACTCACTCTTTGTGCGGCGCCGGCTGTTGTTGGGTAAGGCAGTGAATGTTGCCGCCGCCCAGTAACAGTTCACGACCCGGCACCATGACCACTTCATGTTGCGGGAACAGGTTCTGCAAGATTTCCTTGGCCGGACCATCCAATGGATCGTCGAAGCTCGGCGCGATGATGCCGCCATTGACGATCAGGAAATTCACGTAGGAACCGGCCAGGCGAACCGTAGGATTTCGCTCCTGTGTACCGTCCACCGGATCCACACCCGCGCATTCTTCCTCGGTCGCATACAACGGACCCGGGATCGGCATTTTGTGCACTGTGAACGGGCGACCTTTGGCATCGGTGCTGCTTTCCAGCACTTTCATCGCCGCCTGGCAGCGGGGGTAATTCGGGTCTTGCGGATCATCGGTCCAGGCCAACAGCACTTCACCCGGACGCACGTAGCAGCAGAAGTTATCCACATGCCCATCGGTTTCGTCGTTGAACAAACCGTCCGGCAACCAGATGATTTTATCCACAGCCAGATTGGCGCTGAGCACCTCTTCGATGGCTGCGCGGTCCAGGTGAGGATTGCGATTGCGGTTGAGCAGGCATTCTTCAGTGGTGATCAGCGTGCCTTCGCCATCCACGTGGATCGAACCGCCTTCGAGCACAAAGCCCTCGGTGCGATAGCGCGGGCTGCGCTCGATCTCGAGGATCTTGCCGCCGACCTGAGAGTCGCGGTTCCACGGCGAATACAGCCCGCCGTCGAAACCGCCCCACGCGTTGAAATCCCAGTTCACGCCGCGGACTTCGCCGTTGTTATTGATGACAAACGTCGGGCCGGTGTCCCGCACCCAGGCATCGTCGCTGGACATCTCGACGACGCGAATATTGGGCACGTCGAGGCGGGCACGGGCGTTTTCGTATTGGCCGGCGGACACCGCCACGGTCACTGGTTCGAAACGGGCGATGGCTTTGGCCACTGCGACGTGCGCGGCTTGCGCCGGTTTGCCGCCCAGGCGCCAGTTATCAGGACGCTCCGGCCAGATCATCCAGGTTTGGGTTTGTGGCGCCCATTCGGCTGGCATGTGGAAGCCATCGGCGCGGGGCGTGCTGTTTAAAGTGGTCATGACGATCAGGACTCCAGAGAACCGTCGAGGGTTTTGATAGCACCATACAGGTTCGGGCGGCGGTCACGGAAGGAGCCCCAGGCACTGCGAATGTGTTCCAGCTGATCGAGATCGAAACGTTGCACCAGTACACCCTCTTCGGTTTCGTTGAGTTCCTGAACCTTCTCGCCGAACTGGTTGGCAATGAACGACGAGCCATAAAACGTGATGTCGTAGCCGTCCTGCTCTTCGTTGCCGATGCGGTTGCTGGCGATCAGCGGCATCAGGTTGGCGCCGGCATGGCCTTGCTGCACACGTTGCCAGTGATCCCGGGACGAGATGCTCTTGTCGTGTGGTTCGCTGCCGATGGCGGTCGGGTAGAACAGAATCTCTGCGCCTTGCAACGCCATGCTGCGGGCGCATTCGGGGAACCACTGATCCCAGCAGATGCCCACGCCGATTTTTGCGTAGCGGGTATTCCAGACTTTGAAACCGGTATCGCCCGGATTGAAGTAGTACTTCTCGTGATAGCCAGGGCCGTCCGGGATGTGGCTTTTACGATAAATCCCGAGGTTGCTGCCGTCGGCATCAATGATCGCGATGCTGTTGAAACGCGCGCGGCCGGCCAATTCGTAGAAGCTGATGGGCAACACCACTTGCAGCTCTTTGGCGACTTTCTGGAAGTGCTTGATAGCGACGTTGTCTGCGACTGTCGTGGCCAGTTGCAGGTAGTCCGGGTTGGGTTTCTGGCAGAAGTACGGGGCTTCGAACAGTTCCTGAATCAGGATGATCTGCGCGCCTTTGGCCGCAGCCTCACGGACCAGCTTCTCGGCGGTCTCGATGTTGGCTTCAAGGTCCCAGGAACAAGCCATCTGGGTAGCGGCGACGGTAACGATACGACTCATGAATCATCTCCTGGGACAGAAAGGAAAAAGCCCAGGCGAAGTCGACCACGCCGAGGCAGTGGCGACTTTATAGCCGATAAATATCGGCTATAAAAGCAATTATTCACACAATAAGACAAATTTCAGCATTAAAACCAGATAACAATCGGTATTAGAGTGCCTCTGTAGGAGCTGCCAAGTGAAACGAGGCTGCGATCTTTTGATTTTTAAAAACAACATCAAAAGATCGCAGCCTCGTTTCACTTGGCAGCTCCTACAAGGGTCTGGCTGTGCCGTTTACAGGCCTTCGCTGAGGACTTTGGAGAGCATCTCCACAAAGAAATCCACACTCCGACGCGACGTCACCATCGGCGGTTTGATTTTGAGAATGTTCAGGTCATCGCCCGTCGGCTGCATGAAAATGCCCAGTTCACGCAGGCGATCACACAAGGCAGTGGTCTCCTGCGTCGCTGGCTCCAGGGTCTCGCGGTTGCGGATCAGCTCCACGCCCAAATAGAAACCGGAGCCATGCACCGCGCCCACAAGCGGATGAATATCGATCAACGCTTCAAGCCGCTGTTTGAAATACCCGCCCACGACCTGAGCGTTCTCCCAGAGTTTTTCCTCTTCCATCACATCGAGTACTGCCATGCCGATCTGGCAACTTACCGGACTGCCGCCAGCCGACGAGAAGAAATAACCCTCGGCCTCGAGCGCTTCGGCGATTTCCCGGCGAGTGATGACCGCACCCAGTGGCTGACCATTGCCCATGCCCTTGGCCATGGTGATGATGTCCGGCACCACGCCCTGCTCCTCAAATCCCCAAAAGAAACGGCCCATGCGGCCATAGCCGACCTGCACTTCATCGGCGATGCACACCCCGCCCTGGGCGCGAACCAGTGCGTAGACCTGCTTCAGATAGCCCGGCGGCAACGAGATACCGCCCGCATTGCCATACACCGGTTCGCAAATAAATCCGGCGAGCTGGCGTTTCTGCTCGGCGATTTTCGCCAGGTTGTGTTCGACGCTGCGCACGTAATCCGGCGCACTGTCCTGGCCACGAAACTCGCCGCGATAGATGTTCGGCGCGGTCACCGGGTGCACCCAATCGGGACGGCTGCTCAAGGCCTGGGGATTGTCGGCAATCGAGGTCGACACCGCATCGGCGCCCACCGTCCAGCCGTGATAGGCCTCCAGCACGCTGACCATGTCGCGCCCGCCGCTATAAGCCCACGCCAGACGAATCGCCAGGTCGTTGGCCTCGCTGCCGCTGTTGACCAGAAACACGCGGTCCATGGCGTCCGGCGACAGCTTCAGCAGCCGCTCGGAAAACTCGGCAACCGCGGCGTAGTTGAAGCGTGAGTTGGTGTTGAGCAGCGACCACTGGCGACTGGCAACCGCTGCCATGCGCGGATGCCCATGGCCCAGCACCGCGACGTTGTTGAGCATGTCGAGATAGGAACGACCCTGCATGTCGATCAGGTGATTGCGCCAGCCACGTTCGATGCGCGGCGGGTCGACGTAATAGTGTTTTTGGGTACGGGCGAAACTGGCCTCGCGACGCGCCAGCAATGCCTGCGAATCCAGCTCCTGCTCCGCATCGCAGGCCAGCCCCAACAACGTTGCCGGGGATGGGCACAACGCTTGCCAGGCGGCCGCTCGGGACGGCGTGCAAAACAGCGGCGCATCCAGCGAAGCACCTCGGCACAGCTGCACCACTAACGGGCCGCTGACCGAACCCAGCACCTGGCCTTTCACCAGTGCCGCACCCGTGTGCAGCGATGGCGTCACGCCCCACAGCCGCAGGCTCAGTTGCGGGCCGTCGAGTTGCAGAACGCCCGCCGACCGTTGATGGACCATGCCGGCAAATGGCGATTCGACCGCCGTGCCGTGGGGTACCCGCAACTCCACGTGCAAGGGACAGGTCTCGGGTTCGGACGGAATGTCCGGCTGAGTGCGGGACAGGCGATACTGCCCGTAACGACTGGCCGCCAGACCATGCGCCGCTGACGCCTCGTCCAGCAGTCGCTGATCGATCCCCTCTTGCTCCCAGTTACCGGCCTCGAAATGCGGACTGAGCACCCCCAGGTCGATCAAGGCAAATTCTCGCCCGACCAGGCTTGGCAGCAGCGGCGCAAAACCCTCACTGCCAATGCTCGTCAGGCTCTGGCCCACAGAACTCAGGATCGCCGCTTCCATCAACGCCAACGGCACCGACGTCGCAACGCGGAAAATCTCCCACTCATGGGTGAGGTTATCGCGACTGTAGTCATTGCCCGGATCGACGCTGACCTGCTGTTCACCACTGAGCACCAGCACCGCTGAACGCGCAACGATCAACGGCCACAGCGCCAGCAGCTCCGCAGGCTGTAACGGATTGACCGCGTGGTACGCCTGGACCGCCGGCAAGATATAAAAGGGATCCCCCTCGGCGTGGTGCAGCAACGCCGCGCAGGTCACCGAAAGATCAGTGATGCGCCAGGTACTAATCAGGTCGCCGAAATCGATCACGCCCTGCAGTTGCCATACGCGTTGCGCATCACGCTGCCAGACTACGTTGTCATCGGTGATGTCCATATGAATCGCCTGCACAGGCAGCTGATCCACCAACGGCAGCAAATGGCGCTCGGCACGTTCGGCCACTTCGGCGATCTGCTGGCGCTGCTGGTCATCCTTGATAACCGGCAGCAAATGCGCGATCAACGCGTTGGCGTGACGGGCGTCCCATTGCAACGTACGCGCCAGCCCTGGGTGATCGAAGTCAGCCAGGGCCAGATCCATTTCGCCACAAAGGCGTCCGAAACCCGCCACCACAGAACCGGGCAGATGACCCAGGTGAGTCAGCGGCTGGCCTTCGATGTAATCGAGCAATCGCACATGCACCGTCTGCCCATCCACTTCCAGCGACAGCAGATCAGCGCCGTTTTTGGCGAGTATCACCCGAGGCACCTGCACATCGGGGTGATCGGCAAGGTGTTTGAGCCCCGCGTGCTGGGCTTGCAGCTCCTGCACCGCATAGTCACCGCGACAGATTTTCAGGACGAAACGCCCTTGGTCACTGTCGACGCGATAATTAAGATCCTGCTGACTGCCAAGCGCCTGCAACCTGCCACTCAACCCGTAATGCTTTTCGAGCAGCGCTGACGCTTGCTCCGCAGACACCTGCGGGCTGGGCAAACTGGCGCGATGAATCAACGTGGCGAGCGGCATACAAGACCCCTGAGAAAGTATTCAGGCGCTTATATCGCCACTGGTTGGGGCGATACGCAACCCCCTCCACCAGAAGACTATCCGCTCCTGCTCAACGCGACCTTGATAAGTCCTGCGCCAGCGAAACTTCCCACACTAATCTCAGGTTGCCTTGCACTTGCCTGACCGGCAGCCTCCGACCCGACGAGTCCCCGTCTCCGAGGAAAAACCCTGACCATGTCCAAGCGCCGACTTGCACTTTCAAACAAAAAAATTCGAAACATTCCACGTCGCCTGAAATCCCTGGCGAGATGGGCATCTACTTTCGAGGGGTATTTCCCCGACGACCTCACGCTGGAAGACAAGTACTGCAACTGGAAAATTCCTGTTCTCACAACACTGGTCGAAGGAAAACAGGCGACCGATGCCATACGCAAAGAATGTGCTCAACAGATGATCATCGCGGCCAGTCACCTGCTTCAAGCCAGAACGGCAGAGGCAGTTGACAGCCGCATCGTCGCGAACATCTGCATTCCTGACATGTTTTCCAGTGAGATCTGCATCTACACCCAACTGGATTACCATCGCTGCCACATTCCGCCTGCCCATGATGAGAGCTGCATCATCGACAAAAGCCTTGCGGCAGAATGGGGACTCGTCCTGCCCAAAGGCATGAGGGAAAGAGGGATATCCTTTTCAGTAGAAGACGACGATGGCGAGATATTTGTGCTTGAACGGTGGAATTTCGGCGAAGTCGATTGATGGATAAAGCTATCTGTCGAAACCATGTCGCATTACGTATTTAGATCAGAGCCGCAGCTTTCGGCCAAGCCTCTCGTTGCCATCTGATCCAACGACGCTGACGTCTTTTCCCGAGCGTGGGCATAATGCGCCTGTACTTTCAGGCGCTCGATGCTCATGACTCCGACCCTTCCCCGCAGACCCCGCTGGCGCAGCCTCGCACTGCTTGCGCTGTGCCTGGCACCTTTGCTGTGGCCGCTGGAGCATCTGGCCGAGCGTTATTACCGCAGCGAACTGGCTGGGCAGAATCGCCAGACCCTCGATCTGTATGTGGCCAACCTGCTGGGCACGCTGCACCGGTACGAGGTGTTACCGCAGATCCTCGGTGATCTTCCGGCCCTGCGCGCGGTGCTGGGCGCGCCGGACGATAGCGTCACGCAAGGCAACGCCAACCGGTTGCTGAAGAACATCAGCGCCCAGACCGGTGCCGAGGTGATGTACCTGATGGACACCACGGGCAAGACGCTGGCCGCGTCCAACTGGGATAAAAACGACAGCTTTGTCGGGCGCAATTTTTCCTTCAGGCCGTATTTCAGCGAAGCCATGGCCGGACGGCTCGGGCGCTTTTTTGGCTTGGGTACGACGTCCGCCAAGCGTGGCTACTTTTTTGCTGCGGCCGTGCGGCACGGCGAGAAAATCATCGGCGTGCTGGTGGTGAAGGTCGATCTGGACCACACCGAAAGCTTGTGGGGCAAGACCCCAGAGCAATTGCTGGCGACCGACCACAATGGCGTGGTCATTCTGACGTCGCGACCAGAATGGCGCTTCCGCTCGACCCGGGCGTTGAGCGAAGAAGAGAACAAGGCCATTACTGCGATTCAGCCCTATCCAACCCGCGATCCCAAACCGCTGAAACTCAATCCGAATGCGTGGCTGACGCAATCCCGACAAATTGAAGAAACCGGCTGGACCGTCAACATTCTCGCGCCGCGCACCCTGATCGACCGCCCCGTTCGCACCGTGGTCGCCATCGGCGGCGCCACTTTGCTGGTATTGATGCTGTTGCTCGGGCTGATGATGCAGCGTCGGCGCCATTACCTCGAACGCATCGCTTTCGAAGCCAAGGCGCGCCGTGAACTGGAAGGGCGTGTCGCCGAACGGACCAGTGATCTGGAAGGTCTCAACCGACGCCTCAAGGAAGAAGTGCTGGAGCGCGAACAGGCCCAGCAGGAACTGGTGCGCGCTCAGGATGATCTGGTGCAGGCCGGCAAACTCTCGGCGCTGGGGACGATGTCGGCCAGCATCAGCCATGAACTGAACCAGCCGCTGGCAGCGATCCGCAGCTACGCGGAAAACGCCGAAATACTGCTCGATCACCAGCGTACTGACGATGCGCGTGGCAACCTCAAGTTGATCAGCGAGTTGACCGCGCGGATGGCCTCGATCATTGCTCACCTGCGCGCCTTCGCCCGGCGCGATCGACACGCCCCTGAAAGCGTTGCCCTGCAACCGGCGCTGGATGACGCGCTGGCCCTGCTCGCCAAGCGTCGGCGCAGCATGGAAGTCGAGCTGATTCGCGATTTGCCCGCCGCCACTTTGTGGGTCGAAGCGGGGGAAACCCGTTTGCGCCAAGTGCTCGGCAACCTGCTGGCGAATGCCCTGGACGCCCTCACGGAAAAAGGTCCGCCGCGTAAACTCTGGCTGAGTGCCCAATCCACCGCTGATGGCGTCACCTTGTACATTCGCGATAATGGCCCGGGCTTCTGCATGGAAGCCCTCGGACGCGCCAGCGAGCCCTTCTACACCACCAAGACCCGCACCCAAGGGCTTGGACTGGGGCTGGCCATTTGCGAAACCCTGATGCGTGCCTTCGGCGGTGAACTGTTGTTCTCCAACCACAAGGAAGGCGGCGCCCTGATTACCCTGAAGCTGCGCCCAGGCGCACCGGGCGTGAGCCTGCAACCGTCCGAGGACCGAAGTGCATGACCATCGACAACCGCATCCAGGTCGTGCTGATCGACGACGATCCCCATCTGCGCCAGGCGTTGAGCCAGACGCTGGACCTTGCCGGCCTGAAGATCTTGTCGCTGGCGGAAGCCAAAGGCCTCGCCGCACAGTTGGAACGCGACTGGCCAGGCGTGGTGGTCAGCGACATCCGCATGCCAGGCATGGACGGCCTCGAACTGCTGACCGAATTGCATGCTCAAGATCCGGAGCTGCCGGTGCTGTTGATCACGGGTCACGGCGATGTACCGCTGGCGGTGCAGGCGATGCGCGCCGGGGCCTATGATTTTCTCGAAAAGCCCTTCGCCAGCGATGCGTTGCTCGACAGCGTACGTCGCGCATTGGCTCTGCGCCGACTGGTGCTGGACAACCGCAGCCTGCGTCTGGCCCTGAGCGATCGCAATGAATTGAGCGCCCGGCTGGTCGGCCAGTCGGCGCCGATGTTGCGCCTGCGCGAGCAGATCGGCGCGTTGGCCGCCACCAAGGCCGATGTGCTGATCCTCGGTGAAACCGGGGCCGGTAAAGAAGTCGTCGCCCGCGCCCTGCACGATTTATCAAATCGGCGAAACGGTCCGTTCGTGGCGATCAACGCCGGAGCGCTGGCCGAATCGGTGGTGGAAAGCGAATTGTTCGGTCACGAGCCGGGGGCGTTCACCGGCGCGCAGAAACGTCGCATCGGCAAGTTCGAGTTTGCTAACGGCGGCACGCTGTTTCTCGATGAAATCGAAAGCATGAGCCTGGATGTGCAGGTGAAGTTGCTGCGCTTGCTGCAAGAGCGCGTGGTGGAGCGTCTGGGGGGTAATCAGCAGATCCCGCTGGACATCCGCATCATCGCCGCGACCAAGGAAGACCTGCGCCAGTCTGCTGATCAGGGACGCTTTCGCGCCGACTTGTATTACCGCCTGAACGTCGCGCCGTTGCGCATTCCACCTCTGCGCGAGCGCGGTGAAGATGCGCTGGTGTTGTTTCAGCATTTCGCCGATGAGGCCAGTGCCCGTCACGGTTTACCGCCCCACGAATTGCAACCGGGGCAACGCGCCCTGTTGCTGCGTCACACCTGGCCGGGCAATGTGCGGGAGCTGCAAAATGCGGCGGAGCGCTTTGCGTTGGGACTGGAGCTGGCGCTGGACAACAGCACACCCGATGGTGTGTCCGGAACCACCGTCGATGCCTTCAGCGGAGGTTTGAGCGAGCAAGTGGAGCATTTCGAAAAGAGCCTGATCGCGGCGGAACTCGCACGCTCCCACAGCTCGGTTCGCAGCCTGGCTGAAGCACTCGGCGTCCCGCGTAAAACCCTGCACGACAAACTTCGCAAGCATGGGTTGAATTTCGCTGACAGCAGCGCCAACACCTCCACCGACGAGCTCGATTGAGCCACCGTCCAATCATCCACCTGAAAGCAAGAGAGCATTCATGAGCCGCAACAGTCGCTACCTGGAATCCATCCTCCATCACGACATCCCCCTGACGCGGGACATGGGCCTCAAGGTGCTCGACTGGCACGACCATCAATTGCGCCTGCACTTGCCGCTGGAAGCCAACGTCAACCACAAGAGCACCATGTTTGGCGGCAGCCTGTATTGCGCCGCCGTGTTGGCGGGCTGGGGCTGGCTGCATTTGCGTTTGCGTGAAGAAGGGATTGAAGACGGGCACATCGTGATTCAGGAAGGGCAAATCAGCTATCCGTTACCCGTGACGATGGATGCGGTGTCGATTTGTCAGGCGCCGAGTGCCGCGGTCTGGAAGAAGTTTCTGGCGATGTATCAGCGATACGGTCGGGCCCGGATCACACTGCATTCGCAGATTGTGAATGCTGACAGTGATGACGATGCGGTGACGTTTACCGGGCAGTATGTGTTGCATCGGTGAAGTAAAAGATCTTCACACCCGAGCCAATTCCAGCAATTTTTCCCGCCAGGCCGCTTTCGCCGGCAGTGCCAGAAAGAACCTGTTCAACAACGATTCCCGCGCCGGATAACTGAACGACGCTCCGCTCAACTCCAGCACCTCACCGCCCGCCCCTTCCAGCACGCCTTGGGCGGCCGCCGTATCCCACTGCGATGTCGGCGCCAGGCGTGGATAACAATCCGCCGAACCTTCCGCCAACAAGCAAAACTTCAACGAGCTGCCGATATTGGCCAGTTTCAGTTCACCCAGGCTGGCACTCAAACCCGCCAGCAAGCGCTCCTGCTCGGGGCTCGAATGCCGCCGGCTCGCGACGACAGTAAAAGCCTGCCCTGTAGGCGGCACCGTGCGAACCTGGATCGGCGATGGCGGAGTATCTTTATCACCACGCCACGCCCCCAACCCTGCGCCACCGACATAAAAGCGTCCGCTGGTCGGCATCGAAACCACACCAAAAACAACCTGACCCTGCTCGATCAACGCGATGTTGACGGTGAACTCTTCGCTCCCCGAGATAAACTCCTTGGTCCCGTCCAACGGATCGACCAGCCACCAACGCTGCCATCCGGCACGCACGGATTGGGGAATGTTGGCGTCCTCTTCGGACAGCACCGGAATGTTCGGATCGAGCGCCGTCAGGCCATCCAGGATCAAATGGTGCGCCGCCAGGTCAGCGGCAGTCACTGGAGAATCGTCGGCCTTGGCAGTCACAGCCGTGCCCGTGCGCCAAAACGGCAGGATCGCGTCACCCGCTTGCAACGCCAACGCGACGACGGGTGCCATCAATGGGTGTGGAAAATTCATGGCAGAAACACCCCGCGCTGAGTCAGCAGGTCACGGGCCAGATACAGCGCCGCCAAGGCACGGCCCTCGGTGAACTGCGGGTTTTGCGCCAGCGCCGACAGCTCGCGCAGGTTGACCTTGCTCACGCCCATCGGCTCCGGCTCATCACCCTCCAGGCTTTCCTCGTACAGATCGGTAGCAAGCACCACCTGGATCTTCTGGCTCATGTAACCGGGCGACAACGACAACTCGGTCAGATGCTCCAGTTGCCGTGCGCCATACCCCGCCTCTTCCTTGAGCTCGCGCTCGGCCGCGGCCAGTACATCTTCGCCCGGCTCGATCAAACCTTTGGGCAGCGACATTTCGTATTCATCAGTGCCGCCGCAATACTCTTCGACCAGCACCGCATGGTCCGAATCGAGCATCGCCACAATCATCACCGCGCCATAGCCGGCGCCCTTGCCGACCAATCGCTCATAGGTGCGCTCCACGCCGTTGGAAAAGCGCAACTTGAGCTCTTCGACGCAGAACAAGCGACTGGTGGCGACGATCTCGCGGGCGAGGATGGTGGGTTTCTGGCGCATGAGCGGCTCCTTGGCGATAGCGGGTTACTATACCCGGCCTATCCTCATTGTTGATCCCGGATATCCTTTTCACCGCTGGAGAAGTTTTTTATGTCCCTGCTGCCCTGGCACGACATCGACACCGTTCTGTTGGACATGGACGGCACGCTGCTGGACCTGCACTTCGACAACCATTTCTGGCTGGAGCACTTGCCCCAGCGCTACGCCGAGTTGCACGGGGTGAGCCGGGCCATGGCCGAAATGGAATTGCAGCCGCTGTTTGAGCGTAACGCCGGCCAGTTGCAGTGGTACTGCCTGGACTTCTGGAGCGCGGAACTCAAGCTGCCGGTGCGTGAACTGAAACTGGAAACCGCGCACCTGATCGCCCTGCGCCCTGATGCGGATACCTTCCTGGCGGCGATCAAGCGAGCAGGCAAACGCGTGGTGCTGATCACCAATGCGCACCGTGATTCGCTGTCATTGAAGCTGGAGCGAATAGAGCTGGCGCCTTACTTCGAGCGTCTGATCAGCTCTCACGATTACGGTTTCCCCAAGGAAAACCCGCAATTCTGGGACGCCTTGCAGGCGGACATCAGTTTCGACCCGGCGCGCAGCCTGTTTATCGACGACACCTTGCCGATCCTGCGCAGTGCGAGGGATTTTGGCGTGGCGCATTTGCTGGCGGTGCGCGAGCCGGACAGCCGCAAAGGGCCGAAGGACACGGCGGAGTTTGCGGCAGTTGGGGACTATCGGGAATTGATTGCCGGGCTTTGAAACCGCGTCGCCTGCATCGCTGGCAAGCCAGGCTCCCACATAACCCTTGTGGGAGCCTGGCTTTTGCCAGCGATGGCCATCACACCGTTTTACGCCTTACTCAGGAATCCGCAGCGACTGCCCCGGATAGATCTTGTTCACATCCTTGAGCATTGGCTTATTGGCCTCAAAGATTTTTTGATACTTGTTGGCATCGCCGTACACGCGCAGGGAAATCGCGCTGAGGGTGTCGCCTTTCTCGACCACGACGAACTTCGCGGCGACGACAACGGGGCCGGTGACGGTGATCTGGTCTTCTACGCCACTGACACCTGCGACGTTGCCCAGCGACAGCAGGATTTTTTCTTTCTCCTCCTGGGTCGCGGCCTCGCCACTGGCGATGACCTTGTCACCCTCAACCTTGACCTGAATCTTGGAAGTGTCGATACCTGTCAGGGCATCCTTCACGTGCTTGGTCAGCGCTTCGCTATTGGCTTCGGCCTTATCCGGCGTCAGCGCACCGAGGATTTTTTCACCGGCTTCTTTGAGAAAACTGAAAAGGCTCATCGTGTGCTCTCCATAGGAATAAATGGGTCCAGACGCAAAAGCCTAGACCAAGCTTGCCAAGTGCGGATCCAACCCGACCAATGACGCCGATTCCCCCCAGGCGCTAGAATCCCAACCTTCCCGCGCCCTGGAGCGAAGATGGACATCAAGCAGCTGAAATTCCTCATCGCCCTCGACGAAACCCGCCATTTCGGTCAGGCGGCCGCCCGGTGTCACATCACCCAGCCCACCCTCTCGATGCGCCTGCGCAGCCTCGAAGAAGAGCTGGAGTTGCCGCTGGTCAACCGCGGTCAACGCTTCGAAGGCTTTACCGCTCCGGGTGAACGGGTTCTGGCGTGGGCGCGCACGGTGCTGGCGGCCTATGACGGTCTGCAAGCCGAAGCGGCGGCCTGTCGCGGTAACCTGGTCGGTACGCTACGGCTGGGTGTGGTGCCGCTGTCGAGCTTCGACCCGCTGCCGCTGATGCAGCGCTTGCATGCTGAACACCCGAACCTGCGCTTCGAACTCTCGGCCCTCAGTTCCGAACAGATCCTCGAACAGCTGGCGAACAATCGACTGGACCTCGGCGTTTCCTACCTCGAACGCCTGGATGGCGAGCGCTTCGATTCACTGGCGTTCAGCGAAACCCGCATGGGCTTGCTCTACGATCAACGCTTCTTCAATTTCGGTGAGACGCCGCTGAGTTGGGAGTCGCTGATCGAATTGCCGCTGGGCATGCTCACCAGCGGCATGCACTTTCGTCAGTCGATCGACCATAACTTCCACAGCCGTGGCCTCACACCTCAGCCGCTGTTGCAAACCGACGCCGTGCATCAACTGTTACAAGCTGTGCACGGCGGCCTGTGCTGCGCCGTTATGCCGCTGGACGGTGGCTTGGAAAATCTCACTGATCACTTGCGCCTGCAGCCCATCGAAAACGCCCAGACCCTTGCCCGGCTAGGGCTCATCATGCGTCGCAGCGCCCCGCGCTCGGCGCTGGCAGAGGCCTGTTTTGCGATTTATCAGAAATCGCCGACGGGCGCTTGATCGACGCCATCTATCAGCGCATCAGTATTAGCGATTAGACGCGACCCTTTGACGCGCCTAGGCTTAAAGCTGATCAATCCGTGGTGATGCCATGAACGCCAAGCGCCCATCCAGCGCGGCGCCTGCCCTCGAAACGCCCGCGCCCGCTGCGAGTCAGACCTACAGCTACAGCAACCTTGAAAACACCGAGTCGGACAGCACCGCGCTGGCCGAGGAAGTCGCGTTGGCGATTGCCTACAACGGCATCAGCCAGGCCGTGATGCTGGTGACGCCGACCGATCTGGAAGACTTTATCGTTGGTTTCAGCCTGGGCAGCGGCATCATCGAGGACGCCACCGACATCTATGACCTGCAACTCACCGGTTCGGGCTCCGCACAATACGCCCAAGTGACCATTGCCAATCGCGCCTTCTGGAACCTCAAGCAGCAACGTCGGCAAATGGCCGGCACCAGCGGTTGCGGTCTGTGCGGCGTGGAAGCGGTCGAACAGGCACTGCCCGACCTCAAGGTCTTGCCTGGCGCCCCACTGCCTCCGGCCGAATGGCTCGACGGCCTGCGCCAGCGCATCGGCGCATTTCAGCCCTTGGGCCAACATTGCGGCGCGGTGCATGCGGCAGTGTTCATGAACGACCAGGGCGAGTTGCTGATGGGCCGCGAAGACATCGGACGGCATAACGCCCTCGACAAGCTGATCGGCGGGCTGATTCGCCAACGCATCCCGATGACCGGCGGACTGGCGATCGTCACCAGCCGATGCAGCCTCGAATTGATCCAGAAAGTGCTGCGGGCAGGCATCCAGACCCTCGTCAGCCTGTCGTCGCCCACCGGCCTTGCCGTGCAATGGGCCCGTCGTCACAACCTCAATCTCATCCACCTGCCGCAAAAAAGTGCGCCGCGGGTCTACAGCCCTGCGTTGGAGAATCAAGCGTGAGTCAACACAATCAAGCCGACCAGAAACCCGTTCCGCGCTACAAGCCTTACAAAGGCCCGGCCGGTGGCTGGGGCGCGTTGGCCAGCGTTGCCCGTGCCTGGTTGACCAGTGACAACGCGCTGAAAAATCTGCGCATGATGCTTAAAACCAACAAGAACGGCGGATTCGACTGCCCCGGTTGCGCCTGGGGCGATTCCAACGAAGCCGGCATGGTGGCGTTCTGCGAGAACGGCGCCAAAGCCGTGAACTGGGAAGCGACCAAGCGGCGTGTCGATGGCGCGTTCTTCGCCAAGCACAGTGTGAGTTCGTTGCTGGAGCAAAGTGATTACTGGCTCGAGTACCAGGGCCGACTGACCGAGCCAATGAGCTACGACGCACAAACCGATCGCTACAAGCCGATCAGCTGGGAAGACGCCTTCGCCTTGATTGGCAAACACCTGCAAGGGCTGTCGAGCCCGAACCAGGCCGAGTTCTATACCTCGGGCCGCGCCAGCAACGAAGCCGCGTTCCTCTATCAGTTGTTCGTGCGCGCCTACGGCACCAACAACTTCCCCGACTGCTCGAACATGTGCCACGAGGCAAGCGGCGTGGCGTTGTCGCAAAGTGTCGGCGTCGGCAAAGGCACCGTGACGTTCGACGACTTCGAACATGCCGATGCGATTTTCGTCTGGGGCCAGAACCCCGGGACCAACCACCCACGAATGCTCGAACCGCTGCGCGAAGCGGTGAAACGGGGTGCGCAGGTGGTGTGTATCAATCCGCTGAAAGAGCGCGGCCTTGAGCGCTTCCAGCACCCGCAGCACCCGATCGAAATGCTCACCAACGGTGACAAGCCAACCAACACCGCGTACTTCCGTCCGGCACTGGGCGGCGACATGGCGATCATGCGCGGCATGGCCAAGTTCCTGCTGCAATGGGAGCGTGATGCGCAGAAGGCAGGCGAGCCTGCCGTGTTCGACCACGACTTCCTGAATGAACACAGCGTCAACGTGCTGGAGTATCTGGGCACCGTCGACGACACCTCATGGGAGCAGATCGTCGAGCAATCCGGCCTGCCCCTGGTGGAGATCGAGCAAGCCGCGCGGATGTACGCCAAAGGCAAGAACGTAATCATGTGCTGGGCGATGGGCATCACCCAGCATCGCCATTCGGTGGCGACCATCCAGGAAATCGCGAACCTGATGCTGCTGCGCGGCAACATCGGGCGGCCAGGTGCAGGGCTCTGCCCGGTGCGTGGTCACAGCAACGTGCAGGGCGACCGGACCATGGGCATCAACGAGCGTCCGCCGGTGGCGTTCCTTGATTCGCTGGAGCGTCGTTTCCAGTTCAAGGTGCCGCGCGAAAACGGCCATAACGTGGTCGAGGCGATTCACGCCATGGCCGAGGGTCGCGCGAAAGTCTTCATCGGCCTGGGCGGAAACTTCGCTCAAGCGACGCCCGACAGCCCGCGCACGTTCCAGGCGTTGAGCAATTGCGACCTGACGGTGCAAATCAGTACGAAGCTCAACCGTAGCCATTTGGCCCATGGCAAAGTCGCCCTGATCCTGCCGTGCCTGGGGCGCACCGACATTGACATCCAGACCGAAGGCCCGCAGGCGGTGACCGTTGAAGATTCGTTCAGCATGGTCCACGCGTCCAACGGTCAACTGCAGGCGCTGTCGAAGCAGATGCGTTCCGAGCCGGCGATCATCGCCGGCATCGCTGCCGCGACTCTGGGGAGCAAGCCGGTGGACTGGAATTGGCTGGTGGCCGACTACGATCGCATTCGCGACCTGATCGCCGACACGATTCCAGGCTTTCGCGACTTCAACGTGAAGGTCAAGCATCCGGGGGGCTTCTACCTTGGCAACAGCGCGGGTTCGCGCAAGTGGAACACGGCATCGGGCCGCGCCAATTTTCGACCAAACGTTCTGCCCAAAGACCTTGTGCATGAGCGCACACGCGCGACCGGCGTGCTGCCGGATTTGATCATGCAGTCGTTGCGTTCCCACGATCAGTACAACACCACGATCTATGGGCTTGATGACCGTTACCGTGGAGTGAAAGGCCAGCGTGATGTGCTGTTCGTGAACGAGGCCGACATCATTCGCCTGGGCTTCAAACCAGGTCAGAAAGCGGACATCGTTTCGATTTGGGATGATGGCCGTGAGCGTCGGGTGAAGGGGTTTACACTGCTGGCATTTGATATTCCGGCAGGTCAGGCAGCGGCTTACTATCCGGAAGTGAACCCACTGGTGCCGCTGGAAAGCACTGGGGATGGCAGCCATACGCCGACGTCGAAGTTTGTGGCGATACGGTTGGAAGCGGCGAGTGAAACTGGATTGATCATGGCCAGGTCGGCCTGACATGGATCGTGGATCGTTCCCACGCTCTGCGTCGGAACGATCTTAACTTTTCAGCGGCAATTCACTTTTCGATCGCCCACAAAAAAGGCCGTTTTTTCACAAAAACGGCCTATCCGAAGTAACTAAAGACCGGCGAAAAACACTTAAGTTCCGTCTAAAAAACAGTAACTTATAGAATTGTGTACAAGTCGTGTTACTCGTCGGATTTTGATTGTCACCACTACCACACAGCCTCAGGATCGCGTCGTCATCCCCTTGAGGTTCCTCTATGAAGTTCTCCTCGATTCTCTTGTTGTCCCTTGGCCTGGTCAGTGGCTTCGCTTCTGCCGGAGGCACCACCGAAGCAGGTGTGGGCGGCGCATTGGGCGGGGTTCTTGGCTCGGTCGTCGGACAGTCGTTAGGCGGCAACACAGGTTCAACCATTGGCGCAGCCCTGGGTGGCGCGGGTGGTAGCGCAGTCGGCGCAGACAAACGCAGCCGTGGCGAAGCAGCCATTGGCGGCGCGTTGGGTGCGGCAGGCGGTAACGTGGTAGGCCGCAGCGTGGGCGGCACCACTGGCAGCCTGATCGGCTCTGCAGCAGGCGGCGGCGCGGGTGGCGCGCTGGGTAACTACATGGGTAACAAGAGTGACGACGATGATGATCGTTATTCCAGTCGCGGCCGTGACGATCGCCGTTACTACCGTGATGGTCACCCTGGACGCGGTCACGCCTATGGCCATCGCAAGCATCACAAACACAATCGTCATCGTTGATTGCTAGACGATCAAAAGATCGCAGCTTCCAGCAGCACCTGCATCGGTTAGTGAACCTGCAGAGCTGTCGGAGGCTGCGATTTTTCGTTTCAGATCACCAACCGCTCCAATGCCGTGCGTAACGGGCCAGGGATCGTCACCGGCTCATTGGACGCACGGTCCACGAACACGTGAACAAAACGCCCCGCCGCGCAGGCTTCATCTTCGCCGGCTTTGAACACTGCCAATTCATACTGCACCGAACTGTTGCCCAGCTTGCCCACGCGCAATCCGATCTCGATCCGATCAGGGAAGGCAATGGACGCAAAATAGTCGCAGGCTGAACTCACCACGAAGCCCACCACGTCACCTTCATGAATATCGAGTCCGCCGACTTCGATCAGGTAGGTATTCACCGCCGTGTCGAAGAAGCTGTAGTAGGTGACGTTGTTGACGTGACCGTAGGCGTCGTTGTCATGCCAGCGCATGGTGATGGGCTGGAAGTGCGGGTATTCGGTGCGTTGAGGCATCGGCATCGGTTCCTTGAATGTGAGGGGCAGTCTAATGCGAAAACCGTGTCGTATTCATCGCCAGCAGGCTAGCTCCCACAGAGGGCCTTCAACGTGCACAAATTGTGTGCCCGACGCAGATCCAAAGTAGGAGCCAGCCTGCTGGTGATGAGGCTGGTGCTGTCACCCAATTATCGTTCAGCAAATCCCTGGCCTGTCGCCGCCAGCTCCCCTATCAAACGAGCCGGCTGCCAGTGATCGCCCTGCCGGGTCTCAAGCGCCAACAAGCGTTGATGGATATCCGCCAACCCTTGCTGATCCGCCCAGGCCATTGGACCGCCCTTGTCCGCCGGGAAGCCATAACCGTTGAGATAAACCAGATCGATGTCGTGCGCGGAGCCGGCGATGCCTTCCTGAAGAATCTTCGCCCCTTCGTTGACCAGTGCCAGCAAGCAGCGCTCGAGGATCTCCTCAGGCCCGATCTCCCGGCGCTGGAAGCCCAACCCTTCGCTGACCTGCAGAACCAGCGCATCGACCTCCACATCGTGCTCAGCCTGACGACTGCCCGGTTCGTAGTGGTAGTAACCGTTGCCACTTTTTTGCCCGAAGCGCCCCAGCTCACACAAACGGTTGTCCACTTGAACTTCTGGTGCATCCTGTCCCGTGCCCGCCAACTCCCGAGCGCGCCACTGCAGGTCGATCCCGACCACGTCGAACATGCGGAACGGTCCCATCGCGAAACCGAAACCTTGCAGCGCCGCATCCACCTGATAAGGATAGGCACCTTCCAGCAGCATCTTGCGGGCTTCGAGCACGTAGGTATTGAGCATGCGGTTGCCGATAAAACCATCGCAATTGCCGGAGACAACACTGACCTTGCCCATGCGCTTGCCTAGCGCCAGCGCGGCATCCAGAACCGCTGGCGCAGTCCTGGCGCCACGGACGATTTCCAGCAGTTTCATGATGTGCGCCGGGCTGAAGAAATGCAGGCCCAGGACTTGCTCTGGCCGTCGGGTTGCCGCGGCAATGGCGTCGATATCCAGCGCCGAGGTGTTGCTGGCCAGAATGGCTTCAGGCTTGAGCAGACCATCCAGTTCGCGGAAGATTTTTTGCTTGAGCTCGAGGTTCTCGTAAACCGCCTCAATGACCAGATCGACGTCGCGAATCGCTGCGTAGTCAGGAGCCGTTGTAACTCGAGCAATGCGTGCGTCCGCTTCGGCCTGGTCGATACGCCCCTGGCGCACGTTGTGCGCGCAAGTCTGCGCGACTGCGTCCAGCGCCTGTTCAAGCATCTGCGGATTGTTGTCGACCCATTGCACCGGCACTCCGGCGTTGGCCAGGCACATCACAATGCCCCGGCCCATGGTGCCCGCGCCGATAACGGCTGCGCGCTGAATATTGAACGGTGTCTGGCTCATGGTTGTTCTCTTGTTGGCGATCCAAAGACAGCCCTCACCATAGTCAGCCACCGCGTATTTTTGAAATTTATTCCTGTGATGAGCAACATTCAGCGGATGGATGAGCCTGTGTCAGAGGCGCGTTTCAACCCAAGCCCGCACGTCGCCATAGGGATAATCCTCCAGCACCGCATACCCCGACATGGCACGCGCTTTAAACTTGGTGAACAACGGCACACTGATCCCGCATAGAAACCGCGTGACGCGTTCAGCCGAGGGAGCGCTGCCGGTCTGCGCTTCGTGCTTGTGGATAAAGTCACTACACAGCGCTTCGAAAGACTTATCCACAAGTGCGGGGAGCTCTGGCGGCGACGGCAACCGTGCTATGTCCCCATGGCACACCGAACAATGCCCGCACCGCTGCGGCGCATTTTCATCGCCGAAGTACTCGGCCAGTCGATAACCGAGGCATTGTTCAGTGGCAAAAAGGTCCAGCATGGCGTGAATCCGGGCGATCTCGGTGCGTTCATGCTGTGTGAAGTAAGCATGCAGTTCTGCGCCCAGTGCCTGACTGTCAAAATCCGTCTGCAATACGCTGTAGACCTCGGTCATGAGCTTGCTCTCCAGCTCGATCCAACCCTTTTCCTGGAAGTAATCCAGCGCCTTCACTACCCGACCGCGCTCGGCTTGATATTGGTCGTAAAGCGCGTCGAAACTCACCGTCGCCCAGGCGCGCGCACGCTTGGAAGTCTGGATAATCGCGGCAACGAAATCCTTCCGCTCGCCCTCGAAACGGGCAAGTAAAACCTCGGGCTCCTGCACATACTTGAAGCGGTATTCGGCGTAATAGGCATAACGCGGGGTGATGATCCTGCGCAGTTCCAGCTGTACCAACAACGTCTTGAGCGGGAGCTGCCGAATGTTGCTCTGATCTGCCAACGGGCCCAGCAAAAACTCCCATTGTCCTTCCGGCGCTGCCGCTCGCAATTCGTCGAGCACATGCCGGATACCGTCCAACTCAGGGGTGTCGCCGTAAACGAAGTTCTCCAGCACGTTGAGGCTGTCACGGTTGGCCAGGACCAGGCAGTCCGACGGCTGCCCGTCACGTCCGGCGCGACCGATTTCCTGGCTGTAGTTCTCGATCGATTTAGGCAGGTCAAAGTGCACCACATTGCGGATGTCACTCTTGTCGATGCCCATGCCGAACGCGATGGTGGCAACGATGCAGTTGGACTGGCCGCCCATGAAGCGTTTCTGGATGGCTTCCCGCTGCTCGTGGGGCAAACCTGCGTGATACGCCTCGGCCTGGATACCGTTGCGTTCCAGGTGCTCGGCAATGTGTTCAGCGGTTTTCTGCAAGGTGACATAAACGATGCTGGGCTGGCCCGGCCGCTGGCTCATCCATTCGACGAGTCGTCGGCGCTTGTCCTGACCCCGTACCGGTTCCACCAGCAGGTTGAGGTTGGGGCGGTAGAACCCCGTGGTTACCACGTCTTCAGGCGCAATGGCGAACTTGGCCTGCATGTCCGCGATCACCTTGGGGGTCGCCGTAGCGGTCAGTAGCAGCACCTGCGGGATGTTGAACTGATGCTGGTAGTCCGGAAGCTTGAGGTAATCGGGTCGGAAGTTATGACCCCATTCGGAAATACAATGCGCCTCGTCCACCACCAGCAAGGAAATCGGTACCTGCTGCAAAAAATTGCGAAAGCGTTCGTTTTTCAGGCGCTCTACCGAAATCATCAAAATCTTCAGCTCGCCAGACTTGGCGCGAGCCATCACATCACTGGCCTCATCACGACTTTGGGCCGAATCGATACTGCCTGCCGAGATGCCATGGCGCTGCAGGAATACGAGTTGATCCTGCATCAGCGCGAGCAGCGGTGACACCACCACTGTCAGGTGCGGCAGCAACAAGGCAGACAATTGGTAGCAGATGGACTTGCCCGATCCGGTAGGGAAAATCGCTGCGGCTGAACGACCGGCCAACACGGCGCTGATCGCTGCTTCCTGGCCGGGACGAAACTGTGAGAAACCGAAAACCTGTTCCAGGGTGTTGTGCATAAGCTGTCACTCCGTTGACCGCTGCGAAGCCCAAAGCCTAGCTGGCGATTGCAGCGAGTCGAGAAAAGGTCGGGGGTAAAACGATACGGGATGATACAGCGGATGGCGGAATGATCAGGACGGTTTGTCGTTATCGCGTCTGACGAAACCGTGGGAAATTTCTTCTTTATCGGTGTCTTTCACAAAACGTGTAGGGCCAATCCGAAAGGGCAGTAAAGCCCCTACACACCCTGTCGATTGAGGCTGTATTGCACACACAGGTCGGCATCGTCATAGTTTTCGCCGCGGCTGAAAATACTTGTCGGCCAGCCGGAGCGACCTCCGAATTCATCAAGGACAGGCTTCAATGAATCAGATCAATCCGCCTACAGAACGCTACCGACCGCTGAAGACCAGCTACAGCGAAACGCCCGTGCTAGTCATCGACTCGGAAGCCGATCCGCACGAAATACTCGACGCCGCCCGACAACGCATCCGCGCTGCCAGTGACCTGCTTGAAACGCTTTACTGTCAATGTTTTGAACAAGCCGAAGCCAGTGACATCCCCAAAATCATCAGCGCGCTATACCTGCTGACACAGGACGGTCACGAGTTGCTTGAAGTCGCTCGACAACGGATACCGAAATTTTCCATCACATGATGTCCCCCCGCTGCCGGACCTGCCCGCATTAGGTGACAACGCAGTAAAACTGACAAAAAACGATGTATCCGATAATTTGTGCAGCATAAAAATACCGGTCTATCGATCAGATCGTTTGAGCTACACGTGGGTATTGCACAAAGAGACAGGTGTCATGAGCGAACTGACTTTTCAGCAAAAACAAGATTATTACGACAAAGTACGTCGTTCGAATTACCTGGCGAGCTTGCGTCTTGAAGGCTTCGACACCTCACGTGCCGATGCTGAAAAGCCGCTCCCAACGCGGGAGTCGGTACTCAACAAATATCGTCAGACTCCAGTTAATGGTGGATAAATACGGGGTCGGCCAAGACCCCTATTGCTACCCTGGCAGCGTCGTTCTGCGCAATTTGCTCAACATTCGTAATGAAGAGCAACTACAAAAGCGGAACGAGAACTCTCAGAAATCGCCGTCAGTAAACTCCGCCTACTCCCCCCGCCCTGCAACCTCTGCCTTTTCCAACACATTCATAATGTCTCTATTTTGCGACGTGTACGAGTGGGCTGGGCAATTGAGGTCAGTGAACATCCAGAAAGGCGATACTCTTTTTTGTACAGCAGAACGAATAGCCCCCGAAGCCGAGAAAATTTTTCGCGTCATGGAAAGTGCAGCATGGTTCGCTGGCACCCTTAAAGCGGAGCTTGTAGCTAAGGTTGCAGAGACCTACGGCGATCTAACGTCGTTCACCCTTTTCGAGAGGGCAACGGTCGAGCTCAGCGGATCCTGTTTGAACAGATCATCATCAATGCAGGGTTCGCGGTTGATTGGTGGCTGGTCAAAGACACTGCATGGATACTCGCGAATATTGATGCGGTAACGTGCGATTACCGAGCCCTTGAATCCATATTCGAGCGTTGTATCGGCGACCAGTTGAATATGTCAGATCAATAAGATTGACCGTTTGTGTCCTTTCTATCGGATAACCCCGCAATGAATCTCGCCTCCGACTTGCCCGACGATCACGACATGCAGCTGCTGATGCAGTTGCTGCACGAAGAACTTGGCCTGCCCGAACGTAAAACCGTCAGCCTCGCCACCTCGATCAACGTCGACCTCGGTTGCGACGGCGCTGATGCGCGAATTCTGATGGAGGTGCTGGAAGAACAGTTCGACATCGACTTCGTCGATTATGACGCCTATCGCTACTTCCACCCCGAAGGCTACGATGTGTTCCTTAAACGCAGGGCCAAAGGACGTGGCGACAAGGTTCCGCTGACCGTTGGCATGCTCTACCGGGCTATCAAGGCCCGCTGCTGGGATACTCAGGCGCTGGAAAGCCTCTGACGTCCGCAGCGCAATCTATAAGGACATAGAGTGGACGTACTGATGGGATTGGTAGCCGCCGTGATGTGGGGCGGTACGGATTTCCTGGTGGGTTTGAATGCCCGCGCAGTGGGTGTTAAACGCGCCGTTTATTTCGGTCAGGCGTTGGGTTTCTGCATCATGAGCCTGCTGCTGATCGCTTTCCCCGCATTTATCCTCAAGTCGATGTCGGCATCGCTCCAAGTGTGGCTGATCGGCATGGGTGCCGCCGTGCTGACCGTTTCCGGCGCACTCGCGCTGTCAAAAGCGTTCGCCCTTGGCAAAGCGTCTATCGTCGCGCCGTTGGTGACTTCCTATGGCGTGGTGACGACGTTGTTGTCATGGGCCGCAGGTGAGCAGATCAGTCTGATCCAGCTGTTTTGCATTGCCCTGTGTGTGCTCGGGGTCATCCTCTCGAGCATTCATTCCGACTCGAAGATTCCACACACGACTCAAGCCGGCAGCTCGATTGCCTACGCACTGCTTGCAGCTGTTTTTTATGGCACCAGTTTCTGGCTGCAAGGCCACTACGTGTTGCCAGTACTCGGGCCAGTGACGATGCTCTGGCTGGCGTACCTGATCGGACTTATGGTGCTGATAGTCATCGTCCTGAGAATTGAGGACGGCCTGAAAATTCCACCTCTGAAAAACTGTATGACACTCACTGGCGCCAGCCTGATGAACCTCGGCGGGTTTTCGTCGTTCGCCTGGGGCGCGGTCGCAGGATCGGTCTCGGTCGTGACGGTGATCAGCACGCTTTCCGGAGGAATCGCGGCGATTTTGGGGTATGTATTTTTCAAAGAGAGACTGGCGAAGATACAAATTCTTGGGGTTGTTCTGGTTTTACTCGGCGCATTTGTCCTGCACCTCAAAACCTGAAAAAACAGCGCCCACAAAAAAGCCGCCCCTAAAGGCGGCTTTTTCATGGCTTCAAACCAACACTTACAACTTCGGACCAGCAGCCTTGATGGCATCGCTCACGTCGAACTTCTTGAAGTTCTCAACGAACAGACCAGCCAGTGCTTTAGCCGATTCATCGTAAGCGGCTTTGTCAGCCCAGGTGTTACGTGGATTCAACAGGCCAGTTTCAACGCCCGGCACGGCCAGTGGCACGTCGAGGTTAATGGTGTCGAGGTGTTCGGTTTCAGCACCGATCAACGCGCCGCTCTGAATCGCTGCGATGACGCCGCGAGTGGTCGGAATGTTGAAGCGCTTGCCGACGCCGTAGCCACCGCCGGTCCAGCCGGTGTTGACCAGGTACACCTTGGAACCGAAGCCGCGGATGCGCTTGATCAGCAACTCTGCGTATTCGCCAGCCGGACGCGGGAAGAACGGTGCGCCGAAGCAGGTAGAGAAGGTCGACTTGATGCCGCTGCCGGAACCCATTTCGGTCGAGCCCACCAGAGCGGTGTAGCCGGACAGGAAGTGGTAGGCCGCTTGCTCTTCGCTGAGAATCGACACTGGCGGCAGTACGCCGGTCAGGTCGCAAGTCAGGAAGATCACAGCATTCGGCTCGCCACCGAGGTTCTTCTCGGAACGCTTGGCAACGTGCTCCAGCGGGTAGGCGGCACGGCTGTTCTGGGTCAGGCTGACATCGGCGTAGTCGGCGTGCTTGGCATCATCGATGACGACGTTTTCCAGTACTGCACCGTGCTTGATGGCTTTCCAGATGACCGGCTCGTTCTTCTCGGACAAGTCGATGCACTTGGCGTAGCAGCCGCCTTCAATGTTGAACACAACGCCTTCGCCCCAGCCGTGCTCGTCGTCACCGATCAGGTAACGGCTTTCATCAGCGGACAGGGTGGTTTTACCGGTGCCGGACAGACCGAAAAACAGGGTCACATCGCCTGCCTCGCCAATGTTGGCAGCGCAGTGCATTGGCAGTACGTCGGCGGCCGGCAGCAGGAAGTTCTGCACCGAGAACATGGCTTTCTTCATCTCACCGGCGTAACGCATGCCGGCGATCAGCACTTTTTTCTGCGCGAAGTTGAGGATCACGCAACCGTCGGAGTTGGTGCCGTCACGCTCTGGAACGCATTCGAAGTTGGCAACGTTCAGAACCTGCCACTCTTCACGACCAGCAGGGTTGTACTGGGCCGGGTTGATGAACAGGCAGCGACCGAACAGATTCTGCCAGGCAGTCTGAGTGGTCATCTTCACGGCCAGGTAGTGATCTTCCGACGCACCTACATGCACATGGGAAACGAAGTGCTCTTGCGCGTTGTTGAAAGCCTCAACGCGGTCCCACAGGGCGTCGAACTTGTCGGCCGGGAACTTGCGGTTGATTGGGCCCCAGGCAATGGCTGCCTGAGTGGTTGGCTCTTCAACAATGAAACGGTCAACTGGCGAGCGGCCGGTGCGATGACCGGTGCGAACCACCAGCGCGCCGGTATCGGCAAGCTCGCCTTCACCGCGATTCAGAGCTTCTTTAACCAGATCATCAACACTCAGATCGGTGTACACGGCGTTATTGGCTTGCGTCATGAGATTCCCCGTCGGCCAGTGGCCGAGTGTGCTCCAAACGTTTTGTAGTAGAAAGTCGTGCACTACTACCGCGACAAAAAGTGGGCCGGATTATGCCAGAAACGCCCAAAAATAGTAGGGCCCTCCCGTCGTAACGGCGTTATTCCGGCGCAAAGCAGTGAATTTACCTGCGCTGAACCGTTTTAGTGCCGGGTATCTGACGGAGTATCTACGCCCGCTCCAGCGAACAATTGAGTGATATCTGCGGCATCAAAGAGGTAGCGCTGGTTGCAGAACTGGCAATCGATTTCGATGTTGCCACCGTGTTCGATGACCAGTTCCTGCGCATCCTCCAGACCCAGACTCACCAGAGCATTGGCCGAACGTTCGCGGGAGCAACTGCAACGGAAGCGCAGTTTTTGCACATCGAAGAGTCGAACCTGTTCTTCGTGGTAAAGACGATGGAGTACGGTTTCATTGTCCAGGCTCAGCAATTCATCGGCGGTCAGCGTGCTGCCCAGCGCGGTGATGTGCTGCCAGCTGTCGGCGCGTTCTTCTTCGTCCTTGAGACGGTCGGCGGGCAATTGCTGCAACAGCAAGCCGCGAGCACGACGGCCATCCGCGTACAACCAGAAACGCGTGCCCACTTGCTGGGACATGACGAAATAGTTGGTGAAGCACTCGGATAACGTTTCGCCGTCCAGGTCGACGATACCCTGGTAACGCTGACCCTGTTTCGGGTCGACCGTCAGCGCCAATACGCCATTGGGCATAAGGTCGGCAAGAGTCGCATCGGGGGCAATCCGGTCAGCTTCATAACGTGCCAGGCCACGGATTTCACGCTCGCTGGAACACTCGATCATCAACAGCGGGATCGGGCCGTCGGACCGGGCCTGGAGGATCAGCAGACCATCAAATTTCAAAGTGCCCACCAGCAGCGACGCCGCCGCCATCAACTCGCCCAGCAATTGTGCGACTGGCTCCGGGTAGGCGTGTTTTGCCAAGACTTCGGCGTAGCTGAGTTCCAACGAAACCAGTTCGCCGCGGGTATCGCTGTCATCGAAGATGAAGCGTTGGGTGTAGTCGGTATCCGTTAGATCGGTCATAGGTCTGGGTATCTGAATTAATGACAAAGTGATTTCAAAAAGTGAGAATCTTGCTTATTCGGCACCGTTTTGGTGCGAAATGTTCAGCCATGGGAGGCATTTTATGAACAATCCGGGTTTGTTCCAAGCAAGGTGGAACCTGCGCCGGTTGGCTCTGTGCAACTTGGTACCGCTGGCGCTGCTGGCCTTCTGGTTATGGCCTACAGGGCAGATGGTGTGTGTGATTTTCGACGAGTGGCTTTTTTACCGCCTCAATTCGCCACTGGCGACTAACCCGATATGGCTGCACATCTGGGCGATTGCAAGTCTGCGCCCCTTCGACGCGGTGGTCGGAGTGATTCTTTTGACCCTGCTGATCAAAGGCGATTGGGTATTCAAAGCCAATGAAGTGCGCCAGGCGTTTTTCGGGTTTCTCTCGACACTGCTGTTGCTGCTGTTGATCCGGATGCTGTTTTCAAAACTGGCCGTGCATATGGACTGGCAGCACAGCAGTCCGTCGATGATGATCGACAGCGCCGTCCGCATGAGCGACTACTTTCCGGGTCTTGAAAAAGCCTGGGAATTGAAGGACCGATCGAGTCAGAGTTTTCCGGGAGACCATGCGTCAGTACTACTGATCTGGGCGCTGTTCATGACGGTGTTCAGTCGCTCCACCTGGCAGACAGCGATGATCTGGAGTCTTGCGCTGCTGTTCATGATGCCGCGCCTGGTGGCGGGCGCCCACTGGGGTCAGGACGATTACATTGGCGGTGTGATGCTGGCGGTGTGGGCGCTGGGCTGGGGTTACTACACGCCGCTTGCCTATTATGTTTCAGAGTTTTTCCTGAAGGTAACGGCGCCGGTGTTTGAACTGCTGAGCAGATTGCCAGTGGTTTCGCGGATGAGTGTGGTGCGAGCTACAAGTTAATGCCTTGATGCCTATGTGGCGAGGAAGCTTGCTCCCGCTCGGTTGCTCAGCAGCCGCAAAGCCAGACGACCGTGTTCTTGCTGGAAGAATGCAGTTGTCAGGATCAGGAGTCCTTCGGCCTCCAACGGAGCAAGCCCACTCGCCACAAAACAATGACTTACTGGTCGTTGCTGCTGCCACGAAACTTGAACAAATCCCGCCGCTGCTTCTTGCTCGGCTTGCCGTCCGTGCTCACGCCCAACGAGCCCGCTTTTCGCATGGCTGCAGCAGCTTCGCGTTTGGCGATACTGGCTTCGGTTTCGGCGTACAGTGTCTGTGCTTGCGGCGCGCCACCGCGCACGCTCGACAGCGCCTTGACCACCACCGTGCGCTCATCGAAACCGGCGCGAATCTGAAATTCGTCACCGACCCGGGGCTCCTTTCCCGGTTTGCAGCGCTCGCCACGACAATGCACCTTGCCGCTTTCAATGGCCGCTTTGGCCAGGGCACGCGTTTTATAAAAGCGTGCAGCCCACAACCACTTATCGAGACGGACCTTGTCGTCCTCTTCCTGTTTTTGTGCCACTGGAATTCCTCTTTCAGACAATAGTCGGAACTGTACTACCGTTTCTGTCGGGCGCAAGAACCCGGCCCTCCAGATAGAATGAGATCTTGGCCGGCTCAACGCCGTGGAGTGATCGAGTGACTATATTTCCGTCTTCATTGACTGCGCCCAAGGTCGGGTGTCAGGGATGTCAGCAAAGCGAGCCCTTGGGGTTCGATTTTGCCTTTGCTTACCAACCCATCGTCGACCTGCGAGATCACTCCATTTTCGCTCATGAAGCCTTGGTGCGAGGAGTGGACGGTCAAGGCGCGATGTCCGTGCTTGATCAGGTTACCGATCAAAACCGCTATCGTTTCGACCAGCTCTGCCGGACCCGAGCCATTGAAGGTGCGGCGCATTTGGGGATGCAAACGAACCTGTCGATCAACTTCATGCCAAACGCCGTTTACCGCCCCGAGCTGTGTATTCGAAGCACGCTGGAAGCTGCACAAAAGTACAACTTCCCGATCAATCAGCTGATTTTTGAAACACTGGAAAGCGAGCACGTAGATAACTATCGCCATTTGACCAATATTCTGCGTGAATACCGCGAATTCGGCTTCAAGACCGCCATCGACGATTTCGGGGCGGGCTACTCGGGGCTCAATCTGCTCGCCGATTTCCAACCGGACCTGATCAAGCTCGACATGGCGCTCATCCGCGATGTCGACCGCGATCGCGTTCGTCAGGCTATCGTTCGAGGGATTGTCACAATCTGTGCGGAGTTGAACGTTACAGTCATTGCCGAAGGCATCGAAAGCGCCGGGGAAAGGGATTTTCTGGCGGACTGTGGAATTTTTCTGATGCAGGGTTACTGGTTCGCCAAACCTGCATTCAAAGCGTTGGCCCAGGTAACACCTGGGGCCTGGACGCGTTAATCGCTGGTTTATCCCTATTGAAGACATTTGACCATTTGACCGTTGTCGGTCTGCGCGAGTGGATAGCGCTCCCGGATCTGGGAGTCGCCGGACTTCGCGCAAAAATTGACACCGGTGCCAGCACCTCCAGCCTGCATGCCACCGACATCGAACCGTTCGAACGCGATGGTGAGCAGTGGGTGCGCTTTACCGCGCACCTCGGGACGGTGGTGCAACTGCGTCACAGGCGCTGCGAAGCACCGCTGGTGACGATGAAAACCATTAAAAGCTCCAATGGTCACGCGCAAATGCGATACGTGGTCAGCACTACCCTGGCCCTTGGTGATCGGGTCTGGCGGGTCGAGTTCACCCTCGCCTGCCGCAAATCCATGCGCTATCGCCTGCTACTCGGCTCCAAAGCCCTGATCGATGGCCAATTGGTGGTCAATCCGGGCATTAAATACGTACAAGACAAGCCGGTGTTCCCGGTATCTACCTCCTCCACAGGTGTTGCATGAAGATCGCTGTGCTGTCGCGTAACCCGCGTCTGTATTCCACTCGTCGTCTGGTCGAAGCCGGAACCGAGCGTGGCCATGAAATGGTGGTGGTCGACACCCTGCGCGCCTACATGAACATCGCCAGCCACAAACCGCAGATTCACTATCGCGGCAAGCCGCTGGAGGGCTTCGACGCAGTCATTCCGCGGATCGGCGCGTCGGTGACGTTTTATGGCTGCGCCGTGTTGCGTCAGTTCGAAATGATGGGGGTTTTTCCGCTTAACGAGTCGGTGGCCATCGCACGTTCGCGAGACAAGCTGCGCTCGCTGCAACTGCTCTCGCGTCGCGGTATCGGTTTGCCAGTCACCGGGTTTGCTCACTCGCCGGATGACATTCCCGATTTGATTGAAATGGTCAACGGTGCACCACTGGTCATCAAGGTACTGGAAGGCACTCAAGGCATTGGCGTGGTGCTTTGCGAAACCGCAACGGCGGCGGAGTCGGTGATCGAGGCATTTATGGGCCTCAAGCAAAACATCATGGTTCAGGAGTACATCAAGGAAGCCGGTGGCGCGGACATTCGATGCTTTGTGGTCGGCGACAAAGTGATCGCGGCGATGAAGCGGCAGGCCAAACCCGGGGAGTTTCGTTCCAACCTGCATCGCGGAGGGAGTGCAAGCCTGATCAAGATCACGCCAGAAGAGCGCATGACTGCGTTACGTGCGGCGAAGGTGATGGGCCTTGCGGTAGCGGGTGTGGACATCCTGCGCTCCAATCACGGGCCGCTGGTGATGGAGGTCAATTCGTCGCCGGGCCTGGAAGGGATTGAAACCACCACCGGGAAGAATGTGGCAGGGATCATCATCGAGCATCTGGAGAAGAATGGCGGACCGAACATGACCCGGACCAAAGGCAAAGGGTAAAGCCCAAAGATCAAAAGATCGCAGCCAGCGGCAGCTCCTGCATGGGAATGCGTTCCCTGTAGGAGCTGCCGCAGGCTGCGATCTTTTCAGTGGTTAAACCGCATCTCGCGGCAGCATCAACCCCAGCGGCAACCGCACCCGCGCTTCCAGCCCGCCACCGTCTCTGTTGCGCAGCTCAACATTACCGCCATGCATCGACGCGATCCGCTTCACGATCGCCAGCCCCAAACCAGTCCCTTTACCGCCACGAGCACGATCACCGCGGGTAAACGGATTGAAGATCGCTTCCAATTCCGAAGGATCAATCCCCGCCCCTCGGTCCATCACACTCAGTACCACATACGGGGCGCTGGTATCTCCAGACACGTAAGCCGCGACCTCTACACCGCTGCCAGCGTGATGCAGCGCATTGCCGATCAGGTTGTTCAGCAGTCGTTTCATCGACACCCGACGCAACGGGAATGGCTGGATCGGCTCCAGGCGCAGTCTTACTTTTTCTTCATTCTGGTTGTAAGGAGCGGCGACTTCGCGCACCAGATCGATCAAGTCGACCTCTTCCACCGACTCGTCGCGACCATCGCGGATAAACGCCAGGAACTGGTCGAGAATCGCATCCATGTCTTCGATGTCGCGCACCATGTCATCGGTGAGGTCGCTGCGGTCGCCCATCAATTCCAGAGACAAACGCAAGCGGGTCAGCGGAGTCCGCAAGTCGTGGGAGACGCCGGCCAACATCAGCTCGCGCTCGCGACCGGCCTGTTCGACGTCTTCAGCCATCTGGTTGAACGCGCGGTACACCTCGGTCATCTCGCTCGGCGTATCACTGATCGGCAGGCGCACGCTGCGACCCTGGCCGAGTTGCCTTGCGGCAAAGACCAGACGTTTCAAGGGCTGGTTGAGTTGGCTGACAAAGATCCAGGCTGAAGCAGTCGACAGCAAGCCGATGGCCAGGAACCAGCCGAGTACGTTCCAGATTTTTTGACCGCGCAATGGGTGCGGGTAAAGCGGCACTTTCAGCCAGCCGTCACCCAGACTTGGTGCCCGGACCCATAACGCCGGCGGCGAATGCATGCGTAATCGGACTTCGGTGTCGGCCCCCAGCTCAGCCTGCATCTGGCGCTGATAGATCTCGCTGTACGGCCAATGCTGTTCGCCTTCTGGCACACCGGTGCCCACCACACGAATCAACGTCGCGGCTTCGGCAATTTTGTCGCGGTTATTTTCATCCGCCGCCCAATAGGCGCGAAGCGTCAGGGCGACGCCGTGGCTGTATTGCCGGTCCACCAGCACATCCTCGTTCATCAATAGATAAACCAGGGTCAGTGCCTTGGAGAACAGAACGACAATCAGCACCAACCAAAGGGTGCGGGAGAAGAAACTTTGGGGAAACCAGATCGGGGTTTTCATGAATAGCCGTTACACGCTTGCAGGAGCGAGGATGCTCGCATATTGCGGATCGCGAGTCTGCGGACAACATCGTCCGCAAGACCCGCTCCTACAAAACGCCGATCACTTGGTGGCGGCGCCATCCGGAACGAACACGTAACCCACGCCCCAGACAGTCTGGATATAACGCGGTTTGGATGGATCGGGTTCAATCATTCGGCGCAGACGGGAAATCTGTACGTCGATGGAGCGCTCCAGAGCATCCCACTCACGGCCGCGAGCCAGGTTCATCAGTTTGTCGCGGGTCAGAGGCTGACGCGCGTTCATGACCAGAGCTTTCAGCACCGCAAACTCACCGGTAGTGAGCATGTGCACTTCATCACCGCGCTTCAGCTCACGGGTGGCCAGCGACAGCTCGTAGTCACCGAAGGTCACGCTTTCGTCTTCGCTGCCCGGTGCGCCCGGCACAGGAGTGGACTGACGACGCAACACGGCTTTGACGCGAGCCATCAGCTCATCCGGGTTGAACGGCTTGGCCAGGTAGTCGTCGGCGCCCAGTTCGAGGCCTTTGATACGGCTCAGCTCGTCGCCCTTGGCGGTGAGCATGATGATCGGGATCTGATTGTTAGCGGTGCGCAGGCGGCGGCAAGCAGTCAAGCCGTCTTCGCCAGGCAGCATCAGGTCGAGAACAACCAGGTTGAACACTTCGCGCGCCAGCAGGCGGTCCATTTGTTCAGTGTTCGGTACGGCACGGGCTCGATAGCCTTTGCTGACGAAAAAGCGTTCCAGCAGGCTGCTCAGCCCTGGATCGTCGTCAACAATAAGAATTTTTTCGCCTTCAGCAATGTTTGCAGTGCTGCTCATTAGATGCTCCTTTTAGCTCGGCGCGCATTATGGCGTAGCTGCCGTTATACGCACCGTGTGCATTGTTAGCAGATTTTTCCTTCACCGCCAGCACGCCGGGCGTTATCCCCAAGGTCGGTGATGCCCCCGAATGATCGAACGCTGGGTATAATGCGCGGCGTTTTGTGTCAGGCAACGTCTGATCGTTTACCCCGGCGACCGCTTTTTATTTTCATGGCGCCGGCAGTAATTGTTCGATTTCACGGGTCAACGGAATGCCTGTTGATCCAGGTAGCGGCGCAGGCCAGGCCGCTCAACCAGACTCGCCGAGCCCTTATCTCTGCGCCTGCGAGCCTGCTTTCACAATTTGTCAGGTGGTTTTATGGACAGCATCAACAGCCGCATCGCCGAGGAACTCGGCGTACGCCCACAACAGGTCGAAGCGGCCGTCGCGCTACTCGATGAGGGCTCAACCGTTCCCTTCATCGCCCGCTACCGGAAAGAAGTGACCGGCAGCCTCGATGACATCCAGCTGCGCCACCTTGAAGAACGTCTGCGCTACCTGCGAGAACTCGACGAACGGCGCATCAGCATCCTGGCCAGCATCCAGGAACAGGGAAAGCTGACCCCGCAGCTGGAACGCGACATCAAGCTCGCCGACACCAAGACCCGTCTCGAAGATTTGTACCTGCCGTACAAGCAGAAACGCCGCACCAAGGGCCAGATCGCCCTGGAAGCCGGCCTCGGCGAGCTGGCTGACGGCCTGTTCAACGACCCTACCCTGGCGCCGGACGCCGAAGCTGCGCGCTTCATCGACGCCGAAAAAGGCGTGGCCGACGTGAAGGCCGCCCTCGAAGGCGCCAAGTACATCCTCATGGAGCGTTTCGCCGAAGACGCCGGTCTGCTCGACAAACTGCGCAGCTACCTGAAGCAGGAAGCCACCCTGAGTGCCCGTGTCATCGCCGGGAAGGAAGAGGAAGGCGCCAAGTTCCGCGACTACTTCGAACACGACGAACCCCTGAAAAGCATGCCATCGCACCGTGCCCTGGCGATTTTCCGTGGTCGCAACGAAGGCATTCTCAGCTCCGCGCTGAAAGTCGGCGACGAACTCCCGGGCACCATGCACCCGTGCGAAGGCATGATCGGCCAGCAGTTCGGCATCCAGAACCAGAACCGCGCCGCCGACAAATGGCTGGGCGAAGTGGTGCGCTGGACATGGAAGGTCAAGCTCTACACCCACCTCGAAACCGACTTGCTCGGCGAACTGCGCGACGGCGCGGAAACCGAAGCGATCAACGTGTTCGCGCACAACCTGCACGACTTGCTGCTGTCGGCACCCGCCGGCCCACGTGCCACCCTGGGCCTCGACCCTGGCCTGCGCACCGGCTGCAAGGTCGCCGTAGTCGACTCCACCGGCAAGCTGCTGGACCACGCCACGGTGTACCCGCACGTACCGCACAACAAGTGGGACCAGACCCTCGCCGTGCTCGCCGCCCTGTGCGCCAAGCACTCGGTTGACCTGATCGCCATCGGCAACGGCACCGCCAGCCGGGAAACCGACAAGCTCGCCGCTGAACTGATCAAAAAGTATCCAGCGATGAAAATGACCAAAGTAATGGTCTCCGAGGCCGGCGCATCGGTTTACTCGGCTTCGGAACTGGCTTCCAAGGAATTCCCGGACCTCGACGTGTCGATCCGTGGCGCGGTGTCCATTGCCCGTCGTCTGCAGGATCCGCTGGCAGAACTGGTGAAGATCGATCCGAAATCCATCGGTGTCGGCCAGTACCAGCACGATGTGTCGCAGCTGAAACTGGCGCGCGGCCTGGACGCTGTGGTCGAGGACTGCGTGAACGCCGTCGGCGTCGACGTCAACACGGCCTCTGTGGCGCTGCTGGCCCGTATCTCCGGCCTCAACGCGACGCTGGCACAGAACATCGTCAGCCATCGCGACGAGCACGGCGCCTTCAAAACCCGCGCCGCACTGAAGAAAGTGGCACGCCTGGGCGAAAAAACCTTCGAACAGGCTGCCGGCTTCCTGCGGGTCATGAATGGCGACAACCCGCTGGATTCGTCCGCGGTTCACCCGGAAGCCTATCCGTTGGTGCAGCGTATCGCCGCCGAGACTGACCGCGATATCCGCTCGCTGATCGGCGATGCCAGCTTCCTCAAGCGTCTTGATCCGAAGAAGTACACCGACGAAACCTTCGGTTTGCCGACGGTCACCGACATTCTGCAAGAGCTTGAAAAGCCTGGTCGCGACCCACGTCCCGAGTTTAAGACCGCCGAGTTCCAGGAAGGCGTCGAGGATCTCAAGGACCTGCAACTGGGCATGATCCTCGAAGGTGTCGTCACCAACGTGACGAACTTTGGCGCGTTCGTCGACATCGGCGTGCATCAGGACGGTTTGGTGCACATCTCTGCGCTTTCGGAGAAGTTCATCAAGGATCCTCGCGAAGCGGTGAAGGCCGGTGACGTGGTGAAAGTGAAGGTCATGGAAATCGACATTCCGCGTAAACGCGTTGGCCTGTCGATGCGCATGAGCGACACACCGGGTGAGAAAATCGACGGCGCCCGTGGTGCACGTCCGGGTTCCGCTCCGCGCCAGTCCCAGAACACCGCTCCACGCAAGGAAACCACGGCTGCGGCTCCGGCCAACAACGCCATGGCGTCGCTGTTCGCAAACGCCAAGCAGTTGAAGAAACGCTGATGGAGTTCCCTGCCGGGTACACCGAAAGCGCATTTTTCAAGCTACTGGGGTGCCGTTTGCACAGTCTGGAAACCGGGGTGGCGCAGGTCGCCCTGTTGCTCGAGCCAGAGCTGCGCAATCGGGCGAACAAGCTGCACGGCGGGGCATTGTTCAGTCTGGTGGACATCGCCATGGGGCTGGCCTGCTCCAGCACCCACGGCTTTGACCAGCAGAGCGCGACCATCGAATGCAAGATCAACTACATTCGCGCCGTGTCCGACGGTGAAGTGATGTGCACGGCACGGGTGATTCACCCGGGCCGTCGCACGCTGGTGGTCGAAGCTGACGTGATGCAAGGCGAAAAATTAGTCGCAAAAGCACAAGGCACGTTCGCTGTCCTGTAGATGAATGCCATCATTTTGAGTTAATTTCAGCGCAACGAATCTGTAGGAGTGAGCCTGCTCGCGATAGCGGTATGTCAGGCAACATAAGCGTCGTCTGACACATCGTTATCGCGAGCAGGCTCACGCCTACAGGGATTGTGCAGTTCTTTACTAACCGGCATGGCTTGCGCGGTTGCAAAAACCAGGCGAAAACGCCAGTTTCTACTTCACCCTTGTAGACCGTCTTGCCCACCCCCATATTGGGGCGACTGACGCGTGAAGGAATCCAACTTGAGCGAACTTCTCAACCGCCGCCTGGCTCTGCTCGGCGAGCGCGCTAACCTCTCTCTGCTCGAACAGTGCCTTCACGGCATCGAACGTGAATGCCTGCGCGTGACCAGCGAAGGTCGCCTGGCGCAAACGCCGCACCCGGAAGAATTGGGTTCCGCGCTGACCAACGAACAAATCACCACTGACTATTCCGAGTCGCTGCTGGAGTTCATCACGCCAGCCCTGCCCGACCCGGCCGACACGCTGGCGAGCCTGGACAGCATTCACCGCTTTGCCTACAGCAAGCTCGGCAACGAGTTTCTGTGGAGTCCCTCGATGCCGTGCCCTTTGCCGGCCGAGGAAGATATCCCGATTGCCTACTACGGCACGTCCAACATCGGGCAGCTCAAGTATGTGTACCGCAAGGGCCTGGCCCTGCGTTACGGCAAGACCATGCAGTGCATCGCCGGGATTCACTACAATTTTTCCCTGCCGGAAAAACTCTGGCCCCTACTCAAAGAGGCTGAAGGTTTTGTCGGCACCGACCGCGATTATCAGTCGTCGGCCTACATCGCGCTGATCCGTAACTTCCGTCGCTACAGCTGGCTGCTGATGTACCTGTTCGGTGCCTCGCCAGCGCTCGACGCCGGTTTCCTGCGCGGACGTTCGCACCAGCTCGAGCAGTTGGACCCGGACACCTTGTACCTGCCCTACGCCACCAGCCTGCGCATGAGCGACCTGGGTTACCAGAGCAACGCCCAGGCCGGCTTGACGCCGTGCTACAACGACCTGGCGAGCTACACCGACAGCTTGCGCAAAGCGGTGGCGACACCTTATGCGCCGTATGTCGAAATCGGCACGCATCAGGATGGTGAGTGGGTTCAGCTCAACACCAACATCCTGCAGATCGAAAACGAGTACTACTCCAACATCCGTCCCAAGCGCGTGACCTACACCGGCGAGCGACCGATCCAGGCGCTGGTGGCCCGTGGCATTCAGTACGTTGAAGTGCGCTGCCTGGACATCAACCCGTTCCTGCCGATGGGCATCGATCTTACCGAGTCGCGCTTCCTCGACGCCTTCCTGCTGTACTGCGCGCTCAACGAAAGCCCTCTGCTGACCAACAGCAGCTGTGGCAATGCGACCTCGAACTTCCTCAGCGTGGTCAAGGAAGGTCGCCGCCCAGGCTTGCAACTGCAGCGCGACGGTCAACCGGTGGACATGAAGGAATGGGCTGCCGAGCTGCTGGAGAAGATTGCACCGCTGGCCGCACTGCTTGATCAAAGCCATGGCGGCGATGCTCACAGCAAGGCGCTGGACGTGCAGATGGAGAAGATCAAGGACCCGTCCCGGACGCCGTCGGCCATGGTCTTGGCGTCGATGGCCGAGCATAAGGAAAGCTTCGCCCAGTTCTCCCTGCGCCAGAGCCGCGCACATGCGGAGTATTTCCGTAGCGAGCCGCTGTCAGCCGAAGCCCAGGCGACGTTTGAAAACCGTGCGCGCACTTCGCTGGCCGAACAGGTGGAGCTGGAGCAGAACGAGGTCGGTGATTTCGACGTGTTCGTCGGGTCGTATCAGGCGAGTATTCTGGCGATCAGTAACTGAGTCACTACGGCCCTTTATCGCAAGCAAGCAGCTCCTGTGGATCAGACATAGCAACTCACTGTGGCGAGGGGATTTATCCCCGTTCGACTGCGAAGCAGTCGCAAGATCCTTTTAATGGGGGCTGCTTCGCAGCCCAACGGGGATAAATCCCCTCGCCACAGTAAATTTCCTCGCCACAGTAAATCCCCTCGCCACAAAAGCCCCTCACCTCATGCATTCCCAACTTTTCCACTCATAAGCTAATTCGAAAAAGTTATTTATTTACGGATTCTTAGATCATTTAGTCTCCTCACACGCCAACTCTCGGCCGCCTGTTGAGGAGCTTCTCCATGAAACTGCATCTCCCCCTTCGCCTCCTGGCGGCCGCTTCGCTGGCTGCGGCGAGTTTCTTTGTCCAGGCAGCCGACGTGACCGTCGCCTACCAGACCACCGTTGACCCGGCGAAAGTCGCCCAGGCCGACGGCGCCTACGAAAAAGCCACCAACGCCAAGATTGACTGGCGCAAATTCGACAACGGCGCCGACATCATCGCCGCCATTGCCTCCGGCGATGTCCAGATCGGCTACCTGGGTTCCAGCCCCCTGACTGCCGCGATCACCCGCAAAGTCCCGGTAGAAACCTTCCTCATTGCCACTCAGATCGGCGCCGCCGAAGCCCTGGTAGCTCGCGATGGTTCCGGCATCAAGACCCCACAAGACTTGATCGGCAAAAAAATCGCCGTACCTTTTGTCTCCACCGGCCACTACAGCCTGCTGGCGGCGTTGAAGCACTGGAACATCGACCCGTCGAAAGTCACCGTCCTCAACCTCGCCCCGCCCGCGATCATTGCTGCATGGAAACGCGGTGATATCGACGCCACTTACGTGTGGGACCCGGCCCTGGGCGTCGCCAAGGAAAACGGCAAAGTACTGATCACCTCGGGTGAATTGGCCAAGTTCGGCGCACCGACGTTCGATGCCTGGATCGTGCGCAAAGACTTCGCCGAAAAACACCCGGAAATCGTCACCGCGTTCGCCAAAGTCACCCTCGACGCCTACGCCGAATATCGCAAAGACCCTCAAGCCTGGCTCGCTAATCAATCCAACGTCGACAAGCTGGTGAAACTCTCCGGCGCCAAGGCCAGCGACATTCCGTTGCTGCTGCAAGGCAACGTCTACCCGCTGGCGGCTGATCAGGTGATCACCCTTGGCGCACCGACCACCAAAGCGATCACTGACACCGCCACCTTCCTCAAGGAACAGGGCAAGGTCGACGCTGTACTGCCGGACTACGCGCCTTACGTCAGCGCCAAGTTCATCACTCACTGATCGGGAGTTCATTGCGATGGCTTTGCTACAGCTGGAGCGCATCAGCGCACAGTACCCCGGTAGCCCGGAACCGGTGCTGGCGGATATTTCCTTGAGCCTCGGGCCTCAGCAATTGCTCGTGGCTCTCGGCCCGTCCGGCAGTGGCAAGACCTCGCTGTTGAACCTGATTGCCGGTTTCGTCGAGCCCAGCGCCGGGCGTATCACGCTGGACGGCGTACCGGTCAAAGGGCCAAGCGCCGAACGTGGTGTGGTGTTCCAGGACGATGCCCTGCTGCCTTGGCAGGATGTGCTGGCCAACGTCGGCTTCGGTCTGGAGCTGGCGGGGGTGTCTCGTGAAAAACGCGAAATCCGCGCCAGGGAAATGCTCGCGCTGGTGGACCTTTCCGGTTTCGAAAACCGCCGGATCTGGCAGCTCTCGGGCGGACAGAAACAGCGCGTCGGCCTGGCCCGCGCACTGGCTGCCGACCCTCGTGTATTGCTGATGGACGAACCTTTCGGTGCCCTCGACGCGTTCACCCGCGAACAGATGCAAGAGCTCTTGCTGCAAGTCTGGCAGCGCACCGCCAAACCGGTTTTTCTGATTACCCACGACATCGAAGAAGCCGTATTTCTCGCTACTGACCTGATTCTTCTGGCGCCTGATCCTGGGCAAATCGTCGAGCGCTTGAGTCTTGATTTCGGTCAGCGCTATGCCGCTGGCGAATCGGCACGGGCGATCAAATCCGACCCACGCTTTATCGAAACCCGCGAACACGTCCTCGCCAAGGTGTTCTCCCAACGCAGCGCCGCCCAGCGGCAGGAGCGCGCATGAGCAGCTATGAGATTCCGGCCGTCACGGTAAAAACCCCTTCGACGGTGATACCTGTACGGCGCAGCTTGAGCAGACGCTGGATCAGTGTCCTGACACTGGTCGCGTTGGTGACGCTGTGGTGGGCGGTGACGGCTACCGGCATGATCGAACCGCTGTTCCTGCCGCCTCCGTCCGCCGTCCTGCAAAAGGGCTGGTTGCTGGTGACCACCGGCTACATGGACTCCACCTTGTGGCAGCACTTGGGCGCCAGTCTGAGTCGCATCGGGCTGGGCCTGGGCTTCGCGGTATTGACGGCGGTACCGGTCGGCATCGCCATCGGCCACAACCGCATTGCTCGCGGCATCCTCGATCCGCTGATCGAGTTCTACCGCCCTATTCCACCGTTGGCCTACCTGCCGCTGATCGTGATCTGGTGCGGCATCGGTGAGCTGTCCAAAGTCCTGCTGATCTACCTCGCGATTTTTGCGCCCATCGCCATCGCCACGGCCACGGGTGTGCGCACCGTCGACCCCGCCAAGCTGCGTGCCGCACAGTCGCTGGGCGCAACACGGGCGCAGCTGATACGCCATGTCATTCTGCCAAGCGCCTTGCCGGACATTTTGACCGGCGTGCGCATTGGTCTCGGTGTGGGTTGGTCGACCCTGGTCGCCGCCGAATTGATCGCCGCCACCAGCGGTTTGGGCTTCATGGTGCAATCGGCCGCGCAGTTCCTGGTCACCGATGTGGTGGTACTGGGGATTCTGGTCATCGCGCTGATTGCCTTCGCCATGGAAATGGGCCTGCGCGCCCTGCAACGCAAGCTGGTGCCGTGGCACGGCCAGGCTCACTGAATATGGCTACCTCGGTTACCGCCCCCCGAATTGAAGAGAACCACCATGAGTAACCTGACAATCGTCCCCCTAAGCTCGGCCCTCGGCGCGCAGATCAGCGGCGTCGACGTGAGCCAGCCGCTGAACCTGGAACAACGTGATGCTATCGAGCAGGCGTTGCTCAAGCATCAGGTGTTGTTCTTCCGCGACCAGCCGATCACGCCTCAGCAGCAGGCGCGGTTCGCCTCCTATTTTGGCGACCTGCACATCCACCCGATCTACCCCAACGTCCCCGAACAACCGGAGGTGCTGATCCTTGATACCGCCGTCACCGACGTGCGCGACAACGCGATCTGGCACACCGACGTGACCTTCCTGCCGACACCGGCGATGGGCGCCGTGCTCAGTGCCAAGCTGTTGCCGGAGTTTGGCGGCGACACGCTGTGGGCCAGCGGCATTGCTGCGTATGAAGCGCTGTCTGCGCCGATGAAAAACCTGCTCGAAGGCCTGACCGCCACCCACGATTTCACTCGCTCGTTTCCATTGGAACGCTACGGCAACACGCCAGAAGCGCTGGTTCAATGGGAAGAAGCCCGCCGCAAAAACCCACCGTTGTCGCACCCTGTGATCCGCACACACCCCGTGAGTGGGCGCCGGTCATTGTTCGTCAATGAAGGGTTCACATCGAAGATCAACGAGCTGTCGGAAACGGAAAGCGAGGCCATTCTGAAGCTGCTGTTCGCCCATGCGACGCGCCCGGAGTTCACCATCCGCTGGCGTTGGCAGAAAGACGACGTGGCGTTCTGGGACAACCGCGTGACGCAGCATTACGCAGTAGACGACTACCGCCCTGCACGGCGGGTGATGCAGCGCGCGACGGTGTTGGGGGATGTACCGTTTTTTCGGTGAGACCTGACTTTCGTCATTGCCTCAAATACCGCTATCGCGGGCAAGCCCGCTCCCACAGCTATATCAGTTGGCCGCAGAATGTTGGTTCAACACATAACCCTGGGGGAGCGGGCTTGCCCGCGATAGCGGTATTGCAGGCGCCGGAAAAACCAGCGCCGAAAGCTTACTCAGCCGAGGATGGCTTCTCCCAAAGATTGATCCCACCCTCTTGGGCAAACCCATCAATCTCCGCCAGCTCTTGCGCACTGAAGCTCAAATTCTTCAACGCCCCGACGTTCTCGATAATCTGCTCCGGACGACTCGCGCCGATCAGCGCCGAGGTCACGCGTGGATCTCGCAGCGTCCAGGCCAGCGCCAACTGCGCCAGGCTCTGACCACGACGCTTGGCGATCTCGTTCAGCGCGCGAACGTGAGCGATGTTGGCCTCGGACAAATGCGAAGCCTGCAACGAGCCACCCCCCGGACGATTCACCCGCGCATCCGCCGGCACGCCGTTGAGGTACTTGTCAGTCAGCAGTCCCTGGGCCAGTGGTGTGAATGCAATCACCCCGGTGCCGAGCTCATCGGTGACATCCAGCAGGTCTTTTTCTACCCAACGGTTGAGCAGGTTGTAGGCCGGCTGATGAATCAACAGCGGCACTTTCCACTCCTTCAGCAGCGCGGCCATTTCACGGGTTTTCACCCCGGAATAAGACGAGATGCCAATGTACAAAGCCTTGCCCTGCTGCACGGCGGTGGCCAGTGCGCTGGCGGTTTCTTCCAGCGGCGTGTCCGGGTCGAAGCGGTGAGAATAGAAGATGTCGACGTAGTCCAGGCCCAGGCGCTGCAAGCTCTGATCGAGGCTGGCGAGCACGTATTTGCGCGAACCTCCGCCCTGACCGTAAGGGCCGGGCCACATGTCCCAGCCCGCCTTGCTCGAGATGATCAGTTCGTCGCGGTACTGCTTGAAGTCTTCACGCAGCAAACGGCCGAAATTGATCTCGGCGCTGCCATACGGCGGGCCATAGTTGTTGGCGAGGTCGAAGTGGTTGATCCCCAGATCGAACGCCGTGCGCAACAACGAGCGCTGGGTTTCGATTGGCGTGCTGTCGCCAAAGTTGTGCCACAGGCCCAACGACAGCGCCGGCAACACCAGCCCGCTGCGGCCTACACGGCGGTACGGGATGGCGTCATAGCGGTTTTCGGCAGCGGTGTAAGTCATCGAATCCTCTCTTGTCTGGGTAAACATTCATTGAGATGAGTACATTAATATCCAAACATGGCATCAGACCATTACCTGTGAGAGCAAAGCTTGGTCCGGGCGGCGTTCCGACGATGAAGCCCTCCAAGCCAACCCACACCCGAGGAATGTACTCACCATGCACACCACCATCATCATCACCTTCGGCCTGATCCTCCTGGCGCTGATGCTGTTCATCGGTGAGAAAATCGGCTTCAGCCGCCAGACCCTGACCTACAGCTTCGTCGCCTTGTGGCTGGCGCTGACCGTCATCAACGGTGCCATCGGCGTGGTCACTGCCGGCCAGTCCGTGAGTTCGGAAATGGTGGTCGGCAGCCTGGTGTTCAGCGTCCCGGTGGCCGCACTGGTGTTGTTCATGGTGATGACTCAAGCCTGAGCCATCACCCATTGATCAACGCACCAAATGCAGGAACTGCATGTGCCGCTCGTACTGGTCGAGGATGTCGTTGATGATCTGCTCCTTGGTGTAGCCCACCAGATCGTAGTCCTGACTGCCCTCGGCCAAATGCACTTCAGCCCGATAGTAACGGCGATTGTTGAGCTCCTTGGAACCCATGCCGCCACGGGCGAAAGACGGTGTGAAGTAGCCACGCATCTGCACCTGATATATGAACGGATGCTGTTCGCCATGACCGATTTCCAGGCTGACACTGTCATTGGCCGGGTCAGGCTGAGTGACCACGTTCAAACCCTTCTCGACGAATACGGCGGTCACCTCTTCAATCGCAGGGCGCACCGTCGTGTCGAGGAAGCGATAGACCTCATCCCGCGAGGGGAAGTGCACGGCCTGACTCAGCCGCTGACGCCAGCCACCACGCCGCGAACCGGACACCGGTGCCAGGGAATGCAGTTGCGCGATCTGCTTCTGCGACTCCAGGTAGAACGCCTTGTGCAGCCCCCACATCATCAACAGCAAAATCATCGAGAACGGCAGCGAGGTCAGCACCACGGCTGACTTCAGCGCATCGATGCTGCCGGAGAACAGCAGCGCACTGGTCACCAATGCAGTCATCGCGCCCCAGAACACCCGCAGCCATTTCGGCCCGTCTTCATCCGGATTGCCGCCCTTGGCAGACAGCGTCGACAGCACCACGGTACCGGAGTCGGCCGAGGTGACGAAGAACACGAAGCTGATGAACACCGTGACCGCGATAACGGTTTTGCTCCACGGGTAGGTTTCCAGCAACAGGTAAAGCGTCATCGAGGGGTTGTCGATGGCCGACATTCCCAGCGCGCTCATGCCGTGGTTGAGGACTTGATCGATGGCGCTGTTGCCGAAGATCGACATCCACGCCAGGGTGAAACCAAGCGGGATCAGCAATACGCCAAAAACGAATTCGCGGATGGTCCGACCACGGGAAATCCGTGCGATGAACAGGCCAACGAACGGCGACCATGCAATCCACCAGGCCCAGTAGAACACTGTCCAGCCGCCCAACCAGTCGCTGGGTTTGTCATAGGCGTACAGGTCAAAACTCTTCATCGGCAAGGCGCCGAGATAGTCGCCGATGTTCTGGATCAGGGTGTTGAGCAAATGCTGCGTAGGGCCGGCGAACAACACGAACAACAGCAGCGCACACGCCAGCAGCATGTTGATGTCGGACATCACCCGCACGCCTTTGTCGACGCCGGATACCGCGACGATGATTGCCGCGCCCATCATCAGCGTGATCAGGCCCACCTGAACCCACTGGGTGTGTGCAACACCGAACAGATAGTCGAGGCCGGAGTTGAGGTGCAACACGCCAAAGCCCATGTCGGCACCGAGGCCAAACACCGTGGCGATGATGCCGAAGCCGTCCACCGCATAACCGATCGGACCGTTGATGCGCTTACCGATCAGCGGGTAAAGCGCCGAGCGTAACGCCAGTGGCAGGTTATGGCGGTAGGCGAAGTAGGCCAGCGCCATGCCGACAAAGGCGAACACGCCCCAGCCATGCAAGCCCCAGTGCAGGAACAGAATCTGCATCGCCTGTCGCGCCGCATCCGCCGTGCCGGCATCGCCCTGGGGCGGTTGCGCGAGGTGGGTCAGCGGCTCGGATACACAAAAGAAAAACAGCGTGATGCTGATCCCGGCGGCGAACAGCATGCCGGCCCAGGACAGGTAACTGAACTCGGGTTCGTCGTGGTCGGCACCGAGCTTGATCTTGCCGTAGCCGGATAAGGCGGTGACCACCACGAAGACCAGGTACAGGGTCATCGCGAGCATGTAGTACCAGCCGACCGTATTGGCCGCCCAGTTTTGTGCCGCCAGCAACCAGGCCCCGGCTTGCTCGGGCATCGCGATAACCACGATGCCGAACAACAGAATGAAACTCGCCGAGAAGTAGAACACCGGCGGATTCATGCGGACCTGGCCGCTTGGTGGGAGAGAAGATGCACTCATGAAACATGCACCTCTAAGGTAGGCAATGTGGCTGTGAAAATCAGACTCAGCAAAGGCAAGCCTCCTGTTGTGAGCGGGCAGCGAACCGGCGTTTTAACTTGAATGAGCGTTCAAGTTAAACATGGATAGGGCGCTAAGGACTAATCGCAGGGCTCGGCGGTACTGTGTGTACGCTAGCTCAAGGAAGGGTATGAGGTGGGATTTGGTGGTTTGGTTCACTGGATAATTGGCTGAATGCCATTATCTCGGTTCGGATTGAAATCATTCGCGGGCAAGCCACGCTCCCACAGGTATCGTGTCGTACAGTAATTGTGCGAACGACATCGATCCTGTGGGAGCGGGGCTTGCCCGCGAAGGCGTTAGCAAGATCACTGAAGATTTCAGCCCTTACTTCTGCGTCCCATCATCATGCTGCAGATTCGCCTGGGTCAGGTTGCACCCCGCCGGCACGCTGCGGGTCAGCCAGACATTACCGCCGATGGTCGAGCCCTTGCCGATAGTAATCCGCCCCAGAATCGTCGCACCGGCGTAAATCACCACGTCATCCTCGACAATCGGATGCCGCGGATGGCCCTTCTGCAATTGCCCGTCTTCATCCGCCGGAAAACGCTTGGCACCCAGGGTCACGGCCTGATAGATCCGCACACGCTCGCCGATGATGGCAGTCTCGCCAATCACCACACCCGTCCCATGATCGATAAAGAAGCTGCGACCGATCTGCGCCCCTGGGTGGATATCGATGCCCGTGGCCGAGTGCGCGATTTCCGCGCTGATCCGCGCCAGCAGCGGCAACCCGGCGCGATAGAGATGGTGCGCCAGGCGATGGTGAATCACCGCCAGAATCCCCGGGTAGCACAGCAGCACCTCATCAACGCTGCGCGCCGCTGGATCACCGTGGTAGGCCGCCAGCACATCGGTGTCCAGCAAACTGCGCAGCCCCGGCAACGCGAGGGCGAAATCCTGGATGATCTGAATGGTCCTGGCCTCGACTTCGGTGTCGGCCTGGGCGCTATGGCGCGCGGCGTAACGCAGTTCGAGTCGCGCTTGAGCCAGCAATGCGTTCAGCGCCACGTCCAGCGTGTGGCCGACGTAGAAATCTTCACTCTCCTCACGCAGGTCGACCGGCCCCAGGCGCATCGGAAACAGCGCGCCACAGAGCGCTTCAAGAATATCGGCCATCGCCGCTCGAGAAGGCAACTCGCGACCGCCCTGCTCGCCACTGGCGCGACCGTTTTGGGCACGCCATTGATCACGCGCGGTACGCAGTTGGCTGACGATGGTCTGCAATTGCCAATGGCTGGATCGCTCGCTCACTGTAGAAACTCCTCACCGGCAGCCGGACTGTCTGGCCACCTTGACGGCGATTACTTTACGGCAAGGTCTTCAAGCCGAATTAAGAACCAATAGTGCTGAACTCAATACTTTTGGCTATAAGCGATTGGCGGTTGCCCCTGGATTTTGGCGTGCCTATAGTCCGGACATCTTTCCCTGCCAGTGCGTAACCATGATCAAACAACAGCTCGCCCGTTTTGACCGCCTCGAATTGCTCAGCCACCCGACGCCGCTGGAAAAACTCGAGCGCTTGTCGACCTGGCTGGGCCGCGATGTATACGTCAAACGCGATGACCTGACGCCACTGGCGATGGGCGGCAACAAGCTGCGCAAGCTCGAATACCTGGCGGCAGATGCGCTGGCCCAAGGCGCCGACACGTTCATCACCGCAGGCGCGCTGCAGTCCAACCACGTTCGCCAGACCGCTGCCCTGGCCGCCAAACTGGGCCTGGGTTGCATCGCCCTACTGGAAAATCCGCTGGGCACTGACGACAGCAACTACGTCGCCAATGGCAATCGGCTGCTGCTCGACCTGTTCGATGCCAAGGTCGAACTGGTGGAAAACCTCGACAACGCCGACGAACAATTGCAGGCCCTGGCTGACCGACTGCGCAACAACGGCAAAAAACCCTACATCGTGCCGATTGGCGGCTCCAACGCTTTGGGCGCGCTCGGTTATGTGCGCGCCGGGCTGGAACTGGCCGAACAGATCAAGGACACCGGTCTGACTTTTGCTGCCGTGGTATTGGCCTCAGGCAGTGCAGGAACCCATAGCGGCCTGGCGCTGGCATTGAATGAAGCACTGCCGGAATTGCCAGTGATCGGCGTCACGGTATCGCGCAGTGATGAAGATCAACGCCCCAAGGTTCAGGGCCTGGCCGAGCGCACAGCGGAGCTGCTGGGCGTGACTCTGCCAGCGAGTTTCAAAGTCGAATTGTGGGACGAATATTTCGGCCCGCGTTACGGCGAACCGAACGCCGGCACGCTCTCAGCGGTGAAGCTGGTGGCCAGTCAGGAAGGGTTGTTGCTCGACCCGGTGTACACCGGTAAGGCCATGGCGGGTCTGCTGGATGGCATCGGGCGTCAGCGCTTCAATGAGGGGCCGATTATTTTCCTGCACACCGGTGGAGCACCGGCGTTGTTTGCTTATAAAGATTTTCTCTGAGCGATCATTCCCACGCTCAGCGTGGGAACGCCTCAAGGGACGCTCTGCGTCCAGTGACACGGAGCGTTCCGGTTGCGTACCCAAGCAGGACACTGGAAACGATCCTATATTTGATATTCATTTAAAGCATAACAATCTGAATATTTATTATTTTCCAATCTAAGAACGCCATCATATAGTCGCGCCGCAGGCGAATTTGCAACGAGACGAATATGCTGCTTTAGGGCAGGATATCGCAGACGTTTAAATCCCGAATTTGCCAACCTTCTCACTACGTCTTCCATAAGAAAACACAGGGGCTTGTCATGAATTTTTCCGCACTACGTCGAAATCTGCTGGTAGGTTCGCTGGGCCTGGCGCTGAGCGCCGGTCTGATCGGTCAGGCCGTTGCCGGTGAGCAACTGCAAAAAATCAAAACCGCCGGCGTGATCAACGTCGGCCTGGAAGGCACTTACCCACCGTTCAGCTTCGTCGACGCCGACGGCAAACTGGCCGGCTTCGAAGTCGAGTTCTCCGAAGCCCTGGCCAAAGAGCTGGGCGTGAAAGTGAAACTGCAACCGACCAAATGGGATGGCATCCTCGCGGCACTGGAATCCAAGCGTCTGGACGCGGTGATCAACCAAGTGACCATTTCCGAAGAGCGCAAGAAGAAGTACGACTTCTCCGAGCCTTACACCGTCTCCGGTATTCAGGCGCTTGTTCTGACCAAGAACAAAGACACCATCAAGACCGCCGCCGATCTGGATGGCAAGAAAGTCGGTGTAGGCCTGGGCACCAACTACGAGCAATGGCTCAAGGAAAATCAACCCAAAGCCATCATCAAGACCTATGACGATGATCCGACCAAGTTCCAGGACCTGCGCGTAGGCCGTATCGACGCCATCCTGATCGACCGTCTCGCCGCACTGGAATACGCCAAGAAGGCCAAGGACACTGTCGCCGCCGGCGAAGCGTTCTCCCGCCAGGAAGCCGGCATTGCCCTGCGCAAAGGCGAGCCTGAGCTGCTGGCCGCAATCAACAAGGCCATCGACAAGCTGCGCGCAGACGGTACGCTGAAAAAGCTCTCGGAAAAATATTTCAGCGCTGACGTCACTCAATAATGGAAGAAGCTTTCCAACTCGCACTGGATTCCCTGCCTTTCCTGCTCAAGGGGGCCTACTACACGGTCATCTTGAGCCTGGGCGGGATGTTTTTCGGCCTCATGCTGGGCTTCGGCCTGGCACTGATGCGCCTGTCGCGCTTCAAGCTGGTGAGCTGGATCGCCCGCATCTACGTGTCGTTTTTTCGCGGCACGCCGTTGCTGGTGCAACTGTTCGTGATCTATTACGGCTTGCCGCAATTGGGCATGGAACTCGATCCGCTGCCGGCGGCCCTGATCGGCTTCTCGCTGAACATGGCCGCTTACGCCTGTGAAATCCTCCGGTCCGCGATCAGCTCAATCGAGCGCGGCCAGTGGGAAGCTGCCGCCAGCATCGGCATGACCCGAGCGCAAACCCTGCGACGGGCCATCATCCCGCAGGCAATGCGCACCGCATTGCCGCCGCTGGGCAACAGCTTTATTTCGCTGGTCAAGGACACCGCGCTGGCCGCCACCATCCAGGTGCCGGAGTTGTTCCGCCAGGCGCAGCTGATCACAGCACGCACCTTCGAAGTGTTCACCATGTACCTTGCCGCCGCACTGATCTACTGGATTCTGGCCACGGTGTTGTCGCACCTGCAGAACAAGTTGGAAGAGCGGGTCAATCGGCACGACCAGGAGTCCTGACCCATGATTGTCGTGGAAAAACTGACAAAGCAGTTCAAGGGTCAAGTGGTGCTCAATGGCATCGATCTGGAAGTAAAGGAAGGCGAGGTTGTGGCCATTATCGGGCCCAGCGGCTCGGGTAAAACCACCTTCCTGCGCTGCCTGAATTTTCTGGAAGAACCCACCAGCGGCCGGATCAAGGTTGGTGACATCGAAATCGATGGCAGCCGACCACTGAACCAGCAGCAAAGCCTGGTGCGCCGCTTGCGTCAGCACGTGGGTTTCGTGTTCCAGAGCTTCAATCTGTTCCCCCATCGCACGGCCCTGGAAAACGTGATCGAGGGGCCGATCGTGGTGAAAAAGATCCCCCGCGCCGATGCCATTGCCCTGGGCAAAAAACTGTTGGCCCGAGTCGGGTTGGCGGGCAAGGAGGACGCGTATCCGCGACGTCTTTCAGGCGGCCAGCAACAGCGCGTGGCGATCGCCCGGGCATTGGCCATGGAGCCGGAAGTCATTCTGTTCGACGAGCCTACCTCGGCCCTCGATCCGGAGCTGGTGGGTGAAGTGCTGGCAACTATCCGCAGCCTGGCTGAAGAGAAACGCACCATGGTGATCGTCACCCACGAAATGAGCTTTGCCCGGGACGTGGCCAATCGCGTGGTGTTTTTCGACAAAGGAGTGATCGTCGAGCAAGGTGAAGCCAAGGCGTTGTTTGCCAACCCTAAAGAAGAGCGGACGAAACAGTTCCTCAGCAAGTTTATAAACAACACACACCACTAAACACCCCCGCGATACGGTTTAACTTCCACGGATGGAAGTCCCCCTCCCCTTCTATAAACACCCTCTTCGCTCAATTAAATATCACTGCCTGCCCTACAACTTTTTTGTCGAAGCGCGCGGTACATATATAGCCCGTAGAAACCATTTTGCCTTCGCCAGTATGCTTAATACTCAAGCAGTGCTTAGCTGTCGCTATCGTTAAACAGCGCAGTAAAACCCAGCATTTATTGAGCAATATTCGACAGCACCATGGGGCTTACTGCCTCCTGCACGTAGGAGCCTTCTGAATAACACGCGCTCGCCAACTTAACTGACTCACTCTATTGACAGTCATTCATCCGCACTTTTATCTGTGACTACGGACGACACTCATCACACTCAATCATTATTTTAACTTCAAGTAATGAACGGTTTTGCTGTTCGACATCCGCGTTTTTTTTCAGAAACGGAATTCGTTGCAAGACTTCAAGGAGAATCCATGAAAAGCATCTCGACCACACTTCAATTGGCGGTGCCGACGCTGGCGCAATCAGACAAGGACAGCATCAACATCAGCTCGGCGGCGCACCTGCTGATCGACGTCGCGCCATACGCCGGCATGGATAAAGGCGATCTGATCGAACTGTTCTGGGATGACTGCTACGTGGCGTCCAAAGTGTTGGCTGCCAGGGACGTGTGCAAGACCGTCAGCCTGCGAGTACCGGAAAGTTTTATTTCCAGTGGCGCTTCGAGCGTTCGCTACCGGGTCATGCAGATCGGTCAGGAACCGGCCCTGTCGCCCGCCATGCAGGTACACGTCAAACTGGATTGCCCAGGCGGACAGCCACCACCGGTGTGCGGCGATGAAAACCAGAATCTGGCGCTGGTTAACCTCCCCGAGGCTATTCAACGAAAGGGCGTCAATTCGAGGCAGATAAAACGCGGCGTGCCGTTGACCATTGAGCCGTACCTGAACATGGACGTCGACGACGAGATCACTCTGCGTTGGGGGGACGCTCGAATGGATCTGCCCAGGCTAAAACCCTGTGATATCGGACAGCCGATTCGGGTTTGGGTACCTTCGGCGATCATTCTCGAAGCGGGCGAGGATCTGCGATTGGAAGTAACGTATTGCGTCCTCGACCGGGCAGGCAACAACTCTCGCTGGGCGCCAGTGCGCAGGCTGAAGATCGGCTGCGCCAACGCCTACCTCAAAGTACCGCTGAAGCGAGCAAAGCGCTGAGCCCCCTCTGCAACTCACCCCAATCCCTTTACCAGCTGGCGATCTGTGGCGAGGGGATTCATCCCCGCTGGGTCGCGCAGCGGCCCCAAAATCTTTACGACTGCTGCGCAGCCGAACGGGGATGAATCCCCTCGCCACAGGTCGCCAGCTGCTACACAGGGTATCTGTCTTCCCCCACAACACCCTTCTATGCATATTCCTAAAAGTTAGTTTATTAATTTTTTATACATGTTTAGGGTATATGAACCGGACCACCGGACATTCTTGTTTTCGTTCGCCGCCTTTCCCGCGGCGTTTCCATGAGATGTGAGGTAGGTATGGTCCGGAACACAATCACCCCAGTGCAGATCGCCAGGGCATTGCGTGCAGCCAAGGAGTGGCGCTGATGTCCAGTCTGGCAGACGCACTTGTCCAGAGTGATCTGGATATCGCCCCGTTGTTGTTGCCCGCGCAGGTCTTGCGCAACGATGCTCAAGCCATCAAGGCCGCCCATGAGCTGGCACAGGTCGCTCGCCTGCAAGCGGCCAAACGTGACCAGCAGCGCAAGCTGCCGTGGTCGGAAGTCGAACAATTCACCCGCAGCGGCCTGGGCAGCATCGCCATCCCGCGCGAATACGGCGGTCCACAGGTTTCATTCGTCACCCTTGCTGAAGTCTTCGCGATCATTTCCGCGGCTGATCCGGCCTTGGGGCAGATCCCGCAAAACCAGTTTGGCATCCTCAATCTAGTGCTCGGCAGCGCCACCGAAGCGCAGAAAAAACGGCTGTTCAAAAGCGTGCTTGAAGGCTGGCGCATCGGCAATGCAGGCCCGGAGCGCGGCACCAAAAACACCCTCGAACTGAAAGCGCAAATCACCGCCGACGGCGATGGTTTCGTGATCAATGGCCAGAAGTTCTATTCCACCGGCGCGTTGTTCGCTCATTGGGTCGCCGTCAAAGCGCTGAACGATGACGGCAAGCAGGTACTGGCCTTCGTCCGCCGTGGCACGCCCGGTTTGCGCATCGTTGATGACTGGTCGGGTTTTGGCCAACGCACCACTGCCAGCGGCACCGTCTTGCTCAACAACGTGCGGGTCGACGCCGAACTGGTGGTGGATAACTGGACGATCAATGACAAGCCAAACATCCAGGGTGCCGTCTCACAGCTGATTCAAGCGGCTATCGACGCCGGCATTGCCCGAGGCGCAATCGACGACGCCATCGAATTCGTGAAGACCCGTGCACGGCCATGGATCGACGCCAATGTTGAACGGGCCAGCGACGACCTCTATGTCATCGCCGACATCGGCAAACTGAAAATTGAACTGCACGCGGCTGAAGCTCTACTGCGCAAGGCCGGGCAAGTGCTCGACCAGGTCAACGCCGCGCCGCTCACTGCCGAGTCCGCTGCCCGCGCCTCGATTGCCGTGGCCGAAGCCAAAGTGCTGACCACCGAAATCTCGTTGCTGGCCAGCGAAAAGCTCTTCGAACTCGCCGGCAGCCGCGCCACCCTCGCCGAATTCAATCTCGACCGTCACTGGCGTAACGCCCGCGTGCACACGCTGCACGATCCGGTGCGCTGGAAGTATCACGCTGTTGGCACGTATCACTTGAACGGCACGTTGCCCGCTCGTCATTCCTGGATTTAACGACCAGACACTTTTGACCAGATCTCTGGAGAAGCACATGCCTCTTTCTCACCACGTCGCGGTCATAACCAGCGATGAGCAAGCTCTGATCGTCGCCAGTGACCTGGCCGATGACTTCAAACGCGACAGCGCCCTGCGCGACCGCGAACGCCGTTTGCCACATCCGGAGCTGGAAGTGTTTTCCCGCTCGGGCCTATGGGGTATCAGCGTGCCAAAGGAATACGGTGGCGCGGGCGTTTCAAACGTCACCCTGGCCAAGGTCATCGCCTTGATCGCGCAGGCAGACGGCTCTCTCGGACAGATCCCCCAAAACCATTTCTACGCCCTCGAAGTGCTGCGAGTGAATGGCAGTGCCGAGCAGAAAAAACGCCTGTACGCCGAAGTCCTGGCCGGTCAGCGCTTCGGCAATGCCCTGGCAGAACTGGGCACCAAAACCGCCCACGACCGTGTCACCCGCCTGACCCGCGAAAGCGATGGTTATCGCATCAACGGCCGCAAGTTCTACGCCACCGGTGCCATCTACGCCCAACGCATCCCGACGTCAGTCATTGATGAAAACGGCGTGCAGCAACTGGCGTTTGTGCCGCGCAACAGCAAAGGCCTGACGGTCATCGACGACTGGAGCGGCTTTGGCCAGCGCACCACGGGCAGCGGCTCGGTGGTGTTCGAAGACGTCTACGTCGGGGCCGAAGACGTGATCCCTTTTCAAAGCGCTTTCGAACGTCCGACACCGGTTGGCCCGTTGGCGCAGATTCTTCATGCCGCCATCGACACCGGCATCGCCCGCGCGGCGTATGAAGATGCCCTGTACTTCGTGCGCACCAAAACACGGCCGTGGATTGATGCTACCCATGAGAAAGCCACCGAAGACCCGCTGACCCTCAAGAGCTTCGGCCACCTGAGCATCCGTCTGCATGCCACTGAAGCCTTGCTTGAACGTGCTGGCGAATACCTCGACAAGGCCCAGGCCGACACCAACGCCGAGACCGTCGCGGCGGCGTCCATTGCCATCGCCGAGGCCCGCGCCATCAGTACCGAAATCTCCCTCGCCGCGGGCAGCACGCTGTTTGAACTGGCTGGCAGCCAGGCGACCCTGATCGAACACGGTCTGGATCGCCATTGGCGCAACGCGCGCGTGCACACGCTGCACGACCCGGTGCGCTGGAAGTACCACGCTGTGGGCAACTACTACCTCAACGATGAAAAACCGCCACTGCGGGGGACCATCTGATGAGCGCCAGCAAAAAGAAAATCCTGCTCAACGCGTTCAACATGAACTGCATCGGTCACATCAACCATGGCCTGTGGACGCATCCACGGGACAACTCCACTCAATACAAAACCATCGAATACTGGACCGAACTGGCGCAACTGCTGGAGCGCGGACTCTTTGACGGGTTGTTCATCGCCGACATCGTCGGGGTGTATGACGTCTACCAGAACGCGGTGGATGTGCCGCTCAAAGAGTCGATCCAGCTGCCGGTCAACGACCCGCTGCTCCTGGTGTCGGCCATGGCCGCCGTGACCCAAAACCTTGGTTTCGGCCTCACCGCCAACCTTACCTACGAGCCGCCGTATCTGTTCGCCCGACGCATGTCGACACTCGATCACCTGAGTCGCGGTCGAGTGGGCTGGAACATCGTCACCGGTTACCTCGACAGTGCCGCCAAGGCGATGGGCCTGAGTGAACAGGTCGAACACGACCGCCGCTATGACCAGGCTGACGAGTACCTCGAAGTGCTCTACAAACTCTGGGAAGGCAGTTGGGAAAACGGCGCGGTGCTCAACGATCCGCAGCAGCGAATCTATGCGCAGCCGGAAAAGGTGCACAAGGTCGAGCACAAGGGCGAGTTCTATCAGGTCGAGGGCTATCACCTTTGCGAACCGTCGCCGCAACGCACGCCGGTGCTGTTCCAGGCCGGCAGCTCGGACCGTGGATTGTTGTTCGCCGGGCGTCACGCCGAGTGTGTGTTCATCAGCGGCCAGAACAAACCATCGACCAAAGTTCAGGTGGACAAGGTGCGCGCCAGCGCCGTTGAAGCCGGTCGCAACCCTGAGGACATCAAGGTGTTCATGGGGCTGAACGTAATTGTCGGCGCCACCGAAGAGCTCGCTTGGGCCAAGCATGCCGAGTACCTGAGCTACGCCAGCGCCGAAGCCGGCGTGGCGCATTTCTCGGCCTCGACCGGGATCGATTTTTCCGAGTACGAGATCGACGAGCCGATCCAGTACGTGAAGAGCAACGCCATCCAGTCCGCGACCAAAAACCTGCAGAACAACGACTGGACCCGCCGCAAATTGCTGGAGCAACACGCCCTCGGCGGTCGTTACATCACCGTGGTGGGTTCGCCTGAGCAAGTGGCGGATGAGCTGGAATCGTGGATCGCCGAAACCGGTCTGGACGGCTTCAACCTCACGCGCATCGTCACGCCGGAAAGCTATGTGGATTTCATTGAGCGGGTGATCCCGGAATTGCAGCGCCGAGGGTCGTACAAGACCGCTTATGACAACGGCTCCTTCAGGGAAAAGCTGTTTCACGAAGGGGCGCATTTGCCTGAGCAACATACGGGTTCGGCGTTCCGCCGTTAAAAGCATCGCGGGCAAGCCCGCTCCCACAGGGATTGTGTGAACAGCCGAGAACTCTGTGGGAGCGGGCTTGCCCGCGATGAGATCCGAACAAACACCAAAAATTTGATGCACTGACTGGAAATCTCATCATGACCAAGAAACTTCTCTCTCACCCAGTCAAAGCACTGGCCCTGGCCCTCGGCCTCTTCAGCTCCGCTACCTTCGCCGCCGACCCGACGCTCAAGGTCGGCACCACCGCCGCCTTCGCGATTCCTCTGGAAGCGGCCGTCGAAGAAGCCAACAAACAAGGCCTGAAGGTTGAACTGGTTGAGTTCAGCGACTGGATCGCCCCCAACGTCAGCCTCGCTGCCGGCGACATCGACGTGAATTACTTCCAGCACATCCCGTTCCTGGAAAACGCCAAGGCCGCCGCCGGTTTTGACCTGGTGCCGTTTGCTCCGGGGATCATCAACAACGTCGGCCTGTATTCGAAGAAATACAAAAGCTTCGACGAGCTGCCAGAGGGCGCTACCGTCGCCATCGCCAATGACCCGATCAACAGCGGCCGCGGCCTGCAGCTCCTGGCCAAGTCCGGCCTGATCACGCTCAAACCCGGTGTGGGCTACAAGGCCACCGAAGAAGACATCGTCAGCAACCCAAAGAAAATCAAAATTCTCCAGGTTGAAGCCGTGCAACTGGTGCGCGCTTATGACGACGCCGATCTGGTGCAGGGCTACCCGGCCTACATTCGCTTGTCCAAGACCTTCGATGCCGGCTCTGCCCTGCTGTTCGATGGCCTCGATCACAAGGAATACGTGATCCAGTTCGTGATTCAGCCCAAGAGCAAAACCGATCCTCGTCTTATCAAATTCGTCGACATTTACCAGCATTCGCCGGCGGTTCGCGCTGCGCTGGATAAAGCCCACGGCAAGCTCTACCAAGCCGGTTGGGAAAACTGAGAATGACGGCTGCCACGCAACTGCGACTGGAAATTCCAGAGCAACGTCAGGCCCAAAAAGCCGAACTGCATCCTGACCTGAACCGCGCTCATGTGCGTTTTATCGGCCTGGGCAAAACCTACAACGGCCAGCAAGGTCCGGTCGCCGCCCTGCACGGCATCGACCTGGCGATTCAGCGCGGCGAAGTGTTCGGCATCATCGGCCGCAGCGGCGCCGGCAAGTCGTCGCTGATCCGCACCATCAACCGACTTGAACAGCCGAGCAGCGGTCGCGTGTTGATCGATCAGGTGGACATTGGCGAGTTCGATGAAGACCGCTTGGTCGCGCTGCGTCGACGCATCGGCATGATCTTTCAGCATTTCAATTTGATGTCGGCCAAGACGGTTTGGCAGAACGTCGAATTGCCGTTAAAAGTGGCGGGTGTCCCGAAGGAAAAACGCGAGCAGAAAGTACGTGAATTACTGGAACTGGTGGGGCTTGAAGGCAAACACAAGGCCTATCCGGCGCAGCTCTCCGGCGGCCAGAAACAACGCGTCGGTATCGCTCGCGCGCTGGTCCACGATCCAGCGATTCTGCTGTGCGACGAAGCCACTTCAGCGCTCGACCCGGAGACCACGCAATCGATCCTCGGGCTGCTGCGCGAGATCAACCAACGGCTCGGCCTGACCATCGTGCTGATCACTCACGAAATGGCGGTTATCCGCGATATCTGTGACCGGGTCGTGGTGCTCGAACACGGTCGGATCGTCGAGCAAGGGCCAGTCTGGGAAGTGTTCGGCAACCCGCAGCATGAGGTCAGCAAGACCTTGCTCGCGCCATTGCAGCACGCACTGCCGCAAGAGCTGCAAAGCCGCTTGCACGTGCAACCTCCCACGCCGGATGCCGCCGTCGTATTGCGTCTGCAATTCACCGGTAGCGCCACCGACGAACCCGATCTGGCCGCGTTGTTCAGTGCCCTTGGCGGTCGCGTACGGCTGCTGCAAGGTGGCGTGGAGCGGATTCAGGGGCATGCGCTTGGACAACTGCTGTTGGCGGTGACGGGTTCATCTTTGAGCGCGGAAGAACTGCGCCAGCGTGCCGGCCAATGGGCACAACAGGTGGAGGTGTTGGGTTATGTGGTTTGATCGCTTGCTGCAGGGCTTCATCGACACTTTCCTGATGGTTGGCGTGTCATCGCTGATTGCGTTACTGGCGGGCATACCGCTGGCGGTGATTCTGGTCACCAGTTCCAAGGGCGGCATCTACGAAGCACCCGCGCTGAACCGCGCACTGGGTGCGTTCGTGAACCTGTTTCGATCTATACCGTTTCTGATTCTGATGGTGGCGCTGATCCCGTTCACTCGCCTGATCGTCGGCACCACCTATGGCGTGTGGGCAGCGGTGGTCCCCCTGACCATCGCCGCTACACCGTTCTTTGCGCGTATCGCCGAGGTCAGCTTGCGTGAGGTCGATCATGGGCTCATCGAAGCAGCACAGGCGATGGGATGCCGGCGCTGGCACATCGTCTGGCATGTGCTGTTGCCGGAAGCGCTGCCGGGGATTGTCGGCGGTTTCACCATTACCCTGGTCACCATGATCAACTCCTCGGCCATGGCGGGAGCGATTGGTGCTGGTGGGCTGGGGGACATTGCGTATCGGTACGGCTATCAGCGATTCGATAGCCAGATCATGCTGACGGTGATCGTGTTGCTGGTGGTGTTGGTGGCGATTATCCAGCTGGGTGGGGATCGATTGGCGCGGGGTCTTAACAAACGCTGAATCAAGATCAAAAGATCGCAGCCTTCGGCAGCGCCTACAGGTGTCCACCGATCCACTGTAGGCGCTGCCGAAGGCTGCGATCTTTGCTGTAGGAAACCCACTACAAAAACTGCCGTTTTCTCACAGAAAAATCAGCGCTCCTACATAGCAAATCCCTTCCCTTTGCAGGACGTTTCCTAGATTATTTCGCACGCTTGCGCCTGCAGAATTCCGTGCCTAACCTCCGTCCGTCACTGCTCATCAGTGATCGGGTTTAGTAGCCCGGATCAATAGGTGCATAGCGTTCTAATACTCATGCCCGGCAACTTTGCCGGGTGCTGAATATGGTAGCTGTGCGTGGGGCATCTTCGGATGCACCGGGTTTCCTATTGACCGGCCTACTAACCCGCGCACAGCTGCCACCCATCGTTTAGTAGGCGAGAAGTGTCGGCTCCCACGTAGCAATAGGAGCAACACAGATGAAAAAACCAGTCCCTGATCCACCCTCCAATAAAACCAAAAACGATGAAAGACTCAGAGATCGCTCCGCGCTCTATCGTGCGATCGATTTCTACCTGACCGGCGAACAACCCTCTGCACCGGATGAGCTACGGTTCTACAACGTCAGCAACGACGTGAGCTTCGAAGACACCCAACTTTATATCGCTGATTTGCTGCGTTGCGCTTCGGTCACGGCGTACCAGTGCGGGGACCATCTTAAAGGCGCCGACAGGGCCATGGTGTTTTCCATCTGGCATTTGCTGGAGATCGCCAAAGCCATGGTGGATCGGTCGATTGATTGCCTGGGGATGAAGGACGCCGAGGACTGATTCAGGTTTTTGGTGATTGTTGAGACCGCCATCGCGAGCAGGCTCACTCCTACAATAGATCGTCAGCGGACACGAAATGTGTGTACCACGCGATCCACTGTGGGAGTGAGCCTGCTCGCGATTGACTGCGCTGCAGGCACCGGCTTCATGGCGTATATTCGGCACACTCACATCACCCGCGCAGCCCACCATGAAACAAACCCCGGACGACCTCGAAAAAATCACCTCCACGACCTTGGGCCATTACAACTCGGTGGCAGAAGGCTTTCGTGAAGGGACGCGTGATCACGATGTCAGCCAGAACATCGATGCACTGCTGCGGCATATTCAGGGGAAGGCACCGTTCAATATCCTCGACTTCGGCTGCGGTCCGGGGCGCGATTTGCAAACCTTCACACGCCTGGGTCATACCGCAGTCGGGCTTGATGGCTCAGAGAAGTTCGCGCAGATGGCGCGTGAAAACAGTGGCTGTGAAGTCTTGCAGCAAGACTTTCTCAAGCTGGATCTGCCAGACCAACGCTTCGACGGCATTTTTGCCAACGCCGTACTGTTTCATATCCCGCGCCAGGAATTGCCTCGGGTGCTGAAGCAGTTGCACGGTACGTTGAAGCCGGGTGGCGTGTTGTTCAGTTCCAATCCCCGTGGCGAAAACCAGGAAGGCTGGAACGGGCCGCGTTATGGCGCGTATCACGACTTGCAGGCGTGGCAGGCGCTGTTGACCGAGGCGGGGTTTGTCGAGCTGGAGCATTACTATCGGCCAGCCGGATTGCCGCGGGAGCAGCAGCCTTGGTTGGCAAGTGTCTGGCGTAAGCCGGTGTAGTCAGGCAGGACGCCATCGCGAGCAAGCTTGCTCCTACAGAAAACCGCGTCCGTCTGGACGACGCGGTCATCTGTGGGAGCGTGGCTTGCCCGCGATGAGCGCGAAGCGCTCGCCTTACTGCACTTCTTTCTTCGGTTCCCGAATCTTGTACCAGGCCACATACAGCGCCGGCAAAAACAGCAGCGTCAGCAAGGTCGCGATAATAATCCCGCCAATCATCGCGTAGGCCATCGGCCCCCAGAACACTTCCCGGGCAATCGGGATCATCCCCAGACTCGCCGCCGCCGCCGTCAGCAAGATCGGCCTGCGTCGATGTTCCGTGGCTTGCACCACCGACTCCCACGGTGAATAACCGTCCTTCTCGAACGCTTCGATCTGCGTCACCAGAATCACCGAGTTGCGGATGATGATGCCGATCAGCGCCAGAATCCCCAGGATCGCCACGAAGCCCATCGGCGTGCCCGTCGGGATCAGCGCCAGCACCACGCCAATCAACCCGAGCGGCGCGACGCTGGCCACCAGGAACAGCTTCTGCACACTGTGCAGCTGGATCATCAGGAAGGTCGCCATCAGGAACAGCATCAGTGGCACAACCTTGGCGATCGGCCCCTGGGCCTTGCCGCTTTCCTCAACCGTACCGCCGGTGGCGACCTTGTAGCCCACTGGCAGAGTAGCGGCGAACTGGTCGATGGCCGGCTTGAGTTGTTTCACCAGGTCAGTCGGCTGAATCTCGTCACGCACGGCAGCCTTGATGGTGATGGTCGGTTTGCGGTCTCGACGCCACACCAGCGGCTGTTCGAGTTCATAGCGCACGGTGGCGAATGACAACAGCGGAATCGACGTCCCGCCCGGCGTGACGATCTGCAGGTTCTGCAAAGTTTGCGGAGTTCCGCGCTCGGCATCCACCGCACGGCCGACGACGTTGATCAGATAGATATCGTCATCCACCTGCGTCACCGGCGCGCCGACGACGATGCTGTTCATCAGGTTGGCCACGTCTTCCGACGACAGCCCCAGTTGCCGTGCCTTGTCCTGGGCGATGTCGATCCGCAGAACTTTGCCCGGCTCGTTCCAGTCGTAAATGATCTCGCCGATGTGAGAGTTCTTATCCAGCTCGGTCGCCAATGCAATGGCGTGCTTGCGCACTTGATCGATGTCCTTGCCACTGACCCGGTACTGAATAGGCCGACCCACGGGCGGACCCATTTCCAGCGCCTGGACGTAGCTGCCGATGCCGACGAATTCTTTGCGCAGACGCTCACGCAAGCGCTGGCTCAGGGCCTCTCGCGACTCCAGGCCTTTGCTGACGATGATCAGTTGCGCGTAGTACGGGTTTTGCAATTGCTGGTCGAGGGGCAGGTAGAAACGGATCGCACCTTCGCCAATGTAGGTGCTCCAGCGCACGATGTCCGGATCGCCCTTGAGCGTTTCCTCGAGCTTGTTCACGGCCTTGCGGGTTTCGGCAATCGAGGCGTTTTGCGGCAGGTTCAAGTCGACAAGAATTTCCGGGCGGTCCGACGACGGGAAGAACTGGTTCTGCACGAATTGCATGGAAAACACCGACGCCACGAACAGCGCAATCGTGATGCCGATGGCCCACCAGCGATTGCGCATCGCCCACAGCATGCCGCCGTTGAACGCCCGCCCCACGCGGCCAGGCTCTGCATTGTGCGGCTTCACGTTGGCGCTGAGGATGTGCACACCGATCACCGGGGCAAACAACACCGCGACGACCCATGACACCAACATAGCCACCGCGATCACCGCAAACAGCGTGAAGGTGTATTCACCCGCCGAGCTCGCGTTGAGGCCAATCGGCACGAAACCGGCGACGGTCACCAGCGTACCGGTGAGCATCGGGAAGGCGGTCGAGGTGTAGGCGAACGTCGCCGCCTGCTCCTTGGTTTCGCCCATCTCCAGGCGCGTGACCATCATCTCCACCGTGATCATCGCGTCGTCCACCAGCAGACCGAGGGCGATGATCAGCGCGCCGAGCGAGATCCGCTGCATGGTGATGCCGCTGTATTCCATGAACACAAACACCATCGCCAGCACCAGCGGGATCGAGCACGCCACCACCAGCCCGGCACGCACGCCAAGGCTGATGAAGCTGACGATCAAGACGATGACCACGGCTTCGAACAACGCGCTGGTGAAACCGCCGACGGCTTTTTCCACCACTTCGGCCTGGTCGGAAACGCTGTGCACGCCCACGCCCACCGGCAAGTCGGCAGTCAGCTCTTCCATGCGTTGATGCAAGGCCTTGCCGAACTCCTGGATGTTGCCGCCCTTCTTCATCGCGATGGCCAGGCCGATGGCGGTCTGGCCGTTGAAGCGAAATTCAGGCGTCGACGGATCGACATAGCCACGGCTGATTTCAGCGATGTCCGCCAGGCGATAGAAGCGATCGTTGAGCTTCAGATTGACGTTGGCCAGGTCTTTTTCAGACTCGAACTGACCCGATGTGCGCACCGAAATCCGCTCGGGACCTGCCTCGATCACCCCGGCCGGGGTCACCGCATTCTGGGATTGCAGGCTTTGCACCACCTGGCGCTGATCCAGCCCCAGGGCGGCAAGTTTGCGCGTGGAGAAGTTCAGGTAGATCACTTCGTCCTGCTCGCCGATCATCTCGACCTTGCCCAGCCCCGGCACATCACGGATCTCTGCCCGGACCTGTTCGACGTAATCGCGTAGCTGGCGCAGCGACATGCCATCCGCCGTGAAGGCGTAGACCGAGCCATACACGTCACCGAACTCGTCGTTGAACCCCGGCCCTTGCAAGCCTTGAGGGAAATCACCGCGAATGTCGTTGATCTTCTTGCGCACCTGGTACCAGATTTCCGGGATGTCCTCGGCACTGGTGGTGTCGCGCAAATAGACGAACACGGTGGATTCGCCGGGTCGGGTGTAGCTTTTCACGTAGTCGAGGGAGTCGAGCTCTTCGAGTTTTTTCTCGATGCGGTCAGTGACCTGCTTGAGGGTCTCTTCCTGGGTTGCGCCCGGCCAGCGGGTCTGGATAACCATGGTCTTGATGGTGAACGACGGGTCTTCCTCGCGGCCCAGGTTCATGTACGAGAACACACCCATCAACAGCGCGACGAACATCAAATACCAGACAAACGACTGATGTTTGAGGGCCCATTCGGATAAATTGAAACTCCCTTTCATTGTGGGCTTTCCTCGTCGATTTTCACTTTTTGCCCTGGTTTCAGGCTGTTCACGCCGGCGCTGACCACGCGCTCGCCAGACTTCACGCCATCCGCCAGCACCACGGTGTCATCTGTGCGGCTGATCAAACGAACGTCTCGCGGGGAAACGGTTTGGGTTTGTGCATCGATCACCCAGATTCGCTGCTTGCCTTCCGCTTCCTGCAACGCGGTAACGGGCAATTCAATGCGCGGCTTGATCGCCGAACTGAGGGTCACGCTGATGGCCGTGCCGAGGCGAAAGCCCGGTGGTGTATCCGTCAGCGTCAGGCGTGCCCGGCGAGTGCGGGTCGCGCTCTGTGCCTGAGGCTCGATTTCTCGAATGATGGCGGTGGTGGTGATGCTCGGGTCCAGTTGCGCGGCGACCTGGAACACCACGTCCGCCGGCAACTGATCAACCAGGGTGTCCGGCAGGTCGATCACCGCTTCCTTGATGTCCGGCTGCGCCAGGGTCACGACTTGCTGGCCGGCCGTGACGACTTGCCCGGCTTCGGCATTCCACGCGGTGACGATAGCCTTGTGATCGGTGCGCAGTTCGACGTAGCCCAGTTGATCCTTGGCCTGGCCGACCGCGGCCTTGGCTTGATCGAGGGAGGCCTGGGTGGTTTTCAGGTCGGTCTGGGCAGCGTCCAGTTGCGCCTGGGCGCCCACACCACGATTGAACAGTTCCTGCTGGCGTCGGGCATTGGCCTGGGCGTTGATGAATTGCGCCTGGATTTTCGCCAAATCGCCCTGGGCAGAACGCAACTGGTTCTGCTGATCCGTGGGATCAAGGGTGGCGAGCAAGGCGCCCTTCTCGACCTCGGCGCCCACATCGACGACACGACGAGCAATGCGCCCCGGCACGCGGAACCCGACATTGCTTTCATAACGCGCCTGGATACTGCCGGCGAATCGGCCGAGGTTTTCTTCGTCCAGGGCCAGGACCTTGATCGACAGCACAGGGCGTATCGGCTCCGGTGGCGGCTCTTTTTTCGAGCAGGCCGCCAGCATGACAGCGGCTAAAACCAGCCATAGGCGCTTCATGGCTGATTCCCCACTTCCAGATCCTTGTATGTGTTTTCGGCCACTTCCACTTTTACACCGGGGTGCAGTAACTGGCCGCCGGCGATGATCACTTTATCGCCGGCGTTCAAGCCGCCGCTGATGACGACTTTACCGGTGAGGTAACGGCCGACGGTGACGGTATGCAGTTCGGCTTTGCCTTCGCCGTCTACCCGCCACACGGCGGGTTCGCTGATATTTTTGGTCAGGGCTGACCACGGCAGGACGACGGCGGATTTGCCCGGAGTCTTCGCGGTGGCGCTCACCACTGAGCCCAGTTGCATGCCCTCCGGCAAACTGCTGAGTGAAACTTTGACTTGTACCGTGCCGGTCTGCGCAGATACAGCCGGGGTGATCTCGCGGACGGTACCGGTGGTTTTGATGGCCGGATTGTCGAGCAAGCTCACAACCACTGTTTTATCTTCCGGCGCCTCGGCCAGCAGCGACTCGTAGATGTTGAATACGGCGTCGCGCTCGCCATCCCGGGCCAGGCTGAAAATCGGCACCGTAGCCTGTACCACCTGGCCGACTTCAGCCTGGCGCGCGGTAATCACGCCCGGCGCGTCGGCAATCAGCGAGGTGTAGCTCAGTTGCTCGCGGGCATTGGCCAGTTGCGCCTTGGCGGCCGTCAGCGCGCTTTGGCTGCTGCGCAAGGCGGCTTGGGCAGAATCGTATTCGCTTTGGCTGGTGTAACCCTTGGGCAGGAGTTTTTGCTGGCGGACAAAGGACGCGGCGGTCTGTGTGACCCGGGCCTGTTCGGCGGTGACCTGGGCCTGCGCCGAGTCGACATTGGTTTGCAGGTCTTTGGGATCAAGCTTGGCCAGCACTTGCTTGGCCGACACACGATCACCGACATCGACCATGCGCTGAATAATCTTGCCCCCGACACGAAACGACAATTCGGTCTGAACCCGCGCCTGGACATCGCCCGTGAGGGTCACCGTCGCCGCGTAATCGGCCAGCTTGACCTCTTGCACGAACACCCGCGGACGTTCCTTTTCAACCTGTTTTTTTTCGCCGCAGGCGGTCAGCAAAGCCAGGAGGCTCAACCCAACCACTAGTTTCAATCCGGGACCAGCCATGCAGACTCCTTTGCGTTGAACAGGCGTGCGATTCTCGATACGACTGTGAGCTTAGAACAGGGTTCAACAGGCACCTCTGATGCCCGCCAAATAAAGCGATAACATCATAATCTCAGGGCAACCCCTACCGGAATCATGTCGCGGTCCTGTAGCAGCTGGCGAAGCCTGCGTTCGGCTGCGAAGCCGTCGTAAAATCAGTACTCGCGGTGCAACAGGCGGACCGTGCAAGCCGGGCTGCTACAGGGATCGTGGCGCAGCGGGTGCTACAGGTATCACCGTGTTGCGGACAATAAGGCAAACTGGTGCACCACGCAGCTGGAAGCTTCTCAATGCTTAAAACTCTCGCAGTGGCCAATTATCGCTCGATCAACAAACTGGTCATCCCGCTGGGGCGCCTGAACCTCATTACCGGCCCCAACGGCAGTGGCAAATCCAACCTCTATCGAGCGTTGCGCCTGCTGGCGGAAACCGCTCAGGGCGGTGTGGTCAATGCATTGGCTCGAGAGGGTGGGCTGGATTCAACCTTTTGGGCCGGTCCGGAGAACATCTCCCGGCGCATGCGCAACGGCGAAGTACCGGTCCAGGCAAACGTGCAACACGGCCCAAAACGCCTGCGCCTGGGGTTTGCAGGCGAGGACTTCAGCTATTCGATTGCACTGGGCTTGCCGGTACCAACCCGTACTGAGTTCTACCTCGATCCTGAAATCAAAAAGGAATGCATCTGGTCTGGCCCGTTCTACCGTCCCGCCAGCCTGCTTGTGGATCGCGCCGGGCCGATGATTCGCGTCCGCGACGGTCGAGGCTGGGAAGTACTCGCCCAGCACACGCCGAATTTCGACAGCCTGTTCGATCAGGTCGGCAGTTTTCGCACCACGGCGGAAGTCTCGCAGCTGCGTGAATTCATTCGTCGCTGGCGCTTTTATGATCACTTTCGCAGCGATGCCGACGCGCCGGTTCGCCAACCGCAATTGGGCACGCGCACACCGGTGTTGCACCACGACGGTCGTGATCTGGCGGCGGCGTTGCAGACCATTCGTGAAATCGGTGATCCCGACGCCTTGCAAGCGGCCGTCAGCGATGCGTTTCCCGGCGCGAGATTGAACATCGCACCGCTGCAAGGGGGGCGGTTTGCCATCGAGTTTTATCAGGAAGGGTTGTTGCGACCGTTATCGGCGGCCGAATTGTCTGACGGAACGTTGCGCTATTTATTGCTGGTGGCCGCATTGCTGACGCCGAGACCGCCATCGCTGATGGTGCTGAACGAACCGGAAACCAGTCTGCATCCGGACCTGTTGCCAGCACTGGCACGATTGATTATTCGGGCGTCCGAGCAGTGCCAGGTGTGGGTGGTGTCCCATGCTCGGCGGTTGATTTCGGCGTTGCAGCAAGCGCCTGAGTGCAATTGCGTCGTGCTGGAAAAGACGCTGGGCCAGACCGGGATTGTCGGGCAGCGGGTGCTGGATGAGCCGGCGTGGTATTGGCCGGATTAGGGCTTTTTGATAGGACTCTAGGCCCTACGAATTTTTTTATTCGATTTCAAGAGTTCCCGCTGGCGTCTGGCCTCCAGAATTGGCCGATCAAAGTCCAGTTCATGCATTTTGTCGTATGTTCGTTTCCCGCCCACGGTCACCGGGGCTGAACTGAACGTACCTGGTGATGGCGGTGGAGCCGAGGGCGGTGTCGCCTGCCCCTTGTTCTGCACAAAACTTTTCAAGGCAGCTTCAGTCCCTGGTTTGCTCACAGACCAGTAAGTCCCCACTCTCGACGTTATCGCAAACGCTGTCAGCCCTAAAGCCACATACCCCAGTATTGTGGCTGCCTCAGGTTCCTTGGCGATTGCCGCAACGGCACTGGCAACCCCAACCATCCCTGTGGCGAGTATCGCTCCACTGGCCGAGACTGTGCTTACTGCTGCAAAGGCCTGTCGCGCAGGTAGTTTCCTCACTGCACCCAATCTCAAGGCATCCTTGGCCAAGTTAAAGGCAGGGATGGCCCGAGACATGCCCAGTCCCGTATTCGACACACTCATGACACTTGTGAGCAACCGGGCAATATCGGCAAACCGCCCCGTCGAATCACTGAAATTCACCGGATCCCCCAGACAATACGCATACGGGTTCAACCCGCCCCGACCAAACGGACTCAACCGGTCAGGGCTGTTGAAACGCATCAGCACCGGGTTGAACGCCCGATGCCCGTTCCCCAGCAGATAATGTCCAGTCAGCTGGTCGCGGCGTTCGCCGTTAAAGCCGAGAAGGCTGCTCAGACCACTTTCGGCCGAATGATGACCATAAGGGGTGTAGATCTGCGGCGACGACCCCATCGAATCCAACAATTGCAAAACGGAGCGTTGTTGATCAGTGGCCAGCAGTTGGCACTCGAGGCTGCCGTCGTCCTCGCGCGATTGCATGGCGAGCAGTTGCTCACCCTGCTGGAACACGGAATGGCTGGACTGTCCTTGCAGCTCCGTCACTAGATGCTGGTGACGGTAGAAACGTTGGAGACTTGCCTGCCCAGCGGTTTCTGAACCTGTGAGTAGATCCAGTGCGTCGTAACGATACCGACACACATCAGCGGGTAACGATGTCATGTGCGAAACCTCCTGCTCGAATGTCTAGTTTGCACCGAACCTGAGGGACTGGGCACCTGACAGAAATGCCAGGTACCCCAGGCCACGCCCTTAAGCCCTGCCACTTCCCGACCTCGAAATCTCGCTCTCAGGCTGGGTGTTCTCATTCGACTCCTTGCGCACGGAGCGCGTCGTACAGGCGCACTCATTCCTACTTTCAGCGTCTACTATTTCCCCTAGCGTTGTAGGAAGCATCTCTTTTTCGGTAGGAGTCTTCAGGGATGGACATCTTTTGGCCAGACTCCCGGCCGAACCTTCACAAGGAAGCGAAAAATGGCAGATGAAAAAACGCCGCAGCCAATGGACACACAAGATCTATTGAAGCTGCTGCTGGCGTTGCGCAAGGCGTTGAAAGCCAAGACGGCCTAAGCCTCCAGGGGCAAAAAACTCTCAATGTGCTCGCGTAGCTTTCTGTAGCAGCTGCCGAGCCTGCGAGGCTGCGTCGGGCTGCGGAGCAGCCCCAAGGCCCGCAACGTAGCCTCGTGCCTCGGCCGCAGCTACAAGGCTTCGCGAGCAGGCTCACGCCCAAATAAAAAACGCCGACGCTGTATCAGCCGTCGGCGCTTGAAACCGTGAAGGGTTTACCGCATCAATCAGAACGCCGGCAGTACCGCACCGCTGTATTTCTTCTCGATGAAAGCCTTCACTTCAGGACTGGTCAACGCCTTGGCCAGTTTCTGGATGGCAACGCTGTCCTTGTTGTCCGGACGTGCCACCAGGAAGTTCACGTAAGGCGAATCGGCACCTTCGATGATCAGCGCGTCTTTAGCCGGGTTCAGACCTGCTTCCAGCGCGTAGTTGGTGTTGATCATGTCCAGGTCGACCTGGTCCAGAACACGCGGCAGCATGGCCGACTCAAGTTCTTTGAACTTGAAGTTGTGCGGGTTCTTGGCGATGTCTTTCGGAGTCGCCAAAGCGTTTTTCGGGTCTTTCAACTCGATCAGCCCAGCCTTCTGCAGCAGGATCAGGGCACGGCCGCTGTTGCTGCCTTCGTTCGGGATGGCGATGGTCGCGCCGTCTTTGAGCTCAGCCAGGGTTTTGACTTTCTTGGAGTAGCCGCCGAACGGTTCTACGTGAACGCCAATGACGGTCACCAGATTGGTGCCTTTACCTTCGTTGAAGCTGTTCAGGTACGGCAGGGTCTGGAAGTAGTTGGCGTCCAGACGCTTCTGGTCAACCTGAACGTTCGGCTGAACGTAGTCGGTGAATACTTTGATTTCCAGGTCCACGCCTTCTTTGGCGAGGGTTGGTTTGATCAGTTCAAGAATCTCGGCGTGGGGAACCGGAGTCGCCGCTACTACCAGTTTTTCGCCAGCCTGGGCCAAGCCCGCGGTCAGGGCAGCCGCCAATGCGGTGAACAACAGAACCTTTTTCATGCAGTGTCCTTATCGAAAATCACGGTCGTCATCGACGACGGCTTCAAGTGAGGTGCCAGTGAAGTGCTATCGCTGGCGTGACGCGGACAATACCGGGATTTTTTATTCCCGAACAATATCTTTTATTCACTTTCATATTCCATTTTGTTCATACAGACGAGCAGGCCTTTGTAGCAGCTGCCGAAGGCTGCGGTCGGGCGCGCTGCGGCCGCAAATCCAGCGCTGCGGTCTTTCAGTAATACCTTGTTGTGCCGTTTTACGATTACTGCGCAATCGAACGCAGCCTTCGGCAGCTGCTACACAATCAGCGCAAGGCGCTCGAACAAGTGCCTCAATCCGGATCGTTCTGAAGGGGAGCCGTTCTTAATAAGCCGAGCCACCTCCTGCTCAATGTGCTCGAGAGGCGCAGGCACCGACGGCAAATTCAGATGCTCAGGCAAAATCTCGTCGCCAGTGCTGACCAACAGCGCAAAGTGAATGACGTTTTCCAGCTCTCGGGTGTTGCCTGGCCAGGAGTGCTGTTCCAGCACCTGCTGCGCCGCCTCGCTGATCAGCGGCACGGGCAGGTCCAGCCGCTGGCTGTAGATGCCGAGAAAATACTCGGACAGCGACAGAATATCGCCCACCCGTTCGCGCAACGCTGGCAGTTCGAGTTGGCCTTCGCTGAGGTAATGATAAAGACGTTCATTGAATTTTCCGGCAGCCACGGCCTGCGCCAGATCAATGCTGGTGGCCGCGACCAGACGTACATCCACCGGGCTCGGCTGATGGGCGCCGACGCGGGTGACTTCATGATTTTCCAGGGCCGCGAGCAACTTGATCTGAATCGGCAGCGGCAGGTCACCGATCTCGTCCAGATACAGCGTGCCGCCATTGGCCGAACCAAACCATCCAGCTCGACTGCTCGCCGCACCGCTGTAGCTACCCGCGGCATAGCCGAACAACTCGGCGTCGGCATAAGTCGGGCTGATCGCACCGCAATTGACCGACACGAACAAACCACCACGATCGCTTGCACGGTGGATATGACGCGCGAGCAATTCCTTGCCGCTGCCGGTTTCGCCGCGGATCAATACGCTGATGGCGCGCGGTGCCAGATTCTCCAGGTCCTGGCGCAACTGCCGCGAGCGCGGATCGACGAACACCAGCGCTTTGGCGCGGATGCTCAGGGGGCTTTTTTCGGCGTCGGGAAAGGTCAGCAGCGGCTGACCGTAGGTTTCAAAGCTCATGGCAGACTCCCGCCCAAAACCGCCGGGAGGCGGGGGCCTATTCAAAAAGAAAGCGAAAAAAGAAAAATTCAGGCGCGACGCAGAGCGTGATGTTCCATGCGGTTTTGCAGGCGATAGAGGTATGCAAAACCCTGCTCCCAACGCTGGTGACCGGACTTCACGTTGATGTGCCCCGCCCCCGCCAGAATCCCCGCCTCAGCCCCCCAGTTTCGCGCCAGCTCCAGTGCTCGCGTTGCGCTGACGGCGCTGTCGTTATCGGAGCTGACGACCTGGCTCGGGAAGGGCAAAAGGTCCACAGGAATCGGCGCAAAGTTGCGCAAGGCCGGTGCGCAGGCTGGACGCTCGACGTCCGCTGGCGCGACCAGCAAGGCACCGCGCACCTGACGCAGAAATTGCACGGGCGCGGTGGCGGCCCAATGGGCAACGGTGATGCAACCCAGGCTATGGGCGATCAGGATGACCGGCGTGCTGTCCGCGGCAATCGCTTCAGCCAGCGCGGCCACCCAATCTTCACGACGCGGGGTCAGCCAGTCGGCCTGCTCCACCCGGGCGCTATTCGGCAAACTGTTCTGCCAGTGGCTTTGCCAATGATCTTCTGGCGATCCTTGCCAGCCCGGCACAATCAGGTAGCGAATTGATTCGTTGCGCATGGGGGAGCTCTCCTGCTGCGTGTCTGTTCCTGGGCGAGTATAGGGAGCGAATTTATATCCGTTAAGGAATAAGAAGCTATTTATTAAGATCTATAAAGAATATGAGAATCAAGAAATCCCAGCCTGAAGCCGCCGCGACAGGCTGAGATTCACCAAGGCAAGCGTTGATTCAGGCGGGATACCCGAGCGAATCCCGCAATCGGTACCAACTGATCGCCAGTGCAGCACCCAGTTGACGGGCCGGGTACAACGGCAGGCGGGAGACCGGTGTCACGGGAAATTCCAGTTGCGCCTCATCGCAACCCTGTACGGCCTGTGCGAGCACACGTCCCAGCGCCGTTCCCATCGCCACACCGCGACCGCAATAACCGAAGGCCGTCCACACGCCATCCGCCAGTCGGTGCAAGCGTGGCAAATCATCAATGGTCATGCCCACCCGGCACGCCCAGCCGTGCACCCAGGCCACGCCCGCCAGTTCTGGAAAGCGCTCGATGGCCGCCGCGATGAGTTGCGCGCGTGTGGAGGGATCAAGCGTGTCGGCAGAATGCCCGCGGCCGCCGATGACGAATCGTCCGTCCGGATCGATACGGCAGTAGTAGGTGATTTTGCGTGTCTCGGACACGCCCGCTCCGCGCGCCATGATGCGCTCGCGCAAGGCCACCGGAAGAGGGTCGGTCGCAATCTGCGCGCTCGACACCGTGACATAGGATTGCGCAACGGCAGGCCACAGCCGGTCGGTGTATGCATCCGTGGCCAGGATCACCTGCTTTGCACGAACCTGATGGCCATTCACGGTCAGCTCGACGCCGCCTGCCACGGGCGTCATTGCACTGACGTGCGAGTGCTCATGAATGGCTGCACCGCAAGCGAGAGCAGCGTCTGCGAGCCCGCGAGCATAGGCCAGCGGATGCACCGCGCCGGCACGCCGCTCGAGCAGGCCGGCCGGCCAGAATGCCGATCCGGTCGCCTCGGCCATCGCGTCACGGTCAAGGTAAAGGGCGTCCCCGCCGTGATGGTTGATAGCCCGTGCCCGCGTCTGGAGATACCGCGCCGATGCTTCGGAGAATGCGCCCTGGATCCAGCCATCGCGGGTCGGCGAACAATCAATCTTGTGACGCTCGACAAGCTCGAACAGCTCATCAGCACTGCGATACCCAAACCGCATCATGCGCGTCGCGGTCTCGGCGCCAAACCGTTTGATCAGCGCCTGCGGTGTCGGTTTAAAGCCCGGCACCACTTGACCGCCGTTTCGACCGGAGGCCCGGTGGGCGATTTCGGACGCCTCGAACAGGGCGACGTGGACACCCGACTCAGCAAGATGGAGCGCGGCGGACAAGCCGGTGAAGCCGCCACCGATCACGGCGACATCGACGTTCAGGGGCCCGGTGATCGGAGGTGTGGTGCGACGTGCAGCAGTGGTCGCCGCCCACAGCGTGGACGTTGGGAAGTGCATATTCGCTGTCATGAAAAAGCCTATACGGGTCTGCAGGTACGGAGACGGCAAGTGCCGCGTTGCGGCTTAACTGGCGTGCGTGACTCGGCGCAGGAAATCGCGCATCCGTTCATTGCTCGGTGCAGTCAATACCTCTCTGGACGGCCCTTGCTCGGCAATGCGTCCGCCATCGAGAAACAGCACGCGGTCGGAGACGTCGCGGGCGAAGCCCATCTCGTGGGTGACGATGATCATGGTCATGCCTTTCTCGGCCAGCCCGCGCATCACCGCCAACACCTCGCCGACCAGTTCCGGGTCAAGCGCCGAGGTCGGTTCGTCAAACAGGATGGCTTCGGGTTGCATGGCCAACGCGCGGGCAATGGCGACGCGCTGCTGCTGGCCCCCCGACAACTGATGAGGGAAGTGCTCGAATTTTTCCGCGAGGCCTACGCTGGCGAGCAGCTCGCGGCCCCGCTCGGTGGCCTCGCGGGGATCCTCGCCTTTCACATACACCGGACCTTCGATCACGTTCTCGAGCGCCGTGCGATGGGGGAACAGATTGAATCGCTGGAACACCATCCCGACACGTTGCCGCACCTGGCGAATGTCCGATCGCGCCGCGTCTACCCGCAGGCCTTCGACCGTCACGCTGCCGGCCTCATAGCGCTCAAGGCCATTGATGCAGCGCAGCAGCGTGGACTTGCCGGAGCCCGAAGGTCCGATCAGGCACACCACTTCGCCAGCGTTGATTTCAGCGTTGATACCGCTTAGCACATGGTGGGTGCCGAATGACTTGCTCAGGTTCTCGATCTTGATCATTTCTGGGTCCCCATGCGTTTTTCGAGACGGCCGATCGCAAACATCATTGGCAAGCTCATCGCGAGGTACATCAGCGCGACAAGGGTAAAGACCGTCGAACTCTGGAAGGTGGCGGCAGCGATCAGTTTGCTTTGCATCGACAGCTCGACCACGGTGATGACAGCGGTTTGGGAAGAGTCCTTGAGCATCATCACCACGTTGTTGCCATAGGGCGGCAAGGCGATGCGCAACGCTTGCGGCAGCACCACCCGGCGCATCAACTTCGCGCGTGACATGCCAATCGACTGGGCGGCCTCGAACTGCCCGACATCCACGGCATCGATGCCGGCGCGAAACACTTCGGCCATGTACGAGGAATAGGCGATGCCCAGGCCCAGGGAACCGGCCTGAAACGCGGTCAGGCTGATGCCGATTTCCGGGATCACGAAGTACATGTAGAACAGCACCACGATGATCGGGATGCCTCGGATAACGTTGGTCAGCACGCGGCTGGCATGCGCAAGCGGCGCGATACCGCTCACCCGCAACAGGGCCCAGAACAAGCCAAGCACGGTAGCGATCACCAGCGCGGTAACGGTGATGTAGATGGTGGTCAGTGCGCCCTGCAACAGCATGGGCAGGTAGTCCACCGCATCAGTCAGGAAGGAATCGAACATCAGCAACCTCCGGAGCGTGTGCACGCGCCATCCCGGACTCAGGGACCGCGTGCGGGTTGGGAGAAAAAACGATCAGGAGGCGACGGCCCACTTCGCAAGAATGGTGCGCAATGTGCCGTCCTGGCGGAGCTTGTCGATGGCTGCGTTGAGCTTCGCGAGGGTTTCGCTGTCACCCTTCTTCACCGCCAACGCAATGTCGGTGGCGATGACCGATTTATAGGTGTCGACCAGACGCACCTTCGCGCCGACCTGGCGTACCTGATAAGCGACGACCGGACCGTCACCGAACGCAGCGTCCAGGCGACCAAGGGCAATGTCGCGAACCATGTCGGCCATGGTGTCGTAGAGCTTCACTTCCTTGAAGCCACCCACCGCCGTGATCGGTTCGACATAAGACGTACCGACCTGCACGCCGATGACCTTGCCGTTGAGGTCCGCAAAACTGAGGTAGGCCGTGGTGTCCTTGGCGGGGACGATCAAGCCCTCGCCATAGCTCACGACGATGCTGGAAAAGTCGACCACTTCGGCGCGGGCCGGCGTGCGGGCGAACGCGGAGGCAATGATCTGGATCTTGCCGGTTTGCAAGGCGGGGACGAGGGACGTAAACGGAATCGGCATGATTTCGGGGGTAAAGCCGACCTCTTTACCGACGGCATCGGCGATGTCGATCATCAGGCCTTTGAGCGTGTTGCTCTGCGGATCAAGGAAGTTGAACGGCACCGCGCTGGGTGTGGCACCGACCTTCAGCACTGGCATTTCAGCGTGCGCGGTCGACAGCAAGGCAACGGTGGAAACGACGGCGACCAACGATTTTATTGTTTTGTGCAGCATGTGGAATCCCCTTGTGAACCGCCTCTGGTAGCGCGCGGACCGTACCGACGAAGATCGGTCAGCACGGAATATCAAGCCTCTAGCCTTATCGCATAGCGATATGCATGTATTGCATGCAGATTCGATCCTGCATCAGCAACGCATTAGCGTCAATAGTCAAAAATGCGAGGGCTCAGGGAGATATCCACAACCCACAGGTTTCATATGGAACCGCATATACGGGATGGAAGATCTTTATCGGGGAGGCTTCACGAAGGATTTAGCGGCGACTTGACGCACTTCTTCTATCGCTATACGGTCGCTTCTTATCGCGATGCAGTTTCTTTCCACTGACAATCGGACGGCGTTGTCGCCAAGCCACGGACCACCCATGAACCCTTCAGAATCGACGCTCTATGTGCAATCTCTCGCCACCGGAATCGCGGTGCTGGATGCCTTCGATCCGCAGCATGCGTCGATGAGTCTGCCGGAGATCGCCGTAGCTGCCGGCATCAGCCGTAGCGCTGCGCAGCGATTCGCCTTCACGCTGGAGGCCCTTGGCCTGTTGATCAAAGACCCGGTCAGCAAGCGCTATTCGTTATCGTCGCGCACCCTGGATGCAGGCTGTCACTACTTGCAGTCGCACTCGCTGCTGGACCGGGCCAACCCCTACCTCCTCGACCTGAATCGAAACGCGGGAGAAACGGTCAACCTCGCGGAGCCGGTGGGGACGGACATGATCTACATCGGCCGGTTTCCAAGCCCCACGCGCCTGTTGGTGCACATGCCGGTGGGGCGTCGCATTCCAATGTATTGCTCTTCAACCGGACGCGCCTATCTCTCGTCGTTGCCTGAAGAGCACGCCATCGAAATCCTGGAAAGCACCCAGCGGATTCGCTTTACGCCCAACACCGTTGTCGATTTGCAAGAACTGCTCGGCCGCCTGCAACTGGCGCGAGAGGAAGGTTACGCGTACTGCAATGAGGAATATTACCGAGGCGACCTTGCGCTGGCCGTACCGGTGTTCGACCTCAATCACCAGGTGGTCGCCAGCCTGCAGATGTCCTTGCCGGTGTCGAAGTGGACACTCAAGAAAGCGGTGTCGCGCTTCGTCCCGATGATGCAGGACACGGCACGATTGATCTCAACCACGCCACCCACCCAACGGCCGCTGAATTCATTCCTCGGCCCGAACATCGAACAGCCGTAACGACGACCCAGCCACCCGCCAGGTCTGGCGAAGAGATAAAAAAAGGGCCGCACCCTGCCAAGGAGACGGCCCCGGAAAAACGACATTTTTTAACGCGCGGTAATCACCGACAACTTGGTAATGCCTGCCCGCTCGATCGACGCCATGGCTCGCGCCACTTCGCCATAATTCACTCCGTCGTCCGCCTGCAATTGCACGCGCACCTGCGGGTCCTTGGCCTTCGCCGACTTGAGGTTGAACTCCAGCAGGTCCGGCTGGATTTCATCCTTGTTGATAAACAGTTTCCCGGCCCCGTCGATGCTCACCACCAGCGGATCCTTCTGCTCGACCGGCGCCACGGCTTCGGTCTTGGGCAAGTTGATCGGTATAGCATTGGTCAGCAGCGGTGCGGTGACGATGAACACCACCAGCAGCACCAGCATGACGTCCACCAGCGGTGTCACGTTTATCTCGCTCAGTACCTCGTCACTGTCTTGCGTGGAGAAGGCCATATCAGGACGCCTCCTTCACTTTCTGCGCGTTGCCCGAGGCCGCGGTTTTATGCGCCGTCGGGTGAATCAGCACGCGGAACGAACTCTTCTGCGCCAGGCTGTAGAAGTCATGGGCGAAGTCATCCAGGTCCGCCGCCGTCAGTTTCAGACGACGCAAAAAGTAGTTGTAAACCAGCACAGCCGGCACCGCGACCGCGATCCCCACACCCGTGGCGACGAGTGCCGCCCCAATCGGTCCGGCGACCGTTTCCAGACTCGCCGAGCCTGCCGCGCTGATACCCTTCAACGCTTCCATGATTCCCCACACCGTGCCGAACAACCCAATGAACGGCGACGTACTGCCAATACTGGCGACCACTGCCAACCCGGTTTCCAGCGAACGGCGCTCCCGCACGATCTGCTGACGCAAGGCTCGCTCGAGGCGATCCTGATGATTGATCGCCTGGCTCAAATCCGCCGCGTGTGGCGCTTCACCGACCTGGATTGCCGCGTAGCCGGCTTGCGCCACCCGCGCCGCAGCGCCTGGCTGGGTTTCAGCCAACTCCGCCGCCGAATCCAGACTCGATGCAGCCCAAAACTTTTTATGAAACTTGCGATCCTGAGCTTTCAGACGGCCGAACTGCACGCCCTTGAGCAACGCCAGCCCCCAGGTCGCAACGGAAAAAACCACCAGCAGCCAGATCACCGCGCTTTCGATGGATTCAAGTGGAGATGCCAGTAACGTCATGGTGGATTCCTCGTGTAAACGTTTCGCGTGAAATAGGTTTCTGTTTAATGAATTTTGAAATCGATGGGCACGCTGACCCAGCCGTCCTGGGCGACATCACCCTGCTTGGCGGGCACAAAACTCCAGCGCTTCACTGCGCTCAGGGCGGCATCGTCGAGGGCCTCGCGGCCGCTGCTTTTCTGAATCTGAATCTCGCCCGGCTTGCCGCTGGCGAGCACATGGACCCGTAACAACACCGTCCCTTCCCAACCGCGTCGCTGGGCCAACGATGGGTATTGCGGCGCAGGGTTTTTCAGGTACCCGGCGTTGGCCGAGGCCGGCGTCACTGGAGCAGGCGCGGGTGGAGCGGGCGGCGCTGGAGCGGCGACAGGCGCGGCCGGTTGCGGCGGTGCTGGCGGTTTCTCAACCGCTTTTGGCACCGGTTTTGGAACGGGCTTGGCCACCGGTTTCGGCTTTGGAATCGGTTTTGGCGGCGGCGGTTTTACCGCCAGTTCGTCCTCCACCGGCGGCGGTGGCTCGACCACGGGCTGAACAGGCTCCGGTGGTGGAGGCTCGACAACCGGCGGTGCCGGTTGCGAAAACTCGATGGTCATCGGTGGAATTTCCGGCGGCACGATCGGCAACACGGCGGTCGGCTGTTGGTTGACCCAATAGATCACCGCACCGTGTACCAGCAGCGCCAGCACACCCAGCAGAATCGTTTCCCGGCGACTGAGAATGCCCTTGGGCGCACGCTGCAAACGCAGCTGCCCCAACGGCACGCGATGTACCCGGCCGAGGTCGACCAACTCGCCACCCGGCCCCTGGCGCCACAGCACCTCTTGTGCGCTGGCGGCGGTCTGGACATTACCCATTGATTTACTCCTGCGGTCTCTTTGCGAATAACCCGATAGGCCGGACCCGACATCCCCCGTACGACGTATCGATAGGTGAATCATTGGGCTAGACGCTTATCTCTGAAAGTAATCTTTGAGGTTATGGATAGACCGAAAACGAATATGAAAAATGTTCGATTCTCTGGGGCCCTTATCCTTCAAGGGGTCTGGCCATGAGGCTGACAACGCATGCTTTTGCGGCATGGAAAATATTCACGGCAGGCATGGATTCCTGGGTGTTTTTGCACACGCAGTCTTCTGGCCACACGAGCCACCAATGCATACGGTTCCGGCACATCGAAACAATGCTCTATCTATATTCAATACAGATCTAATAAATGTGCAGATGCCTCGTTGACGGAATAAGCGTTTGCATTTAAACCTCCAGCACTCCTCGTCGCAGATGCCTTCGAGCTATTCTCAGGATGCCGGAAAAGCATATGGATCTTCGCCAGTTGCGTTACTTCATCGCCCTCAACGAGCACCGCAGTTTTGTCCGCGCGGCCGACGCCATGGGCATTACTCAACCGGCGTTCAGCCGCAGTATTCAGGGGCTTGAGCAAGAGTTCGGCTGCGTGCTGGTGGACCGGGGCAACAAGGAGCTGCGCCCGACACCCGAGGGCCAGGTAGTGCTGCAACATGCGTTGACGCTGGTGCAGGGCGCCGCGCTGTTGAGTGCGCAAGTCACGCAGATGACCAAGCTCGACGCCGGCGAATTGCGTTTCGGCTGCGGCCCGGCGTCGGCGGTCAAGCTGGCGCCGGATGCGGTGGCGCAATTCATCAATGCTCACCCGAAAGTGCGCACCTGTTTCCAGGTGGATAGTTGGGAAAAACTCAGCCGTGCGCTGAGCCGCGAGGAGATCGAATTCTTTATCGCGGACATCCGACATTTCGAAGCCGACCCCAACTTCCAGACTCAGGCACTGACGCCCAGGCGAGGGGTGTTCTTCTGCAGACCGGGTCATCCGTTGTTGGCGAAAGAAAGCCTGTCGACCAACGACATGTTCGACTACCCGCTGGCGACCACGCTGATCCCGCCGGGCGTTCGCAAGCTGTTGGCGAACCTCAGCGGCCGAACCGATTTTTCACCGAGCATCGAAACCGAGTATTTTCCGGCGCTGGTGAAGATCGTGCTGCAATCGAACGCCATTGGCGTGGGCACTCAGGAGGCGTTTGTCGAGGACATCGCCAAAGGGGCTTTGGTGCTGCTGCACTGGCGCAATCTGCCGCAGAACATTGAGACCATGCATGTACGGTGCGGGATTGTGAGTCGGACGGGATTTCGGTTGTCGCCGGCGGCGAGAGCGATGATTGAGACGTTGGTAGCGGTGGATAAGCAGGAGATGAGTGTTGCGGTTTAGGATCGCTATCGCGAGCAGGCTCACTCCTACAGTGGATCTCGGTTGTGCACGGATTTTGTGTTCACCACCGACCCACTGTGGGAGCCAGCCTGCTGGCAATGAGGCCATCAGACCCGCACACCCTCTACGCTCTGCCCCTGAATTTCTTCCTTGCGAACAAACCGGTTCGCCCGCCCAAACGTCCCGAAATCATTAAACCGAACGCCCATCTCACGCATGACTTTATGCGCCACCGGCACGGTCATCTGGCGGATGTAAAACGGTTCCTTCACCACAAAATGGTGGATCCCGTGGCTGCTGCCAAAGTTGAAGCAGAACGCCTGCAACGGCCACATCCACCATGGGTTCAGCACCTGGGTCTGTTGAATCACATTGCCCGGTTCCACATCACCGTAGTAGTGCATGTTGGAACTGACGAAGTGCAAGCAGAACGTGCGCAGAACGTTCGGGCCGATGATCACGACGGCGGCGATATCGATCACCTGCATCACTGACAGCGTGGTCGCCGACCATTCAATCGGCGCCCCCAGCAGATGCGCGACACCGTTGGCGGCATGAAACCCGAGAAACACGTACCACGCGCCCCAGTGCATCAACGCCAGCGGTGCGTACACCTTCAGCGTGCGTTTGATGATGCTGAATTTATGCGTCCAGGTTTTGGCCCGCAGCATGCGAATCAACGCCGACATGATGTTGTCGCCGATCATCAGGAATCGAGCAAAACCCCAAGGCTCGCCGTTGGTGATTGCCCGCTCCTCCATGTCGGCCTCCGTGCCGGACACCTTGTGGTGATTGAGGTGCAGATGGCGGCGGATCCACGGGTTGATCGTGCTTGGCCGCGCCAGCCAGACCAGGCCCATCATCAAGTTGTGCGGCACGCGTTTTTTGCGCAAGTACATGCTATGTATCAGGTCGTGCTCGAGCTCGTGGGTCAGGGACGCGAAGAACGCGTTGAGCAACAGGCACACCCACCAGGCCATGTAACCGTTGATATAGAGCGCCGCCGAACCGATCATGCCGGCCAGCGCGAACGCCAGAATGCCCGCGCCCAACGCGTCCTGATGGTTGAGAATCGGGTAGCGCTGACGCAGTTCGACGCCCTTGGCCAGCACCACTTCGCGAACATGCGCTGATCGTTGAGATGCATTCAGTCGCTGGGGACTTGCAGAAGTACGGTCCATGCTTCCATCCTCTGGTTATTGATGTTCGCATCCTGCCCTGCGGACCCTCGCAAGGTGGTAGCCGTGAACGCCAACCTGTTGACCGGAAGCGCCAATCAGCATGACTGAACCGACCTCCCTCGCCAGCTGGACCCGTGCCCTGCGCAAGCAACTCGATGCATTGGGGCTGGACAGCACTGCCCTGTGCCACCAGGCGGGGCTCGACCCGCAGATGATGGACGACCCTAACCCCCGTTACCCGTTGTCAGGCACCACGCGCCTGTGGGAAATCGCTGTGCAGGTCAGCGGCGACCCGGCGATTGGCCTGCGGGTGTCGCGCTTTGTCAGCCCGACCACCTTTCACGCGCTCGGGTATGCGCTGGTGGCCAGCGGCAGCTTGCGGGAGGTGTTCGAACGTATCGTGCGCTATCACCAGGTGGTCAGTGACGCCCTTGAGCTTGAACTGACCCGGACCGAAGATCGCTATCGCTTTCGCCTGAAGATTCCGCCCGGCAATCCGGCGCCGGCGTATGAAGCCATCGACGCCTTCACCGCGATTTACGTGCGCACCTGCCGCAATCGCCTGGGTCGCGAATATGCTCCGCTGGCGGTGTATCTGAGGCGCCCGGAACCTGCGGACGCGCACCAATGGCACAAGGTCTTTCGCTCCCCGGTGTACTTTGCCGCGGACGAAGATCGACTGGAATTTTCCCTGGTGGATTTCGACAGCCATCTGGACGATGCCAACCCGGAACTGGCCGAGCACAACGAAACTGTGCTCAAGCGCACCCTGGCGCAACTCAAACCGCTGACCTGGGAACGCAAGGTGCGCGACGCGATTGAAGAGCAGTTGCCCGAGGGCGAGCCCAGTGCCGAGCACATAGCCAAAGCCCTGCATCTGAGTTTGCGCAGCCTGCAGCGGCACCTGGCGGATGAAGGGTGTCGGTTCGATACGCTGCTCAATGAAAGCCGCGAGAACCTGGCGTTGCTGCATTTGCGGGACCCGCAATGCTCGCTGAGTGAAATCAGTTATTTGTTGGGGTTTGCGGATACGAGCAGTTTCAGTCGGGCGTTCAAGCGCTGGACAGGGATGACGCCGGGGCAGTTTCGGGATGGGGTGCGGTGACAGATCCGGGAGGTGGGTTGCCTGGACCGGCTTTATCGCGAGCAGGCTCGCTCCCACATTTGATCGTTGGCGAGCACAAAATAGGTGGCTGGCCGAGATCCCTGTGGGAGCGAGCCTGCTCGCGATGAGGCCAGCTCAACCACCGCAAAAATACTTATCGCCCTCGATCCCGCCGCAACAACTTGCGCACCCGGGCCACCAGCTCGCTCACGGTAAACGGCTTGAGCAGGTAATCGTCTTCATGCAGCTCCAGCCCGCGCAGGCGATCCTCGATGCCGTCCTTTGTGGTGAGAAACAGTACCGGCGTCGCGCCCAGCTTGCGGACCTGTTGCTGCAACTGCCAGCCGTTAAGCCCGGGGAGCATCACATCAAGGATGATCAAGTCGTATTCGCCGGACTCGATGAAGCGGCGACCGTCCATCCCGTTCAGCGCCACATCGACGGAATAACTGGCTTCGCCAAGGCCGTTGGCCAGGAGTTTGGCGGTCTCCGGCTCGTCTTCTACTAACAGCACACGCATGGCACACCTCGATTGTCGTCTGCACAGGCTAGGCGCCTTTGTGGACAAAGCCCACCTTTAAAAGATCGCCAATGCCCGCAACCGACCGGCGTCGAGAATCTCGATCTCGCCGTACTTCAGGTTCACGATCCCCTGTCCCTGCAAGTCCTTGAGGAGTTGATTGGTGGTCTGGCGTGATAACGACAACATGGAAGCCAGCTGGTCTTGCGGGAGCTGCAGTACGCGGCGTGGAGGATTGAGCTCACCGTAGCTGTCGGCAATCATCAGCAAGCGGTGCGCCAGGCGCGCCGGTGCCGGCATCAGGCTCAGTTGTTCAAGGTTGATGAAGGTCAGGCGCAGTTTCTGGCTCATCAACAATGCCAGTTGTCGCCAGTACACCGGCTGTTCGTCGAGCAAGGCCAGCAGCGCGGTTTGCGGGATGTGCAGTAGGGTGCACTGGCCCAGAGAAAACGCATCATGGGTCCGCGCCTGCCCATCGAACAGGCAGATTTCGCCGAACCAGTGAGGCTGCTCGACCAGACTCAGCAGTGCCTCCTTCCCCTGCTCGTTGACGGCACCGATGCGCACGGCCCCTTCGAGCACGGCGTACAAACCGCAGGGCGGATCGCCGCGTTTGAACAATCGCTGCCCCGGCGACAAGCTTCGCAACCTGGCGGCGGACAGCAGACTATCCTGTAAGGACGCAGGTAGATGACTGAACCATTGGCCGCTCATCAGGCGCGAACGCCAGACCTGCATGTCCATGAAAACTCCTTGAGATTGTCGCCTGGCTGACAGAGCGAAAGATGAACCCGGGTCATGATCAAGCACCCTACAGGAGGAATAACAATGAAAAAAAGCCTGGTTGACCACCTCAGTCAATATGCCGCGTATCACCGTGATCCGAGAAACATCGCCAGTCACTTCATTGGCATTCCGTTGATTGTGGTCGCAGTGGCGGTATTGCTGTCCCGGCCGCAATGGGCGGGAGGCTGGCTGTCGCCGGCGGTACTGGTATCGCTGGCATCGGCCTGGTTCTACCTGCGCCTGGAACTGCGCCTCGGGGTCTTGATGACGGTGCTCCTCGGGCTGTGTGTCTGGGCCGGCCACGTGTTGGCGCAGCAAAGCACTCTGGTGTGGTTGAGCAGTGGCGTGGCGATGTTCGTGGTGGGCTGGGCGATTCAGTTCGTTGGCCATCACTACGAAGGACGCAAGCCGGCGTTTGTCGATGACGTGACGGGGCTGATTGTCGGGCCGCTGTTTGTGGTGGCCGAACTGGCATTTTTGCTGGGGATGCGACATGACCTGAAAGAGCAGATCGAGGCGCGGGCGGGTGGGGTGCGTCTGCGTCAGAAAAACGCGGCGGCTTAGGCCGCTTTAAAAGATCGCAGCCTGCGGCAGCTCCTACAGTTGATTGGTGTTGAACACAAAATCTGTGATCAACCCAAAACCCTGTAGGAGCTGCCGCAGGCTGCGATCTTTTGATCTTAAATGTTGGCGACTTTCTGCCAGACCTTCGGCTTGAAGAACAAGGTTTCGCCCTTCGCCAATCCGGTCAGGCTGTCGTGATCCTTGACCACCTCAGCTTCGATCAACTCGCTCTGGCCTTCGACCTTCAGTGTCACCCGGGTCGTTGCGCCCAACGGACGGATATCCCGCACTTCAGCCGCATGGTGATCTTCCAGTTCATGGCGCGACAGCGACACTTCGTGCGGACGGAACAACACGTGGTTGTCCTCGCCCAGGTGCAATCGGTTCGAATCGCCCAGGAAGTGATAAACGAAATCGCTGGCCGGGTTCTCGTAAACGTCGCCCGGTGAACCGATCTGCTCGATCACACCCTTGTTCATCACCACGATGCGGTCAGCCACTTCCATGGCTTCTTCCTGGTCGTGGGTCACGAACACCGACGTCAGGTTGATGTCTTCGTGCAGCCGCGCCAACCAGCGACGCAGCTCTTTACGGACCTTGGCGTCAAGGGCGCCGAAAGGTTCGTCGAGCAGCAGCACTTTGGGCTCAACCGCCAGGGCGCGAGCCAACGCAATACGTTGGCGCTGACCACCGGAGAGCTGTTCCGGGTAGCGATCCGACAGCCAGTCCAGCTGCACCATGTTCAGCAGTTCGTGAACCTTCACCGCGATCTGGCTTTCGCTTGGGCGCTGGTTTTTCGGTTTCATGCGCAGGCCGAACGCGACGTTGTCGAACACCGTCATGTGACGGAACAGCGCGTAGTGCTGGAACACGAAACCGACGTTGCGATCACGCACGTCGTGGCCCGAAACGTCCTCGCCGTGGAACACGATGTTGCCCTGATCCGGCGTTTCCAGGCCGGCGATAATCCGCAGCAGCGTGGTCTTGCCGCAACCCGACGGACCAAGCAGCGCGACGAGTTCGCCGCTATGAATGTCCAGGCTGATGTTGTCCAGCGCCTTGAACGCATTGAAATTCTTGCTGACGTTACGCACTTCGATCGACATGAATTATTCCTCCGCGGCGCTGGCGCGCAGGCGGTTAATACGGTTTT